>Ga0268284_1000121_pt1 | contig 72451 bp, 55 predicted proteins | sample saktaG_14_FD_190137 | JGI IMG/M metagenome (GOLD analysis project Ga0268284, IMG submission 190137) | Saline water microbial communities from Sakinaw Lake, British Columbia, Canada - sak_2013_06_06_40m | ecosystem: Environmental > Aquatic > Non-marine Saline and Alkaline > Saline ...
CGCCCCTACTGTTTTTGTGATTTTGTAGGGGCACAATGAATTGTGCCCTTCTTTCTTTATATTTTTCCGTTTACTGTGGGCACGATGCATCGTGCCCCTACAAATTACTTATCACTGTATCCTCTACGCTAAACGCTATCCGCTATATGCTATATGCTTTTTGATATTCTGGCTTCTGGCTTCTTATTTCTATCTTTCTACGCGATACTCGATACGCAATACGCGATACTATATACTAACGACTAATTCAATACTTTTTTTAAAAATTCTCCGGTAAATGAATTCTTATTGTAGGCTATTTTTTCAGGGGTTCCCTTGGCGACGATTCTTCCTCCCTCTTCTCCGCCTCCCGGACCAAGATCGATAATGTAGTCTGCTGACTTAATTACCTCTAAGTTGTGTTCTATCACTAAAACGGTATTTCCGGTATTCACTAATATATTCAAAACATTGAGTAATTTTTTTACATCATCGAAATGCAAACCGGTGGTTGGCTCGTCCAGAAGATATATAGTCCTTCCTGTGCTCTTAGTGCTCAATTCTTTGGCTAATTTAACCCTTTGTGCTTCTCCGCCAGATAAAGTAGTAGCCGATTGTCCTAATTTTATATAACCCAAACCAACGTCATGTAAAGTCTCTAATTTCCTTTTGATTGTTGGGATTGCTTCCAAAAACTCCAAAGCCTCTTCCACGGTCATTTCCAACACCTGATCTATATTTTTACCTTTATATTTTATATCCAAAGTTTCACGATTGAATCTTTTACCTTTACAAACTTCACAGGGTATATATACATCGGGCAAAAAATACATCTCAATCTTCACTATTCCCCCACCTTGGCAAGCTTCGCATCTTCCTCCTTTTACATTAAAACTAAATCTACCTGGTTTATAGCCTCTTATTCTGGCTTCCTTTGTTTTAGAAAATATTTCTCTAATTGGGGTGAAGGCTCCGGTATAAGTAGCAGGATTAGAGCGAGAGGTTCTACCTATTGGTGATTGATCAATAATTATTACTTTATCAATATTTTCTACCCCCTCAATTTTATCATAAGCACCAGGATGAACTCTGCTATTATAAATTTTTCTAATTAAAGCTTTATACAGTGTCTCCTCTACCAAAGTACTTTTCCCAGAACCAGATACTCCGGTAACACAAATTAAAGTACCTAAGGGTATAGAGACATCGATATTTTTTAAATTATATTGGCGAGCTCCGTAAATCTTTAAATATTTTCCGTTACCCTTTCTTCTTCTGGAGGGGATATTAATTTTACTTAAGTGGCTCAGATATTTTCCAGTAATAGATTCATTGTTCTCTATTATCTCTTCACATCGCCCCTTTGCTACCAAATATCCTCCGTGTACCCCTGCTCCAGGGCCAAGATCTACGATGTAATCTGCAATTCTCATTGTAGCTTCATCATGCTCAATTACTATCACTGTATTTCCTAAATCTCTTAACCTTATAAGGGTCTTTAAAAGTTTTTGATTATCTTTTTGGTGCAGACCAATACTTGGTTCATCTAATATATAAAGAACGCCGGTTAAACTTGAGCCAATCTGGGTAGCCAGACGAATTCTCTGATTTTCTCCACCAGCTAAAGTAGAAGAAGCTCGGGATAAAGTTAAATAATCTAATCCTACATTAATTAAAAAGCTTAGTCTATTCTTTATTTCTTTCAATATCTGTCCAGCAATTACTATTTCCCTATCGGTTAGTTTTAAATTTCTAAAAAAATTATAATTCCATTTGATGGATTTGTCAGCGATATCCGCTATTGAAAAATTGCCAACAGTCACATTTAAGCTTTCCGGACGTAATCTTTTGCCTTCACAGGAAGGACAGGATCTAATGGTCATAAACTTTTGTATCTCTGAGCGAATATATTCTGATTTAGTCTCTCGATATCTTCTTTTTAAATTATTGACTACCCCTTCAAAGGCATTTTCATGACTCCAGTAGGTAGTTTGTTGGTCATTCTGATATTTGAAAGGTATCTTTATTTCTCCTGAACCATATAATACAATTTCCTGAAATTCAGACTTTAAAGTAGCAAAAGGGGTATCGATACTAAAGCCATAAAAATCTGCTAATCCTTTTAAAATATGATATAAGTATTTCCCTTTAACCTCTCCCCAGGGAACCAAGGCACCTTGTAGAATAGATTTATTTTTATCCGGTACAATTAATTCGGGATCAAATTCCATTTTAAATCCCAAACCACTACAATCAGGGCAAGCTCCATAAGGACTATTAAAAGAGAAGATTCGAGGAACAATTTCCGGCAAATTAATTCCGCACTTAGGACAAGAAAAATGCTCGCTAAAAATCTTTTCGTTATCACCTTCTATATCAATTATTACTATTCCTTCACTTAAACTTAAGGCAGTTTCGATAGAGCTGGCTAATCTAGTTTTAATTTCAGGCTTTACTACTAAACGGTCTACTATAGCTTCTATATTATGGTTTTTATACCTATCAATTTTTATATCTTCCTCTACTTCGTAAGTTTTACCATCAACTCTTACCCTAATAAATCCTTTTTTTTGAATATCTTCTAGTATTTGTTTGTGTTCACCCTTTTTAAAATGAACTATAGGAGCTAAAACTTGAATTTTTGTTCCTTGGGATAAATTTAAAATTTGGTCAACCATTTGCCCGACTGTCTGTTTGTTAACTTGTTGACCGCACTCTGGGCAGTGAGGTATCCCAACTCTGGCAAAGAGCAGCCTAAGGTAATCATAAATTTCGGTTACTGTGCCTACCGTAGACCTGGGATTTTTACTTGCTTTTCTCTGATCAATAGAAATCGCTGGTGACAGTCCTTCAATGTAATCTACATCAGGTTTTTTCATCCTTTCCATAAATTGTCGGGCATAAGAAGATAGAGATTCAATGTATCTTCTTTGACCTTCTGCATAAATAGTGTCAAATGCTAATGAAGATTTTCCAGAGCCACTTAATCCGGTAATTACCACTAATTTATTTCTGGGTATCTCCAAATTAATATTTTTTAAATTATGTTCTCGTGCACCTTTAATTATTATCTTAGTCTGAACCACTTCGTATTTCTCCTCTGAATTAGTCGTTAGTCGTTAGTATATAGTATTTAGTAAGAAATCAAAGAAAATCAATTTCATATTATAATTAGCTAAATAATTAACTAACCAATTTGTTAATTAATTTAAAATAGTGTAGCAACGTAGTGCGCCATGTATCCTCTTTTCTTCACTATTCACTATTCACTAACGACTATTCACTATTTTATTTTCCGAACAAAGTTTTCTCTTTTTTTAGTCTTCTTATTTCATCTCTCAACAAAGCAGCTCTTTCAAAATCTAAATTTTTTGCTGCCTGCTTCATTTCTATCTCCAAAGATTTTATTAGCAGCCACAAATTATTTTGACTTAAATATTTTTCTTCTTCTTCGTTAACAGTGGAAAAATCTTCCAGATTATTCCCGCTATCACTAATGGAAAATTTATCTACTGATTTAGTTATGGTTTGCGGGGTTATATGATATTGTTGGTTATAGGCCAATTGTATCTTTCTTCTTCGATTAGTTTCTTTCACAGCCCTTTCTATTGACCCAGTGATATTTTCGCAATATAAAATAACTGTACCATTTATGTTTCTTGCCGCCCTCCCCATAGTTTGGATTAAAGAAGTTTCTGATCTTAAAAAACCTTCTTTATCTGCATCCAAAATAGCTACCAAGGATACTTCCGGAAGGTCTAATCCTTCTCTTAAAAGGTTAACTCCCACTAATACATTGAATTTACCCAACCTTAAATCTCTTAAAATATTAATTCTTTCCAAAGTTTTAATCTCCGAGTGAAGATATTTTGCTTTTATATTAATTTCATCCAAATATTCCGCCACATCTTCGGCCATTCTTTTTGTTAAGGTAGTTACTAATATTCTCTCTTTTTTTTCCGTTCTTTTTTTAATTTCTTCTATTAGGCTATCAATCTGATTTTTGGCTGATTTTAAAATTATTTCCGGGTCAATTAACCCGGTGGGTCGGATAATCTGTTCAACGATTTGCTTACTCTTTTCTAATTCATATTTAGCCGGAGTTGCTGAAACAAAAACGACTTTCTTCATGTAATTTTCTATTTCTTCAAAATACAGAGGCCTATTATCATAAGCAGAAGGTAAACGAAAGCCATATTCTACCAAACTACCTTTTCGAGATTTATCGCCAGCAAACATGCCCCTTAATTGAGGAATGGTAACATGGGATTCGTCAATAAACATCAGAAAATGTGAAGGAAAATAATCTAACAAAGTTGCCGGGGGTTCTCCTGGTTTTCTTCCGCTAATATGACGAGAATAATTCTCAATTCCACTGCAATACCCTACTTCTCTTAACATTTCCAAATCATATTTAGTTCTTTGTTCTAATCTTTGAGCTTCCAAGAGCTTTCCCTCTTTTTTAAAACAGTTTAATCTCTCTTTTAATTCTTCTTCTATAGATGAAAGTGCTCTTTTTAGTTTATCCTGAGTAGTAACAAAGTGTTTAGCCGGGTAAATTACTATTTTTTCTCTTCTCTCTTTAACTTTTCCGGTTAGGGGATCTATTTGGGAAATTGCTTCTATCTCATCACCCCATAACTCTACACGAAAGGTATATTCTAAATAGGAAGGAAATATTTCAATTACGTCTCCTCTAACTCTAAAGCAGCCTCGATGAAAATCGATATCGTTTCTCTCGTAATGAATATTTACAAGTCTTTTTAAAATTTTATCCCTTTCGAAAATTTCATTTATACTAATTTCTAATGTTAGCTCTTGATAATCTTTGGGTGAACCTAATCCGTATATACTAGATACACTGGCAACAATAATAACATCCTTTCTTTCCAAAAGAGAACTGGTAGCAGAGAGCCTTAAACGGTCAATCTCCTCATTTATAGAAGAATCCTTCTCGATATAAGTATCTGTACGGGCAATATAAGCCTCCGGTTGATAATAATCATAATAACTTACGAAATATTCCACGGCATTGCCAGGAAAAAACCTTCTAAATTCGCTACATAATTGTGCAGCCAAGGTTTTATTGTGCGAGATTACCAGAGTAGGCAATTGAATTTCCTGGATTACATTAGCCATAGTAAAAGTTTTGCCTGAACCGGTTACCCCGAGCAAAGTTTGATATTTATGCCCTTGGCGTATGCCTTCTATCAGTTCTTTTATAGCCCGAGGTTGGTCACCTTGAGGGGAGTACTCGGATACTAAATTAAATCTTTCAGTCATTTACAGCACCTTTAGAAAACTACAACTATAATTAAAATTTAAAACTCATTTTCGTCCTTAAATAATTATAACACTTTTTATATAGTATATAGCATATAGTATGTAGTATATAGTTAAAAAAATAAAGAACTACCCGGATAAAAGTGTATCGAGGAAAAAACAGTAAACAGTAATGAGTAATGTGTAATAAGTAATTTGTAGGGGCACGATGCATCGTGCCCACAGGTAAACAAAAGACAATAAAACAAGAAGGGCACAATTCATTGTGCCCCTACATCTGAATCATATTTTTTTCACGCGGTATACGATATAAAAAATACGATATACGAAAAAAGTTTTGGTTTTAAATTATGGTTTTTCGCTTTTCGCTTTAAGTTTTTAGCTATCCACTATCTACAAATAAATCTACGATTTTTGAATTATTAACATCTACCAGGCCTTTATTGGTTATTTTAAGATGGGGAGCCACTTCTAAAGATAGGAAAGCAATACTCATAAAAGGATCGTTTACTGTAACTCCCAAATTTTTAGCAGTTTTGTAAATGGAGTCTAAATTTTCTTTCACCTCTAATAAAGGCCTGTCTGACATCAAGCCCGCGATGGGTAAAGGCAGTGAATCTACTATTTTTTCATCCACTGATATTGCCAATCCGCCTCCCATCTTAGCAATAGCTGCCCCGACATTCAACATATCTTTATCATTGGTGCCCACAATTATAATATTATGGGAATCATGGGCAACAGACGATCCCAATGCACCTTTATTCAGGCCGATACCTTTAACTAAACCTATACTTACTTTTTCTGAAGCATGATGTCTCTCTACTACGGCAATTTTTAAAATGTCACGCTTAGTATCAGAAACTACAAAGCCATCTTCGATTTTAGGAATCTCTATATTTTCTTCAGTGATAATTTGACCTGGAGTAATTTTTATCACTCTACATTTATTACCTTTTACTGGGATACTAAAATCTTCGGGATAAAGCCACTTAATATTAATTGACCTTCTAATAGGTACTTCCAATGGTTTGAGACTTAGCTCTAATAACTCTCCGCTTTCAGCAACTAATTTACCATTATTAAAAACTTTAATGATGTTTAAATCTCTGAAATTATCAAAAACAACCAAATCAGCTACATAGCCAGGAGCAATTGCACCTAAGTTTCTCAGTCTAAAATATTCAGCAGTATTCAGAGTAGCCATCCTTATGGCCGTAACGGGGTCTATACCATTTTTAATAGCAGTTTTTATTATATAATTAATATGCCCCTCTTCAATTAAATCTTTGGGGTGACGATCGTCACAACAAAAAAAACATCTCCGGGAATTATCAGTATTTATAAGTGGTAAAAGATCGATTAAATTTCGAGTAACTGATCCTTCTCTCAACATAATATACATACCTAATCTCAATTTTTCTTTAGCCTCTTCTACTGTAGTACATTCATGATCAGATCTTATTTGAGCAGAAACATAGGCACAAAGATCCTTACCGGATAAATTAGGAGCATGTCCGTCAATACATTTTTTTGAAGATACTACTATTTTATCTAGAACCTCAGGAATTTGGTTTAAAACTCCCGGAAAATTCATCATCTCTCCCAATCCCAAAACCCATTTTTCGTCTAAAAGAGGAAATAAATCATTTACGTTAAGATTTGCTCCGGAAGTTCCTAAAGATGAAGCAGGAACACAAGAAGGAAGCATCATAAATATATTTAAGGGGTTATACTTACTGGATTCCAACATATACCTGATACCTTCTAAGCCCAATACATTGGCAATTTCGTGAGGATCAATGATTACAGAAGTTGTTCCCATTGGTACTACAGTCTTGGCAAATTCTGATATTTTTACCATAGAACTTTCTAAATGAATATGTCCGTCCATAAATCCGGGAGACAAATAACAACCGGAGATATCTATTTCCTTAACGGCATTATATCCTTCCCCTAATCCTACAATCATATCCTTATAAATTGCAACATTAGTAGTATACATTTCCCCGGAAAATACATTTATTATCTTCCCGTTTTTTAATAATAAATCTGCTTCTTTTTCTCCTCGAGCAACTTTAATCATTTCAGCAAGACTCATAATTATCACCCCTTCTTTCGTATTGCGTATTGCGTATTGCGTGTGAAAAAATATGATTCAGGTGTAGGGGCACAATGAATTGTGCCCTTTCTATTTTATTGTCTTTTGCTTACCTTGGGCACGATGCATCGTGCCCCTACACCATATTACATATTATGGGCAGACACAAGGTCTGCCCCTACTATTTTATTCTGGCTCCTGACTCCTGGCTTCTTTATTCTATTTTCTTAACCAGTTAACCATGTAACTAAGTAACCAGCTAACTGTTTCTTAGCGCGATACAAGTTTTTTCCATATCTTTTCTACTTGTTTTTTGGTCTTATCCAACGAATTACTGTTGTCTATCACGTAGTCAGCTATTTTAGCTTTTTCTTTCATGGGTATTTGAGATCTTATCTTTTGCAGTGCTTCATTCTTGGGTAAATTATTTCTTTTAATTAATCTACTTATTTGTTCATCTTTATCTATACATACTACTATTATTTTATCCATAAATCCATCTATCTTAGCCTCATAGATTAAAGCAGCATCTATAATTAATACTTTTTCCTGGTTATGCATCTTATTTTTTGCAAAATTTATCTCTTTTTTTATTAATCTTGTTATTTCGGGATGAGTAATTTCGTTTAATTTTTTTAAGAAAATCTGATTTGCGAAGACCATTTTACCCAATTTTTCTCTATTAATGGTCAGGTCATTTTGCAAAACATCTTTCCCAAATAATTTAACAATTTTCTTCCAGGCAGGTTTGTATGGTAAAATCACACTATGACCAAGCTTATCGGCATCAATAATCTTAGCTCCTAAATCTCTAAACATTGATGCTACTGTACTCTTCCCACCTCCAATTCCACCTGTGAGACCGACAATCAATGTCATGATTCCTCCCTGAATTAGTCGTTAGTGAATAGTGAATAGTCGTTAGTTAAAATACAAGATGCAAGATAAATAAGTCGTTAGTGAATAGTCGTTAGTACTAAATGCAAAATATAAAACTGGTTTTTCGTTATTCGTTTTTATATATATCTTCGACTACTCCTATGCTTCTTTTCTATATATTTAAATCCTTATAACTTTTTATTTTCATATTATAATTTATACTTTCTTATTTTCTTAATCTTTTTACTAAATACTATTCACTAACGACTAACGACTATTCACTAATTTAGTTCTGCCCAATTATTGCCAACCTGTAAATTAATTTTTATGGGGACAGAAAGTTTTAAGCTATGTTCCATAATATCCTTTATAACGCCTTTAGCTTTTTCTAACTCTGGCTGGTAAATCTCAAATACCAATTCATCATGTATTTGAAGTAGTAACCTACTTGTAAATCGTTCTCTTTTGAAAGATTCACTTATTTTAATCATAGCTAATTTTATTAAGTCAGCTGCGCTTCCTTGAATTGGGGCATTGATAGCAATCCTTTCATTGAATTCACAGATATTTTTATCTTTGCTATTTATACCCTCTAAATATCTCCTTCGGTTTAATAAAGTAATTACATATCCTTTCTTTCGGGCCTCTTCTTTTTCTCTCTCAATATACTTTTTTACACCTTGGTATCTATAAAAATAATTACTAATATATTTTTCGGCTTCCCCTCTTCCTATCCCTAAATTTTGTGCTAACCCGTAACTGCTCATTCCATAAATAATACCAAAATTAATTATCTTGGCCATCCTCCTCATCTGCTTGCTAATTATATTTTGATCAAGACCGAATATTCCCGAAGCAGTATGAGCATGAATGTCTTCATCATTTTTAAAAGCATTAAGCAAATTTTCATCCTGAGAGAGATGGGCCAAAATACGCAACTCTATCTGAGAATAATCTGCGGATAGCAGTACAAATCCTTCCTCTGCAATAAAAGCCTTTCTAATTTCTCTGCCTACTTTAGTTCTAATGGGAATATTCTGAAGGTTAGGCTCACTACTGCTTAACCTTCCCGTAGAAGTAACAGTCTGATGAAAAGAAGTATGTATCCTCTTAGTTTTGCTATTTACCAATAAGGGTAATTTATCAATATAGGTATTTTTTAGTTTATCTAATTCTCTATATTCCAGAATAAAGGATACAACCTTATGTTGGGGAGCTAAAATATTAAGCACATCCGCATTGGTAGAATATCCGGTTTTCGTCTTTTTTATTACTGGTAATTTTAACTTTTCAAAAAGTACGACACTCAACTGTTTGGGAGAATTAATGTTAAATTCTGTTCCAGATAAATTATAAATAGTTTTTTTCAACTCTCCAAGACGAAAATCGACTTTTTGTGATACCTTTTTTAAAAAAGTAACATCTACTTTGATACCATTAATTTCCATTTCTCCTAATACTTTTACCAAAGGTGTCTCGATGTTTTTAAATAAAGAAATTAATTTTTTTTCTTCCATTTTTTCTTCTAAAACATCTTTTAATTTCAAGATATTTTGAGCATTTTCACAAGCATTTTCTATGCTCGTTATGGTATCTTGCCTGCCCTCTTTATCTTCATTGTTCTTTAAATATTTTAAGTATTCCCAAAATATATTTCTTAGGTTATAATTCTCGCTTGAAGGATTTAACAAATAGGCAGCAATCAAAGTATCAAAATTATTTCCTTCTAACTCTATTTTATGTCTGCGAAATAGCACAAAGGTAAACTTTAAGTGATGGCCAATTTTAATAGTCTCTTTATCTTCGAAACATGAACGCAACTGACCTAAAACTAACTCAGGAGAAAGACATTTAGAATTTTCCAATAAATTTAAAGCGAATAGCGGGATGTAATAATTTTCATTATTTTTAAAACTGAGCGCAATCCCTAAAATATTTGCCGAAATTGAATTGTCTGAGGATGTTTCCAAATAGAAAGAAAAATATTTTCTTTCTATAATTATATTAGTCAATTTCATTAATTTTTCTTTAGTATCAATCAAATTGAATTTAAACTTTTCCTTTTCATGATTAATTTGCGGTGCAATTTTTTTTAATAGATTTTTAAATTCTAATTTATTAAATATTTTCCACAATTCTTCGTAGTTTGGCAGTTTAACTCTAAAAGATTCAAAATCATATTCTATAGGAACTTCTCTCACTATTGTTGCCAGTTTTTTACTCATTTTAATCTGCTCTTCATATTTCTTTATCTGTTCTCTTAAAGATTTTATAGATATTTTATCAGGATTATTTAAAATATTTTCTACACTGCCCAATTCCTTAATTAAAGCCAGGGCGGTCTTTTCTCCTATACCCGGAACACCGGGAATATTATCAGAAACATCCCCCTTCAAAGCTAAAATATCTACTATTTTCTCAGGACCTACTCCAAATTTTTCTCTTATATCTTCTTCGCCGTAGATTTTAACTTCAGTTATTCCTTTGATAGTGGCCATTACTTTAGTATGGTTAGAGATGAGCTGAAAAGCATCTTTATCTCCGGTAACAATAATCGTATTACAGCTTCTTTTTTCTGCCTCTTTGGCTAGAGTACCAATAATATCATCTGCCTCATATCCTTCTTTTGAAAAAAAAGGAATATTATAGTTTTTAATAATTTCTTTAATTATAGAAATTTGGCTAATTAACTCGTCGGGCATTTTCTTCCGATGAGCTTTATATTCTTTAAACTCTTTATGCCGAAAAGTTGGAACAGGGGTATCAAAAGCAATGGTTATATATTCCGGCTTCTCCTCTTCCAATAACCTGATTAATATCATGGTAAACCCATAAGCTGCATTAACAATCTGGCCATAAGTAGTAGTTAACTGAGGTAACGCATAAAAAGCACGATAGAGCAACGCATGTCCATCAATTAAAATAAATTTTTTCCTTTTATCCATAACTTTCTTCTTTCATTTTATTTTTTCTTGACAATAAATATCAGTTAACCTATAATTTCTAAGCAGAGCTACGCAAATGCCGAAGTGGCGAAATTGGTAGACGCACTGGACTCAAAATCCAGCGAGCCTTGCGGTTCGTGTCGGTTCGACTCCGACCTTCGGCACCACTTTCTCGTATATCGTATGTCGTATTGCGTATTGCGTATTGCGTATTGCGCCAGAAAAATAAGATATATTAATTAAGTTTTTTAATTAAGCTTGCAATCATACGAGATTCGTGATTAATTTTTTCTAATATATTTTTTTTATTCTCTTCGTTTATATATTTTAACTCCGCACTTACTTTATGCCATGCTAATCTGGTGGTCGTTAATTGATTTATTGACTTTCTCGTATTGCGTATTGCGTATTGCGTATCGCGTAAGAGAAGTAAAAAGCAATTCCCTTCAATTGTCATTGCGAGTCCTGATTCTATCAGGGCGTGGCAATCCCTCTATTAATCTAAAAACTTAAAGCAAAAAACGTAAAATCATAATTCAAAATCCAAAACATTTTTATATAAAATATTGCTAATTTTTATAATTTTGTAGGGGCACGATGCATCGTGCCCAAATTATTCATTACTATTTTCTTCGCGCAATACGCGATACTAAACTGAGATTGCTTCGTCACTTTGTTCCTCGCAATGACATTTCTTTTTTTTATTCTGACTTCTGAATTCTGTCTTCTGACTTCTATTCTCTTCACGATATACGAGATACGAGTTAATCATCATCATCATCATCCAATAAATTATCATTATAGATTAGTTCTTGATTTATCAAATCAACTGCTTCTAGGGTTTCGCATTTAGATACCAATATTTCTACATTTCCATTTAATTCATCTTTTCCCACTTCTAACTGGTTTAAAATGGTTGCAATCCCATTTTCTTTTAGTATTTTTTCTAAATTTCTGGCGAATATAATATCATTGGCAATGTATATAACTTTCCACATTTTAAATAAATCCTCTATTGGTTTTATTTATTATTTTTTACATTCTCGGTCCATATTTTATTATTTCCCAAAATACCTCGTATTTCTTCCGTTAGTTTACCATCTATATTAACTGAATATTTTTTATCTATAGCATGTATTATAGTTTTCCCCTTATCCTTAAAATGAAATACTACTTGGCTTTTTCCTGGATAACTGTAAAATAAATCTTTTAACTTTCTTAAAAGATTAGATTCATTTTCTTCAGTGTTAATCTCCAGGTGAAGTTCTTCAGCAATATTCTGATTTTTCTCTTTTGTTTTAGGAGTAGGTATCTTATTTTCTTTGTATTTTTCCAAAAGAGTAATTTTCTCAGCAATAACTTTTATCTTTCCTTCTGACACATCAAGGTATCCTTCTGTTACGATAATCTCATCTTTCTTTATAATTTCTCCACATTTTTCGTAAACTTTAGGAAACACTATTATTTCTACTGTGCCCTCTAAATCTTCTAAAGTAACAAACGCCATAAGACTCCCATTTTTAGTATTCTTTCTTTTAAAATTATTAATCACTCCTGCCAAAACTACTTTACTTCTATCTGAAAAGTTAGCCAACTCTATTGAGGTAGAAGTTACAATTTTCTTTATTTTTTCCTTATAATCATTCAGGGGATGATAGGAAATATATAGTCCCAACATTTCTTTTTCCATAGCTAAAAGTTCATTTTTAGAAAATTCTAATATATCTGGTAATTTATCCTGGTAATTGCGGTTATTTTCGCCGAAAATATTTTTTTCAAAAAGATCAAAAATTGAAGTCTGCCCATTCCCCTTAGATTTTTGATATTCTTGACCACTTTTCAATGTTCCATCTAATACTGCCAGCAATTGTGCTCTTCTTACGCCAATAGAATCAAAGGCTCCACATTTTATTAAACTTTCGATTACCCTCTTATTTACTACTCTTAAATCAACCCTCTGGCAAAAATCGAGGAAAGAAGCAAAATTAGAATTCTTTTTACGTTCTTCAATAATACTTTTTATTGCCTTTTCACCAACATTTTTTACAGCAGCTAACCCAAAGCGGATGGCTTTTCCTCCCACCACGGTAAAATTTACTAAACTCTGATTTATATCGGGAGGTAGTATTTCAATGCTCATATTCCGACATTCTTTTATATACAAAGCTACTTTATCGTTGTTCCCCATAATACTGGTAAGCAAAGATGCCATATACTCTACGGTATAATGAGTTTTTAAATAAGCGGTCTGGTAAGAGATAAAAGCATAGGATACGCTATGAGATTTATTAAAACCATATCCGGCAAAATAAGCAATCAAATCAGATATTTCAGCGGCTATGTTTTTTTGAATATTATTTTTTTGAGCACCTTTTATAAAAAGTTCCCGTTGTTTTTCCATCACTCCTTTCTGTTTTTTCCCCATAGCTTTTCGCAGTATATCTGCTTGTCCCAGAGTAAATCCTGCTAATTCACTGGCAATTTTCATAACTTGTTCCTGATAAACGATTACTCCATAAGTTTCCTTTAAAATAGACTCTAGGCGAGGATGAAGGTATTTTATTTTTACAATTCCCTTCTTTCTATTAATGAAATCTTCAATCATGCCACTCCCCAAGGGTCCTGGTCTGTACAATGCCAGCAAAGCCGTAATATCTTCTATGTTTTCAGGTATTAATCTTTTAACTAAATCTCTCATTCCTTCACTCTCTAACTGAAAAACACCAGCACAGCTTCCTTCAGACAACATTTTATACACTTTTTTGTCATCCAAAGGTATCTTGTTTATATCAACCTGCTCTCCCCGGGTATGTTTTATTATTTTTAAAGCATCACTTATTACAGTCAAAGTGCGAAGTCCTAAAAAATCCATCTTCAATAATCCTAATTCTTCTAATTCAGCCATAGCATACTGAGTACATATTTCACCCTCAGCTGTCTTTTGTAGAGGAACATATTCATTCAATGGCTTTCGAGAAAGAACTATGCCCGCAGCATGGGTAGAAGCATGCCGCGCTAAACCTTCTAAAGATGAAGCAGTCTCAATCAATTTTTTTACATCCGCATCACTTTCCATTAAATCTTTGAGTCGGCTTTCCATCTTTAAAGCCTTTTCGATAGTAATATTGAGTTCCCAGGGAATCATTTTAGCGATAGTATCCACCTGGGCATAAGGGATTCCTAAAGCTCTGCCCACATCCCTTACAGCAGCTCTGGCTGCCATAGTACCAAAAGTGATTATCTGAGCAACTTTATCCTTACCGTATTTTTTAGAAACATACTCGATTACCTCTTCTCTTCGCTCATAACAAAAATCAATATCAAAATCCGGCATACTTATTCTCTCGGGATTTAAAAATCTTTCAAAAAGCAATCCATAGGTCATAGGGTTAATATTGGTAATATTTAGACAATAGGCAACTAAACTTCCTGCGGCAGAACCTCGACCAGGACCCACCATGATCCCCTTTTCTTTGGCATATCTTACAAAATCCCATACAATTAAAAAATAAGGTTCAAATTCCATCTTTTTAATAACTAAAAGTTCGTACTCTAATCTCTTCTCCAACAGTTCTGTAATTTCAGAATACCTCTCTTTAAGTCCTTTATAACAAAGCTCTTTTAAATAAGTATTAATATTATTTTCAGGAGGAACTTTAAATTCTGGTAGTTGCGCGAGTCTAAAATCTATTTCTAAATTACATTTTTCGGCAATTCGTAAAGTGTTTTCGAGGGCTTGGGGTACTTTTGAGAAATTCTCATTCATTTCCTCCGGAGAATTAAAATAAAATGCATCAGTAGCAAATTTTAAACGTTTAGGGTCACTTAAATTAGTAGCTGTTTGAATACAAAGTAAAATTTCGTGGGCCCGGGCATCTTCCTTATTTATGTAATGGATATCATTGGTCGCAACAAGAGGAATAGAAAGTTCTTGACTTATCTGAATGAGATTTTCGTTTACAATTTCCTGTTCTTGAATACCATTTTCTTGTAATTCCAGATAAAAATTACCTTCACCAAAAATATCTAAAAAATCAAGGGCTGCTTCTTTTGCTTTCTTGATATCGTTCTGTAAAATATATTGGGAGATTTCTCCCTTCAAGCAAGCAGAAAGAGCAATTAATCCATTACTATGTTCTCTTAATATTTCTTTATCAATCCTTGGTTTATAATAAAAACCTTCCAGATAAGATGAAGTAACTAATCTTATTAAATTTTTATAGCCTTCATTATTTTTAACCAGTAGTATTAAATGATTGGGAGTTTCTTTTCTTTGTGAAGATTTATCGAGTCTGCTTTGATGAGCAACATACATTTCACAGCCAATAATGGGCTTTACTCCCTGTCGAATAGCTTCTTTGTAGAATTGTATTGCTCCATACATAACCCCGTGATCGGTAATGGCCAAAGCGGGCATTTTATGTTTTTTAGCTTGAGCAACTAATTCTGAAATTCGGCAGGCCCCATCTAACAGACTGTATTCAGTATGAACGTGTAGGTGAACAAAATTTGCGTGCCACACGACAAAAACCCCCAGCTTTAATCTTGTATCGCGTATTGCGTATTGCGTAGGAAATAAGACTTATAAATATACGAAATTCTGAACCAAAAACAAACATTTCTGTCATTGCTAGATCCGATTTATCGGAGCGTGGCAATCTCATTATTGAGTTAAAAAACTAAAAGCAAAAAATCATAATTCAAAATTCTATATGTTGTAGGGGCACAATGAATTGTGCCCTTCCTGTTTTGTCATTCCCGCTCTTCTCTGTCATTCCCATGAAAATGGGAATCTATCTTATCTTATTCTTCTCTTATTCTGTATTCCTATTTTTTGTTTTTCTGTGGGCACGATGCATCGTGCCCCTACATCTGGCTTCCTTTTTCCTAACTATACGCTAAACGCTCTACGCTATTATATTCGATACGGTTTGTTATTTAAAGAATACCTGTGCTAATTCCCACCATTTTTTATCTACCACTTTGAGTTTACTCACTGCTTTTTCCAAAGGTACTCCTATTACTTCACTGCCTTTAAGAGCGGCCATATAACCAAATTTTCCCTGAGCAATTAAATCTACAGCGGTCACTCCGCACCTAAGACCTAAAATACGGTCGAAAAGTGTAGGAGAACCCCCTCTTTGAATATGACCTATTACTGCATGGCGGGTTTCAATGCCAGTATTCTTTTTAATTAAATCAGCCAGGAGATTTCCCACTCCTCTATTGCGTAATATCATATGCCCGAACTGGTCCAAGTTTTCCTTCTCGACATCTATTCCAGGAAGGGTCACTCCTTCCGATATTACAATAGAAGCATACTTGTTCTTTTTATAGACTTCCTTTAAATGCTGACACATTTTCTTTATATCTGTTTTTTCTTCAGGAATAATGGTCCAATCTGCACCAGAAGCCATACCGGTAAACAAAGCAACCCAACCGACATGTCTTCCCATTACTTCCAAAACCATTATTCTGCGATGAGAGCGTCCACTATCTTGAAGGCTTCGCATCGCCTCAATTGCCCAGGTGACTGAGCTATCGAAACCAAAAGTATAATCTGTACCGCTAAGATCATTGTCCATAGTCTTGGGAGCGCCAACCAACTTAACATTTTCCTCTTTAAATAACTTATTAGCTACACCTAAAGTATCTTCTCCGCCAATAGCTATTATTGTATCTAATTTGAATTTTTTTATTGAATCAAGAACCTGTTTAACACCATTATCTATTTTATAAGGATTTAATCTCGAAGTCCCTAAAATAGTTCCTCCTCTATCCGCTATTTCTTTTACTTCATTTAAAGATAGGGGGCTTATATTTCCCTTTACCAATCCCTTCCATCCTTCTTGAATACCGTAGACTTCATAATTATAATCCTGAGCCCGGTATACTGCTCCTCTGATAGTCGGATTTAATCCGGAGCAATCTCCTCCCCCGGTTAAAATACCTATTCTTTTCATCATATTCATCACGCCTTTCCGCAACAACCAAAAACTCTCATTCTATCTCTTATGATTTCTTTGGCTGCTTCTTTTGCTGGTCCCAATATTTTACGAGGGTCTATCTGGTTTGGATTTTCATCAAGTATCTCTTTCATCTTTATTGTAAAAATCATTCTTATGCGGGTATCTATATTTATCTTGCATATTCCTGCGGCAATACCTTTTCTGACCTCATCATCATTCACCCCGGAGGCACCGTGCAAAACCAAAGGAACTCCGGTTAATTCTCTTATCCTCTCGATACGAGAAATGTCTAACTTTGCGAAAGGAGTACGACATCCATGAATCGTTCCCACTGCAGCTGCTAAAAAATCTATTTCGGTTAACTCAACAAATTTCGCAGCTTCTTCAGGAACAGCCATACTTTCTTTTACTTTCTCCAAAGCAATCCCGGGTTCATCACTATCGTCCATCTTACCAATCTGTCCTAATTCTGCTTCTACCGGAATACTGCAGGCATGAGCCATCTCCACTACTTTTTTGGTCATAGTAACATTTTCATTAAATGGTAATTTTGACCCATCAAACATCAGAGAGGTAAATCCTGCTCTTAAACATTTTATATTTTGATAATAATCTGTTCCGTGATCTAAATGTAAGGCAACCGGTATGTTTGCTTTTTCAGCCAAAGCTTTAACCATGACCACAATCATATCTAATCCAGCATATTCTATCGCTCCCTGAGATGCCTGCAAGATAACCGGTGCTTTTTCTTCTTCGGCTGTCTCAATTATAGCTTGAATAATCTCCATGTTATTGGCATTAAACGCACCAATACCATATCTTCCCCTTTGAGCTTCTTTTAACATCTCTTTAGTAGTTGTAAAAGCCATTTTTTTCTCCCCCTTTATTTATTGAAACTAATTGTTCTATACTTAATTGTCTGTAAATACTCTCTTCTTCTGACCTAAACTGATAGTTTTATAAATTTTATATATTATAACTTGTTTATTTTTTCATTTCAAGGGGATTATTCGTATCGCGTGATAAAGATAAGTATCGGGTATATAGTATCGAGTATATAGTATCAAGTATATAGTATCGAGTATCAAGTATGTAGTATATAGTAAAGAAAGAAACTGTCCAACTGATAAAACAATATTGAGCGAATAATTAATAAACATCTTTAACAACTTCTATTCCTATTTGCCAGATTCTCAAACCTTGAAAGTTTTTATTATTTCAGTCATCTTTCTCTTTGCTCTTCTCTCTTTACTATATACTCGATACTATATACTCAATACTATATAATAAACTTGAGAATAATTTAAATTAATGTTATAGTTTTAATAACAAATATTAATCAAAGGAGGAGATTCTTATGCCAGATTATGATGATGAAGAAAAAGGGAAGATTATTAATCTTGCTGAAAAAATACCAAAATTAAAATTTAGTAAAATATCATTCGGTATTATCTTAATATTAGTAATCGCTCTCTATCTAGCCAGTGGAATTTTCGTAGTTGCTCCTGACGAACAAGGGGTAATTAGAAGATTTGGCAAATTTGTCCGTATAGAAAGTCCTGGACTTAATTATCATCTACCTTACCCCATAGAAACAGTGGTTACTCCTGCAGTTACTCAAGTTAAAAGAATTGAAATAGGATTTCGCACTATTAGCTCTGGCCCACCTGCTCGCTATCAGAAATTTCCGGCAGAGGCACTAATGTTGACCGGGGATGAAAATATTGTTAGCGCTGAGGCAATCGTGCAATACAAAATAAAAGATCCGGTTAGTTATCTTTTTAATATTATCATGCCCGAAGAAACAGTAAGAAACGCCGCAGAAGCCGCCCTGAGACAGATAATTGGAGAGAGAAAGATAGATGAAGCCCTCACTGTAGGAAAATATGAAATTCAGGAGGAAACAAAAAAAACACTTCAAACTCTTTTAGATTCGTACAAATCAGGAATTCTTGTGGTAGCAGTTCAATTACAAGATGTTAACCCTCCCAATGAAGTTCAAGCTGCCTTTAAAGATGTAGCCAGTGCTAAAGAAGATAAAAGTAAATACATTAACCAGGCTCAGGGGTATAAAAACGATGTAATTCCGAAAGCCCGGGGAGAAGCAGTAAAAATGACCAAAGAAGCTGAAGGTTATAAGATTGAGAGAATAAAAAAAGCTGAGGGTGATATAGCAAAATTTAATAGTATCTTAACCGAATACAAAAAAGGTGAATATATAACTCAAGCTCGTCTCTATCTGGAAACTATGGAAGAAATTTTACCAAATATGAATAAAGTAATCGTCGATTTAAAGGAAAATCAATCTTTAATAAATTTATTGCCCTTAGGTGATTCAAGTATCCTAACTGCTCCTTCTAAGGAGGTGACCAAGTAATGAAAAAAGGAACACTATTAATAGTGCTTATTGTAGCGATATTGTTCTTAGCTAATTTAAGTTTGTTTATTGTTGATGAAACTAAACAAGCAATCGTTTTACAATTTGGTAAACCGATAAGAACGATTGGAGAACCTGGCTTAAATTGGAAACTTCCCTTCATTCAAAATGTAGTATTTTTTGAAGACCGACTGTTAGTTTACGATGCAGTCCCGACCGAAATCATCACTAAAGACAAAAAGACTCTAATTGTGGATAATTATGCTCGTTGGAAAATTGTCGATCCTTTAATATTCTTACAAACTGTTAGAGATTTAAATGGTGCCCAGGCAAGATTGGATGATATTATTTATTCCGAATTAAGGGTTGATTTAGGCTTGTTTGACATGAGCGAAATAGTCTCGGAAAGAAGAGAAGGTATTATGAAAAGAGTCACCGAGATAAGTAATGAAAAAGCCAATACCTATGGAATAGAAATTGTAGATGTAAGGATTAAACGGGTAGATTTGCCTCCGGAAAATGAAAAATATATCTTTGATAGAATGAAAGCAGAACGAGAACGAATCGCTATGCAATATCGAGCAGAAGGTCAAGAGGAATACGCCAAAATTATTGCAGAAACCGAAAGGGAGAAAACAGTTATTTTAGCGGAAGCTTATAAAACTGTTCAAACTTTAAAAGGTGAAGGAGAAGCAGAGTCTATCAGAATCTATGCTGAGAGTTTCAATCAAGACCCTGAATTCTATAAATTTTATAGAACTTTAGAATCTTATAGATTAACTTTTATAGACAAAACTACTGTCCTGCTTTCTACTGATTCTGAATTTTTGAAATACTTGAGTAAACCCTAAACTATCGTATTGCGTATCGAGTATCGCGTATCGCGTGGAGAAAATCAGAAGACAGTAATCAGAATAAGATAGTATCTCGTTTAGGATTAGTTAGTTGGTTACTTAGTTAACTGGTTAGCGGTTAACCAGTTAAGAAAATAATAGTAAAAAACCAGAAGCCAGAATGAATTAATGTTAGTGTAGGGCGTTTAGCGAGTAGAACTTGGTAACAAGTAATACAAAGGGGGCGGATAAATCCGCCCCCTTTTGTTATAAAAATGGTACATTATGCGAAAATGTTTTAAATTTTGAATTATGGTTTTGCGCTTTTCGCTTTAAGTTTTTAGCTTACAATTAGAACGTCATCAATATTCTAATTCAGGATCTATTCTACTTTCCGGTTCTTCCCCGTAATAAATCTTCACTATATTATCAAAAACAGACTTTATATTTTCCTCTAATGCTCTATCAGTATATCCTGCTGTATGGGGACTCAGCACTACATTTTCTAATTTATCAAAATCATATTTACTGGGTAACACTTCTCTTTGTTCCAAAGAGGGATATTGATACCAGGTATCTATTGCGGCTCCCGCAAGATGATGCTCTTTTAAAGATTTGAACAAAGCTTCCTCGTCTATTACAACTCCACGAGCAATATTAATTAAATACTTCCCTCTCATTAACATTAATTCTTTTTCCCCAATCAATCCACTGGTTTCCTTAGTAAGAGGAACGACTACAACAATAAAATCTGATTCGTTAATCACTTTTTCTAAATCTTCTTTCTCTCCCAAAAATTCCAAAATATTTTTCTTTTTTAAATCCTTCTCTTCTATATTCCTTTTTAAAGCAAACACTTTCATGCCTAAGGCATGACCAATTTTAGCAATCTCCCATCCAATTGAACCCAAACCTACTATTCCTAAACTTTTCCCTTGAAGTTGAATGGTGGGTTCTTTAACAGAAAATCCATGCCACCTACCCAATCTTAAATCTCTATCATTGAAAACAATATTTTTTGCCAAAGCCAAGATAAGAGCAAAAGCATGTTCAGCAACTGCATGTTTATTAGCATGGATATTGCAAATAAATATATTTGGGTAATTTTTATACAAGCTAAAATCCAATTTATCCACTCCTGCAAAGGGAATTTGAATTAATTTTAATTTTTTAGCTTTTTCAAGATCTTCTTTACTAAAAGACCCTCCTATTGCTACTTCAACTACTTTGAGATATTTTTTAATATTTTCTCTTTCATCTGTTTCAGGGATAATAAACTCTATATCAAGTTTTGCTTTTTTATTTAACTCATCAAAAGCTTTCTCCCACCGTTGCGGTGTTATCATCTTACTTAGTACTAAAACTTTCATCTTTGGCCTATTTTTGGTCTCTCTTTTTCTTTCAACTTCCTGTAAAAAAGTTCGTACTGCCATTATATGCTTGCATTCGAGTTTTAATTTTCTAGCTCTTCTTAAAAAATCTATACATCCACACTGAGGGATATTTATATCAACCTTATAAGGTTTCCCTGATTTTGAACTAGTTACCAAAAAACAATCATCTTTTCTTTCTACTTTTAACTCTTTAGCAGCCTTTTCCCTTTTCTCTATTTCTTCTTCAGCCAGAGCTCTTTTAGCCAAACCATCTGCCACAAAGTTATTATCTCTTCTATCCCAGATAAAATATATTTTACCAGAAATAGTCTGAACGATTTCTTCAACCCGATTAAACAATGGAATTATTCCTTTATCTTTTACTTTATATATTTTATTTAATTGTTTAACCACCAGTTGGCTATCACAATATACATCTATTCTCTCCGGGTTTATTTTTTTTACTTCTTCTAATCCTCTAATTAAAGCTTTATATTCAGCAATATTATTGGTTCCATAACCAATAGCTTCGCTTATTTTTTTAAACAATTCTCCATCTTTATAAATTACTATTCCAATTGCCATATTCCCCGGGTTTGGATAGCAGGCACCATCTACTTTCATTAGTATCTTAGCCATATTTCTCAACTTCCTTATTAAAATTACTTTTTAATATTTTTTTAATTAAATTTATTACTTCTTGCGGTTTTTTAGCGTAGATTAATTGTTTATCTTCTTCGTATTTTTTAAACAAAGGACCTAAGTCAAAATTTAAAGAAATCACTTTTTTCCCAATATTTAAAGCCAAAGCAATTTCCGAAATAGTTCCGGTTTTTCCGGGAAGAGCAATTACCACTTTGCTGGTCAAAACATTGATGTAATTTCGGGCAAGACCTACTCCGGTCAATACAGGAATGTCAATATATTCGGAAGCCCAATCAGAGTCAGTACCTGGTAAAATACCAATGGTTAACCCACCATTCTCTTTTGCGCCTCGAGCTGAGGCTTCCATAATTCCAGAAGCCCTTCCTCCATTTAACAAAATCCACCCTTCTTTAGCGATTAGGCTGCCTAAGCAATAAGCATTTTCATAGTCACCAGCATTAACTATTTCTCCTCCTCCCATAACTCCGATAATAATTTTGCGAATAATAATCCCCTTCTCTCTATTTTAATTTAATATAGCTAGGTAAATTATAAATAATTCTTTATCAATCTAATTTAAAACGTGACATAGTACCTCTTTTTGTAGTAAAATATTTGTGGTATTATTATATAGTAAAAAACTTTTTTTGTCATATGGATTATAAAATAGTGAATAGCCGTTAGTGAATAGTGAATAGTTAAGAAAGGAAAATAAGAAGAATGGATGAAAGAATAAGGTACGCCTTTGAACATACTGAAATATTAAGAAGACCTAAACAGTTAATATCCACCTTTGGTTCTTCGATCATTCATTATTATGTGCTAACCGAACCGGTATATTCTGAATTTACCAAGGAAAATTTAGAAACTGTAGTAAGGGAAGGGAAGGTCAGTTGGTATCAGCCAAAGTTACTTACTCCTACTTATATGTTTAGGATAGAGGGATTTAGCAAAGAAGCTAAAAACGCATTTGAAACCTTGGCCAGCCAGTATCCTGATTTAGCAGGAATTCTTTATAAATTTAAAGTTAACAAGGAACTTGACGAGATGAATTTCGTTTCAAGTCCTTTGTTAACCGTAGCAGAAAATATCAATAATGAAATTGACAAAAAGGGAGATTCTCTTTGTGCTGTTATTAAAGGCGTAGCTGGTCTCTGGGATGTTTCCCTTTCTAAGTTTATTTTAGATATGATGGTCAGAAGTGTGTATTCGGCTCAGATACCTGATTTTACAAATAGAGGATTTTTAGGTATAAATCAGATCGGTCAAGCTTTTATCACTAAGGATAGGCATGGTATTCCGATGACAGCCCGAGAAGGAATAGAAAGATTATTTGAATTAGTAAAAAAGGGGGAACTTGAACCAATTAAATTAAAAGAAGAATTGGATAACTGGGGATTATTTGAATATTATCAGGATAGATTTTTTAATCTCTTTAAAAAAAGATGATAAAATGATTAAAATAAAAAGTATATTAGAAATTATTATGAAAAAACTTATAAGTTAATAAATTAACACTACTCCCTATTCTTTTCACTAAAATATAGGAAATACATTAATACTGCTGCTACTATACTTAAAAAACATATTACCGGCCAAATATTTTTAATTCCATATTTTCTTATATAATCTCCGCTAATTAACGGCCCCAGGGCAAAACCTGCTCCCATTATAACCGGTATAACTGCATTAAATCTTCCCCGATGGGACATAGGAGTATGATTTGCAATATAAACATTTGAATTAGTAGTGACCAATATTTCCCCCATACTCCAGATTACCGTGGACAACAATAACCAGGGTAACCCGGTTATAAAAAATATTATGCCAAATCCTATAGCGTATAATACTCCGGCTAAAGTTACATTAAGCACTGGTCTTATTTTGTGGGTAAGGCTTATTATAATTATGGTCAGACAAGATACTACCAGAGCATTAGTGGTCATGATTACTCCAAATATCTTAGGACCCTTATCTCCAAATAACTCAATAACCTGAATGGGAATACTAAAAGTTGTCTGAGCATAAACAAAACTATAAATTAAGGATATCAGGGTAAATAATAAAAGCTTGGGTCTTTTCCATAAAACCTGCCATAAATTACCTCTTTCGGCTTTTTCATAATTATTTTCCAGTTGGTAGCTCTCTTCTATCTTTTCTTTTGAGGGAAGAGTCTCTTTAACAAACAAATAGACTAAAGTTAAAGAAGCAAATGTAGTGGCAGCATCTCCTAAAAATATCCACATTAAATAATTATTATATAGAAATCCGGCAATTAATGGCCCCACCGCAAAACCAATATTATTACCTAAATACAAAAGAGAGAAGGCAGCTTTTCGGTTGTTCGGATTAGTCAAATCTGTAGTCATAGCTGCACTGGCAGGTTGGGCCGCTCCCATAAAAAATGCAGACAAAATCAATAAGCGGGGAATTAAAAGTGAATTATTTAAAAATGCGCAAGGTATAAGACAAATTGCTGCCAGGCACTGAAATAAAAGAAGGATTTTCTTTCTTCCCAACCAATCAGCTAATCTTCCTCCCACTATTAATCCGGGGAGATGGGCTGTAACGGCAAGCATCACTATAAAACCGGCTTCCCCTTCATCCAGGGATAGTGTTTTAGTCAAATAAATAGTTAAAAAAGGATAGACAAAAGCCCCCATTGAATTTACCATTCGAGCAAAAAATAATATATAGATGCTTTTGGGGAGCTTAGTATAATGACTCAGCATTTTAGGTAATTTCATATTGTTGCCTTATTCTTTTATCCTCTGTTTTATAGCTTCAAAAACAAAATCGGGTTTTGCTCTTCCTTTGGTATATCGCATAACCTGGCCTACTAAATAGTTTAAAGCCTTCTCTTTCCCTTCGTTAAAATCATCTACCGATTTGGGGTTTTCCTTGATTACTTTATCAACTATCTTTATTAATTCATTCTCATCGGTAATTTGAGTAACTCCACTTTCCTTCACGATTTGAGAAGCCCCTTTCCCGGTCTTAAACATTTTTTCAAAAACATCTTTAGCCATTTTACCACTAATTACTCCCCTATCTATAAGATTCAACATCCCTACTAAATTTTCTGAAGAAATAGGAGAATACTCTATCTCCTTTTTTTCTTCATTCAAATTACGTAGTAACTCCCCCATAACCCAATTACTTAGAACTTTTTTATCAGTATACAAAGAAGCAGCATTCTCGTAATAATCACCTAGTGCTTTACTCGAAGTTAATATTTCTGCATCATATCCAGGAATTTGATAATCTTTAATAAATCTCTTTCTTCTTGCTTCAGATAATTCAGGGAGGTTTTTCCTTATCTCATTAATCATTTTTAAATCTAGTTTAACAGGCAGGAGATCCGGTTCAGGGAAATAACGATAATCATGGGCTTCTTCTTTACTTCGCATTGAGACAGTAACATTCTTTGATTCATCCCAGTGCCTGGTTTCCTGGATTATCTTTTCTCCCTCAGCCAAAAGTTTCCTTTGGCGGTTCACTTCAAATTGCAAGGCTTTTTTGACTGCCTTAAAAGAATTCATATTCTTTATTTCCACCTTGGTACCTAAAGCACCAGATTTCGCATCTCTTAGCGAAATATTGGCATCGCAACGCATCGAGCCTTCCTCCATATTCCCATCACATACTCCCAGATGCTGGACTATGCTTCTTAATTTTACCAAGAATATTTGAGCTTCTTCGGGAGAACGAAAATCAGGTTCAGTTACAATCTCTGCCAGAGGAATTCCACAACGATTATAATCTACCAAAGAGTAAGAAGAGGAGGCAATATCTCCTTCATGAACTAGTTTACCGGCATCTTCCTCTATGTGAACCCGGGTAATTCTAATCTTGCGCTTTTCTTTACTTTCAGAGAGGGAAATCTCCATATATCCATCTATCCCCAAAGGAGTATCATATTGGGAAATCTGATAAGCTTTGGGCAAATCGGGATAAAAATAGTTTTTTCGGTGAAATCTGCTTACCTGATTAATTTTACAATTTAAAGCCACCGAAGTTCTTATGGCAAATTCTAATACTTTTTTATTAAGTACGGGAAGCGAACCGGGCAAACCTAAACATACTGGACAGGTATTGGTATTGGGCTTTTTACCGATATAATCAGTACTGCACTGACAGAACATTTTTGCTTTAGTCATTAATTGGATATGAATTTCTAAACCGATTACGACATCTGCTTTCATTCTATTTCCTCCTGTTATAATTTTTATTATAACTTGTCAGTTATTTATTGTAAGGGTTGAGCAAGTCCTTGTAGGGGCACAATGAATTGTGCCCTTCCTCTGCATTATTTAAATTTCCTTTTCTGTGGGCAAGATGTCTGCCTGTGCGTATCCGCACGCAGACAGGCATCGTGCCCCTACATCTGTCTAAATACTTTTTTGTTGCAGAAAATTCATCTCTGGCTTCCTCTTTTCTACATCATTATTTTGTTCAAAGTTAAAGGCTGCCCGAAGTATAGTTTCTTCACTAAAATGCTTGCCTATAATTTGTAAACCTATGGGTAGATTGATTTTACTATATCCGCAATTAAGAGAAATTGCTGGTATACCGGCTAAATTAATAGGAATGGTATAGATATCAGACAAATACATAGTTAAAGGATCGTCGACTTTTTCCTTCAGCTTAAAAGCAGGGGTAGGAGAAGTAGGAGTAATAAGGATATCGTATTTATTAAAGACTTTATCAAAATCTTCTTTTATTAAAGTACGAACCTTTTGGGCTTTCAAGTAATAAGCATCATAATAACCTGAACTCAAGGCATATGTACCCAGCATAATTCTTCTTTTTACTTCACTTCCGAAGCCTTCACTTCTGGTCTTCTGATACATAGAGGCCAGATCTTTATACTCTTCTTTTCTATAACCATATTGTACTCCATCATATCGCGCTAAGTTTGAACTTGCTTCTGCGGTAGCGATCAAGTAATAAGCGGGCAGAGAATATTCTGTATGGGGCAATGATACTTCTTCGATCCTCGCACCTAATTTTGCAAATATTTTCAAAGCTCTATCCAAAGCGCTCTTTACTTCCGGGTCTATTCCTTTGATAAAATACTCCTTAGGAACACCAATTTTTAAATCCCCTATTCCTGTTTGGCAAGATTTTAGATAATCAGGAACTTCTAAATTTACAGAAGTGGAATCCATATTATCATGTCCACTTATAACATTCATCACTAGAGCACAATCGGTCACATCTTTAGTGATAGGCCCTATCTGATCTAAAGACGAGGCATAAGCAATCAAACCGTATCTGGAGACCCTTCCATAAGTCGGTTTTAACCCCACCACTCCACAGAGAGATGCAGGTTGGCGAATAGAACCCCCTGTATCTGTGCCTAAAGCAATAAAAGCTTCATCTGCTGCCACTGCGGCAGTTGAACCACCACTGGAACCACCAGGTACTCTTTCTAAATCCCAAGGATTATGAGTAGGACCAAAAGCAGAATTTTCAGTAGATGAACCCATTGCAAACTCATCCATATTGGTTTTTCCGATTATTATGGCTCCTGCTTCCTTTAATTTATTAATTACCGTAGCGTTATAGGGCGGGATAAAACCTTTTAATATTTTAGAGCCACAAGTAGTCTCCGTTCCTTGAGTTGCTATAATATCCTTTATAGCTACTGCTACACCGGCTAAGGGAGGTAGTTCATCTCCATTTTTTACTTTTGTGTCAATTTCTTTAGCTTGTCTCAAAGCTTCTTCCTGATTAACAAATAGAAAGGCTTTGGTCAAATTATCTACCTTATCTATCTGGCTAAAAATATCCTGCATAACTTCATAAGCAGTAATTTTCTTTTTTTTAATTAAGTTGATGATTTCGTGAGCCGTTAATTGGTTCAAGGCCATCCATCTTTCCTCCTCTTGCTTTAATTGCTTCCTGTAGGGGCACAATGAATTGTGCCCTTCTTCTGCTATTTCCTTTTCTTTGGGCACGATGCATCGTGCCCCTACGGGAAATTATAATTAATTTCTCTTCCTTATGTTTTTGTATTTTGTAGGGGCACAATGAATTGTGCCCTTCTTTCTTTTAAATCACATTATTTTAGGAACTTTGAAATACCCTTTTTTGATATACTTGGCATTGGAAAGGACTTCTTCCTGGAGCAAAGAAGGTTTAACCTTGTCTTCATTCAGTAGATTAGGCATGGAAATAACATAGGCAGTAGGTTCAACTCTTTCGGTATCAAGCTCATTTAACTTTTTAAAATAATCTAAAATTGAATTTAACTGAGAAGTAAATTCTTCTTTTTCTCCTTCATTAAATTCTAATTTAGCAAGTTTAGCAACATATTCTACCTCTTTTTTAGTTATTATCTTTTTGGTCATAATATCCCCTCTTTCCTCTATCTTCTTTAGTATATCGTATTATATTGTTTGCCTGTAGGGGCACAATGCCTGCCTGTGCGTATCCGCACGCAGACAGGAATTGTGCCCTTCCTGTTTCATTGTCTTTTGTTTTCTGCGGGCACGATGCATCGTGCCCCTACGGGAAATTTTCATTCCTGCATTTAACCAACTAACTTCTATTGTTGATTATTCTTTTAAATTCTTTTTCATTAATTATAGTCACACCTAATTCCAGGGCTTTTTGATATTTCGATCCCGGGTCTTCACCGATAACCACATAATCTGTTTTTTTGCTTACACTACCAGTGACTCGGCCTCCTAATTTATTAATTATTTCTTTAGCTTGGGTACGGGAAAAATCCTTTAATGTGCCGGTTAAGACGAATTGCTTTCCAGCTAATATCTGAACTCCTTCTTCTTCCCTCATTTTTTCTTCTTCTTGTCCAAAATTCAAACCGGTACTTCTTAATCTTTCAATGATATCTAAATTTTCCTTCTCTTTAAAGAAAAGGATTATACTTTCAGCAATCCTGGGACCAATTTCATTAATCTCGATTAATTCTTCTAAGTTGGTTTCTCTAAATTTATCTAAGGTAGAGTAGTATTTGGTAATAATTTCTGAAGTATGTGCTCCCGCATAACGTATTCCTAAACCGTAGATTAAGTTGGCTAAAGATTTTCTCTTACTCCTTTCGATAGCTGCTAATAAATTTTCTGTAGATTTCTCCGCCATCCGTTCGAGAGAGATTAAATCATCTCTTTCTAAAAAATATAAATCCGAAATATCTTTAATCAGACCTTTTTCTACTAATTGATCAATTATAGCAGGACCTAGCCCCTCGATGTCCATAGCATTTCGAGAGGCAAAATGTCTAATTCTTTCTTTTATTTGGGCTGGACAAGCAAGGCTATTGCATCGAGTGACCGCTTCACCTTCCGGTCTGAATACCTTTGCCCCACATACCGGACATTTAGTGGGGATAATGAATTCTGTTTCCTTTCCAGTCCTCTTTCCTTTTATTACTTTTACTACTTCCGGAATAACTTCTCCGGCTTTTTGAATTAAGACAGTATCCCCAATTCTAATATCTTTTCTTCTAATTTCATCTTCGTTATGCAGAGTTGCTCTCTGCACCACAGAACCGGATATCCTAACCGGATCAAGTATAGCCACCGGAGTTAGAGCTCCTGTCCTCCCTACCTGAACAATAATATCCTGAACTTTCGTGGTCAATTGTTGGGCAGGAAACTTATAAGCAGCAGCCCAGCGGGGACTCCGGGTAGTTGATCCCAATTCTTCTCTCATTCTCAAGGAATTAACTTTGATCACCATTCCGTCAATCTCGTAATCTAATTCTTCTTTCCTTGCTATCCATTGCCGGCAATAACTTATAGCTTCCTCTATATCTTGACAAAGTTTAATATGAGAGTTTACTTTAAGTCCTATTTTCTTTAGATAGCTTAATACTTCCATATGGGTATTGAATTTATTTTCCAAGGGAAAAGTTGCTCTATAGATAAAAGTATCTAAATGCCTTTGAGCGGTGATTCGAGGATCAAGCTGCCTTACCGAACCAGCTGCTGCATTTCGCGGATTTGCAAATAGACTCTCTCCCTTTTTAATTCTTTCTTCATTTAACTTTTTAAAATCACTCTTCTTCATATACACTTCTCCGTATACCTCAATATGAGGAGGTATATTTTCACCAAACAATTTTAAAGGAATAGTTTTTATAGTCTTAAGATTGGAGGTAATCTCTTCTCCGTTTACCCCATCCCCCCGAGTAGCTCCTCTTATGAATATACCGTTTTCGAAAACCAGAGCAACGGCCAGACCGTCAATTTTTAGCTCTACTACATATTCTAATTTCTTTTGAGGAATTAATTTTTTTATCCTTTGGTCAAAAGCTCGTAGTTCTTCGGTTGAAAAAGCATTGGCCAGACTCAACATAGGAGCAGTATGTTTTACTGTGGTAAATTCCGAAACTGGCTCTATCCCTACTCTCTGAGTGGGAGAAGAAGATGTAATGTATTGGGGGTATTTTTCTTCTAATTCTATTAAATCTCTCATTAATCGATCATATTCGGCATCTGAAACAGTTGGATCATCTAAAACATAATAGCGATAATTATGATTTCTAATTTTTTCTCGTAATTCCTCTATTTTTTTTACAATATCATCATGATTGTTAGGATTATGGATCATCTTCTTCCTCTAATAAGTTTATCTTGATTTGTCTATAAGAAACTGCCTAGTTTAATATTTTATTACAATTAGTATATAATAAAAGCTTATTAAAACACAACCATGTTTTATTCGTATTGCGAATCGAGTATTGCGTATTGCGTAAAGAAAAAGAAAAGATTCAGAAACAAAATAAAATGGAAAGAATAAGAAAGTTATAGATTCTCTAATGAATAATAATCTAGTGGTTCTATTTTTCATTCTACTTCATCTGGTATGAAACCTCTAAATTGAGCATTGTAAAGCTTGGTATATAATCCATTTCTGGCAATAAGTTCATCATGATTACCCTTCTCTTTAATTCCCTCATCGGTTAAGACCACTATCTGGTTAGCATTTTTAATAGTAGAAAGCCTGTGGGCGATTACCAGCACTGTTCTGCCGACAGTTAACTTTTCTAAAGCCTGTTGTATTATAATTTCTGCTTCACTATCTAATGCTGAGGTAGCTTCATCAAGTATGAGGATAGCAGGATTCTTTAAAAATGCTCTGGCGAGAGATATTCTCTGTTTCTGACCACCTGAAAGTTTTATCCCTTTTTCTCCTACATAGCTATCATATCCTTCGGGTAAACTCATTATAAAATCATGAATGCTGGCATCTTTAGCCGCTTTTACCACTTCTGCATCTTCAGCATCGGCTTTTCCATATAATATATTTTCCTTTATTGTCCCGGTAAATAAGAATATATCCTGTTGAACCACGCCAATGTTCTCCCTTAGAGATTTTATTTTTATATCTTTTATATTAATGCCGTCAACTAATATTTCGCCATCATTAACTTCATAAAATCTGGGGATTAACTGGCAAAGAGTAGTTTTCCCGCCACCAGACGGACCTACCAATGCCATTGTTTCTCCCGGCATTATGGCAAGATTTATATTGGATAAAACAAATTTTTCCTCACTATACTTAAAAGCAACGTTTTTAAACTCAATCTTTCCCTTTATTTCTTTTAAAGTAACAGCATCTTCTTTGTCTACTATGGAAGGTTTTACTTTCATAATTTCCACAAATCGTTCAAAGCCAGTCATACCATCTTGAAATTGCTGGGTGAAGTTGGTAAGTTTTCTAATCGGTTGGAGAAAGAAATTTATATACAAAAGATAAGCAACTAAATCCCCGATATTTATATAACCCCGATAAACAAAAAATCCACCAACACTTAATGTAACAATATTTAAGATATTTGACAAAAAGAATATTCCAGCAAAGAATTCTGCCATTGCTTTGTAAGCAAACTCCCTAGAATTATTAAACTCTCTATTTCCCTCGTCAAATTTTTCAATTTCATATTCTTCATTAGTAAATGATTTTGCCACCCGTATACCAGAAATACTGTTTTCTAATTGTGCATTAACATTGGCAATTCTTTTTCTGACTGATCTAAAGGCACTCGTCATTTTCTTCCTTTTAAAAATTGCATACCAGATTAGCAAAGGTAAAAAACTATATATAATTAAAGTTAGTCTCCATTCTATGATGTTAAGAATAATAAATGAACCAATAAGCATTACCAAAGATGTAAATACATCTTCAGGCCCATGATGGGCTAATTCAGATATCTCCCTTAGGTCGTTTACTATTCGGGACATTATATGCCCGGTTTTTACATTATCAAAATAATCAAAAGATAGTGTCTGTAAATGTTTAAAGAGATCTCTTCTCATGTCCCGCTCCATTCTGGTTCCCACCATATGACCCCAGTAATCTATAATATAATTTAAAATTGCCCTAATTACAGCGAGTATTAGCAAAGATACAATAAATATATAAAATATTCTTAATTTGTTATTAGGTATAATATCATTAATAAATTGTCTGGTAATCCATGGAAAGACTAAATCTATGGATGCTATCAAAAAAGCGCAACTTAAATCTAACAGAAATAATTTTTTATACGGCTTATAGTAAGATATAAATTTTTTTAACATTGTTTTTTCTTTTTGCTATTTCAACCTTTCCAGTATTATTTTTAAATGTTTTTACTATTTAACTTATAAAGTTTATCATTTTATAAGCAGTTTTTCAAATACATCATTCGTATTGCGTATTACGTATTGCGTATTGCGTAAAGAAAAAGAAAAGGTACAAGAGAAAAAAGAAGAGAGAAAAAACAAAAGCAATAACTATTATTTTCTTTCTAAAAATACCCCACTAAAATTTGCACTAACGACAAAAAACAGTATCGAGTCCTTTCTGCGTGCACCGCACAGGCAGATAAGAAAGAGAAGAAAAGATGGAAAAATTACCTTTACTTTAATTTTAAAAAATGATAAACTTTAATTTACGTGTTACAATTTAAATATATATTTTGGAAGGAGTTTTTCATGAATAAATCAATGAACATTTTTAGAATCTCTACTGTCTTAACTTTATGCCTTTTGGTATTTTTAATTTTTAATTTTTCTTTTGTTTTTGCTGTTGAGGTGACAACTACTACAGAAACAAATCCAGAAGATGTTGAAGTTATTTTACCTCCGGAGACAATATTGGCTTCTTTTGGGAATCAAACTATTACACTGGGTGAGTTTAATCTAATATGGGAAGAGGTTCCGGAAGAATATAAACTACAGCTTGATAAAAGTATGTTACTCGATCAGTTGATATCAGAAAAGTTGCTAATTCAAGAGGCAATAATTATGGGTTTAGAAGAAGATGATGATGTATTAGAACAGGTTAAGAAAATAACCGAACAAATATTGGTCCAAGTTTTAATAGAAAAAGAAATATTAGATAAGGTAAAGGTTAACGATGAAGAGGTTTTAGAGTATTATGAGCAAAGTAAGGATAGTTTCACCGAAAAAGAACAAGTCTATTTATATAATATTTTAGTGGAGACCGAGGAAGAAGCCCAGGTTATTCTCGAGCAGTTAATAGCCGGAGCAAATTTCAGTGAAATTGCTATAGAAAAATCTATCGGTCCCAGCGCTGCTCAGGGTGGTGATTTGGAATACATAGCTAAAGGTACAATAATCCCAGAAATTGAAGAGGTAATTTTCGCTTTAGAATTGGAAGAGTTAAGTAAAGTAGTTAAAACTGATTTTGGTTTTCATATTTTAAAAATTACTGATAAAAAACCGGAAACCGTTAAAGCTCTTGAAGAAGTTAAAGAGGAAATCATTCAAACCTTGCTACCTACTAAGCAAAAAGAAGCTTTTGATAATCTCTTAGAAGAACTAAAGGATAAAGTAGAAATCGAAATAAACGAAGAAGCATTTATTCGTTAGTAAGGTAGGGGCACAATGAATTGTGCCCTCCTTGTTTTATTGCCTCTCGTATTTCCGTGGGCACGATGCATCGTGCCCCTACTTCCTATTTGTCTTCTGCTTTCTTTCTTCTCTTTCCTAAACCAGCTAACCAGGTAACTAACTAACTAACTAATTAATTAATTTTATCCGCTATAATTTTTCCAACGGTGCGTAATTAATTGATAACTTTTTTAACCCCACTGTTTCAAAATCCACAGTTATAAAAATATCATTTTCCGTATCAATTTTATTTAATATAACCCCTATTCCCCAATCCACATGCCTTACCTTATCGCCCACTGCTATCTCAATTTTTTCTCTTTTATTATCAAGTGAAGGGATCTCTTCTCCCTTTTGTATATCTGCTTTTTCTTTAAGATGTGTCGGGATCTCAGAAATAAATCGTGAAACACTGTTGAATAAAGTATTGCCATTTAAATTTCTTCTCCAGGCATAAGTCAAATATAATCTTTCTTTTGCCCTGGTCATCCCCACATAACATAATCTTCTTTCTTCTTCTAATTCCTCTCCGCTATTTAAGGCACGAGAATGTGGGAAGATACCTTCCTCAAACCCGGTAATGAAAACTACTGGAAATTCTAAACCTTTGGCACTATGCAGGGTCATAACTGTAACTACATCCTCTTTTCCTTTGAAAAGATCAATATCTGTGATTAAAGCAACGTACTCTAAAAAGGCAGTTAGAGAATTATCTTCATTGTTCTCTTCGAACTCTTGCACTGCTAAAATTAATTCCTTTATATTTTCGATCTTGCTTTGAGCTTTGAATTCCCCTTCTTTTTTCAAATCTTCATAATAACTTATTCCTTTTATCAATTCTGTGAGCAGTTCGCTCCCTTTGATTTCTTTTTTCTTTTCATTAAGCTCATCAATCAGGAAAGTAAACTTCTTTATCCTTTCTTCCCGGTCTGCGGATATTTTTACTACCTTTAAACTCTTTTTTAAAGATTGATAAAAATTTAAATTATCTTTTTTGGCCAATTCTACAATCTTGCTTAAAGTGGTCTTACCGATACCTAATTTAGCATTATTAATAATCCTTAAAAAACTCACTCCGTCTTTTTGATCATGAACAAATCGTAGGTAAGCTAAAATATCCTTTACTTCCTTTCTCTCGTAAAATCTCAATCCTCCAACTACCCGAAAAGGAATAGCTTGTTTGTTAAAAATTTCTTCAAAAGATCTCGATTGGGCATTGGTCCTATATAAAATGGCAAAATCCTTAAAAGCCTTATCTTTTTCTTTATTTAATTTTATAATTTCCCGGCTTATAAATACTGCTTCATCGAGTGCACTGGCTGCTTCGTAACATTTTATCTTTTCGCCGCCTTTTTTGTCAGTCCACAGTTCTTTTTCTTTACGATTTCTATTATATTTTATCAGATTTGTAGCTCCCTCTAATATCACTTTGGTAGATCGATAATTCTGCTCCAACTTGATTACTTTGCTATTAGGAAAATCATGTTCAAATCTTAGAATATTATTCAAATCCGCTCCTCTAAATTTATAAATACTCTGGTCAGGGTCTCCTACCACAAATAAATTGCTATCTCTCTCCGAAAGTAGTTTTACTAACTGATATTGAGCAAAATTTATATCCTGATATTCGTCTACCAAGATATATCTAAATTTATTCTGATAATTTTCCAATATTTCAGGTCTTCCATTGAAGAGTTTCACGGTTAATAAAATCAAATCATTAAAATCTAAAGCGTTATTTTCACGCAATTCTTCTTGATATTGTGTGTACACCTGCGCTACAATTTTTTTGAAATAGTTCGTGACATTATATTCGAATAATTCCGGATCCTCTAAATTATTTTTGGCCCTATCTATTATAGATGAAATAATATTAGGGCTATATTTTTTACTATCTAAATCGAGGGTCTTAATACATTTTCTTATGATGCTGAGCTGATCGCCTTTATCATAAATAGCAAAATTTGTATCATAACCTAGTACACCTATCTCTCGTCGTAAAATTCGTGCGCAGATAGAATGAAAAGTACCCATCCATAATCCTTTCATCATATTTCTATCGGAAATATCTTTACTTATAAATTCAATTCTGTCTTTCATCTCTTGAGCTGCTTTATTAGTAAAAGTAACTGCTAATATGTTAATCGGGCTTATCTTTTTTTTGAAAATTAAATAAGCAATTCTATGAGTCAATACTTTTGTTTTTCCACTGCCCGCACCGGCAATAACTAATATAGAATCATCTTTAACCTTTACTGCTTCCTGTTGTTTTTCGTTTAAATTTTCTAATATCTTCATCTTCTTCTTCAACTCCGATTTTCATAAGTTTTTCCTTGAAAGTTGGCATATGATTCCCATTCCAAAATATTTTTCCACAATTAAGACACCTTTTGAACCAATAATTTCTTCCACAAACATCTAACGGAATCTCTCTCTTAACTTCCTCTTCCCGAACTTCTTGTAAGAGATTATTACAATTTGAACATCTGCTAAACAAATTTCCTTTATTTACTTTCAATTTTAATTCTTTTATAATCTGCTCTAATTGTCCATCAAGGTCGTCTTTGTTAAGATAAAAAATCCAGGGCAATTTTTTTAAAAACTTTACCCTGGATAACAAAATTCTATACTCTCTTTTAGTCAGATTAATAACTGATATATAATCCTCATTTTGAAAATACAGGACGTCAAAACCTAAAATCCTGAGCAAAATTGCTAATTTTTGCAATTTGTAAGCTACGAAACGTTTTTCTTTCATAAGCCTATATTGTGAGGTTACTTCCTCTTAGAATTATTGTAAGATTCAGTTTCATATAACCGGCTTATTTTGAAAATTTTCTTTAAATGTTAACCTTTTAGAATTTTTTCTATCCTATCCAATCCTTCTTTAATGTCTTCCAAAGATGCAGCATATGATAATCTAAGATAGTCTTCTGCTTCAAATGCGCTGCCCGGGATTAAGGCAACTTCCGCTTCCTTTAAAATAAAATTAGAAAGATCAAATGAATTACTAATCCTCTTGCCGTTATATTCAATGCCTCTTTCCAATATTCTGCTAACATTAGGAAAAGCATAAAAAGCACCCGCTGGTCTAATGCACGAAATTCCTTCTATATCATTTAATCTTTTTACCATATACTTCCTTCGCTCATCAAATGATTTTCTCATTTCTTCAATGGTATCTTGTTTCCCGATTAAAGCTTCTACGCTGGCCTTTTGGGCAATAGAATTGGCATTGGAAGTACTGTGACCCTGTATTTTAGACATTCCCTGAATAATCTCTTCCGGACCTGCAGCGTAACCAATTCTCCAGCCAGTCATAGCATAAGATTTGGATACACCATTTATAGTAATAATTTTTTCTTTTATCTCATCACTTAAGGAAGCCAAGCTTAAATGTTTTACATTATCATAAACTAATTTCTCGTATATTTCATCACAAATGCAATAGATATTGTACTTTAAAAGAAGCTGTGCTATCTTTTTTAATTCCTCTTGTTCGTAAACAGCTCCGGTAGGATTATTAGGACTATTCAAAATAAGCAATTTGGTTCGTGGAGTTATTTTTTCTTCGACCTGAACAGCAGACAAATTAAAGTTTTCCTCCTGAAAAGTATTAATAAAGACAGGAACTGCTCCCGCAAATTTAATCTGTTCTGTATAACTAACCCAACAAGGAGTAGGTAATAATGCTTCATCACCTGGATCACAAATAGTTAAAATCGTATTAAAAAGGCATTGCTTTGCCCCCGAAGACACAATTATCTCTGAGGTTTTGTATTCTACTTTGTTATCTTTTTTAAATTTTTCTAATATTGCTTCTTTAAGCTCTATTATTCCTGAATTCGTAGTGTAATGGGTAAATCCTTCTCTAATAGCGGAAATAGCCTTCTCTTTAATATTTTCCGGTGTATCGAAATCAGGTTCACCAGCAGCAAAACTGATTACTTTCTTCCCCTCTCGTTTCATTTTCAATGCTTCGGCAGTAATAGATAAAGTTTGTGATGGATTAATATTTTTAACTCTTTCCGAAATAACCATTTTTTTATTCCTTTCTTTCTATATCTGTTGGTATTTTTTGTTCTCTAAATATAATCAAGCCAACTTAAATATTTTTCTTCTTTTCCTTTGGCGATATCGAAGAACTTTTTTTGAATATTTTCAGTTACCGGACCACGTTTTCCTTCGCTAATCTGGTAATTATCAATCTCTCTAATAGGAGTAACTTCAGCAGCTGTACCAGAGAAAAACACCTCATCTGATATATAAAGCTCATCTCGACAGATATATTTCTCTTGAACCTGATAACCCATATCCTGTGCAATTTTTATTATGGAATCACGGGTAATTCCTTCCAAGACTGTGGCAGTGGGAGTGGTGTAGATTACTCCATTTCTAATCCAGAACAAATTTTCTCCTGAGCCCTCAGTCACAAAGCCTCTTGTGTCCAATAAGATGGCTTCATCTACTCCTGCTTCAATTGCTTCCATCTTAGCAAAGATAGAATTGACATAATTTCCGCAAATTTTAGCTTTTTGAGAAGTCGAATTTATAGAACTTCGTGCATAACTGGAAATTTTAGTTCTAATCCCTTGAGCCAGGGCTTCTTCACCTAAATATGCACCCCATTCCCAAACAGCTACGGTGCAGCAAACCGGGCAATTGAATGGATTTAATGATAAATCATTATATCCGCGATATACCAAAGGTCTGATATAGCAACTTTTTAATTTATTTACCTTAATAGTATCTTTAATCACCTGTCTAAATTCTTCCTTGCTGTAAGGAATATCCATTTTAAATATTTTTGATGAATTAAATAAGCGTTCAACATGGTCTTTTAATCTAAAAACTGCTGTCCCGTTCTCGGTCTCGTAAGCTCTTATACCTTCAAATGCTCCACTTCCATAATGAAAAGCGTGGGTGCACACATGAATTTGAGCTTTATCCCAATCGACCATCTTCCCATCCATCCAGATTTTTTCTGCTTTCATTTAATTTACTTCCTTCTTAAGAATAAGTTAGAATAATTTTAACACATTTTTACAGTAATTACATATATTAATTCGTATCTCGTATCTCGTGAATCGTATCTCGTTTTTTAGCGTATAATATGATTGTAACTCAAAAAGTACATAAAATAGTATTGTAGGGGCACAATGCATTGTGCCCTCGCCCCACTTTTACATAGTTTCTCCTGTGGGCACGATGCATCGTGCCCCTACATTACCATTTTGTTTGCTTTTGGGTTACAATCATTATATAAATCTTATATTTTAAGTACATACAGGGGGATAAGTTTGGCAGTTACTTCAGCCAGGCCCAATTCCAAAGTTCTCAGAACAACCATTCTTCCTCTATAATCATATGGCATTTCCCGAACATCTTTAATTACTTTTTTCCCTCGATCATTTATTAAATCCATTAAGAAATATCTCTGCCCGCCATTTTCAATCACCTTTAACACATTTAATAGATCGGGAAAATGATATCCTCCACCGTGTGGAACTACATTGGCATTTCTAAGTCTATTCATTAAACCAAGTTTTCGAGCTCTTCTTTCAAAACCTAAATTTTCAATCTGTTCTTTTGTAAAAGAGGGTTTACCATATACCAAATATGCCGGTAAATCTCCTCGTAAAGCAATGGGTAAAACCTTGTTATCTTTAATATTATGACAACCTAAAAGCATAGTATTTATATCTGCTAACCCCTGGTGGGTTTCATTGGAAACTACCTTGAAATCTCCAAATAATCTTTTAGCAAATTCAATTCTCCTCTTTTTAGAAAAATCATCCGCAAATTTATACTGCTCGTAATAATCTGAGGCTTTTTTACCAGTTAGAAATCTGATTTCACCAAAAGGTGTATCTATTTTTTCACTGATACTATCTAATCTTTTGCTCCGATAATAGTATAAGCCATAACCTTTCTGATTATCTTCTCTTAATTCATCACCAGCGCCATGAACAATAAACATATAGGGAGGAAGGTCTTCAATCCCCAAAATATTTCTCACTTTAAATACATCGATAAAATGGTTACCCTTACCAAAATCCCAAACTATCCGTATTCCGTTAACTTTTATATTGGAAGATTTTGCGGAAATTGCAGTCACTTTATTAATTAAAGTTTCTATCTCGGGAAGTTTTTCTAAACCACCGACTAACATTCCACATGCATTGGGCAAAATGTCTAATATCATTAATTCTGATGCCCCATTTCCCCATTCGATTTTTCCTCCATATCCAAAACCATTATTCCATCTTTCAATATTTCGGGTGATGGTAGCATCGGGGGTGGAAATAAAGGTTGCATCTGCTTCTAAACCCAATTTTTCCTGCAAGTAGTGAATTTTGGCTATTCCATAAACCATATTGGCTGCACATAATTTCATGCCATTATCATTGATTCCGGTCATAAAGAGATGATCTTTGGCTCTACCTAGATATTCTTCTTTATTCAATTTTATCTCCTCCGCTTTAATCATATACATTTTAAATCACAATTCAGTTATGGATAAAATATTTCAAGTGTTTTTAGGCAGGACATAATCCAGATTTATGCTATTTTCGTAAGATGGCTGCTCCAGTGTTTATCCGGATTCAAGTTTACTTCAGACAATTTCGAAATTTTTCTGCTATATGTACTCTTGAACAAAGGCGGGAAGAGCAAATGATGCTTTATGGATCTTTTGGTTGTAATATTTTAAATCGTTGAGCTTTAAGATTTCTGTTTCATTAAAATCTTGTATCGGGTGGTATTTCTTGGAGCAAAAGGTAAATCCAATTATTCCACTAGGATAAGTAGGCACTAAAGTGTAATAATATTCTGAAATGGGATAAATTTCTTTTATAAAAGAGAATAATGATTTAATTATCTTTTTATGATAAAAAAATGATTCTGCTTGAGTAACCACAATTCCATTGTTCTTTAAGGCTTGATACATCGCTTCGTAAAATTCTCTTCTGAATAATACTTCAGCAGGACCTATGGGATCAGAAGAATCGACGATAATTATATCATATTCATCCTTGTGATTTTTTATGAATTTATTCCCATCCTCACAATATACTTTTACCTTGGGATCATTAAAACTATTAGCCAAATAAGGAAAATGCTTCTTAGATATCTCTATTACTTTTTCATCAATCTCGCAGACATCTACTTCATTGACGCTATCGTGCTTTAATATTTCCCTTACAGTCCCACCATCTCCACCTCCAATTACCAAAACCTTTTGGGCTTTTGGATGGACACATAAAGGGATATGGGTAATCATTTCGTGATAGCAAAATTCATCTGCATCAGTAAGCATAATTATTCCATCGATAAGCAAAATTTTACCAAAAGACTCGCTCTCTACTACTTCAATCTCTTGAAATTCTGATTTTATCTTTTCAAGAGATTTTGTAATCCTTACTTTTAAAGCTCTTCCGTTTTTAATCTCTAATTTCTCTTCTATCCACATTTCTTTATTGTTCAATTCAACTAGTTCCTTAAAATATAATGCATCTTGATTTCTTTTGCTTCGAAAAATTTCTTGGTAAATTCTACTACCACTGATGGTTCATAATATTTGCAACTGAATATATCTATATAGGCACTATTAGTCTTATTGGCAAAATGTCCTGAAATCAAAGAAGTTTCAATCAATTGAACCATAGAGTACCCAGCAACTTTCTCATCCTCACCGAAATTTACAATTTGAGTTTCACCGAATTGCTTCATTTCGATTAATTCACAAAGCTCATCAACATATTTTTTTATAGCTCCTGCATCTCTTATGGTTTCAGGATTACATCCATAAAGGTCTACACTGGTTAATAATCCCCATGCGTTAGCATCGTAAAATTCTTTCTTTATATTGCTCATTTCTTACACACCTCCGGCTTATGTAAAAGTGTAACTGGAAAATTTAAAATTCCTCTCTTTACTTCAGTTACTGAAATATTGCCTGCCCTAAGTTCCTTTTTAAGGTATTCCAGCGCTAAATGACTTTTAATTTCATTGCCACAAGTGAAAATATCTAAAGCGCAGTAGCCATATTCTGGCCAGGTATGGATGGAGAAATGGGATTCTGATATTACCACTACCCCGCTTACTCCGTGAGGAGAAAATTTATGAAAGGTTGAATTTAAAGTAGTTGCTCCAGAAATTTTTACTGCTTTTAGCAGTAGTCCTTCTATTTTTATAACATCGTTGATTAGATTTGTATCACAATCGTATAGCTCTATCAATAAGTGGTTTCCCAAATGATTCATTCCTTTAACTTGCGATATATTTAAAGCCTATATCGCCCCCCCCCTCTTTAAAATATTAGTTATGCTGTCATCTAATTTTTTAATATTTTTCACCTTTAAAAATGATATTAAAATACAAATGATAATATATCAAAAAAGTGAGAATTTATCAATACTTTTTAGAATTATTTTTAAATATTTTTTTGTAAAAAAATAAAAGGGGGTACAAACATGCTAAACCTATTGTTTTTTAATAGTTTTTCATTATTCTATTTTCAACTTTTTTTAAAAAAATACACAGCTGTCCGGGCTATATTATTCACTAAATACTCTTTTAAAGATTTGGTCTATATTTTTTAGATAAGTCTGATAATTAAAACATTTTTTTATCTCTGATTCAGACAAATAATGATAAATTTCAGAATCCTTCAATAAAAGTTCCCTGAAATTATCTCTTCCTTGCCAAACCTGCATAGAAATTTTCTGGATTATTCTGTAAGCCTCCTCTCGAGAAAGGCCTTTTTTAGTAAGTTCTAACATTATCTTTTGAGAAAATATCAGACCCTTAGTTTTTTCCAGATTTTCTTTCATATGCTCAGGAAAAACATTTAAATTGCATACAAGATTAGTAAATTTTTGTAACATATAATCAATTAAAATATTGCTATCGGGAATAATAATACGTTCTGCAGAAGAATGAGAAATATCTCTTTCATGCCATAAGTTTATATTCTCCATAGCAGTCATAGCGTTAGCTCTAACCACTCGGGAAAGTCCACAAATTCTCTCACAAATTATGGGATTTCTCTTATGTGGCATTGCCGAAGAACCCTTCTGTCCAGCTGAAAATTTTTCTTCAGCCTCACAAATCTCAGTCCTCTGTAAATTTCTAATTTCAGTTGCAAATTTTTCCAAAGAACTGGCAATAATCGCTAATATACTCAAATAATAAGCATATCGATCTCTTTGAATAATTTGGCTAGATATCCTGGCCGGTGTTAAATCTAATTTTGCACAAACCTCTTCTTCAACATAGGGATCAATGTGGGCAAAAGTGCCAACCGCTCCCGATATTTTACCACAGCTTATTTCTTCCTGGGCTTTTTTCATCCTTTCCAGATTTCTTTGCATTTCGGAGAACCATAAAGCCATTTTAAAACCAAAGGTAATCGGCTCTGCATGAATACCATGTGTCCTTCCTGCCATTAACGTATATTTGTGCTCCAATGCTTTCACTTTTAATGCTTTTAATAAATTTTCGATATCTTTAATAATTATTTTAACAGACTGTTTTAACATTAAAGCTAAAGAGGTATCTAATATATCAGAGGAAGTTAATCCTTGATGGAAATAGCGGGAATTCTCTCCTAAATTTTCTCCAACAGCAGTGGTAAATGCCAATACATCATGTTGGGTTATTTTTTCAATCTCCTGAATGCGCTTTAAAGAATATCTGGCATTTTTTCTGATATTTTCAATAACATCTTTATTTATTTCTCCTGATTCGAACAGAGCTTCACAGACCAAAAGCTCTATTTTTAACCAAGTTTTGTATTTATTTTTCTCTTCCCAGATATTTTTCATAACCGGAAGAGAATATCGATCAATCATTGATATCACCTCTTAATTAGTCGTTAGTATATCGTATCGCGTATTGCGTTAAAAAATTAGGTCAGGTGTAGGGGCACAATGAATTGTGCCCTCACTATTTTATTCCCTAATATCTCTTGTAGGGGCACGATGCATCGTGCCCCTACATTACTATTTTGTTTACTTTTTGGGTTATAAGCAAATAATTGCTAGTATATATTTTTTTAATAACCAGCTAACGGTTGTATGACAACTAAAAGTCTACCACCTTTTTATTGTTCATTTAAATACTTTTTCTCGAATAATAGTTTGGCTTCTTTTTGGCCCTACAGATATTATAACCACTTTTGTTTTGACTAATTCTTCTATTCGGCTAATATATGCCTTTAATTGTTTCGGAAGGTTTTCGTATTTAGTTATCTGAGAAACATCTCCTTTCCACCCTTCCATTTCTTCGTATATCGGAATACAGTTCTGTAAAGTCTCTATATTAATCGGAAACTCTTTTATTGTATCCCCATTATATTTGTAAGAAGTGCATATTTTGATCTTATCAAAATCACTTAGAACATCTATCTTAGTTAAAACCATGCAATCCATCCCATTAATTCTGACTGCATAGTTTACTAATACCGCATCGAACCATCCACATCTCCGAGGTCTTCCGGTAGTTGCTCCAAATTCTCCCCCTTTTTGTCGTATATGCTCTCCCAATTCCCCTGTCAGTTCAGTGGGAAAAGGTCCTCTTCCTACTCGGGTAGTGTAGGCTTTGGTTATTCCCATAACTTTGTTTATCTTGGTAGGACCTACGCCTGTTCCAGTACATGCGCCGCCGGCTATTGGATTAGATGAAGTTACATAGGGAAAAGTTCCATGGTCAATATCTAATAAAGTTCCCTGGGCACCTTCAAATAATATTTTTTTATCTTCATTAATGGCCTGATTCAGGTGTAGAGAAACATCTATCATATATTTTTTTAACAATTGACCGTATTCTATATATTTTTTTAAAATGTCTTTCTTTTCCTGATTAGATATTTTAAGCCCATATAATTTTTCGAAAATATCATTTTTTTCGTTTAAATTAATTTCTATTTTTTTTGATAAAGATTTGCCATTTACCATATCAATCATTCTTATCCCGATGCGAGCGATTTTATCTACGTAGGCCGGACCAATGCCTCTTTTGGTTGTACCTATTTTATCTTTCCCTCTTTTATTTTCTTTTATTTCATCCAAAATCTTATGATAAGGGAAAACAACGTGTGCTTTAAAATCTATAAATAAATTACCATCAACTTCTATGTTTTTTTTCTTTAAATCTTCGATTTCCTGCAACAAGGATTGCGGATCTATCACCACTCCATTTCCGATAAAACATTTTACTCCTGAATGCAAGATACCGGAAGGAATAAGGTGGAAGATATATTGTTCATCCCCTTTTACTACCGTATGACCAGCATTGCTGCCACCTTGATATCTAACAATAATGTCTGCTTCCTTGGAAAGCAAATCAGTTATTTTTCCTTTTCCTTCATCTCCCCATTGAGAGCCAACTACTACTAGTGTGGACATAAAAATTACCTACTCTTTCGATATTTTATTTATTCATTTTAACTAATTTATTATACATACTTCTTGTCATATTAAAATTAAAATTTAAAGCGAAAAACGTAAAACAATAATTCAAAATTCAAAACTTTCTCAAATAAAGTATATTTTTTAGTGTAGGGGTCGAATTTATTCGACCCGTTTTTTTGCGGGTTTGATGAATCAAACCCCTACATTATTACCCACTGTTTTATAATTTTGTAGGGGCACAATGAATTGTGCCCTCTTTATTTTATTGCCTTTCGTTTACCCTGGGCACGATGCATCGTGCCCCTACCTCTGGCTTCTGATTTTCCTCACGCAATACGCAATACGCGATACACGATACGATTTTACTCCCATTCGATCGTTGCAGGTGGTTTTGAGCTTATATCATAAACTATTCGATTAATACCTTCTACTTCATTAATAATTCTATTAGATATCTTGCCTAATACTGCATAAGGTATTTTAGACCAATCAGCAGTCATACCATCACTACTGTTTACAATCCTTAAAGCGAGAACAAAATCATAGGTTCGAATATCTCCCATTACTCCTACTGTTTTTATCGGGAGTAAAATACCAAAAGATTGCCAGACCTTTTTATACAAGGCATTCCTTTTTATTTCCTGCTTAATTATATCATCTGCTTCTCTTAAAATATCTAATTTCTTTTCATCAATTGGGCCAATTACCCGAATGGATAATCCCGGCCCAGGGAAGGGTTGTCTCCAGATAACTTCATCAGGAAATTTTAATTTTTTCGCTATTTTTCTTACCTCATCCTTAAACAGATATTTTAAGGGTTCCAGGACTTGCAGTTTCATTTCTTCAGGTAATCCACCTACATTATGATGAGACTTAATCGTCGAAGAAGGACCTTCTAAAGAAATACTTTCTATCACATCGGGATAAAGAGTCCCTTGTAGTAAATAGTTTACCCTGCCAATATCTTTAGCTTTCTCCTCAAATATCCGGATAAATTCTTCTCCGACAATCTTTCTCTTTATCTCTGGATCACTTATACCTTTCAATTTCTTTAAAAATCTCTCAGAGGCATCAATATAGATTAAATCTATTTTAAAATTATTTTTAAATCTCTTCTGTACTTCTTCTGCCTCTCCTTTTCTTAGTAGACCATTATTAATAAAAATGCAGTACAACTGATTACCGATAGCTTTATGGGTTAATGCTGCTGCCACTATCGAATCTATCCCTCCACTTACCCCGGCTACAACCTTACCTTCACCAACTTTTTCTTTGATATCCTTTACAGATTGTTGAATAAAAGATTGTAAATTCCAGCTATACTGACACTGGCATATCTTGTAGAGAAAGTTTTCTAACAATTTCTTACCTAACAGAGTGTGACTAACTTCGGGGTGAAATTGAACTCCGTAGAATTTCTTCTCTCTATTTACCATAGCTGCAACTTTGGTATTTTCGCTTTGGGCAATAACTTTAAAATTTGGAGGAAGGCTTTCTATTAAATCCTGGTGGCTCATCCAACAGGTGGAATTGGCAGGGAAACCATGAAAAATATCTTCTTGATTATCAAAAATAATATCAACCCTACCGTATTCTGCCTGAGATGCTTTTACCACTTTCCCTCCTGAAAATTGGGCAATTAGCTGAGCACCATAACAAATTCCTAATATGGGTATACCTAATTCAAATATTTTTTTATTGCACACCAGCGATTGATCTTCATATACGCTTGCTGGTCCTCCAGAGAGAATAATTCCTTTAGGTAGATCCTGTTGTATTTTTTTTAAATCAATATTATAAGGAAGTATTTCCGAGTAGACCTTAGCTTCTCTTACCCTTCGAGCAATTAATTGCGTATATTGTGAACCAAAATCTAAAATTGCAATCCATTCTTTTTCTTTTTCTTGTTTCAAAAACAAATCCCCCCAGCTTATGTTTTTTGTTTTCTATAATATAGTGATTGTAACCCAAAAAGTACACAAAATAGTAATGTAGGGGCACGATGCATCGTGCCCACAGGAGAAATTAGGTAATAATATGGCGAGGGCACAATTCATTGTGCCCCTACAACATAATTATAACCAAAAAATCATAATTTGCTGTAAAATTATCTGCAACGTACCATATACATAAGCTATTGAATAATATTTTTCAGCTTTTTGGCAAATAACTATATGGTTATTTCCCAAAAAGCTGAAAAATATTCAAAAGCAGAGATATATACAACATATTGTAAATAATTCTAATAAGACTCTTAACAATTCACTAATTCTCGGTTTATTCCCAATAATAATTATAGCACATCTTCAATTTGCAACCATAGTAATTAAATATTTTTAATTTTTTTTAAAAAAAAGAAGGACTTTTATAAATTAATGTAGTATATATATTTAATGAGAATTGTATAGAGAATTTATAAATAATAAAATAAATACTAATAAACAATTTTCTCCTAAATAAATACATTAAACTGTATGAAAGTAGGGGGAGAAGTCTTTTCTTTTATGGAAAAGGAGCCGAAGGGGCACGATGTATAACGCATTTAAACTCTCAGGCAAAAGGACCCTTACTGGACAGAACTCTGGAAAGTTTTTTAGTAAACACCGAAGGGGTAATTTTTCATTATTTATTAATGATGAAAAAAATCTCTCAGGTACAAAGACAGAGCGGGAATATTCTTTGAATATTTCTGTTCTGTCTTTGTTATTTTAAACTAAAATATTAAAAAATAAAATCAGGAGGCACCCAAATGAAATCAGATTTACAGATCGCTCAAGAAGCTAAACTAAAACCGATCACTGAAATTGCCGCATCTATCGGGATAAATGAAGATGAATTAGACCTCTACGGTAAATACAAAGCCAAGGTCTCCCCCGATATCTTAAAGAGGCTGCAAGATAGACCTCAAGCCAAATACATCGTAGTAACCGCTATCACCCCTACCCCCTTAGGTGAAGGTAAAACAGTAACCTCTATCGGATTAGGCCAGGGCCTGGCCAAGATTGGTAAAAAAGTAATTAACACCCTACGGGAGCCCTCGATGGGACCGGTCTTCGGGATCAAAGGAGGGGCAGCCGGAGGAGGATATTCCCAGGTAGTCCCCATGGAAGATCTTAACTTGCATTTTACCGGAGATATTCATGCAGTGGGAGCAGCCAATAACCTACTCTGTGCTATGCTGGACACTCATCTGCAAAAGGGTAATAAATTAGGCATAGATATCCATAACATCAATATCAACCGGGTAGTAGACATCTCAGATAGAGCCCTCCGTCAAATTATCATCGGCTTAGGCGGTAAGGTTAACGGCATCCCCCGGGAGACCGGCTATGATATCACCGTAGCCTCTGAAGTTATGGCTATCCTCTCTCTGTCTACCAACATCTTTGATCTTCGAGCTCGATTGGGTCGGATGACCATAGCCTATACCAGTGACGGCAATCCGGTAACTGCTGAAGACCTGAAAGCCGCCGGGGCCATGACCGTCCTTTTAAAAGATGCCTTAAAACCTAACCTCATTCAAACTTTAGAACACGGACCCTGCCTGATGCACTGTGGTCCCTTTGCTAATATCGCCCATGGCAACAACTCCGTTTTAGCTGATCTGATTGCTTGTAAATTAGCTGACTATGTGGTCACCGAATCCGGGTTCGGTGCTGATATGGGCTTTGAAAAGATGTGTAATATCAAGTGCCGTACCAGTGGTCTGAAAGTAGATTCAGCAGTAGTGGTCTGTACCATCAGAGCATTAAAGATGCACGGCGGGGCCATCAAAGTAGTGGCTGGAAAACCATTGGACCAAGAAACACTAGGCCGGGAAAACTTAGAAGCAGTAGCCAAGGGTTGTGAAAACCTGGAGAAACATATAGAAAATGTCCTCTTGCACGGTGTCCCGCCGATAGTAGTTATCAATCGTTTCCCCACCGATACCCCGGCCGAGATCAAGCTGATCAAAGAAAAGTCTTTGGCTGCCGGTGCCATCGCTGCGGTCACTCATGAAGTCTGGGCCAAAGGAGGAGAAGGAGCAATCGAATTGGCCGAAGCGGTAGTGGAAGCTACCAAAAGACCCAATCATTTTCACCACCTCTATCCCCTGGATTTATCGATCAAGGAAAAGATTGAGACTATTGCTACTCAAATCTACGGTGCAGAGGGAATCGATTATGCTCCTCTGGCTGAAAAGAAGATTAAATTATTTACCGAAGTAGGTTTTGATAAACTCCCCATCTGTATGGCCAAGACGCACCTTTCTCTATCTCATGAGCCTTCCGCAAAAGGCCGGCCTCGTAATTTCCGTATACCGGTAAGAGATGTCAGGGCATCCGTGGGAGCAGGTTTCCTCTACCCTCTTTTGGGAACCATGATGACTATGCCAGGCTTACCTTCTGTTCCGGCATCTACCAAAGTAGATATTGATGAGAATGGGAATACAGTGGGATTGTTCTAGATTAATTCGTATTGCGTATTGCGTATTGCGTGAAGAAAATCAGAAGTCAGGAGTAGGGGCACGATGTATCGTGCCCAGGGTTTACCCTGCTTAGTAGATACTCACTTAGCAGGGTAAACAAAAGACAATAAAACAGGAAGGGCACAATTCATTGTGCCCCTACAAAATCATAAAAACAGTGGGTAATAATGCAGGGGCTTGATTCATCAAGCCCGCAATAAGGACGGATCGAATAAATTCGACCCCTACACCTGATACTAATGGTGTAAACGGATATCGACTAAAAACTATCTCAAGGAGGTGATGATTGAAAGTAGTTAGAAAGTGGTATTAAAATGAAATTTAATTAAAATTATTAAATAATAAAATGAATGGAGGAAATATATTAAATGACTAATAAAGTGATTGAAAATTTATATTATACTAAAAGTGAAGAGTGGTTAAGGATAGATGGTGACATTGGAACAATGGGAATTACCGATTATGCTCAGAATCAGTTAGGAGATATTGTTTACCTGGAAAAAATTGAAAAAGGGAAAAAAATAAAACAAGATGAAACCCTTACTACTATTGAATCAGTAAAAGCCGTATCTGATGTGAAAACTCCGATAACCGGTGAAGTAATCGAGGCAAACACAAAAGTTATTGAGGATGCTTCTATTATCAACCAAGATCCTTACGGAGATGGATGGATTGCTAAAATAAAGATAGATAATAAGGATGAATTAAAGAATCTTATGAGTTCCCAAGAATATTCTGAATATAAAAAAGAATAGAGGTGTAATAAATATGAGATATATCCCCACTACCGAAGAGCAAAAAAAGAATATGCTGAAAGAGATTGGAGTTTCTTCCTTTGAAGACTTAATTGAAAATATCCCCCAAAGCCTTCGATTAAAAGAAAAATTATGTATTCCGGAGGCAATGTCAGAAAGTGAATTAGAAGATAAAATTTACCATATCGCTAAGAAAAATGCTGATTTTTATTCCACAAAACCTTTAATAGGTGCTGGTTCCTACCGACACTTTATCCCGGAAGCGGTAAAATTTCTTCTACAAAGAGAAGAGTTCTGGACCTGCTACACCCCCTATCAACCTGAATTGAGTCAAGGCACTTTGCAATCTATATTCGAATACCAGAGCTATATTTCCCGGCTTACCAAGATGGAGGTAATAATCCCCTCTATCTATGATGGTGCCTCAGCAACTGCTGAAGCAGCACTAATGTCTTTAAGATTGACTCACAAAAACAAAATTCTGGTATCAAATTTACTTCATCCACATTACCGAGAAACAGTTAAAACCTATTTGGCTCCTCATGAAACAGAAATTATTGATTTACCTTATAAAAAAGGTTTAATTGATATGGAGAAATTAAAAATCTTAATTGATGAAGATGCGGCCTCTGTAATTATTCAAAATCCTAATTTCTTTGGTGGCATAGAGGATATGGCAGAAATTTCCGAAATAGTACATTCTAAAGGTGCACTGTTAATCAATGTAATTGTGGAAAGTATGTCTTTAGGAATTTTAAAAGCTCCGGGAGAAATAGGAGTTGATATCGTTGCTGGAAATGCCCAATCATTTGGGATGGATTTAAATTATGGCGGGCCTTATAATGCTTATTTAGGAACCAGGAAACAGTATATTAGACAGATTCCTGGAAGAATCGTAGGAGAAACAGTAGATATTGATGGGAAACGAGTTTTTGTAATGACTTTGCGAGCTCGAGAACAAGATATAAGGAGAGAAAAAGCGACTTCTAATATCTGTACTAACCACAATCTAAATGTTCTGGCTGCTAATATTTTCCTTTCTTTAATGGGCACTGAGGGTCTTTATCAAATTTCTCTTCTTAATGCTAAATCTGCTCATTATCTAGAGAATTTATTATTGCAAACCGGAAAATTTGAAAGAGCATTCGACTATCCTTTCTATAACGAGTTTTTATTGAAGAGCAAGGATGACATCTCTTCTATAAATAAAAAACTTTTGGGAAACAACTTTGTTCCCCCTCTCAAGATTTGCGAATTTTATCAAGAGGAAAATTTAAATAATGGTCTACTCTTTGCCGTTACTGAAGTATTGAGCAGGGATAACTTAAGCTTAGTAGCTAAAATTCTTTCAGAATAAGGAGAGATAAATATGAAATTAATATTTGAAAAAAGTATAAAAGGTAGAGATGGTTATTCGCTGCCTCAAGATTTATTTGGGGATATTAAAATTGAAGAATGTTTACCTGAATATGCTATTAGTAAAGATAAAAAATTACTTAGTGAGGTCTCTGAAGTAGATGTTGTCCGGCATTTTACTAAACTTTCTAAATTAAACTACGGTCTTGATGATGGCATCTATCCCTTGGGTTCATGTACGATGAAGTATAATCCTAAAATTAATGAGAAGTTAGCCTCTTTTAGTAATTTTATCTACGCACACCCTTTAGCCCCTGAAGAGACCGTACAGGGTTGTTTGGAGATTTTCTATGATTTAAATAAATTACTATGCGAAATAACCGGTATGGACGAATATACTATGGCCCCTGCTGCGGGAGCACACGGTGAACTTGCGGGCATTCTCATTATGAGAAAATATTTTGTAGATCACAGGGACATCCGACATAAGATGCTAATTCCCGATTCCGCTCATGGTACAAATCCTGCTTCAGCTGCTATGGGAGGTTTTCAAGTAGTAGAAGTAAAATCAAATGAAAAAGGTACAGTAAACCTTGGAGAATTAGAAAAACTAATGGATGAAGATACTGTAGGATTAATGTTGACTAATCCCAATACCGTAGGATTATACGATGAAGGAATAGAAGAAATTGAAAAGATTGTCCACGGTAAAGGTGGTCTGCTCTATTATGATGGTGCTAATCTTAATGCCTCCCTGGGAATCATCAGACCCGGAGATGCCGGTTTCGATGTAGTTCATCTTAATCTGCATAAAACTTTTTCTACTCCCCATGGAGGGGGTGGACCCGGTGCTGGAGTAATCGGAGTAAAGAAAGACCTTATTCCTTACCTTCCTACTCCCAATGTTGCTTTTAATTCTGACCAAAAAAAATATTATCTATCAGATGCAGGAAAAAAGAGCATCGGTATGGTAAGGGCATTCTGGGCTAATTTCTCAGTATTGGTTAAGACTTATGCCTGGATTCTTAGTATGGGTCCGGATGGTCTTTATGATGCTTCAAAAACAAGTATAATTAATGCCAATTACGTCTTAGCCAAATTGAAGAAGTATTATAAACCAGCTTATGACCGTTATTGTGGACACGAATGTACAGTTACCGGAAAAGAATATAAAAAGTATGGAGTAAAAACCTTAGATATTGCAAAAAGAATAATGGACTACGGGATGCATCCTCCCACTATTTATTTTCCACATTTTGAACCTTATGCCGAGGAAACTATCATGGTGGAACCGCCCGAATCAGAAAGCAAAGAGATGCTCGACAAATTTATTGATATTATGATAAAAATTTCTGATGAGGCCAGGACAAATCCTGAATTATTGACCACAGCTCCTCATATTACTCCCATTAGAAGGACTAACGATCTATTGGCCGCCAAAAGACCGATCTTAACCTATGATGATGAATTAACACTCAAAGATGAATTAAAGTATCAAGAAAAAGATATTGATTTTTAACCAGGAGGTATAAAAAATGAACGAAGAAAAAGAACTATTATTAACTCCTCTCCATGAGGAACACTTAAAATTAAAAGCACGGATGATACCATTTGATGGCTTTGATATGCCTGTTCAGTACACGGGTATTATAGAAGAACATTCTGCAGTAAGGAAAACAGTGGGTATCTTCGATGTATCTCATATGGGCGAAATTGAACTTAAAGGAAAAGATGCCCTTCCCTTTGCTGATTATCTGGTAACCAATTCTGTAATAAATTTAAAAAATGGAGATATAAAATATTCTCCCCTATGTTATCCTTGTGGCGGTCAGGTGGATGATCTCTTTGTGTATAAGGTACGGGATGATTTTGTACTATTGGTAGTAAACGCTTCACCTAATTATTCGGTCAAAGATTATGATTGGATTATTAAAAATAGAGGTGATTTTGAAGTTGATATTTCCAATAAAAGTAGGGATTATGGAGAAGTGTCAGTTCAAGGTCCTGACGCAATAAAACTTTTAGAACCATTAGTAAAAGGAGATATTTCTCTTAATGAGTTAAAACGTTTTAAGTTTATCATGGGAGAATTGTTCGGTAAAAAAATTCTTATTTCCCGGACCGGCTACACCGGAGAAGATGGATTTGAGATTTATTCCTTTAAGCCTGAAGATATCATAGATATCTGGCAAGGCATTCTCAAGGAAGGCAAAAAATTCGGGATAAAACCATGTGGATTGGGAGCAAGAGATACCACCAGATTCGAAGTATGTTACTGGCTTTATGGTAATGATATTGATGAAACTGTAAACCCCTTAGAGAGCGGCCAGGGTTGGACGGTAAAGCTTGATAAAATAAACTTTATAGGAAAAGATGCTTTGCTTAAAATAAAGGAAAAAGGAGTTAGCAGAAAATTAGTAGGACTTTATATCCCTCAAGGTGGTATTCCCAGAAGCAAAATGGAAGTAAGAAAAGATGGCAAAAGAATTGGATACATTACTTCCGGAAATTATTGCCCTTCTTTAAAAAAGGTTTATGCTATGGCTATCTTGGAACTTCTCTATGCCGAAAAAGGCAACAAAGTAGATATAATCATCAGAAACAAAGAGGTGGAAGCAGAAATAGTTGATATGCCCTTTATTCCCCCATTTAATAAAAGATAAAAAAAACACATAAATACAATTTATTTTCTTAAAAAAGAAGGATTTTCATTTTTTTTGTAGTATATAAATAATATTAAGTAAAAAATTATAAGATGCTTAAAAAATATTTATAGAGATTGTGAGGTGATTCAATGAAAAAAACAGTATTCTATTAATTCTTTAAGGAGGTGATAGTGTACTCAATAAGCATCCTGTTTAATCATTTATAATAAAACAATTAATTTTATGTTTAACCCGTGTTATAAACTAATATTTAAATTATATCTAAAGTAATAATAAATATAATATAAGGAGGATTTTTATTTATGACTGCTATAATGGATTTCTTAACTATACTTGATGATTTTGTCTAGGGACCACCTATGATGATAGCGTTGGTAGGAACTGGGATATTCTTAACTATTAGATTAGGTTTCCCACAATTTTTACATACTACCTATGCTTGGAAATTAATTTTTAAAGGTATGTTTAAAAAAGATACTGCTGTACGGGGAGAAGGAGAAATTACTCCTTTTCAAGCCCTGACTTCAACGCTTGCTGCAACAGTGGGAAATGGTAATATTGCCGGAGTAGCCACTGCTGTAGCTGCTGGCGGCCCAGGTGCATTAGTATGGATGTGGCTTACTGCAGTAGTTGGAATGTGCACAAAAATGTGTGAAGCAACTCTCGGTGTAAAATACAGAATCAAAGACAAAGACGGTGTTTATTCAGGTGGACCAATGTATTTTATCGAAAAAGGATTAGGGCAAAAATGGTTAGGCTGGGTCTTCGCCTTTTTTGGAGCTATCTGTGCCTTTGGTATCGGAGATATGGTTCAAACTAATTCTATGGCTCTGGTTGGCAATAGTGTTTTTAAAATACCGGTAGTAGTAACTGGTATCGTACTTACCTTTTTAGTCTGGATAGTCATAGTGGGAGGAATTAAACGAATCGGTGAAGTAACAGAAAAGTTAGTTCCTTTTATGGCTGTTTTTTACATCGTAGGTGCATTAATTATCATCATTTCTAAAATTAATCTTCTCCCCTGGGCTTTTGGAGAGATATTTAGATCTGCCTTTACCGGAAGAGCTGCTTTTGGAGGATTTGCTGGGGCTACTGTTGCTCAGGCAATGAGATATGGAGTTGCGCGAGGAATATTCTCCAATGAAGCTGGTTTAGGAAGTGCAGGTATTGTTCATGCCGTAGCCCAAGTCAAACACCCTGTTCGTCAAGGTACTTTTGGATTGATCGAAGTTATGATTGATACTTTAATTATCTGTTCTATGACCGGTCTTGTTATTGTTATGACTGGGTCTTTAGAAACTGGCCTTACCAGTACTGCCCTTACCGCGCATGCCTTTTCCACTGTTTTAAAAGGAGTAGGTGGACCTATTGTTGCCATTGGTTCTTTATTGTTCGGTTATTCTACTATTATCACCTGGTGTTACTATGGTCAACAATGTGCCCGTTATATGTTCGGACCTATTGTAGTTAAACCTTATGCCTGGCTCTTTGTTATTGTTGCTTTCTTGGGCGCCATAGTAAAAGTTCCTTTTGTCTGGTTGCTCACTGACGCTCTTAATGGAGCAATGGCAATACCCAACTTAATTGGTTTAATCTTTTTAAGCGGTGTAATGGCCAAGGAAATAAAAGAATACTTCTCTAATCCAGAACTTTTAGGATAAACACTTACAGGAGGAGTAAGTAGATACAGAACCTTTAATTTATTTAATCATACTAAATTAAAAGACCTCTATACTTTTTCTATTCGGTATAGAGGTCTTTTTTATTGTTTATATTATTTTATTGTTAACTTACTTAGTACATTCCGCCCATTCCGCCTGGAGGCATGCCCGACATATCTTTCTTTTCTTCAGGTTTATCGGTCACTAAACATTCAGTAGTAAGAATCATTCCACCTATGCTGGCTGCATTTTGTAAAGCAGATCTGGTAACCTTAACCGGGTCAACAATACCGGCTTTTATCATGTCGGTAAATTCTCCGGTATTAGCATCGAAACCGATTCCTTTTTCTTTACCCTTTAGTTTCTCTACAATCACTGAACCTTCATAACCGGCATTCTGGGCAATCTGTTTTGTTGGAGCCTCTAAAGATTTGATGATAATATTTGCTCCGATTTTTTGATCACCTTCTAGTTTCATATCTTCCAAAGCTGCAATAATGTTTATCAGAACAGTTCCGCCGCCAGCAACAATGCCTTCTTCTACTGCTGCTTTCGTTGCAGATAAGGCATCTTCAACTCGATGTTTCTTCTCTTTAAGCTCAGTTTCAGTGGCGGCACCTACTTTAATAACAGCTACTCCGCCAACTAATTTTGCTAATCTTTCCTGTAATTTTTCTCGGTCATAATCAGAGGTAGTGTCCTCTATCTGGATTCGAATTTGAGCTTCTCTTTTCTTTATTGTTTTTGTATCCCCTGTTCCTCCGACTATGATAGTTTCTTCTTTGTTTATCTTCACTTGATGAGCAGACCCTAACATTTTTATTTCTGTATTTTCTAATTTAAGACCTAATTCTTCAGAAATTAGCTGTCCGCCGGTAACCGTAGCAATATCAGCTAACATCTCTTTTCTTCTATCACCAAAACCGGGTGCCTTCACAGAAACACAATTCAAGGTTCCTCTGATTTTATTTACTACCAAAGTAGCTAAAGCCTCTCCTTCGACATCTTCAGCAATAATTAATAAAGGTTTACCGGACTGGGCAACTTTTTCTAAAATAGGCAATAATCCTTTCATATTGCTTACTTTGGAATCAGTTATCAAGATATATGGATCGTCTAATATGGCTTCCATTCTTTCTGCGTCTGTTACCATATAGGGAGAAATATATCCTTTATCAAACTGCATTCCTTCTACTACCTCTAAAGTAGTTCCCAAGGTTTTGGATTCTTCTACGGTGATAACTCCATCTTTTCCTACTTTTTCCATAGCATCAGCAATGATATTTCCTATTTCTCTATCAGCAGCTGAAATTGAAGCTACGTTAGAAATAGATTCTTTATCGCTGACTTCTTTGCTTAATTTTTTAATTTCAATAACTGCTTTTTCTACAGCCAAATCTATTCCCCTCTTTACCATAATCGGGTTTGCCCCAGCGGCTACATTTCTTAGGCCTTCATGAATAATTTCTTGTGCTAAAACAGTTGCTGTGGTCGTACCATCTCCAGCAATATCATTAGTTTTGGTTGCTACTTCTTTAACAAACTGTGCTCCCATATTCTCAAAAGGTTCATCGAGATCAATCTCTCGAGCAATAGTAACCCCGTCATTGGTAATGGTGGGGGAACCAAATTTCTTATCTAAAACTACATTTCTTCCCTTGGGGCCCAAAGTAATTCTTACAGTGTCAGCCAAGGTTTTTGCGCCTTTCTCTAAGGCTCTTCTTGCATCTTCACCAAACAAAAATTGTTTTGCCATTTATTTATCCTCCTTTTATATATGACCTCTTTATTTTTTTTCTTTTAAATTAAATTATTTTTTAAATTAATTTTGTTCTAAAAAATTACATTTCATTATTTAACGATTGCTAAAATATCTTTTTCGCTCAGAATGAGATAATCTTCATCATCATCTCCCTTAATGTCTGTCCCGGAATATTTTGCGTAAACTACTTTTTCTCCTTTTTTAACAGTCATGGGAATCATTTTACCATCTTTGTTAGTACCACCGGGCCCTACCGACAATACCTCTCCCACTTGAGGCTTTTCTTTGGAAACAGTATCGGGAAGTAGAATTCCCCCTTTACTTTTTTCCTCTTCGAGTATGGGTTTTATCAGTACCCGATCTCCTAGTGGTTTTAATTCCTTAATGTTCATGCTCAGTAACCTCCTTTAATAATATTTAATTCGTAAGCTTAATTAGCACTCTCATAGTTAGAGTGCTAAAAATACCTTATATATAGTATATAAACTTCTTAATAAAAGCAAACCTCTTTATCGGCCATATTTAGCTATTTACCGCAATATTTTATGATGATGAGTAATTTATTGTTTTTTTACTTCTATTTAATAGTTATTACTCTCTAAAGGTAATCTTGAAACCGCATCTAAACTTAAAGATGATTTTTTATTTTCCTTAAATTTATAATATCCAGCTGAAGCTACCATGGCTGCATTATCAGTACACAGAAAAGTTGAAGGATAAAAAACCTTTATATTTAATAAATTTGCTTTTTCTTTAATCTCCCTTCTCAAAGAGGTATTTGCAGCAACTCCGCCAGCTAAAATAATCTGTTTAGCTTTAAATTGTAAAGCTGCCTTTATGGTCTTTTCAACCAAAACATCAGTTGCTGCTTGTTGAAAAGAAGCTAATATATCGCTAACAGGAATATTTTTATTTCTTTTTTCTAACTCTTTTAAATGGTAAATTACTGCAGTTTTAAGACCGCTAAAACTAAAGTCATAAGTTTTATCATTTAAAATCGGGCGAGGAAATTGGATTGAGGAAGGATCTCCTTCTTTGGCTAATTTTTCTATGATAGGACCACCGGGGTAACCTAAGTTTAAAAACTTTGCTATCTTATCGAAAACTTCTCCTGCTGCGTCATCTTTGGTCTGGCCTAATAATTCATACTCTCCAAAATATCTTATATATACCAAAGATGTATGCCCGCCAGAAACAATTAAACAAACAAAAGGAGGTATTATCTCATTATGCTCTAAAAAATTTGCATAAATGTGAGCTTCAAGGTGGTTTACTCCGATAAGTGGTATATTTTGAGCATAAGCTATGGCTTTAGCGACAGATAATCCAACTAATAGTGAACCTATTAAACCCGGGCCGTAAGTTACTGCTATTGCAGATAAATCAGTGATTTTTTTCCCTGATTCGTCTAAGGCTTTGTCAATTACCGGAATAATGTACTCCATATGTTTACGTGAGGCTATTTCAGGGACTACTCCTCCATATTTTTGATGAATGCTAATCTGGGAAGCGACTATATTCGAAATAATTTTTTTTCCATCTTCCACAATAGCAGCTGCTGTTTCATCACAAGAAGTTTCGATTCCCATTATTAAATCTGGCATTTATTTTTTCCTTCTTCGTAGAATATACCAATTTACCAATTGACCGATTCACCAATTAACCAATTAGTTAGTCGTTAGTATTAAATACAAGATGCAAGATTATTCAATTGACCAATTGGCCAACTAAATTAGTCTACCAGCCAATTATGCTGGTAGTTATTACTCTTTGGTTTTTGATTCCAGGTGTATAGACAAAGAAACCGACTTGCGATTTTTAGTTTTCAGTTCTCGGTTTAGTTTTGAATTTTAAGTTATAGCTTTGCGCTTTTAGTTTTTCGCTATGTGTTATAATCGCTATACGCTCCACACTATCCGTTATCTTTCTTGGCTATATACTATATACTAAATACTAAATACTTATTTATTTAATCCAATTTCTTTTCCATAACCAAAGCGTCTTCTTTTTCTTCTTGATAATAATTTCTTAAAAGCTTTATTACTTTGTATCCATATTTTCTGTATATGTCTTGTGCAATATAATTTGATCTTCCTACTTCTAAAAATATTTTTTTAATTTTATGGGTAGCTGCTGTTTTTTCGACAAACTTTAAAAGTTTTTTTCCATTGCCCTTTCTCCGATATTTTTCGGCAATAGCAATATTGGTAATATGAAAACTGATTTCTTTGTGCAAAAGACCAAGATAACCTATTATTTCATTATTTTTCTCCAATACAAAATATCTTGCATATCTGTTTAGAGTTAATTCACTAAGAAACAGATCGTAAGTCCAGGGAACGGTAAAAGATTCCTTTTCAATCTCTAATACTATTTTTAAATCGTCTATTTTCATAGATCTGATAGTTGTCCCGGTAAAATTCTTGTTAATCATAGTTTTAATTATTTATATTTTTTCTCCCAAATAATTTCAGCTTCAGATTTTCTCAGATAAAAAGGAAAAAGTAGGGAAATATCATCTTCCTCTTTTCTTTTAAGTTTATCTAAACCTAAAAAAGCAATATTAGTGGCTATCGATAGATTTATTTGAGAATCGATAAATAAAGCATTTTTGCCTATTTTGACTTCAATATTTCCCCGATATTTTCTTATTCCATCTCCCAAAAAGATAATTTTTTCTTTCAAGGGAGAAAGTCTTTTTAGCAGACTATGGATATCTTCACATTTATAATCCATAACCTTGTGCAGACTTTCCCCTCCCCGAAATACAACATCGTATATTTCATCTTTCTTGGATTCTAAAATGGGACATATTAAATGCGGTATACCGGTTAAGGGAAATGCCATAGCTTCTAAGGTGGGAATCCCTAATAAAGGCAGTGAGCAGGCGTAAGATAAACCTTTGGCAACAGCTAAACCGATTCGAAGACCGGTAAAAGAACCCGGGCCTATAGAAACTGCAATACCATTAATTTCTTCCATTTTTAAGTCCATTGTTTTTAACAAGTCTTTTATGGCAGGCACTAAAATGGATGAGTGTTTTTTCTTTAAACCATTAATAGTATACCCTGCAAGAATATCCTCATCTTCTATTAAACCTAAATTACAAAATTTAGTAGAAGTATCAATTCCTAAAATTTTCAATTTTCTTTAGCTCCTTTAAAAATTTATCAAATCTGTCTCCCTGAGGAATGAAAGAAATTATTCTTTCATAACGATCTTTAAATTTAATATTGATCTTTAAATGTCCTTGCGGCAAAAGTTGTTCAATCTTCTCAGCCCACTCAATAACTGTTAAACCTTCTCCGTAAAAATATTCCTCGTACCCCAATTCTAGGATTTCTTCTGCATCATTAATCCGAAACAAGTCAAAGTGATAAATTGGAATTTTACCTTGATATTCATTTATAATGGTAAAAGAAGGGCTGGTAACATAATCTTTCACTTCTAATTCCTGAGATAACCCTTGAATGAAACAGGTTTTTCCTGCACCCAGTTCTCCGTAAAAAGCTAATAAATCTCCCGGTCTGGCTAATTTGCCTACCTTTTTCCCTAATTTTTTTGTTTCCTCAGGGTTTTTAGTAATAATAGTTAAATTCATCTTGAAAATAATTTAAACCTTTCTAATTATTGCGTATAGTTTAACTATTCTATTTATGTAAGTTACTAATGGTTTCAGATTAAATTAAAAATTTAAAACGAAAAGCGAAAAACCATAATTCAAAACTCAAAACTTTTTCGTATATCGTATTGTGTATTTCTTATTTCGAATTAGTTTCCCTTTTTGTCATTGCAAGGAGTGAAACTACGAAGCAATCTCAAAAAGTACGGGATTGCCACACTCCCTGCGGTCACTACAATGACAACTTAATTCATTTCGGACAGACATAATATCTATCCCTACATATTATATTACTTATTACTGTGTTCTATGCGTTCTACGCTACATGCTATACGCTAGTTTGCACGAGATACGAGATACAAATTAGACTTTTGGTTACTGACTTCTGATTCCTTCTTCCTTTTTATATAAATAATATGTAATATAAATTAAGCTTCTGGTATCTTTTTTATTCTAATTTTGAGTTTTGAGCTATGGTTTTACGTTTTGCGCTTTTCGTTTTTCGCTTTCTTGCTATCTGCTATAAGAATTTTTCCCCTAACATAGTTTTAATCTTCCATGGTCTTCCATTCTTAATAAATAATTTAGGAACTCGCTTTTTATCCGACATATGCACAACTTCATAATTAATGGTTTTAATCTTATCAGCTATTTCTTCTACAGTTATTTCTTCTTGTCCCTGTCTTCCCCAAAGCACCACTTCATCACCTATTTCTACTTGTGGAAGGTTAGTAACATCAATCATGGTTTGATCCATACATACCCGTCCAATTACAGGGAAGCGTTTTCCTTTTACTAAAACCTCCCCTTGATTAGAAAGTAGTCGATTATAACCATCAGCATAACCTACTGGCAGGGACGCAACAACTGTTCTTTTTTTCTTGGTAATATAGGTCCGACCATAACTGATATATTCTCCTGCAGGTAATTCTTTCAAAAAAACTATCCGCGTTTTAAAAGCTTGAGCCGGAATTAGTTTAACAGCCTTCTGCACTTCTCTTGAAGGATAGAGCCCATATATGGAGATTCCCGACCTTACCAAATCCAACCACATATGCGGTAAATCAAGAAGTGTAGCACTGTTACCTACATGTTTTAGGGGAATTCTTATTCCCTCTTTTTCTAATGTAGTTAAAACTTCCATAAATTTACTAAATTGTTTTTCCGTATAGGTTTTATCTTTCTCATCGGCAACTGAAAAATGGGTAAAAATGCCTTCTATTTCCACATTTTTCAAAATTTTAATTTTTTTAATAAAATTTAAAACATGGTTGGAGGAAATTCCTATTCTTCCCATACCGGTATCTACCTTAAGATGAACTTTAATTATTTTGTCTTCCTTAAACGCTGACTCAGAGAGTTTTTCCACCATTTCATATTCACTCACTGTAGGAGTTATATTATATGCTACCAACGATTCCGCTTGCTGTTTTAAAGTTAAGCCAAGGACTAAAATAGGAACGTTAACGCCGGCTTTGCGAAGAAAAATACCTTCTTCTGCATGGGCAACTGCTAATCTGTTAGCCCCGCTGTTTAATACTATTAAAGACGTCTCTAGAGCATCGTGCCCATAAGCATTGCCTTTTATTACAGCCATTAATTCTTTTTTTCCGCCTATTAATTCTTTTATCTTTTTTACATTATTTGCAATTGCATCAAGATTTATTTCTACCCAGGTAGAGCCCAATAACTTTTGCATTTTTGGATTTTCCTTTCTTTTATTTCGTATATAGTATTAAGTATAGCGTATAGCGTTTAGTGTATAGTTTAAATATTTTAGTATTTATTTATCCCTCATTATTTTTAGTTAACCCTGTACCCACAATTTTTATGATTTTGTAGGGGCACAATGAATTGTGCCCTTTCTGTCTTTATATTATTTCCGTTTACTTTGGGCACGATGCATCGTGCCCCTACCTTTAAATCCTAATTTTCTTTACTATATACTATATACTATCTTTATTTATTCTAAACTCAAAAAAGCTTGAGGGATTTGAGATAAGATATCACCAGCTATCATACCTCTTTCTCCTTTGATATCTCGGGCTAAATCACCGGCCAGGCTATGAATGTAAACTCCGGCTATTGCTGCTGAAAAATTGTTGGCTCCCTGGGCTATCAAGCTGCAAATTATTCCAGTAAGAACATCCCCCGAACCTCCGGTGGCCATTCCCGAATTATCACCAACATTGATATAGGCTTCTCCTTCTTTATTGGTAATTATTGTTCTGGCACCCTTTAAAACTACTACAATTCCAAATTCTTGAGCAATCTCTCTGGTAAGATCCAATTGATTATTTAAAATATAATCTGTATCCTTATTTAATAGTTTAGCCATTTCCCCGGGATGGGGGGTAATCACCAAAGGAGCTTTAACCTTTTTCAATATGTTGATATCCTTACTTATAGCGTATATTGCATCGGCATCAACTACCAAAGGAATATTAGACTTTTCTATAATTTTTCTTACTAGTCGTTGGGTCTCTAATTCCAGAGAAATACCAGGACCCATCCCTAATGCGGAAAAACCTTTCATTAGTTTTAAAATTGTTTCTTCTGCATCCTCCCCTAAAGACTGTTTTTCCGTTTCGGCAAGAGGGAGTGTCATAACTTCAGTTAATTTTACTTCCATTATGGGATTCAAACTTCGGGGAATTCCTAATACTACAATACCTGCTCCACTTCTCATAGCTGCTTCACTGGCTAAATATGCTGCTCCAGTCATGCCAACCGAACCAGCCAAGATCAAGACTTTACCGAAAGAGCCTTTGTGAGAATAAGATGCGCGAAAAGGTAAAAGTGATTTGACTATCTCTTTAGTTACCATATTAGTTTTTATTTTATTATTCTTTAAAAGACAAGAAGGTATACCAATGTCTTCAACCGTTACCTTTCCTGCATAGCTTGCTCCAGGAAAGAGCAGTAAACCAATTTTTGGTAAGGCTAAGGTAATAGTATGAGTTGCTTTAATACATGGTCCTTCAAGCTTTCCTGTATCAGCATCTAAACCAGAAGGAACATCAATTGCAACTACTTCTTTGCCTGCAACATTAACCAAATCTATTATCTTAGCTTTTAGACCAGTTACCTTTCCTTGCAATCCGGTCCCCAATATAGCATCAATAATCAAATCATAATTTTGTAGGGCTTTTTGTATTTCTTCGAATTTCGTGGTTTCTGTTTCAATTAATTCTACTCCCATTTTATCAATTATATTTAAATTTTCTCCTGCTTCACCTTTAATTTTATTAAAAGAGGCCAGGAGAAATACTTTTACTTTTACTCCATAATTATAAAGATGGCGGGCAACTACAAAGCCATCTCCTCCATTATTGCCCGAACCAGCAAAGATAATAATCTTTTTCAATCTTAAATCAGCGTAAATTTTTTTCAGATTTTGAAATATTCTTAATCCGGCATTTTCCATTAAAATAAGGCCAGATAGATTATTTTCTTCTATCGCCTTCCGATCAATTTCTCTCATTTGTTGACTGGTAACTACCTTCATAAGATAACTCCCCTTTAATTAGTCGTTAGTTTTAAAAACAAGTTTTTAGTTTTCAGTTATCGGTTTACAGTTTTTATGATTTTGTAGGGGCACAATGAATTGTGCCCTTCCTTTTTTATTGTCTTTTGTTTACCCTGGGCACGATGCATCGTGCCCCTACATCTGACTTCTAATTTCTATCTTACTATCTCTTTACTATATACTCAATACTAGATACTATATCTTAATTATGCTATTCACTAACGACTAATTACGCTAAACGCTCGCTCTATACTAGAATACAAGACATGAATCAGTATTGATTTTTATTTATCAAGTATACTTTCAAGAATTACTTGGGCAATAGCATATTCATTGGTATGAGAGATGCTGACAAAATATTTATGAACTCCTTTTGCGGATGCGATATTTTTTAATTTTCCAGATATATCTATAATAGGTTGCCCCAATTCATCATTTCTTACCTCAATCTCTTTCCAGTTAGCTCCTTTTAAACCTAATCCCAATGATTTTAATAGTGCTTCTTTGGCGGCAAATCTTCCTGCATAAGATTGAAATTTATTAATTTTCTTTTTTTCACAATATTCCCCCTCTAAGGAAGTAAATATCCTGGAGGTAAAGCTATTTCCCCATCTTTTAATTATTTTTTCTATTCTTTCTACTTTAACTAAATCTATTCCACAACCTACAATCAAGAAAATTATTCCCCTTTACTGGCAATTTTTTAATCTTTTGGTTATCAGTAAATAAGTATTTTAAAATTCTCTGTAATAAAAATTACCTTCTTTTATCTTACCTTTTAGCCATTTCAGCAAATATTTTTTAACTACCTTTCTGCTAACGGGTATTAAAAAAATAAAGCCTGCTATATCTGTAGCAAAACCGGGAGTAAGAAGCAATATACCTCCAGTCAGAATAATTACGCCCTGAACTAAGCTATCTTCTGGTATGGTGCCCTCATTTAAATCGTTCTGAATTTTCCTTAAAATCATAAAACCCTGATGTTTTACCAAGTAAGCTCCTAATATCCCGGTAAAAATAATTATACTGATTGTATTTAAAGTCCCTATCCTCTTCCCCGCTTCAATCAATATGTATAGTTCTGTTACTGGAACTATTATGAATAACATTAATAATTTAGTAAAAAACATTTTTTACCCCAATTCTTTAACTATTCATAATCACACAAATATTCTTCTACTTCCTTTTGCATTTTTGGAGAGAGAACAATAAATTTTCCCTTTGCTTCGGTTAATAAGGTTCCGTCTTCTAAATGAGCTTGAGCTTGTGCTTCAATCATTCTACCCAAATCTTTAGTCATCTTAGCAGTAAAGATAATCTTCTTGCCTATCGGAGCTTTTGTTCTGTATTTTACGTTAATTTCAACAGTTAAAGTCATTACTCCTTTGACTACAATTGCAGTTCTGCCCATTATTTCATCTAAAATAGAAAATAATATTCCACCATGGACAATTCCTCTAAACCCTTGATGTTTTGATTCTGGAACAAATTCTGCTTTTATTTCTTTTTTATCTTTAAAAAAAGTAATCTGCAAACCGAAAGGATTTTCTTTGCCACATACAAAACATTCTCTATATCCTGGTAAAGCTTGCAAAATCATAACCTCCCTGTAATTAGTCATTAGTGTATCGTACGCGTATCGCGTAAAGATTCCGTTATTTTTTTCTTTTTAATTTAGATTTATTTTTATTCTAACTACTTGATTCTAAATTTCTCACGATATACTATATATTAACCGTTAGCCAGTTACCCGATTTGCCGCTTTGTTAGTTGCTTTGAAAGAATATCTTTTTCTACTTCTGTCTCTTATTTTCTTAGCTATATACTCGATACTTGATACTCAATGCTATAACTTCTATACGCTAAACGGTTACCCGCTCTACGCTATTACTTCTTCACTATATACGATATACGATATACTATATACTAGTTAGCTAACTATCTCTTTTATTGCCTTTATAGTAGTACGAATATCTTCTTCATTAATTCCGTAATGAGTAACCAGACGAACTTGAGTGGGTGGTCGAGGCGAGCCTAATATATTATACTTTGCCAGTTTAGGTAAAAACTGGAAAGTGTCCATACTTGATTCCTGAAGGTCAAAACATGCCATATTAGTTTGAATGGTCTCTAAATCAACATTTATTCCACTTATATTAGCTAACCCTTCACCTAAAATACGAGCGTTTTTATGGTCTTCTTTTAATCTGTCTACCATTTTTTCAAGGGCAATGATTCCGGCTGCTGCTAAAATACCTGCCTGTCTCATCCCTCCCCCCAGCATCTTTCTATTTTTACGAGCCCTTTGGATGAATTCTTTTGAGCCTGCTAAAATCGAACCTACTGGAGCACTAAGACCTTTGGAAAGACAGAACATCACCGAATCAACATCTTTTGTAAGAAGTGCGGGCTTGATATTTAAAGCTATGGCAGCATTAAATATTCGAGCACCATCTAAATGAACTTTAATATTTCTTTGATGGGCCAATTGACAGATTTCCTTAATTACTTTAGGGGAAGTAATTGTTCCGCCTGCCCGATTATGAGTATTTTCCACACAAAGCAAAGTCGTCTTGGGGTAATGAAGATTTTCCTCTCTCAATTCCTTCTTGATATCATCAGGATTAAGAACCCCTTTATCTCCAGCAATCAACCGGGGCACTACTCCCGCTATTGCGGACAAACCCCCTACTTCATAATAATATATATGAGAGTCCGTCTCTAAAATTACTTCATCTCCCCTTTGGCAATGAGTCAATACCGCAATAAGGTTCCCCATAGTACCACTGGGTACAAATAATGCTGCTTCTTTCTCTAGTTTTTTAGCAGCTAATTCTTCCAATCGATTAACTGTTGGGTCTTCTTGGTAAACATCATCCCCAACATTAGCATTTTTCATTGCCTCTCTCATCTCATTCGTTGGCAAAGTAACTGTATCACTTCTTAAATCAATTTTTTTTAACTGATAGTTACTAATAATTTCCACCTCCAAATAATACTCGTTAATTAGTTACCTGGTTAATGTAGCAACACGGCGTGCCGTGTTGAATTAAATAGACACGATGCATCGTGTCTCTACCTTAATGCATATAAAGGCGGGTTTGCCTTCGTGAAAACGAGGGGCGCCTGTCCTACGATTTTTATAATTATATTGTAGGGGCGTATGCAATACCCCCTACTTTTTCTGAAGCCTGTTTTCTATCTTACTTCTCCTTTACTACATACTATATACTAATTTGCATTCTGTATTATCTCTTCTTCTGTCCTAACTATACGCTAAACGCTAAACGCTAAACGCTCTACGCTGTTTTTTAATAAATTGTCAAATATCTATCCAATTCCCACTGGTGAACTCTAATTCGATAGTCTTCCCATTCTTCTCTCTTAGCTTCGATATAATTTTCTAAAATATGACCTGTTAAAGCAGATTTTACCACTTCGTCCTTGTCTAATTCTAACAAAGCTTCGTTCAGGGTAGAAGGTAGACTTTCAATACCCAAAGATTTTTTCTCCTTTTTATTCATAGTATAAATATTTTTACTTACTGGTTCTCCCGGATCAATTTGATTTTTAATTCCATCAATACCCGCTTTTAGTATTACTGCGAAAGCTAAATAAGGATTACACGATGGATCAGGACTTCTCAGCTCTGCTCTGGCACCTTCTCCCCTCGCTGCGGGTACCCTAACTAAAGGACTGCGATTTCTCTCTGACCAGGCAATGTAAACCGGTGCTTCATAACCAGGAGTTAATCTCTTATAAGAATTTACCAAAGGATTGGTAATGGCTGTAAAGCCCTTAGCATGTTTTAATAATCCACCGATAAAATACAACGCTTCCTTGCTTAATTGATATTTACCATTTGGATTATAAAAAATATTATTACCATTTTTCAATAGAGATATATGGGTATGCATCCCCGAACCACAAATTCCAGATATAGGTTTAGGCATAAAGGTAACGTGTAAATTATGTTTTAGAGCGATAGTCTTAGCGGTTAGCTTTAGAGTCATTATTCTATCAGCTGCAGTTAGGGCATCAGAATATCTAAAATCAATCTCATGTTGACCAGGAGCAACTTCGTGATGCGAAGCTTCAATCTCAAAACCTAATTTTTCCAAGGCTATTACCATGTCTCTCCTTGCTTCTTCTCCTAGATCGACGGGTAAAAGATCAAAGTATCCTCCTCGGTCATGAGTCTTGGTAGTTGCTTCTCCTTCTTGATTTCTAAAAAATAGAAAGAATTCTACTTCTGGCCCAAGATTGGTGGAATAGCCCATCTCTTCAACTTCTTTCAATACTCTCCTTAAATTATTTCTGGGACAACCATCGAAGGGTGAACCATCAGGATTATAGACATCACAAGTAATTCGAGCTACATCTTTTTCTTCTTCCCAAGGGTTTACCGTAAAAGTAGAGTAATCTGGTTTTAAATACATATCTGATTCCTCAATCCGCACAAAACCTTGGATAGAAGAGCCATCGAACATAATCTCCCCATTAAGGGCTTTTTCCAGTTCTCTTACTGGGATTTCTACATTCTTAGGCATTCCCAAAATATCGGTAAATCTCAATCTTATAAATTTTATATTTAGCTCTTTAGCCTTATTTAGAATCATTTCTTTGGTCATTTTTTCCATTTGAATTTTCCTCCTCAAATTTTTTCTTAAATATGTTTTTACAATTATACTCTTTCTCTTTTAATTTTACAAAATACATTTTTCCAACTTTATCTTTTACTCAACAGTAACGCTTTTAGCTAAATTTCTTGGTTTATCTACATCACAACCCAGTTTATCAGCAATATGATAGGCAAATAACTGTAAAGGTATAACTGATAGAATAGGATATAGTATATCCAAGGTTCGAGGTATAAAAAATACCCTATCTACAATATTTGCAATCTCCCTATCACCTTCCGTAGCAATAGCTAATACCAAAGTATCCCGAGCTTTAACTTCCTTTATATTATTGATCACTTTAGCATAAATTTTATCTTGGGGTACGATTACCACTACCGGAAAAGTCTTATCCAAAAGTGCAATAGGACCATGCTTCATCTCTCCTGCCGTATAACCTTCAGCGTGGATATAAGAAATCTCTTTAAGCTTTAAAGCCCCCTCTAAGGCAATGGGGTAATTAATCCCTCGCCCCAGGTAAAGAAAATTATGATATTTATAAAATTCTTCACTTAATTTAACAACCTTTGGGTCTTCGAGCAAGATAATCTCAACCATTTGAGGAATTTTCATTAATTCGGAAATTATTTTCTCAATCTCCGACGAATTAAGAGTTTTCCTAACTTGAGCAAAATATAGAGATAGTATATAAAGGCACATTAATTGACCAATAAAAGCTTTCGTAGTAGCTACCCCTATTTCCGGACCTGCCTTAATATACATTACACTATCTGCTTCCCTGCTGATAGTGCTCCCCCTTACATTGGTGAGGCCTAATATATGGGAGCCGGCTTCCCGACAAGCCTTTAGGGCTGCTATAGTATCCGCGGTTTCACCTGATTGGGATATCAATATAGTTAAATCCTTTTTTCCCAACAATAATTTCCTGTATCTAAATTCAGAACTATAATCTACTTCTACCGGAACGCCGATTAATTCTTCTAAAATATATTTACCTGCCAAAGCTGTATAATATGAAGATCCACAGGCCAGAATAAATATCCTTTCCATTTCTTTGATTTTATCCAAAGGAAGGGATAGATCGTTAAGTTCCGGAGTTTTAGTAGACAGATTAATTCTACCTTCTAAATTATTACGAATAACCATAGTTTCTTGAAATATTTCTTTTAACATAAAATGTTTATATCCGCTCTTTTCTGTCATCTCTTCATCCCATTCAATCTTTATTATATCCTTCTGTAAAATATTACCTTCTGAATCGATTATTTCTACTCCATCTTTGGTTATAGTAGCGATCTCCTTTTCGCCTAAAAAAATTACTCTATTGGTATACCCAAGCAAAGCAGGAATATCAGAAGCTAAAAACATCTCTCCTTCACCCACTCCGATAATCAAAGGGCTTCCACAACGAGAAACAACCAATTTTTCTGGACCAAGAGAAGAAATAACCCCAATAGCATAAGATCCTTCAATCTCTTTTATAGATTCTTTTACTGCCAATGTTAAATCATTCTGATAATTACTTTCTATTAAATGAGGGAGAACTTCGGTATCTGTTTCGGATGTAAAGTTGTGTCCTTCCAAAATTAGCTTTTCTTTTAAAGGCATATAGTTTTCTATTATGCCATTGTGCACTACTACTATTTCTGAGTTGCAGCCATTATGCGGGTGAGCATTTAAATTATTGGGTTTCCCATGGGTAGCCCACCTGGTATGTCCCAATCCTGCATTACCTTTTGGTAAACCTCTTTCTAATAAGTTTTCTAATTCAACTATCTTGCCTTTACATTTTTTAATTTGAATTCTGTTATCTTTTAATATTGCAATCCCGGCAGAATCATATCCCCTATACTCTAACTTCTTTAATCCATTTAACAAAATTGGTACGGCTTCTCTTGATCCAATGTATCCGATTATTCCACACATTTTTTTAATCCTTTCTTTTGGTAAATATTAATCGTACAAAAAAAATACCCCATCATTAATCCATTAAGGATGATAGGGTAAATAATCACAAATTAGTCTTATATTTTGAAATAGAATAGAAAATGCTTATTTATTTTTTAATTCTAAAAGATATTTTCCAGGAACCCCAAATAGATCCTTACCATAAAACCTTTTTGTGCTTGCAATTACTCGCAAGTTTTGTAGGTTTCTAAAGTTCTGGCAAACCTAGGAGCATCCGCCGATTTTTCGATAAACTCCTTCCTCGTCAACTTACTTTTAAAAAAATGCTAACTAAAATTAAGTAAGCTCTGGCGCTTATATTTAATTTTTTTATTTTTTATTCCTTTTGCCACCTCCCTTTAATTTTCCAATCT
>Ga0268284_1000123_pt1 | contig 72215 bp, 56 predicted proteins | sample saktaG_14_FD_190137 | JGI IMG/M metagenome (GOLD analysis project Ga0268284, IMG submission 190137) | Saline water microbial communities from Sakinaw Lake, British Columbia, Canada - sak_2013_06_06_40m | ecosystem: Environmental > Aquatic > Non-marine Saline and Alkaline > Saline ...
CGCCCAGGCTACCAGCGTTTTGGTGTGCTCCTCGGTCATCTTCAAGGCATCACTTGGTTTCCACATGAAACCAACTATAGCATAACAAGCTTGCATTGTCAAGTTATTACTGTAACACTACACTAGAATCATGGCTCTATCAATCTGCGGCAAAGGGCCAAAAGAATAGGAGACGTCATCGCTCTTGCGACACGGGATATGATATTCAGGAACTACCCGGTCTTCGATCAGATTGGAAAAAGTGGGCGGATGTACATCCCGTCGAATTCGCACGACACATGTCAGAACTATATGGAACACTCATTAACAAGCACTAAAGGAGGTGTGAGCGACCGTTTTGCCCAGTTATAATCTTTGCCGACTATCATTACAATCAAGGTGGGGTTGTGTCTGGCCTTTATAATTGACATTACTACGGCGGGCGCGCTCTATTTCTGATGCTACAGAGTATGCGGGCTTTCTTGCCAGGCTCGGGAGCTTGTGCGCTACATGCCCGCCATGCGCGCGGCGAGGGGTGCCAGCGGCGGCAGCTCGTTACTCGTAACGCAGGGCGTCGATGGGCGCCAGGCGGGCCGCGCGATGCGCCGGATAGTAGCCAAAGAAGATGCCGACCGCCATTGAGACGCTCAGGGCCAGGATGACGCTGGAGGGCTGGGTGAGGGTGATGTAATTAGTCATGCGGCCAATGATCCAGGCGCTGCCGATGCCGAGCAACACGCCGAACAAGCCGCCCAGGCAACTCATGATCAGGGCTTCGAGCAGGAACTGTATCAGGATGTCGCCGCGCTTGGCGCCGATGGCTTTGCGAATGCCGATTTCGCGCGTGCGCTCGGTCACGGTCACCAGCATGATGTTCATGATGCCAATGCCGCCGACGAGCAGCGAGATGCTCGCCACGGTTCCCAGCAGGATCGCGAAGGTGCGGCTGACACTGCTGGCCGTCTCGATCAGCTCGGACTGGTTGTGCACGTGATAGTGCTCCGCTTCGTCGTCGGTCGGGATGCGGTAGCGCCGGTAGAGCATCGCCAGCACCTGGTCCTCAACGTTGTTCATCTCGTCGAGTTTCTCTACGTTGATGTTGACTTCGTGCAGGTCGGTAATCCCCAGCAGCTTGTCCATCGCGGTGGTGTAGGGGATGATGGCGCGGTCATCCGGATTCCAGCGGCCCATCGAGCCCTTGGGCTTCAGCACGCCCACCACCTTGTAGTCCGCGCCGTTAATCTTGATGACTTCGTCCACGGGATTGACCCCCTCGCCGAAGAGCGCCGTCGCCGTGACGGGGCCCAGCACGACCACGTGCGCCATGCGCTCGGTTTCACCCTCGCTGAAGAAGCGCCCGTGCGTGAGCTCCATATTGGCGATGCTCGCATACGTCAGGGCAGTGCCCAGAATCGTCGTGGGCGTGTTCTTACTGTAGTACTTGAGCTGGGCGTTACCGTAGACCAGCGGCGCCACCATCGAGACGCCGGGCACATTGAGAATGGCCTCGAGATCATCAAGCGTCAAGTGCTCCATTGACCCGCCGCGCGCGCCCGCGGCCGGCCGCCAGTTCGGCCGCACGCTCAGCATGTTGGAGCCCATCGAATTGACGCGGTCCACGATCTGCTGTTGCGCGCCGGCGCCGACCGCCAGCATCGAGATCACGGCCGTCACGCCGATGATGATGCCCAGCACGGCCAGGAACGAGCGCGTTTTGTTCGCCAGCAGGCTCTTCAGCGCGACTTTGACAATGGTCCAGAACAGCATCGGCGGGCCTCAGCGAATCTTGCCGTCATAAATGTGCAGCTGGCGCGGGCAGTGCCGGGCCACCAGCTGTTCGTGGGTCACGATCACGATCGTGCGGCCCTGGGCGTTGAGCGTGTCAAACAGCGCCATGACCTCCTCGCCGGCGTGTGAATCAAGGTTGCCCGTCGGCTCGTCCGCCAGGATGATGTCCGGATTGGTGACCAGGGCGCGCGCGATGGCCACCCGCTGGTGCTGGCCGCCCGAGAGCTGGGCGGGCTCGTGGTGCAACCGGTGCCCCAGCCCGACGGTCTCCAAGGCCTCCTGGGCGCGGTCTTTGGCGTCATGGTGGCCGGCGTACAGCAGCGGCAACTCCACATTTTCCAATGCGGTCAGCCGCGGCAGCAGGTTGAAGCTCTGAAAGACGAAACCAATCCGCCGGTTGCGCACGGCCGCCAGACGGTTTTCCGAATAGGACGAGACGTCCTCGCCCCCCAGCAGCAGGCGCCCGCTGTCGGGCAGGTCCAGGCAGCCGATGATGTGCATCAAGGTTGACTTGCCACTGCCCGACGGCCCAGTGATGGCGACTTTCTCGCCCGCGCAAATCTCGAAGTCGACCCCGTCAAGTGCGCGGATCATGTTCTCGCCCAGCCAGTAAGTCTTGACCAGGTTCTCGCCGCGGATCACCGCAGCCGCGCCCGGCGTCGTCGCAGGCAGTGCTACCATGGCTACACCCGCACGCTGGCGCCCATGTTAGAATCCTCCTCCGCCCGTCATGCGCCCGCGCATGCGCTCGCTGTGTTCGGCGCGTAGCTTGGCCCAGCGGCTCTGTGCCGCGCTGCCCGGCAGGACGACCATGTCGCGCTCGTCCAACCCGCGCACGATTTCAACCTCGGTCCCGTCTTCGATGCCGACCTCGATCTCGCGTTGTTCGACCCCGCCCGGCGTCTGCACCAGGGCGTAGACACGCCCGCGCTTGCGCACCACCGCTTCGGTCGGCAGCAACAGCGCGTTCTGCAGCTCCGCCGCCAGCACCGAGACGTTCGCCGTCATGGCCGGGCGCAGCTTCTGTTTGCGCTCGTCCACGACTTCAACCTTGACCTCGAACGTGACGACTTCCGCGACGCTTGAACCCGCCGTCGCAATCCGCGTGACAATGCCCGTCAGTTCATCCCCCGGAAAGGAGTCGGTCGTGACCATGGCCCGCTGGCCCACCTGGATGTGGCCGATGTCGCTCTCGTCCACCGAGGCCAAGACATACATGCGCGACAAATCCGACAGCAGCATCAAGGTTGTGCCCTCACCCACGCTGCTCATCGGCGATGAGATGATCTGGCCACTCTGCACGTTGCGCGCGGCGATCGTGCCGTCCATCGGCGCGAAGACCTTGGTCTCCTTCAGACGTTGTTGCGCGATTTCATGGTCAATCTCATCCGAGCGCAGTTGCGCCTCGGCCAGCGCGACGTCCTGGCGTCGGACTTCGAGCGCGTCGCGCGCAATCTTCAACTCCTCCATCCCCACCAGGGCGTTGGTCAATGCCGCCGCCGCCACTGCCGCCACCGTCCGCGCCGTCTCCGCCAGTTCATCGCTGACCTGGCCATCCTGGAGCAAGGTCGTCATGCGCTCGGCCTTGGCGCAGGCGTCCTTGGCACGCACCCGGGCCGACGCCAAATCCGCCGCCGCCCGCAGCTCGTCCTGCGTGAGTTGCGCCTTGGCCATGGTCAGCTCCTGCTGCGCCTGCGCCAGCTTCGCTTGGGCCGAGGCCATGCGCACCGCCGCCTGCCGCACGCGCCGGGTCTCGTCCACCGGGTCCAGTTGCACCAGCAAGTCGCCTTGTTTGACGACATCGCTGACGTCGTGCGGGACCGCGGTAATCTGCCCGCTGGCCTTGCACTTGATGTCCACATCCAAGTGTGAGACCACGCGCCCGTTGCACTCGACCGTCATGCGGATCGGACCGCGAACGGGCTGCAACGCCCGGACTTCCTCTGCGCGCCCGTTGCGCAGCCAGACCCGCGCCGCCACGCTGCCCAACGCCAGCAACGCCAAACCCGTGCCAACAAAAAACAATGCGCGCGCACCCCGCTGCCGCGGGATCAACCGCGCCAGCATGCGCACCGGCATAAACAGTCCTTTCATGATTTCCCCTGCGGTGGATGTTCACGGCGATGAGCGAGCGCGTTCTGATGCATGCGCTCGAGCAGGCGCACCGCGCTGGCCTTCTCGCGCGGGCTTAAGCCGGCGGACAGGATGCGCGTCCACAGCTGTCGGGCCTCGCGGATCGCCGGCATGACGCCGACGGCCTTGGGCGTCAGAGAAATGCGATAGGCGCGTCCATCGCGTGCGGCGCGCCGGCGGCGCACATAGCCGGCATCCAGCAGCCGCTTGACCGCCCGACTCATAGTGGCCTTGTCCAGCACCAGCGCGTCGCTCAACTCGTTCTGCTGGCAGCCGCCGCGATGATACAGCATGCTGATAATGCGGTGCGTGTTGGCGCCCAGACCGCAGGGTTCGAGTTCGCGCTCGAAATGGTGCCGGCCCTGCCGTTCGAGGCAGGCGATCAGGCGGCCGAGCGAGGGTGGCTGCGGGTGGCGCGGGCGGGTCAGCATGGGGATCGTCGGTGGATTAGTTGCATCTGCAACCAATATAGCATAGTAATGGTTGCGTTGTCAACTATCGTGTCGCAACTCCTGCCTTTGCACCGCATGCCGCGAAGACCACCACGCGGGCGCCATATTCCGCGGGAGGGTCGCCGGCCCGGCGACCACGCTGTGGTTGCCACTGCATCCGTGGCCATCTGCGTCAATCTGTGGCAAACATCGCTGTCACAATCGACATTTTTTGTTGTTTGTCACGTGCTGTGGCGCTGCTGAGCTTGCCACAAAATACCACTTCACCGCCCCGCCGGCGATACGCGCCTGCGCACACCCAATACCCAACACCCAATCGCCACCACCGCTGCGCCCGTGGGCTCCGGCACAAGCTCATAGCAGCCCATGTCCACCCGGTCGTCGCAGATGCGCGGATTGCCATCCAGGTCGGTCGCGGCCGCCATCCACGGCTGGTTGGTGCCGGCGTCAATGCAGGGCGATCCCATGAGCAACCGGTAGTTGCCCGCTCCCGCGGCGACGAAGAGCGGGTCGTTCGTGGTCATGGCGGTGCCGGACACCTCGGGCGTGACACAAGAGAACGCGTAGGCGACATTCGCTCCGGCATCGGCATTCAACGGTTGGTTGAGCCGGACGATCGCGCTGAGCACCATGCTGGTCCTGGCGTTGGGTTCGGCGGCGAGGCCGCCATGAATGCCCGTGCCTGCCTGGTTGCCGACCAACGTACAGCATTCGATGGAACAGTCGCCCGCGAGATACACACCGCCGGCGTCCTGCCCGGCAAGATTGCCGGACACCAGGCAGCTGCGCATGACGACGGCCGTGGCATACACACCGCCGCCACGGTTCATGCAGAGATTGTCCTGGATAGCGCAGGTGGTCACCACGCTGGTCAGGGCGGCCAAGCCGCCGCCGGAATCGCCGGCCGTGTTTCCGATGATGGTGCAGCCGGCGATGGCAGAACGCACGGCGTATACGCCGCCGCCCAGCGTGCCCGCGGCATTGCCGCTGATGGTGCATGCGTCGAGCGTGGCGTTCAGCGCGTACACGCCGCCGCCAGCGGCGGCCACGGCCTTGTTGCCGGCAATCACGCAGTTGCGCACGGTGCCGGTGCCAAGGTACACGCCGCCGCCCGGGCCGGTCAGCGTGCCATTGGTGACGGTGAAGCCATCGAGGACGGCGCGGGCATGCGCGACAAGCGCGGCGCGACTTGCGCCGCTGGTGCAGAGCAGCATCGTGACACCCGCGCCGGCAATGCTGCGGACCGCGTTGCCGTTGGTGAGCATGAGTTGCGCGGCGAGTCGATACACGCCGTTCGACACAAAGACAGACGCGCCCAACGCCGCCGCGTCAATGGCATCCTGAATATTCGATGCGGCGCTGCGCCAGGAGTCATAGGGCCAGATAGCCGCGCCGTTGGGGGCGGCATAGCGCGGGTTGTCAGCCGTGCTGAACCGCGTCGGCACCGAGAACGCGCTCCACGCCGCGAACGAATCCTTGTACCGCACGCGCCAGTAATACTCGCCGAGGACACCAAGTGTGCCAGCCGGCACGGTGACGGATGCCAGATGCAGAGCATCCTCGCCGCTGTCCCAAATGGTGGGGCTGAACGCCGCGGTGGTGCTGATCTGCCATTGGCTGGCGGCGTGCGTGGCCGCCGGACTTGAGTCGGCGAAATTGGTGGAAACGAGCGTTGCGAGCTGGGATACGCCGGTCGCGCCATCCGCGGGCGTAACGTTCACCGGCTGTGCGAGCGTGGTGGCGCTGATCAGCAGCGTGGCCATGCTGTCCGATTGGCTCAGGATGCGGACGTTCCAACCGTACTGGCCGGTCACGTCCATGGGATTGCCCGAGCCGCCGTCATAGCCGAGGCCGGTGCCCGTGCCTAAATAGTAGCACGCCAGCGTGCCCGTCGACGTACGTTGGGCAGCGTAACGGAACTCCTGATTGCGGGTGTAGCCCGGCGCCTTGATGCCGTAGAACACCTTCGCCGGGATCACCACGCTTGCATCGAACTGGGCGGTCACCCACTTGTAGGAAGACGGGGCATAGCCCGGCCCGCGTGAGACGAATTCCGAGCCCGGATAGTAGCCCAGCGCATCGCTGAACGTGCCCACCGCAGGCCTGCCGGCAAACGCAGTGTTGGTGGCGACACTATCCGGCCTCATGATGAACGGCACGGTATTGCGCAAACTGAAAGCCGCGTCGCGCATCTGCGACCGGCTGGTCACATTGCCGCCCTCGTTGGTGTAGCCATAGGTCACCCAGTACGGATCGCGGTATGGCTCGGGATGCGCATCCACCAGCAGCAACCGGCCTTTCGGGCCCGCACCCGGCGCGTCAAACATGTGGCTGATCACCTCGTTGTCCTCATATCTGCTGTTGTCGTACCAGACCAGCAGGCCGCCGTTCGCCGGGCCGAACTCCCAGCGCGCATCGCCCAGGCCGATGTCATAGCCACCGCCCGCATTGACATTGCGCCATTGCAGATAGTAGGCATGCGGCAGAAAATTCGTGGCGCCCACCCGTTCCCATGGCACGGCGTAGGTCCAGTTGGTGTCCCCGTGTTCGGCGTCGTCAAAAAAGTTGGTGCCGCCGGCGGAGATGATGGCAACATTGTCCACGTAAGGGCCCTCGTAGACCGTACCCCAGTCGGTCATGTACCAGAAGCGGACGAGCAGGTTCGAGCCGGCAAACCGCGCGAGGTTGAATGTTTGCCCTTCGAATGCGGGAAACGAGGGATTGTAGCCGGTAAACCCACCGATGCCCGCGGCGGCAAGGTCGCCCGTGAAACCATACAAGTCGCCAATCCAGCCCGCCACATGGGTGGAAATAGTGTGATTGTTGGTCAGCGTTGTCCATGCTGTCCCGCCGTTCGCCGACACCTGGACCCACAGGAAGTCCCATTCATATTCGATGCCGTAAGCAAGATCGAACCCGAGCGACGCACCATTGGTGGGAATGGCCACCGGGCTCTTCAGCGTCATCATGGCGTTGGCGAGGTTGTCGTTGCCGCCCCACCATTCGTACGAGCCGCGCGGCTGGACGATCTGCGGAATCTGCTGGTCGGGCAGCAACAGGCGCACGCCGCGCTGCACGTTGGCGCCGCCCGGGAACGCGCTGGCCTGGCCCACCACCACCGTCGTCACGGTGGGGATGGTCAACACCTGCGGCTCGAGCCAGCCCCACTCATCCAAGTTTCGCGGATCGAGGCTGGGCGGCAGGAAGCCGGTCGGGAACCCGTTCCAGTTGTCCGCCATCAGCGTCCAGAATCCCGGCGAGGCGACACCGCCCAGATAGGCCAGCAGGTCGGCCGCGCCGAGGTTGTGAGCGTATTCGTGGGCCAGGACGCTGATGCCGCAGTTCTCGGGCGCCATCAGGTACGGCCCCACGCGCACGCCGGGCACGATCTCGTTGGTGCCGGCAATGGTGCCGGCTTGCGACCACAGGCCGCCTTCGCCATACGACGTGCGGTCGAGCAAGTTGGTGCTGTCGTCCTCGCCCAAGCCGGCATGGATGATCCACAGATGGTCAATCTCGCCATCGCCGTTTTGGTCGTACTGAGCCCAGGGGAACGCCGGATTGGCCGCCTTCACGGCTTGGAGCGCGTCGAGCACCAGTGATCGTGGCGTGCCCGCGCCGGGTATCCCGCCGTTCTGGGCGGCCAAGGCGCCCGAGCGCGCGCCCGGGCACAGATCCGCGCCATACCACCAGACCGAGTTCGTCACGCGCACCCAGCCCACCACGTCGCCCCGCAGCAGATGCCGCCCGGCCGACATGTCGTCGAAGTAGCCGCGCACGGACTTGCCCGTGTAGTCGCTGTACACCGCTGAGCCATTGGTGCGCGTGAACGAGAACGCCACGCCGTTACCCGAGACGATGTTCGAGTAGTAGGCGGTGGTGAAGTCCGGCGTCCAGATCATGCTGCCCGAGGCGTCCTCGGCCGACCATGGCCGGGCGATCTCGTTGTGCAGCGGCCCGATGTAGGTGAAGTTGGTCGGCGTCGAGACATTGTGGTTGGTGGCCATGTACACGGACGCGGCGGCATCGCCGACGCTGTAGCCATTGAACTCGGCGGGATTGCACTGGCCAAACGGATCCCAGATGCTGACGCCGGGCGTCCAGGTGAACTGGTTTGTTCCCGCAAACTCGACCAGCACGACCAGCACGCGGTCCGTCACCGCCGCGGCCATCTCACGCGTAGCATCCGCGGCACCACCGCTGCGGACAAGTTGGTCGCGGGCGCGCAGGGCATCCCGGCGCGGGGCGCGCTCCGCCGCCATCCGCGGATTGGGCTGGTTGATAGCAGCGCTGAATGCGGCGGCCTGTTTGCGCACAAGCGGCGGGACAGACTCGTCGCAACCATTAACGCCATCTCGGGGCGGATTGGCCAGCGCGTTTATCGCCAGCAGCACACAAACAGTCAGCAGTAGTCCATGCGTCTTCATTGCCGTTCCTTTTGCAGGTGATGCACCCATATTGTAGCACGTTCTCGGCCAAAACGCGACAAAATCAAATCCATTTCGGGGAATGGATGACTGGAAGAATGGAAGCTTGGATGAAGGAATCTCGACGGCGCATCCGGAAAACCCAACTGAGGAAACTGCAAACAGCGGGCAGTCAGTGCTTGTTCCCACGGGAATCTTGGAAGAGTCCAATAAATACATTGCCGTATTCTGCGGGAGGGGCGCCGGCTCGGCGACCGCGCTGTATTCTGCAGGAGGGGCGCCGACTCGGCGACCACGCTGTGGTTGCCGCAGCTTCGCCACAGATTATCGCGCCGTGCGAAAATGTACAGCTTCAATCGACATTTTTTGTCGTTTGTCGCTTGCGTAGAGGCGGCGCGGTTGACCTGCAGCCACACAATCCTTGCCGCGATTGCAGGTGGGGCAGGCCCTGCCCGCCGTTGCATTGCACGCAGACATGCCGCAGATCGTCAACCGCGCTAAATCGGCAATAGCTTCTGGAAAAAAGGAACGCGGTAGAGATGCATGATCATAACTATAACACCTTGTGCCAGCCACACAGGGACCACTGCGAAATACTCTATGAGTTTATCGCTGCTTTGTTTGGAGCGGATCATATCTCTCAAGGGTTTGGCAGTATAGCCCGCGTCCTTGATGCGTTTCGCAATTTCAGTGCCGGAAATTATCGCGTTATTGATGCCTCCTCCATGCATCCGGCAAGCAAAGCCGCCGGCATCACCTATCAAATAGATGTCGCCAAACTGGTGCCCCATGTAATTATAGTTTATCGGTGCGGTCAGAAAATCCTTTTCAAAGAACGTGTAATTCCTCTTGCGCAAATACTCCTGAAGGATCGCTTTGGCTTGTCTTGCGTCGAGAAAACACGGTTCGAAATATATGCCGATATTAGTATAGGTAGGGTGAGGAAATTCCCAAATGTAACCGGGGCCCATCTTGCGCGGGTCATAGTATGCCACGACCGCATCGAATGTTCCCCGGATCCGGTAATACATTCCCAACGCAAGTTTATTCGGGAGTTTCAGATACGCTCTGACAATGGAAGCAGAGCCATCGGCGCCGACCAGGTACTTATATTGATACAGCCCCTGAGTTGTCTTTATACTACCGGGCAGAATCTCTGTTACCAACACATTCTTTAGCACGGTTATATTCTTGGCATCCTGCAATAATCTTTCCTGATAGCTTGCCAAGTCTTCGCGCTCAAAAGTAATCCGCTTGTAGCGGCGGTTGATCGTGACGGTCCTTTGGCCTGCACGGATGATCTGTGTGGCAGTCTTCTTTGACCATCTAGCTTCATAAGGAACCGCAACTTCTTTCTCGCAGATACCTCCGCCACAGGGCTTATTTCCCAGTACAGAAGCCTTATCCAGTATCAATACGGAGAGTTCACTGTCGGCAAGCTCCCGCGCACAGGCCAAACCTGCCGGTCCGCCTCCCACAATAATAACATCACATCCTTCAGTCGGCACAAGGTTCCTGCAATAGTATAAAAACGTACATGATGTATCGTTACCGGTTGCCCGGCCACAAGGTCAGGGTACCAACGCTGCGATCAATATAGCGAATTGTTTCCGCAATTGCAATGGGCTCTTGAAGCCGCTGCCACGGGCGGTTGTAGAGGATCACGAATCAATTCGCGCCCCCTGCTCTGGCCCTGCCCATATGTGTTCTTGCCGCAACCATAGGTCAATTGCTCACGCCTGACGCCACGCCACCCCCGAAAATGGCTTTGGCCGAAACTAGAGATGTTGTCCCGGCTTTGATGTGGCTGATCAAGGGGAGAAATTGTTCAACCCTGCTTTTTTCAATCGATTCACGACAAAAAGCGATGAGCGTCAAGAAGGTCGCACTGCTCGTATAGTGAGTTGCAAGGCCAAAAACCGTCTTGACCTTGTAGTCATGCACGAAATCCTGTGCAGTGATGATCTTCCGCCCCTGATCGTCAACGGCCGCCTCTGCATCTGACACGTAAAACACACCTGAAACACCGGCATAGGTCTTGATAGCTATCGCAGCCTTGCGGTCAATCCAGTCCATATCTAGCCCCACTTCCTTCGCGAGACGTGACATCATCGGAATCCTGTCAATAAAGGCAGCGGAGGCAAGGGGAATACCAACATGTCCCGCCGACTGACGGCGATCATTCCAAGCCGGCTTTATTCCCCGTGTCCCGAGGAGCGAGAGCACCGGAGTCTCGTAGGTGATCAGCTTCGAAATATTGTGGCGGTTGGCTAATGTTTCAACAAAGCTACGGTTGGCAGCGGGCAACGCTCCGAATGGCACCGTGGCGAAAAGCCGCACCAATATGACGGAGTCACTGCATTTCTCGTACAGTACGTCCGTCACTTTTTGGGCCGCATCTTCAAGTGTCCTGCAGCCCTTCACCCTCACCGTCACCTCATCCATCAGAGGGAAAATACTATCGATTTTGCCGATCTCGTTCATGGTGTTTCTCCTGTTTATCTGTATGTCTGCAGAGCCAATAATAGGATTGTTCGTAAACAACTTGAAAACTCGTCTGCGGGTGTCCGTTGGATTTCCACCATCTATGTTTCGCGCAGCCCAACGCGGGATTGACTGGTTAGGCGTCCTTCGGCAAGGATCCAATTCCTCCACCTGGTTTCCAGGCTGGTGGCTGTTTCACCTAGCACAGAGAACACGTTTCCGTCCGCGCATTCTTTGACAACCCGCACAATCATGTGCCTGCCATACGCGCTTTCTACAAACCAAACAATAGTCCAGCCCCAATCGTACGCCAGCGTTCTCTCCGCTTCAATCTGGCGAAAGCCCGGGATATTGTTCTGTGCAATGCCGTCAAGGGCCGCTTTCCTGAATTCGTCTTCATAACGCCACTGCTCCGAGAGATAGACTGCAAGCCCTTCGCTCCACCATCTGGGGCTCGCCTCCATGTCGGGCGTGAGCTGTTCTTCCACCATATGAACCAACTCGTGGATCAACAGTCTTCTGAACTGAGCGGGGATGTACGTGAAGATGGAATGGCTTGCATAGGCCGAAGGCGACAAGACCACCATATCGGTTCGCTGCGGTTGCGCTAGTCTGGCCGGATGGGAGGGAACTTCGATCTCCACGCGCAGAAGGTCCCGAACGAGCCGGTCAAATTCATTTCGGTGGGTGACGAGCACAGCCCTGACTTTCGGAAAGGGATTAGAAAGCAGAAAGTAGCTGGTGATGGAAGGAAGCGCCGTGCTCAGGATACCCAAGGCTTCCTGTGCGAATCGGTGCTCGCCTTCTACGTACCTGATTTCGAATTGCGCATTCTCGAGTGTAAGATAGTTATCCAACATCTCCATTCCTTGACGCCGAACATGCTACTCTACATTGTACGCAGTGCCGGACTTCGACACCGGATCTAGCATAGCACACATTTACTGCGTCGTCCATTTGGTCTGCAGCAGGTATCCTTGGCTATTGACGAGTAAACTGAGGTTGCGTATAAGTACTGCTGACAAGCTTGATAGGCAGGGTGTCGATAAGCATTGGCCACAACTATGCCACTGGCCGACTTCGACTTCCAGATGGCGAACCAGCCGGCCTGATCTTCGTTCAATCACCACCGCCGAAGGCACTGCAGTTCCTTTGCTTGCACCGCCACCGGTTTCCCGAAAGCGCGTGTTCAACTACGCTGTAATCATTATGGCATGTTCTTTCGGAAATTGCAATAGCCTTTTGAAGTAGCGGACCACCACCGCGGCGATCCCGCCAGCAGCACCTACGCCACGCGCTCCGCGCGGGGCAGACAGAGGCAGCCCTGTTCCTTACAAAGTCAGCAGCCGGTTCTGCGGGAGGGTCGCCGGCTCGGCGACCGCGCTGCGCATACAGCAATGTTCCCATAGATGCACGCAGATGCACACAGACAACAGATTCTGGCATCAGAGCCTGCCCTGCCCCTCACCAAGCTACGAAGCCAGAAGTAGCCACTGTACAAATGATCAGTGCATCAGATGCTTCGAGCTGGCCGGGTGGCGTGGACGCATTTCTGCTGAACTCTGTGCACAGCAGAGCAGGAGAATGCGCCGCCCTTTGTGCGCCTGTACGCACCCACAAACGACAAAAAATGTCGTGTGTGAGGGTAGTTCCCGTTGCGCTGGTTACGTTTGACGTGGCCCGCGGGCAGTGTTATAATCTTCACGCTACACAAGAAGTTAAGCGCGGGATGAGGACGCAGAACAACAGCGACGTCGACCGGCACTGAGGCGATCAGCAATGCGATTGAACTATCGCGAACCAACAACGGATGTGAGTGTCCCATGAATCAACTGGTTCCACAGCGTGTCCGCGTCTGCCGATCAGTACCGCGCAGTCTGATTCTTTGCGCGCTGGTTGCATCCACGCCAACCCCCGTGAAGGCAGACAAGCAACAACCCGCCTTACGCATCGCCGGCCCTTTAACGACCGCGACCATTGCCGGGCCGGCGTGGGCCAGTAATCAGCCGATGTACGAAGTCAATCTGGATCTGTATGGCTTCCCGCGCGGCACGGCATTGCGCGCCTATGAAAAGCATTTGCCCGTTTTGAAGGAAATGGGCGTCGGGCTGATCTGGTTCATGCCCCTGCATCCGCGCGGTGAGAAACGCGCGTTCGGCAGTCCGTATGCCGTGCGCGATTACCGCGGCATCCATCCTGCGTTTGGCACGCCGGCCGATTTCAAGCACTTGGTCGCTTGCGCGCACGCACTGGGCTTGCGCGTGCTCATGGATTGGGTGCCCAATCATACGGCCTGGGACCATCCCCTGCTTGACGCACAGCCCGCGTTTTATGTCACCAACACGCAGGGCCAGATCGTGCAAGCCGGCGCATGGTTTGATGCGGCCCAGCTCGATTTCGGCACACCCGGCCGCTGGAACAAAGCCTTGTGGCAACACATGCGTGATGACATGATCTTCTGGATTCGTGAGTTCGACATTGACGGGTTTCGCTGCGACGCGGCGGGCCGGAGCGGCAAGGTGCCGGTCGAATTTTGGACCTGGCTGCGGCCGCAATTGAATGCGGTCAAGCCAGTGTTCATGCTGGCCGAAGGCGATGACAGCTATCTGCATCCGGCGTTTGACATGACCTACTCATGGAATCTCCCGCCGGTCTTTTGGGATGTGTGCGCCGGGCGCAAACCAGCCACGGCCATTGATGACGAACTGCGCAACGAAGCACGCGAGTTTCCCGCCGGCGCGATTCGCATGCGTTTTTTGGATAATCACGATTGGCACGGCAGTGCCGATTGGGGCTGGGGACATGGACCCGCGGTCGTTACCACGGGCGGCATGCCCCAGGTTGCGCCGCTGATGGTGTTGTGTGCCACGCTGCCCGGCAAGCCATTGCTGTATAACGGGCAGGAAATGAGTTACACCAAAGTTGACCCGGCGCCCGATGCCACGGCGCGCTATCAATCGCCGGCGTGGCCTTTCTACCGCCGCTTGCTGGAACTGTATCAAAGCCAGCCCGCAATCTTCGCGGGCACGTTCGCCAAAATCGCCTCCAATCACGACGATACACTTTATATGTATGTCCGCCAGCGCGGCCGTGACCGCGTTGTGGTCGTGGTCAACCTTAGCGATCAACCGCAGACGGCGACCGTGCGTAACGTTTCTCTGGCGGGCGACTACCGCGATTGGTTCGGGAAGCGTGCCGTGACCCTTACCGGAAAGCCTTCCTGGAACCTTGCACCGTGGGCGTACCGCGTCTATGTGCGCCAGGCTGAATAAGCGGGAGCATGGCTCCCGCACGCCATAGGACAAATAGAGTGTTGAGGATGCTCTCGGCGAACCACGATACGTGTTGCCAGCCGTGCTGGTTAGCCTGCTTTGTCGTTGGTTTTAGAGCCCCAAAAGCCAAGCATCAGGGCCACGCATGGCGTCTCTGCCATTCGCTACCCCGACAATGCCGTTTGGCGCTCTCTTGTGCAACCTTTTATCGTGGTCCGACGAGAAAGAACAGGGTCGCATTTGTCAACTGTCAATGCATGACCCTAATCTGGACTGCGGCCGTCTCCCCATTCTGCCACTCTTCCATGCTTCCACCCATCCATTCTTCCACTCTTCCAGGCTTCACACTAGGCGCGCGGCCACCGGCAGCAGCGGCGGCAATTCGTTGCGCGGCGCGTCGAGATAAAAGTAGGCACAACTGCACCAGTCGTCGGCACGCTCGAATGTGCCGTAGTCCGGCAATCCGCCCTGGGCCGACAAGTCCACTGGCTCACGACCCGGCCCGGCTTTGTAGACCGGCCCGGCATCGTGAATGGCCTGTTTGCTCTCGGGTGTCCAGCAGCCGATCTGCTGCATCGCGACGCGAATATCGCGCTGAAAATAAACAGGGTCGGGAATGTGATAGCGGTAAAAGCAGTACTGCATGGTCTCGAGATCGGCCACATGGCAGCCTTGGTACCACTGCGCATAGTAGCCCTGGCCCCAACCCGTGCCGATGTAATCCTCGGTGCCGGTGCCGCACAAAGTCGGATGGGTCGTGTCGCCGTCGAGATAGATTTTTGCTTCGCCTTCGCCCCACCACGAGGTGGAATATAACGGCATATTCGCGCGCACGCCGAAATTGACGCCGAGGAAGCGGCCACGCCCGGACACCAGCGGCAGGATCGTGAAATCCTGCTGCAGGGCGGTTGGATTCTCGCGCCGGAAATGGGCGTGAAAATAGAGCGCATCGTCCGGCAGGGTGTCGCCGAGGGTGTAATCCACGTCATAGAAAATTGCATCGATTTTTATGGCGCCCTCGTTGGTCAGCACGATTTTCATGCCGTGCCGAAACGGCATCGGAATGACGCAGTTGAAACTGCGCCCTTCCGGATTGGCGAACAGAACGGATTGGAACGGGACCAGGCGGCCGAGCGCGGTGCCAAAAAAGTCACCGAGCGGGGCACTGACGGCGGGCGTCGCCTCGCCATCCCAATAGCAATCGAGCCGCAGACTGCGCAAAGCAGCCGGCGTGCGTCCGGCAAAAGTCATCCAGATGCGGTGGACGATGCCACTGTCGCGGGCTTCGTGCGCCAAGACATAGTGCGCGCCGGCCTCGAGCGAAAAGCAGGGCGCGCCCTTGCGTCCAGCATTGGCCTGGCCGCCCTGGCCTTGCACGGCATCCGGGTTTTCATGGCTGGCCCAGCGCGTCGTGACGCCGGCCGGTACGGTGTACAAAGAAGATGGGTTCAACATGGCAGTAAAATCCTGATGATGATAGAGTCGTCAGTCGTCACTAAGATTATACACGATTCGTGTTTTTTGTCGTTTGCAAACGGCAAAAGATGCCATCTGCGCCGGCCATGGCATTCACGCGCCCGCTGCCTTCTGTGGTAGCAGCGACTGTCCGCCGCGTTTCTTGTGCCGTGCCGGCATTGCCGAGGGGAGCGCGGCACGTCGCTGCCGCTGAGGGGCGGCGGGATTTCCACAGCCCGCAAAATTCTCGTGCGGCACGATAATGTAAGATTGCAGAGCTGCAGAATTGGTCGGCAGTCCCGGGCGCGGTGCTTGCCGCGGTGCCATCCGATAGAAGCTGCGATCGGGAGATCGCAGCTACCTTCAGTCCCGCCAACGGCGGGATGATCGGCGTTCCCTTCGCGGCGAGCCGCCGCGTCTACATCGGCGCGGGAGCACAAAAAAACGCACGCCCCGATGGGCGGGGCGTGCGGCGCAGACTCTACCGTGCTGTGGCGGTCAGTCTTTTGACCAGAATTTCCACCATTTTTTACGCGCGGGCTCGGCCGGCGGAGTTGCGGGCGTAACCGGCGCGGGTGTGGGTGTCGCAGCGTTGTCTACCGCGGCGGGTGCGGCGGCCGACGGCGGCACAACCTTCGCCGGCTCATCAACTGGCGGCGCAACCTTGACCGGCTCATCAACTGGCGGCACAACCGGCTTGGTGACTTCCTCCGTGGGCGGTACGACGGTCGTGGCCGGTTTCACGACCGGCGGCTTGTCATCCACAACTTCTTTCTTGACGGCGTGTTCGCGGGTGCCAAGTTTCTTCTCTGCATGTTTGCCGGCGCGCTGGGCGGCATGGGCTGCCTTGCGGGCTTCATGCGCGGCAGCACTTTCGACGTCGCCGGCATCCCGGTCAATGCGCTGGGCGGCATTGCTGAGTGCCACCACCGCGGCGTGCTCAAGTTTTCTGCCGTGCATGCCGGCCTGCTTTTCGGACGCTGCTTTGACGCCGGACGCCGCGCCATTGTCCGCCAGCAGGAAGCCGGCCAAAATGAGAAAGGTGCCAACTAGAAGAGGGGTGTGCATAGCGCTCCTTGATTGAGTGAGGTTACCGGGTGTGTGTTGGCGCACGGGGACCACCTGCAACCCCGTGTGCGTTGCATCAGTAATTAGACGCATGGTTCCGCGCGGTTATTCATTCGCGCGGCGCGCGGGAGAAGCCGTGCGGCGGCCGTGCGGTGGCCATGACCGGCAGCGGCATGAGGCGCGCCTGAAACGCCTCGGGCGTCATGGCCAAGAGTTCCTCCATCGTACAAGCCTGATCAATCGTGTAGCTGCCGCTGCGCAGGCGCGCGAGCGAATCCATGCAGCCGCCGGGGCCAAGCGCGGCGCCGATATCGTGGCAGATCGTGCGGATATACGTGCCTTTCGAGCAGACCGCGCGCAAGGTCAGGCAGGGCCAGGCGCAGGCCTCGACCTCCAGCGTTTTGATCAAAATCCGGCGCGGCGCGCGCTCGATCTCGGTGCCTTTTCGGCCAAGTTTGTAAAGGCGCATGCCACCGATTTTGACGGCCGAGAACATCGGCGGGATTTGCTGCAGTTCGCCACGGAAGCGCGGCAGGATGGCCTCGATCTCCGCCAGCGGGCACGGCGCCGGCGCCGGTTCCTCGCGCAGGATTTTGCCGGAGATATCCTGGCTGTCGGTGGTGATGCCAAAGCGAATGGTGAAACGGTATTCTTTGTCGTCGGCCAGGAGCTGTTCGGCCAGTTTGGTGGCCCGGCCGGCGAGGAGGACCAGCACGCCGGTGGCGATCGGGTCGAGCGTGCCGGCATGCCCGAGCTTGGTCAAGTGAAAGAAATTGCGGATTTTGGCGACGACATCGTGCGAGGTCCACGCGGTCGGCTTGTTGACCACCAAAATGCCGTCGAGCGCGCGGCGCGGCGACAGATCACGTCGAAACGGGAGATCAGCCATGCGGGTGCGGTGGTGCCAGGGGATACGCGCCGCCGCGCCGGGTGCGGAACAAGCGGAGCACGCCCAGCAGGGCATACCCGTTGAAAAGGACGAACAACGTCACGCCGCGGCTGGCAATCATCAAGGCAATAATGCAGGCGGCGGCGGCAAAAATATAGAAACCGTGCGCGCGCTTCAACAACGTCTTGGCCGGCGCGGGATAGCGAATGGTGCTGACCATCATAATCCCCATCAAGGCCGTCACGACCGGCAAGACCCAGCGGGTCGTCACTTGGACGACTGAAGCCGGCAGCAAGGCCGTCTCGACCAGCATAAAATAGGAAATGATCACGCCCGCGGCGGCCGGGCTGGGCAGACCGACAAATGAGCGCTGTTCGGCATCCGCATGTGCATTGAAGCGAGCCAGGCGCAGCGCGGCGCAGCCGGCATACACGACGCAAATCAGAAAGCCGAGGTGGCCAAAGCCCTGCCACTCGACCCCATCATACACTGCCAGTGATTGACGATACACCATCACGGCGGGCGCGACCCCGAAACTGACCAGATCGGCCAGCGAGTCAAACTCTTTGCCGAACGCGCTGGTGGATTTGGTCAGGCGCGCAATCATGCCGTCCATGACATCGCAGAGCATCGCCAGCATGATGCACAGCGCGGCCTGGTCATACAGCTGGTCACTGCGCAAGACCAAGGTAATGGCGCGAATGCCGAGCGCAAAGTTGGCCGCCGTAAACAGATTTGGCAGCAGCAAAATCGGGGCTTCAAGATGCAGGCGTCGAAACATCATAGGGGGCGAGGAGTGGCGCGAGGCGCGCGCGAGTCTGCGGCGGCACGGCCGCCAGCGAGGTCACCACGGCGCTACGCAAAGCATGGCGACAGGGACAGGCAGCATCCGCAGGCAGCTGCGCAACCAGCGCTGCAATGATGCGCAGCGACAGATCGCCGGCGCGCTGCAGCTCGGCAAGAAAGGCGTCGGTCGTGACGGCGGCCTGCCCGCGGCGCCAGCAGTCATAGTCGGTGACTTGGGCCAGCACGGCGAAGCACAGTTCGGCCTCGCGGGCCAGTTTCGCTTCCGTCAAGCAGGTCATGCCGATGACGCTGCCCTGGACGCAGCGGCGATAGAATTCGGATTCCGCGCGGGTCGAGAACGCCGGCCCTTCCATATTCACATAGGTGCCACCCAAGTGCGCGCGGGCGCCGGCCGTGCCGGCCGCGGTATGCAAGGCCTGACTCAGCGTCGCGCAGACAGGATCGCCAAAGGCAACATGCGCCACCAGGCCATCACCGAAAAAGGTATCATGGCGGGCCTTGTGCGTGCGATCGAAAAACTGATCGGCAATCACGACATCGCCGGGCGCGTACTCCTCGCGCAAGCTGCCCACCGCACAGACGCTGACGACCTGCGTCACGCCGGCCGCTTTCAAGGCAAAGATGTTGGCACGATAGTTGATTTCCTGCGGCAAGAGCGTGTGCTGCAATCCATGCCGCGCCAAAAACACCAGCCGCGTGCCGTGCAGCACACCGCAATGCAGCGGCGCACTCGGTTCGCCGAACGGGGTGGTGACCGTGCAGGTCTCCCGGGCGGTCAGGCCGGGCAGGTCATACAAGCCGGTGCCGCCAATGATGCCAAGGGTCGTCATGTGCGCAGATTGTACCAAATATCCGCGCAACACACAAGGCAATCACGCATACCGTAACATCAAGATCAACACACCCGCGCCCAGGATGGCTAGCAACGCCAGTTCGGGCACGGGCAAAATCCATGGGGTGTCTGGTGTGTGTCTGGTGTTGCTTCCGCACCTAGACAATGGTATAATGCAAACAACAGAGTTGTCAACCAAGCGGGGAGCAGACAAGCCAAGTAAACCGGTGCAGCAGCATGTCGCGGTTTTATAAACCGCCCGCACCTTTTCACACAAAGAGAAGTCACAGAATGAACACGATGACGCGCACATCCGCAGGATTCAATGCCGCCCCACAGGCGCTCTTGCTTGTTTTGTTTTTTGCCTGCTGCCTTCTTGCCACCGCCGTGTGCCGCGCCGAAAAGCCGGGAGGCGAACCCGCCGTGGCGAACATGGCCACCGTTGTGCGCGGCGCGGTTGGCCCTTTTGACAAGTACTGTGACGGCTATGGGAATGCGGGAGCGAGCGGCTTGGGCTACATCTGCGCCATGACCCTGGATATCGGTCTGGTGGACCAGGACATGGACACTGTCCTGAACGGCATTGTGGCGTACGATCGCGCGGAAGCGCAAGGCGCCTACATCGGGCAGATCAACATGCTGGTGGCTTCTTCATTCTGCGGGTTGAATGGCGCGTTGTGGGGATATGATGTGGCGCGAGCCGAGGAGATTGCCGCGGGCAAGGTGAAGGCGCTGTTTGACGTTGCCCGGCATGACGGGAAGAAAATCCCCGTCTACTCGGCTGAGCCCCTGGTTGACGCGGCCACCCGGCTGTTCGGGACACAAGCGCAGCGTCGCTTTCCCCTGCTGCCTGGAGCACAGGTGATCTGCGCAGAAAAGGAATACACCGCGCCGGGACCAAACTACATCTGGGCGGCCATCGCCATCGCCATCGCCGAGGACCGCACGGTTGATTCCTGTCTCTTCATTGAGGATGCCGGCGAAGTGACCGTCGCGGATGCGAAAGATCTGGCCGCGTTTGCCGACGGGTTGCGGCACAAGATTGCCACATGTGCCGTGCGCTGCGGCGAGGACAACAATGCCCTCTACAAGGAACTATGGATCAGCTACCGCATCACGTGGATCCCGGAAGGCAAAGTAGGGTGTGCGCTGGTGGCCGCTCCCTATCTGGTGTTGGCGAAAAACGCCGTGCCGGAAGGCAAGCCGGAAACATTGCTGAACATGACAATAGCCGGCTGGGAAAAAAAGATGTCCCTGGCACGCTAGCGCGACTTCACGCTGGAGAAGGCCGGCCAGGGCTATACTGTTCATCCGTTGATCGCCCAAGTGCGGTGCTCACGTGCGGCAGCGCATAGAACCCATCTCCGCGGATGATAGCCAGGCCGTGATGTGCCTACGGCGCACCCACTATCGGCGCCATGCACAAGGCAATCACGCGGCGATCACGCGCGCCGGCGCAGCAGCAGGCCCAGCAGGCCCGCGCCCAGCAGCGTCAGCACGGCCGGCTCGGGCACCACTTGAAATTCGATGCCGTTGCTGGGCGTGTCTTCCCAGTTATGGACGACCAGCTGGCCGGACGTGGCCCCAAAAGGAACGCGTGTGGTTATACTATTGTTGTCGAACATCACGTTGATTGCGGCAATCCCGTTGAAGGTCACTCTGGTGGCGCGTCTCTCGCCGCCGAAGCTGTCACCGGTTATGGTGACGAGGTCGCCTATCTCGCCGGCGTACTTGTCGCAACCCATAATCAAAGGAATGTCGGATACGCTACCGGTAATCGCATAGCAGTCGCTGACATACTGTTTTACATAGGCGTAACTCATCCAGAGGAAGCCATGCATGTCCCCGTTCCAGTTCGTGCCCGCCTCGTTCACCATCAGAAAACCGCCCTGGTGATCCGGGCCTGCACCGGTTGGATTGATGGTGTCGTCATAGCCGCAGAACGCAACTTGGTGACCGACACCGAGTACCTCACCGGTCGCATAGGTTGGATCGAAGTAAAACGTGGCGTTGGTGCCGTACCGATCCGGGAAATCCTTGTGCGACGCACTGATGCCAACGTCCAAGACGTGTCCGCTGGCTAAGTAGGTTTTGGCGGTGATGATGCTTGCGTCTTGGGTCGGAAATGGGGGGTTGGTTACGTTGCTATCGTAGTACCAGATGGTGTCACACCCGGTGATTCTATATGGCTTGGCCGCTTCGATCTGGACGTGGGTTAACGGCGGTGGATTGTTGGCATTATAAGGCACCTCTGCCAGATCCACGCATCCTGCGGCTTGGAGTTTATCCACCGGAGGACATGCAGGTTGGGCTTTGAACAGAAACGTAGGACTGAATTGGTATTGGGGGTTGGTGAGATCCCACTCGGGGTGTTCGAAGTGCTTGACATAGTGGGTCAACATGTAGTAAGACGCCGCCCACCACTGGCACTGCATATCTTCGGCTGCTGATGTCCCTTGGTCGCCGATCGGTGGCAGATCGTTGGAGAGAATGACCGACGAGGGCAGCGCGTGCGCCGCGCTGGTCAGCGCCAGCGCCAGCATGATATGCGCCAGAATGATCATTATTTTTTTCATGTGTTTTGCCCTCGTGGGTTTGTTCCAGCGTCTGCATTGCTCCGTGGCTCTTCACGGATTTTGCGGCCGTTTCGTTTCCGCACAAGAACGCTCCATCCCGCTCGCTGATTATGGCAGCAATATCCGCGCCGCCGCGCCCGCTTCATGCCCGCTGTTGTGCATGCGCCACGATGCCGCGCAAAGGTGCGAAGGCCGCTCCCTTTTTCGCAACAGCCATGGCATGTTTGCGTGCCGAGCATGCATTGGCCGATGCAGAAGTGCGTCAAAGAAAACATGACGGCGGATAAGCGCGGTCACGGCATGCACGTGACAGGCGGTGGCGTTACTAATGAAACCGCTTTTTACATTGCAACGTCTTTGTAGCCGCCCGCGGTGAGGGCGGCTTCTGCAGCCGCGGTCAGCGCCCGCGGCTACAATTGGCATGGCACCTAGTAAGCACATTCATTAGTAACAGGCGCGCCGGCGCAGCAGCAGGCCCAGCAGGCCCGCGCCCAGCAGCGTCATTGTCGCCGGTTCGGGCACCGGGTCGATCACAAAGGCCAGATCAAGCGACTCGGTGGGCTCTTCCGGATTGCGCAATTCCTGCCAGAGACTTTGCGCGCTGTTCCACACGGTGGCGTCGTCCATGAAGTGTGGGCTCATTGACGTCTTCCAGCCCGCCAGCCCGCTGATGACGCTCAGCTTGACATCCAGCCAGTAAATCGTGCCCGCTTGTTGCGTGAACGGCTCGGTGAGCTTTAACGGGATGTTCAGTTGGAAGATCATGGCGTGATCCGGGAAATGCCACCAGTTGGAGATGGGATCGTACCAGCCTTGGACGCCGGACGCATAAGGCCGCATCACGAATTGACCCGGGCCAAAGTTGTCCTGCCAGATGAGCACGGCCGGGTGGCTGTAGGGCGGCCCCGGGAAATTGAGGTGAATGCTCAGATGGACGTTGGTAATAATGCCGACAAAGTCATTCGTCCATGAGATCCAGATATGGACTTGCTTGACCGGTCCCGTTTCGGTACATTGCCAGTCGTCGGCGAGTGTGTAGTCACTGACGTTGATGTCCCAGCCGTTGGGATTCGGCAACTGCGGCCAGTGCATCTTGAATGATCCGCCCTCATCCCAGTCTGCCCGACTTGCCATGGCAACGAAACACAACAACAGAAGATGGCGCCAACATACATGCGTGTTCATGATGCTTCTCCCGCGTGATGCGTTACGGCGGTGTCGCAGATGCAGTGGAACGAGATACGCGTCTGAGGCAACCGTCTCGTTGCCATAGTATAGCATACTTGCGCGACAAGCGCAAATCGGCAGCGCATTCGTTTGCGGCAGACGAATTTCTTCCACAATCGACATTGTCTGTCGATTGACCCGCATGCGCACATTGTGCTACACTACTAATGGTTACTAATCAACTCCACGGAGTTGCCATGAACGCGCGCCGATGCTCCTTTGCCCTTGCCCTGCTGCTGGCAGTTTCCTGCGCGGGTGCGACCAATTTTCTGTTTATTCATCATTCCGTCGGCGATGGCTGGCTCAATGCCGGTGAACTGGCCGCACAACTCACTGCCCTTGGCTACCAAGTTAATGATGCCACCTATGGTGACGCGGTCGGCGGCCCGAATGCGTTTGGTCTGAATCCGCTCGGTGACTACACCGATGTGTGCCATTGGTATTGGTGGTTCAATCACACCATGGCCGCGACGCTGGCGTGGGACTGCACCGCCGGCGAATCAAATCGCATCGTCATGTTCAAATCGTGTTTTCCGAACAGCGTCATTTATGAAGATGGCGTCGCGCCCGGCGACCCGACCAACGACACGCATTCCACCTGGAATCACAAAGCCGCCTATCTCAGTCTGACCAATGCCTTCGCGACGCGCAGCAACACGCTGTTCATCGCCGTGACCGCGCCGCCGGTCAAGCGCGGTGATGGCTATGATCCAGCCAATGCCGCGCGCTGCCGCGCATTTCACAATTGGCTACGCAACGAGTATGTGGCTGAGTATCGCGCCACGACCGGCTTGCGCAATCTGGCCGTGTTTGATTTGTTCGACATGCTGGCAATGCCCGCCAGCGCCACGCGCAATGCCAATGCGTTGCTGCCACGCTATTGCACGCGCGACTCGCATCCAAAGGCGCGCGGCAGCCGCGCCGCCACCGGCGCGTTTCTGCCGTTCTTGTGCGACACGTTGGCGTACGAAGCCGGCGGCGCGCTCGCGTCGAATCGCTATCTCGTCGGTGTGCAGGCCGTGCTGAAAGCCGCGTCGCGCAAATGCACGCTCAAGGCTTATCTCGACAGCGCCACCGGCGCGGCGGCCGGCGATGCGCGCGTCCGGCTCGGCGCCACACTGATTCAGACATTTCCGGCTGCGGCCTGGAAGAACGGCAAGAATCGCGTGACCAATCCGGATCGCACCAAGGCGCTCCTGAAAATCACGACCAAGGCCCCGCCGCAACTGCAACTGCAGGTCGTGCTGCCGAGCATACCAGCCGGCCCGGCAGCGCTGCGCATCGAACTGGGCAATGGCGCGGTGTATGTGGTTGACCTGCTGCCGGACACGCACGGGCGCTATCCGTGAGATTGAAGGAAATTCGTTCGCCACGTTGGAGGAAATTCGTCCACAGCGAACGAATTTATAAGGGTCATCATCCCACGCTTCCAGCCTTCCACGCTTCCATTCTTCCCGTTTCAGCGCAGCTCATCCTGCAGCGCGGCCAGCTCAGCGCGATAGCGCACAATGGTTTCGTGCAACGTGTTGTTGCTTGCCGCCGCGAGCAGATCGAGACAGGCAACCGCGTCAGCATGTGGCGTCTCATAAATATCCTTGGCCACGGCGGAGATCTTCGCGTCTCCTTGCCGGCAGGCCTGTTGCACGAGCGTGCGCACGACGGTGTCGCGATTGACGCCACCGCAGCGCAGCGCGGCGTCGAGTGCGAACTCAATGCTTGGTTGCAGAAATGCCGCCAGCGTGGCATCGCTCGCCGGCCAATGACACAGCACCGCCACCAGCCATTCAATATCAGCAGGCTTGGGCGGCGTGGCCGCCAGCGCACGCAGGCACGTCGCGATATTGGTGGCGGTGAATTGCGGCGGCCAGACCGACTCGCACTGGTACAGTCGCTCGATGGAACCAGGCCAGCCCTGGCGTTGGATTACATCCCACACAATCGGGCTGTCCAAACCAACCAATAGCGGCCACAACGCGAATTTGTTGGTGGCGGCGGAAAACCTTAGCAGGAGCGCTTCATCATCCGCCGACAACGGTGCGGAGCTCAGCCCGCGCACCAGACAATACGTGCTGAAAACAGCAGCGTAACCACGGGCATGCTCTGACGTTTGCGCCGCCGCGCGCCGACACGCCGGCAGTAATGGTGACAGAGCCGCGGCGTAATCAAGGGGGCGTGTGGTAAAGATCATCCCAAGGCGGAGAGCTTGTGCTATCTCGGCGGGATGTCGCCGCAGGTACCATTGGGTCAGGTGTTGGCCGGCGGGCACGCTGCTGCCCAATGTCTGTCCGCACACAAGCTTCTGTGCAAAGGGGCTGAGGGCCGCCTGCACCATTTGCGCGGGCCAGGATTGCTGGAAAATGTTCCACGAGGGACACCTGGTGACAAAGGCATTGTTTGGCGCGGCGCGCATGATGGCGGTTGGCACCACGGCGTCACTGCGCACGCCGCCGGATCCTGATCCTCCCAAGGAGAATTTTCTGACGGCGCCACACCAGTGTGTGAAATAGAATGCTGCTCGCGCAGATTGCTCGCGGGCCGGCAGGGCAGACCAGTAATTGCTGAACAAGGTTTGCACGCGTGCGCTAAGATGCAGGTTGGCCTCATTGCAGCAATTCACCAGCAACTCGACCAAGACCGTTTCGTTAGTCGTGACAGGAGCATGCGTGGCGCGCGACCATGCATCGTCCGCAAGCAGAAGGTTCTTGCGCATCTGGCGCGCGGTATCAATGACATACGGTGGCCGCACATAGCAGAACACGTCGAGCGCGCCAGAGCGGTCCGTCGTGCTGATCTCGCTTTGCAGCCACATGCCATTGCAGAAAAACTCCAGCGCGCCAAACGGCCGCAACCACCAGTCGCGCCGGCGCAGTTGTGGAAAATCACTGCCGGCCAGCGTGACTTGATTGGCGCCCACAACGCGCTGCTTCAGCGCTATGACGATATTGGTCATCGGATAGGCTGCCAGGCAGCGCAGGTGCACGCGGCGCGGTAACGGTTCGCCCGTGGAAATGGTGACGGTGACGGAAGGAATGAGACAACGGATCACGCCGAGAACGACAATCCCCGCGATCACCGCCGAGAGCCTGACGCGGCCAAGCCCACGTGGCAACGGCGTCAGGATGCTATAGCGCAGTGGTGTGGCACACCGCGGGCAACGCGCCCGCCATGAATGCGTGCGCGCATCACAGGCTGCACACAGAACCATGACGCTATCCGGCAGACACAGCAGCCAGCCCAGCGCCCACCACACATTCAGCCCGCACGGCAACGCCAGCAGCGCCGCCAGCCAGCCCAACCGATACCAGCTCACAACCGCGAGCACCAGCATCAAGCCAACGTGCCACCAATCGAACTTAATCGACAACAGCTTGTCTGCCAGGGCCGGCACAACCATGATGCCCAGCGCCACAAAAATGACATAGCGCAGCATGGCGCCCAGCCGCAGTGACGCCGGCCGCTGCGGCCGCAGCACGAGCGCATACACCAGCACGCACGCCGGCCACAACGCCAACCCGCTGATCACCCGCGGGTTGAGGGCATACACGTTGAAAAGTGTAAACAAAAGCAGCGACGCGCCGAAGGCAACCGCGCCGGCTGCCAGCAACATGAATTGACCGACCCAGCCGATTTGATTTGAGCGTGCATAACTGTTCACCAAGGCAATGCCGCTCAAGAAGATGGTCGTGGCCGTCCACGCGCCCAGCACGCATGGCAAAAACATGCAGGCAGTGTAGCGCGCCGCGTACGGCAGCAGCGGCGCGCCATGCCACGCGCGCTGCACGGCCCAGTACGCGCCGCTGTCAGCCCACGCCACCAGAAACAACGGCGGCAGCAATGCGCACACCAGCGGCAGCAGCACGCGCAGCACTTCGAGCTGCCAGCGCGGGCCGGGAAAGCGCGCAGCCACTTGCTCGCGCCGCAGGCCGACCAAGCCAACCAGCCGGTGCGTCAACCAGAGCGTTGCGCCCATGCCCGCGTACGGCAATACCACGAACAACAACATATTGCGCGTGGTGTTGTAGTGCGGCAACAGCGAGAGGATGCAGCCAATCAAGCACTGCGCCAGCACCAGCAGACCGAACGGCACGCGACAAAAGCGAAGAAGGTTTTTCATAACGTTTTCAACCGTCTCATATTAGAACTACCATTTCTGAAGACCCCCACGATCCCGCCGTTGACGGGATCGTGGGTGAATAAGATTGAGTAACGAGATGCCGGCCTTTTCTGTAGTCCCCCTTTTGTAAAGGGGGTGCCGCGCATTTTGCGCGGTGGGAGATTTTGCTGCCGTTGCCGTTTCCTTCTTCTGCAAAATCCCTCCCCCCCCGCCAAGCCGGGGTACTCTACCGCCGTTGGCGGTACGGCGTAGACACCGCCAGGGAGAATGCAGAGACACTCGCGATTCCGCCGCCGGCGGGATCGGTGGGGAGCCGGAAAGGCACAACATTGAAATAGGCGCGCACGGAGCATCATTGCACATATACTATCGTCTATATTATTGTGAGCCGGTTACTATCACCGCACCCGGCGCGGGAACACCAGCAGACCAATTAAAATTGCATTCAGCATAACGTTTGCAATAATTGTCTGGACGTACATTCGATATGCCAGTAAGTCAGCAGCACTCGGACGCGTGGGATTGCTGCCCCATAGCCACGCCACAATACCAACGACCATGATAATCACACCGGCGGCGACGCGCCACCAGCGCGTGAGCTTCAGCACGACGGCTAGGCCCAGTGCACTGTACCATGCAAGACAAAGCGTCGTGCGAACGGCAAAGCCGGTGTTTTTTTGATATCCGGGCATGCGCCAATTCAGTTCGAACATTTCGCGGCATTGCTCATAATAGTGTGCGAATATATTTGGCTTTCTCAGATGCTCGCCCAACCAGTGTGCCGCACGCACTAAGTTTCCATTGTAATAGCACCCTCCCCAACAGCCGACAATCAGGAGCACGGCGCATAGCAATGCCAACACCCGCGCGGCATTTGCCAGTGCGCGGCCGACCGGCAGAGTCGCCTCATACTCGGCTTGTGCCCGCATTCCGTGCGGCCAATAAATGGAAGCCGTTAGGCCCAAAGTGATGATGGTGATAATCACATTGATCGGTCTCCAAGGAGAAGCCACGGAGAACAGGCCCACCGCCAAAAGGCCGACGATGATGCTCCACGCGATTTTTTCAAGGTGCACGCGCACCAGACACAGTACCAAGGGCAGGCGCGGGTTCATGCGGCACCTTCCTTGCGCACTAGGTGAATGAAGATGTCCTCAAGATTCATCGGATAGACTTCACGCACGGGCAAGCCGTGGTCTTCGTGAAAATTGCTGACGACCACTTCGGTTGTGCCCGACTGCGTGGCCCACGAAAGAACGGAGAAGACCTTGGCCACGGCGGCGCGGTCGGGCGGTTGATCGAAGACCAGCACTTTGCAGCGCTCGCGCAGATTATCGAGTTCGTCGTGCAGGAGCAGGCGGCTGCCGCACAGAATGGCAATGCGGTCGGCCGCGCGCTCGACATCACCCAGAATGTGGGTTGAAAGCAACACAGAACGTGAACCGTCGCGCACGAACGCGGCCAGCTCGTCAAGCAAGATACGGCGGGCGGCCGGGTCGAAGCCCTCGGCCGGCTCGTCCAGAATCAGCACATCCGGCAGCACCGCCAAAGCCATGACGACGCTCAAACGCCGGCGCATGCCCTTCGACAGGCGGCTGATCAATTGTTCGGGCGGCAGCTCGAAGCGCCGCAGCAATTCCAGGCCGTGTGCGGACGTGTAGCGCGGATAGAAGCGCCCGTGGGTTTCGAGCATGCTGCGCACGCGCAGCCATGCGTACAGCCCATCCTGTTCGGGTACATAGCCAATCCGCGCCTTGACCGCCGGTGTCAGCCGTGTGCTGGGGCAACCCAGCACACAGGCGCTGCCCGATTCCGGCGGCTGCAGGCCGAGCAACATCCGCAAGGTCGTCGTCTTGCCCGCGCCATTCGGGCCAAGCAGGCCGGTGATACTGCCCGGCGGCACCTGCAGTGAAAGTTGATCCACGGCGAGGGTGGCGCCGAAGCGGCAGGTGAGTCTGTCGGCGACAATCAAGGACGCATCAGTCATGAGCATCTCCCGCGAGTTTGGTGAGTTCATCGTGCACAACGGCAACAATATCGTCGGCATCCATGCCCAGGAAGCGCGCTTCCACGAGGGCCGGGCGGAGCGCCTCGCGCAGCCGGCGTTTTTTCTCGCCGGCGGTGTACGCCGGCGGCTTGGGTGCGACAAAGGCACCGGCGCCCGGGCGCATCACCAGATAGCCTTCCATCTGCAGTTGCATAAAGACTTTGGCGACCGTGGTGGGATTGACGCCGGTTTTCTCGGCCAGCGCGCGGACGGAGTCAATCTGGTCGCCGGGCGCGAGCGCGCCGCGGACGATCAGATATTGCAGGCGTTCCTTGAGCTGCTTCGAGAGCGGCTCGCCGGAATGGGGATCAATGCGGATATACATGGCGGCCCGGCGCGGGTACTGCGGTTATACTGTGCATACTGTATGGTATTATACCATACGCATTGCACACAGTATAGCATGGTGGCACGCGGTTGTCAAGAGGGAAAGGAAATTCGTTCGCGGCGAACGAATTTGTAGTTCAGCAGGCATGTCGCCACGCAGCCGTTGTTCCGGCCTGCCACGCAACCAGCATTCAACAGGCTACTGTGTGCGCCATGTGCGAAATGTGCCGACCGAATGCCTCCCCGCCTGACCCACCAACAGCGGGATTGCAGGGGTCTCTGCGCTGATGTCGCTGCGGCACGGCGTTCCGCGCTGCGTGGAGCTGCTTGGAGTCCCGCCTTGGCGTGGATCCCGCCAACGGCGCGGATGCAGCGCAGTCATGGAGACGGCGACGCCATTCATGTCCGCGGCGCCTGGCGCTGGCAATCCGCCAACGGCGGTATGGATTGGGATACGATTCGCCGGCGCCGGCACGCCGAACGGGAGTTCGGCGGTACCTTCAGCGGGTCGGGTGACCCGCGTTCCCTTCGGCAGCCGGCAGCCGGAAATTCTTTCGCCGTGAGAAAATTGCAACGAGCCAGCGCCGCAGCAGCATTCGCCGCATGACAGCGGCTCCCACATTGAAAGTGCAGCATCCGCCGCACGGAGGCGGCTCCCATCCACGCCGATGGCGGGACTGGCCGTTGCCTTAGCTGGCAAAGCCAGCACTCTTTCAGCACTGATCACTGATTACTGATCACTGATCCCCGTCCGGGTTTCTGCACGGGCGGTGAGATGCGCAGCGACGAGGTCGGGGTCGAAACCTTTGCGCAAGAGGAAGGCCTCGAGCGCGTGCAAGGCACTGGCAGTTAATGCGGCGCCCGCTGCGGCGCGCGTGCGTGTTGCGCGCTTGGTTAGATATGCGGTCGCCATGCGTTCGAGTTGGGCGCGATCTGCGCCGGTCTGCTGGATGTAGCCGTAGCGCGCAAGATTTTCGAGCGCGGCAGCGATTTCGTCCGGCTCGTACTGGCGCTGCGCGAGTTTCGCCTGCATTTCGGGCTGCGAATAGTCGCGGCCAGTGAGCAGCTTCAGCGCGGCATCAAATGCGGACGGGCGGGCGCGGGGCATGGCAGTGGTTACGTTTTAAGTTTAAGGTGTTAGGTTTTAAGTGTTACTAATGAATGCGCTTACTAGGTGTCATGCCAATTGTAGCCGCGGGCGCTGACCGCGGCTGCAGAAGCCGCCCTCACCGCGGGCGGCTACAAGTACACTGCAACGTAGAAAGCGCTCTCATTAGTAGGTTCACTGTTCACTGTTCAGCGTTCAGCGTTCAGCGTTCATTGCCGGCCTATTCATCCTTAGCACGCTTCTTGGCGGGAGGTTCTTCGGCGGGCTTGGCAGCCGGTTCTTCTGCGGTGGTCAAGCCCGCGGCCAGTTTGACGGCGGCATCCAGTTTTTTCGTCATCTCCGGGTCGTTCTTCAATATTTCCTTGACCGCGTCGCGGCCTTGGCCCAGGCGCGTCTCGCCCCAGCTCAGCCACGACCCCTTTTTCTGAATCACGCCGCAATCCACGCCCAGGTCCACCAAGCTGCCCTCGTAGGAAATGCCCTCATCATAGAGAATGTCAAACTCGCCGATTTTGAACGGCGGCGCTACCTTATTCTTGACGACATTGACCTTGGCACGAATGCCGAAACTAACGCCCTGACTATCTTTCAGCGTGGCGATGCGGCGAATATCGAGGCGCACCGACGAATAAAACTTCAGCGCGCGCCCGCCCGTCGTCGTCTCGGGATTGCCGAACATGACGCCAATTTTCTCGCGAATCTGGTTGATGAAGACGCAGGCGCACGGCGAGCGACCAATCGCGCCGGTCAGCTTGCGCAAGGCCTGCGACATCAGGCGCGCCTGCAGTCCGACAAACGAATCGCCCATTTCGCCCTCGATCTCGGCCTTCGGCACCAGGGCGGCGACCGAGTCAATCACGACCACATCGACGGCGTTCGAGCGCACCAGCATCTCGGCGATGCTGAGCGCGTCCTCGCCGCAATCCGGCTGCGATATCAGCATCTCCTCGATGTTGACGCCCAGCCGGCGCGCATAGCCCGGGTCAATTGCATGTTCGGCATCAATGTAGGCCGCGACGCCGCCGGCTTTCTGGGCGTGCGCCACCACGCTCAAGGCCAGCGTTGTCTTGCCGGATGACTCGGGTCCGTAAATCTCGGTGACGCGCCCGCACGGCAGGCCGCCCACGCCGAGTGCCACATCCAGGGTCAGCGCGCCAGTCGAAATCACCGGGATTCTGACGACACTGTGACTGCCCAGTTTCATGATCGAGCCCTGCCCGAATTGTTTCTCGATTTGGCCGAGGGCGCTCTCCAGCGCTTTTTTGCGTTCGTTGTTGTCGGTGCTCATGGTGCGTACTCCTTTGATTAATTGATCTTATTGTACCAAATATTCTTCAAGCAACGCCAGGGCGGCGCGCACGGCCCGGGCGCGAATTTGCGCGCGGGTGCCGATCAACTGCACGCGGCGCGCGCACTCCACGCGCGGGCCGGCCAAGCCCAGCCAGACAGTACCGACCGGTTTGTGTGGCGTGCCGCCGGTCGGGCCGGCAATACCGGTGATGGCGATGCCAAACGTGGCTGCCAGCCGCCGGCGCACCGCGCACGCCATCTGCCGCGCGACCGGCGCGCTGACCGCGCCATGCCGTGCCAGCAGTGCCGGCGCAATTGCCAGCAGGCGCGTTTTGGCCGCGTTGGCATAGACGATCACCCCGCCGCTGAAATACACCGAGCTGCCGCTGACCGAAGTCAGGGCCGCGCCCAGCAAGCCGGCCGTGCAGGACTCCGCCACGGCCACGGTCGCATGGCGCGCCGGCAAGGCGTGCGCCAGGGCGCGGACAAGCTGGGCGGTGCTGCGGGCGGCCGGGATCGGGCGGGCGCGGGTCATGGCCGGTTACTCAAAGGTAATGTCGCCCACGGCCACGCCCAGCGCGCGCGGGTCCGCAAAACCATAATGCTTCGGCACCCAGGTGCGCGCGCTGATCACCTCGACCAGTGCAGTCGAGCCGGCCGGTATGCCGGCCGGCAGCGGATAGGTGTACGATTTCCAGCGCTTGTCACGCATAGTAATCGTATCAAGATACTGCCGATTGAGATAGATGGCCACTTGGAGCGGCCATCGCCGCAATTGAATATTCGAAGCATACATCGGGATTTGCATATGCGTGTTGGTTGACACCGCGCATTTTTGCCAGGCATAGCCGCCGGCCCAGCGGAACGGCGTGACGCCATCCCACACTTCGCGGTTGAACCAGCCGCCATCCGTGCCCGCCGGTTCAAGCCAGCGCAGTTGGCCGACCATGACACCCAGCGTGCGCACATCATCCGCGCCGGTCGCGGTGTGCGGCACCCAGGTGCGGTCGGTCTCGATGCGCACGGCCGTGTGCGGCGCAAAGGTATGTGCAAAGGCATCCGCATACGGCACCGGCATGGTCAGCAGCGCCCATTCACCCGGCGTGGTAAAGGTATGTTCGCGCATCAGCGTGCCGTTGATATAGCAGCGCACGCGTACGGGCTGTGCGGCGGACGTGATCGGCGGGCTCAGCACCGGAATGCCTAGCAGCAGATTTTCGCGCGGAATGACGCTCAGCGCCTGCGCGCCGAACCAGCGTGCGCGAAAAGGCTGGCCCGGTATGGTTTCCCAGGCATACCAGCCCGTCTCGGATGCCAAGCCGCAGACCGCCAGGCGCCGCTGGGTGTTCAACGCGCCGCGGTTGACTGTCTGGGTCTGCCAGACAAAAGTGGCCAGCAGCAGCACCAGCGCCAGCCGCACAGCCCAGCGCCAGACCAACGGCAGCGGCGTGCGCGGCATGACCCGGGCATGATCCGCGCCGATCAAGCCCAGCAGAATGGCAAAGGCGACGTTGACTTCATCGGCCAGCGTGTGCACACCAAAAATCAGGACGATCATAAAAATGCCGAGGCAGACCGCCAAGGTCATGCGATAGGACTGCGCCTCCAGCGGTAGCGCCCACCAACGCCGCAGACTGGCCGGGAACCAGAGCAGCAGCGTGCCGTAGAACAAGCTCAAGGCCAGAATACCCGGCCCGCCCAACTCGGCGGCATAATGCAGGTAATAATTGCAGGCGTTGTCGGTGCGGTACAAACGATCGCCGCTGAGCGCCGCCTCATTCGGCAATTCGATCACGTAGGCGCCCAAGCCGACGCCGGACCACGGATACGTGTACGCCATTTTTTTGGCAAAGCGCCAGTAGATCAGGCGCATTTGGTCATTCATCATGTCAAACAGGCGGCGCTGCTGATGAAACAAGCGGAAATCGCGTTTGAGGCGGCGGTCGAGCGCGCGCGTGCCGGTGCCCATCTGAATCTTGTTGTCGAGCGTATCAATGATGCGCGGCAATTGCAGCCAAGCGCCGGCGCACACCAGCAGCACCAGCGCGACATACACTAGCCGCACAGAGCCCGCCGCGCGCCGCGCGCGCAACAGCGCATCGCCGTACCAAATCACCGCCAGCAACCCGGCGCAGACGCAGGCCAGCATGCCCGCCAGCAGCCCGCTGCGCGAGCCGGAATACCGGATCGCCATGAAAAACAGCACCAGCGCGCCCAAGGCCATCCCGCGCTCGACCCAGGCGGCAAGGGAGCGCAGGGAGCCGCTGAACAACACCCGCACGCCGGCCAGCGCGACGGCCAGCGCCAGCAGGGTGCCGAGCGCATTCGGATCCGCGCAGGTGCCGTTGACCCGCTGCAGGCGCATCCAGTAATACGACTTGTTCGCGCAAAACGTGATGGCGGCGGGCGACTGAGCCTGGTAGAGCGCCACGCCGGCGGCGCAGACGCAGCCCAGCAGCAAGGCCCAGATAATCAGCACGCCTGCGCGCGGCGCCGCGCGGGTGCGCAGCCGCACAATCGCCTGCACGGCGCAGATGACCATGATCCCGACCGCGCCATTGGCCATGACAAAGCCAAGGTAGCGCACGGCATCCAAGCGGGTCATATCTTTGGTGTTGATGATCTGCCGCAAAAAATCCGGTGTCTGCCACATCCAGGGCGGCAGATAGCGCAACCACGTTGCCACCGCACTGTACACCGCCAAGGTTGCCCACAGCCACAACCAGCGTTGCCCGGGAAACGGCGCGGCCACGTGCGGCTGCGCCGTTTCGCGCGCCAACCAGCCGACGCAAAACCCCAGCGCCGCAAATACCACCAGCGGATACGTGCTGCCATCCGTCAGATAGAGCGGCACGGCGCTCAGCAGCGGCGCACTGAACGCCAACACCAGCAGCCCCACATAAGGCGTCAGGGCCGTGATCACCAACAGCCCGCCGCCGGCAATACAACACGCCCACCGCAATTGCGGCCCGCCCGGCCCGTCACCCGGCGCAAAAAAATACCACAACACCGCCGTCCCAACCACCACAGTCAGCAACAGCAACACATGGACCAAGCGCCAGCCCCAGTGACCCGCCGTCCCGCTGATGTCCATGTGTGCCTCGTCCATTGTCAATCGTGTCGTGTGGGTTACCATAGATCCGTATCGCACCGCACGGCAAAGCCGAGGGTGCGGTCATCATTGCCGCCGTGCGCGCGCGGCTGCCATGTGCGGCTCACGTCGGCTTCACAGTCATGCCAGCTGCCAGGTGGTGCGGCGGCTTCAACCACCTGCCAGTTTGCGTTGGTCACCATGACAGATGCGACGGGCACGCCATCCAGCCGCAACGACCAGCGCACCGGCCGCTGCGCCAAATTCGGATGCCCCAGCAGATAGTACACGCGGACCATCCCGTTGCTGTCGGCGCGTTGGGCCCAGCGCGCGGATTGGCCGGCCCAGCGGTAGTCGAACGCATCCTGCCAGCGCTCCACGGTATACAATCCCAGACTGTCCAGCGCGTCCGCTTGCCCGACCGCGACGCCCAGCGCGCGTTGGTCGTCAAGACCATACTGAGCCGGCCGCCACGGGCGCGCCACGTCCAGCGCGACGCACAGCATATCGTCTGCGGCATTGGTGCGGAACAACGCGTCGCGCAAAATCCACACGGAGGTCCAGCCCGGCGTCGTCCACGTCACGCTCGACCAGGGCGTTTCGTTGACGCGGACCGCCACCCGCACCGGTTGCGTGGTGACATCCGGATGCGAGATCAGCAACGGCACGCGCAGGAAATGCCGGTTGCACGGCGCCAGAAAACGCGCGCGCTGCGCGCTCCATTGATATTGCTTGCCCGCCATCGGCCCGCCGTCCTCCGGCCAGGTTTCGAACGCATACAGGCCTTCCTGCTGCAACCACTCGATGTCGCGCACGGTCACGCCGATAACGCGCCGATCATCACTGACCCCCGTCTGCACCCCGGACCACGTGCGCTCGGCCGTAATCTGGAACAACATGCGCGTGCGCAGCGCCGTGGACGGAAACGCCAGCTCGAGCGTCTGCCATGCGCGCGTCGTCGCCAACAGATTGGTGCGGTGCGCGCCCATGCTGATCGTCACCCGCACCGGCCGCGTCGTCACATCCGGATGCAGGCACGCCCAGTGCAGGCGCGCCACCAGCCCCTCACACGTCAGCGGCTCTTCCGCATATGCGCGGGTGTGCCGAATCCGCAGTTGCTGCCCCTCGGCGTTCCATTGCTCCATCGCATAAAAGCCCTCGCGCTTCTCCCAACCAAACCGGTCACGCTGGCCGGCCAAGGTCAAATGCGTGGCCGTCTCCGCCACATACAACCCGCAGACCAGCACCAGCAGCAGCCAGACATAGCGGGTCGGCGCATGCGCCACGGGCGGCTGCACCGCCGGCGCGCACAACGGCTGCGCCGCAAACAGCCAGAACAGGCATTGCACTTCATGCGCCAGCGTGTGCATCCCGAAAATAAACATCACTAGCATGCCCGCCATGCCCGCCCCAATCCCACTCCAATACCAGCGCAACCGGCCGTCTTGCCATTGCAGCCACCAGCCGCGCCACCACAACCCAAAGACCGCCAGCATGACCAACAAGGCCGGCACGCCCTGCTCCGCCGCGATCTGCAAGTAGTAATTGCAGGCTGTGTCCGGCACATAAATCACCTCGCCGCTTTCTTTCTTCCAGTTGGGCAGTTCAGCCGTAAAGCAGCCCAAGCCCACACCCGTCAGCGGCATGTCGCGCATCATGTACAACGCCACCCGCGCATACGGCCCGCGGTCAATCATGATCTGCCGGTACAAACTCCGAAACGAGCCCAGCGGTAGTTGTGACAAACGCTTCACCAAGGGCAGGCGCTGCAACGGCACACACTGCATGATCGCCGTGCGCAGTTGGGGCGCGCCCACATAGAAAAACCACAAGCCCGCACCGCAATAGCCCAGCAACAGCACACTCGTAATGTAGCCCAGCACCCGCGGCCGGACACGCCCACGCAAGCGCTGCACCAGCGCCGCCAACCCAAAAAAAACACTGACAATGCCCGCCACCAACAAACCCAGCACAGCCGTCCGCGAGCCGGAATGCACCGTCAAGGTAATGCACGTGCTCAACATCAAACCCGCGCCCAGCATGCCGATGCACGTCCACCACCAGCGGCGCAGCAGCACCAGGCCACACCCCGTCAGCCAAATACACGCCACCCCCGCATAGCGCTGCCACCCCGGCATGCCCGCGCTCAACGCCCACAGCCGCGGCAGCACTGGCGCCAAACTGATCCCTGCCAGCACCGCCAGCGCGCCAACCATCCGCTGCCCGCGCCGCGCCAAACCTAGCAACCCGAACCCGCCTATCACCCACGGCACCGCAATCACAATAAAACTGCCCAGCGCATTCGGATCGAAAAACGTTGCGTTAATCCGGTTCATCCACGGCCAGACATAGACGCGATTCGCGCCGAACCACACATTCACCGTCTGATGCATCCCGACCAAGGCCGGTGCCGCCATCCCGATGCACAGCGGCACAAAAATCCGGCGCAGCAACCACGCACCCGTCTCCACGGTCCCATCGCGCCGCCGCGCTTCCGCCGCCGTGTGCACCACCGCCAGTAACAGCAGCAGGCCGGTGCAATAATTCGCAACCGTCCAGGCAATCTTGCCATAGGCATCCGTGCTTAACAATCCTTCCGCATTGACAATCTGCTCGCTGTACGCCTGCTGCGCCAGCGGCCAGAACTCACCGTAGCGCCAAGCCGACAGCAGCGCGCTCACCAAGGTCAAGAACAGAAACAACAGCAGCGGTGTGCGCACAATATTTTGACAGGCCGGCTCACGCCGCGCCCAGGCGCGCGCCCAGACAGCCAGCACAAACGCGCCCGTCGGCGCCAAGGCCGCCGGCCCGTAAATCCCCAGAAACTGCGGCGCACCAAGATGATTGAAGATGGTGTCCGAGACCGTCGTCAAGCCGGGCAACACGATCACCAAGGCCGTCAACACCCATGCCGGCCGCGCCAGTCCGCCGATCAGCATGAGCGCCATCAGGCTGGTCATGAAAACTATATACGCCGGTTGCCGCGGCAGTGACCAGTCAAACAGCCAGACATAACCCGCGGCCGCCGCGCACCACAGCACGGCGCTGAGCGCCCGCGGCACCGGATACAGAAATCCGTCGCGGCGCATCAGCGCTTGTAGTGTGCGTCTCTCAGCCATTGGCCTGAAACTCGAAACTTGATACTTGAAACTTGTTGCCGTTCATGTGTTACATAGTATGCAAATTGTAGCAAAGTCAGCGTTTTCTGTCGTCAGCATTCGACCGGAGCATATTACAGAGCGGGTACGTCACGGCAGGTGCATTGCCGCAAGCCATATCGTCACCAGCATCATGCCATGTTTCATAAGTCAGCCTCCCGCTTGTACCTCTGCACCTAACACGTAAAACCTAACACCTAAAACTTTTCAACAAATCCTGGGCAATTGCTCACCCGACGGCATGTCCACCATCCGCCGCCCGCCAAAACTGGTGGTCATCACCACGCTGCCGCGCCCGCCGACCGCGCGTACCGTGCCGATTCGTTGCGCCGTGCGGCCCAGCGCGTGCCGGCGCATGCGCGCCAACAGCGTATCCGCCACCGCCGCCGCACAGATCACCACACAGCGCCCTTCATTCGCCAAATACAATGGATCCAGCCCCAGCACTTCGGCCGCACCGCGCACATCTTCGGCCACCGGAATGGCCGCGCCGTCCAGCTCGATTGCGCCGCCCACTTGCTCGGCCAGCTCATTTAACGCCGCCGCCAAACCGCCGCGGGTCGGGTCGCGCAGCCAACGCACGCCGTCGCCTACCGCCACAATCTCGCGCACCAGCTCGTGCAGCGGCGCCGCGTCACTCCGCAACGTGCTCGTAAACGGCAAGTGCGCGCGCGCCGCCATCACCGCGATGCCGTGATGCCCGAGCGTGCCGCTCACCAGAACTGCATCGCCGGCCTGTACACTGCGCCAACCCGTCGGTGCCGTGCCCGTCCGCCAGCCCACGCCGCTAGTCGTGATGTACACGCCGTCGGCCTGGCCGGCTTCCACTACCTTGGTATCGCCCGTAACAATCGGTACGTTGGCCGCCCGGGCCGTCGCCGCAATACTATCCACAATGCGTTCGAGGGTGGCCATCGGCAAGCCCGCCTCGATGATCAACGCCAGCGCCAGCGCCGCCGGCTGCGCGCCCATCATGGCCACGTCATTGATCGTGCCGCAGACGGCCAGATGCCCGATGTCGCCGCCCGGAAAAAAGAGCGGCTGCACCACAAAGCTATCGGTCGTGAATACCAATTCCGCGCCCGCTGGCGCGGGCAACACGGCCGCATCCGTCTCCTCCGCCAGGATCGCATTGCCCAGCCGCGGCCAGATCACGCGCCGCAGTAATTCCTGCATCTGCGTGCCGCCATTGCCGTGCGCCACAGTGATCATTTCCGTTGCGATCATGTCTGCTTTCACAATAATGCTGATTGTAACATAATTCGCGATTCACGGCACGCCGCCGCAGCATAGTAGCCGGAGACTAGCGCGGCGCCATCGGTGAGACGCAATCCGTGGTTGAGAAGTTAGGGGCAAAAGCGGCGCGAGAAGGTGACCGCGCACCGTTCCGCTTTCATCGGTATGGCAGCAATGTAGAAGGGCGCGCCGCGCCGCAAAGATTTTCTCACAAAGGCACCCGGCACGACCAGCCACAGATGCACGTCGATGCGCGCAGATGGCAGACGAACAGCACATGCTCTTGTTTCGTTTAGCGTCCACACAACATCTGCGGTTGTGTCTGCGCGAATCTGCGTGCATCTGTGGCAAAATAGTCTGTCTCGTTTGCCGGCTGCACTCAACGGCATGTCTGTCTCTTCTTCGTGAATTTCCTTCGCAACGAAACCAATGGTTGGATATTGAACGTTCCCTGTTTGGCGCAGCCCTTCGTGTCTTTCGTGTCCTTCGTGCTGAACTTCTGCCGCTACTGACTGCAGAAAAAGCGCCCGGGCGATTGACCGGGCGGAGGTGCAACAACGGGTGAAACTCTGGAACTGTCAACGGCGCAAGAACGTCAACACGGCCAGACCTGTAACGCCTGGCAGCACCGGTGCAGGCACCGGTACGGTCACGACGGCATCTTTGCTGTTACGCCGGCTACTGCGCGTGGTATATGAATAGCATATTATGCTCAAAACCTACCGTTCACTTACCGCGCATTAGGTTATATTTGAGTATACACCAAAGGGCATAGCATCCGTCTCTCCAGGTTATTTTCTTGCCTTCCTCATAAGTCCGACCTGTGTATGAAATACCAACCTCGTATATTCGGCAACCAAGTTTTGCGATTTTTGCGGTGATTTCGGGTTCGATACCAAATCTATTCTCCTCAATCCGGATGCGTTCCAGCACGCTTCTCCTGAATGCTTTGTAGCCGGTCTCCATGTCGGTCAGGTTAAGATCCGTCAGCGCATTTGAGACAAACGTGAGCATCCTGTTGCCAAGATAGTGCCAGAAAAACAGGACCCGATGACTTTCGCCACCGACAAAACGAGATCCGTAGACTACGTCCGCGTTACCCTCGATAATAGGCCCTATAAGTTTCGGGTACTCGCGTGGATCGTACTCAAGGTCCGCGTCTTGGACTAAAATCACGTCGCCGGTGCAGGCTGCGAATCCTGTGCGCAAGGCCGCACCCTTGCCCTGGTTTTTCTCGTGCTGAAGAAAATGGACATTGTCTGTCACCAAGCCGCTCAGGATCTCGCGTGTGCCATCCGTCGACCCGTCGTCAACGACAACGACTTCCTTTTCGACATATGGTATGGCAACAGCCCCGATCGCCCTCAGCACGCCAGCAATCGTGGGCGCTTCGTTGTACGCGGGGATGACGATGGACAGCTTCATTGCTGGTCAATCGGCTACCGTGTGAAAGTCAGCGGGTTTTGGTAAAATCTTAATAATGAAACCGCGGGTCGAAAACAATCTTTGTGTAAGATTATATGTTATTCCGCGCCAAGTAGTCAAATGAGCAACGAAAATCGCAATACAGTCTGGGCGGTGATCCGGGACTACTGGCGTAGCCGGCCGCACATAAGTGTCTGGCTGATTGGCTGCGGCTTGGGACTATGCAGCTTCTTGCTCTTCTCCTATAGTCTGTCCTTTAGCTTCGTCAATTTTGATGATGACATCTACGTCTCACAGAATGCTTACGTTCTGGCTGGAATAACGCGCACGGGTCTGGTGTGGGCCTTTACGAGAGTACACGAAAGCTATTGGCTGCCTCTGACCTGGCTTTCTTACATGCTGGACGCCAGTTTGTTTGGTGCGCACGCTTGGGGCTATCACTTCACCAACACATTCTTGCATGCGGTTAATGCGGTATTGCTGTTTTTCCTATTGTGGAGGTGTACGCGGCGTCATTGGCTGGCCGCTTGCGTTGCGCTCTTCTTCGCAATTCACCCATTGCGCGTCGAATCAGTTGCATGGATTGCGGAACGAAAGGACGTTCTCAGCACCTTATGGTGGTTGCTGGGATTGCATGCGTACGTGTCGTATGTATCGCGACCGGACGCACTCCGATATGCAGGCGTTTGCGCTTGTATGGTGCTGGGTTTGATGTCGAAGCCAACGGTCGTTGCTTTTCCCATTACTTTGCTGCTGCTTGATTGGTGGCCTTTGCAGCGCATCTCTACGCAAGCGCGATATGGCAGAGCCACGATGGCACGGGTAATGATGGAAAAAATCCCGTTTGTCGTACTATCGGCGCTCTGGGCGTTCATCACCTATGCAACCCAAGCAAGCTCTGGTGCCGTACACAGCTTCGATGATGTGACACCAGGCGCACGCATTGTCAGAATGGTGGTTAACTACACGTTCTATGTTGTCAAGACATTTCTGCCCCTGAACCTCTCGGTTGCGTACCCGCCGCATCTCGCGGTCACACATGTGCAATGGGCACTTTCGTTGACCCTCTTGCTCGGTATTTCCGCGTTTGTCCTTTATCACGCGCGACATGTTCGCTATCTCGCGGTCGGCTGGTTCTGGTACATTATGACGCTTTTGCCGAACAGTGGCATTGTCCCTGTGGGCATCGTCTGGGCCGCTGACCGTTTCAGCTACATGCCGCAAGTGGGGCTTTTCATGATGATCGTATGGGCTTCAGACCAGCTCACATGCGGACGACGCCATGGCCGGCTGGTCGTTACTCTCGGTGCGGCGCTTGCCGCCCTCTATTTCAGCGTTCTCACGGTCAACTATCTTTCTGCCTGGCGCAACAGCACAACGCTTTTCGAACACGCCCTGCATGCGACCGAAATGAACTACATTGCGCATGATAATCTTGGGCGCGCCATGGAGGATTCTGGGCACTTTGATGCCGCCATAGAGCATTACACCGCATCGCTGAAAATCAATCCCGGCTTTGGCGATGCTTACGCCAACTTGGGAAACGTGTATAAGAAAATGGGACGGTTTGAAGAGTCCGTCGGTTTTTTTGAAGAAGCCGTGCGTCGTGCGCCTGGTCAGGCGAAAATTCACAACAACTTGGGTTCTACCCTGTTCGAGGCGGGCAGGCCCCTCGAAGCCCTGCCGCATTTGGAAAAGGCCGTCGCGCTGAATCCAGATTTGCTTGACGCGCACTTTAACCTCGCCCTGGCCCTCATGAAAACAGTGCGTTACCAAGAGGCGGGACCGCACCTAGAGCGGGTGGTGGTGGCGGCGCCCTTGGACGCCATGGCGCTCTATCTGCTGGCCCAGGTCTTAGTCCGCCAAGCCAATCTTGTGCAGGCCGTGCAATGTCTCAAAAAGGCCTGCGTACTACAGCCAAGTAATGTCGTTTTCCGCACGGACCTTGGGGTTATGCTTAATCGCTCAGGCCGGCGCGCTGAAGCCATTGTCGAACTCCGCAACGCTTATGCGCTCGACCGCCGGGCACCGCTCATCAAGAACAATCTCGCGTGGGCACTTATCAACAGCAGTGAAACCACCGACGCTGAGACTCTTGAAGCGGTCGCCCTCGCGGAACGCGCCGTGAAAGAAACAGCGCGCGGTGACGTATCGCTACTGTCTACGCTTGCGGCTGCCTATGCGGCGCAATCACGATTTGCGGAAGCGCTCAAGGTAGCGACGCAAGCACTAATCTTGGCACAGGCAGAAGCCAACACTAACCTGATGCTCACGATTTCAGCACGTCTCAATGCATATCGATCCAATAAGCGCTCACCATGACAAGCGCAAGGGGCATGCTGCTTCATCACCGTGCATGGCGTGGCGGCAGCATGCGCCACAACTCCCAAATTGTTACAGTGTCGAGAATGGCTGCGCCGGTGACATGAATCATTATGACCGCCCGCAGATCGGTGATCCGCGCGATGTTGACAATTGGAATACCAGCGACGCAGAGTGCACCGACAGTGGCAAGGACGATCCCGCACAATATCTTATTGGTGCCAGACCCGGCCGGTCGAAGAAGGAAAAGGAGCAGTGAAATTATAAGAACATAGTAGTGAGCCCATACAAGTGGTGCTGAAAGCAGATAGGCGCACCACCCATCATAGACAGTGCTAGTGCCAGATTGCCTTCCGCCCGTGCCGAAAGCGAGCTGCGTGTGCGTATGCCAGCCCAGAATACAACAGATAGTGCAGTTCCCACAGCAATAATTGCCAGCAGGCCGCTAAGCTGCACGTCAAACAGATGGAACAGCAGCGCGAGCAGAGAAAAATCGTTGTCTGTAAGCAGGTTTTCTTCTATAGGCATGCACGATATAGCTTTGAGCCAGTCAAGCCAGATGTACCAGTTTCCACACCATATTGTGGCAGGTAAGGCGGCAAACACCCCTAAGGCTCTAAAGTCAAGAAATCTCCAACAGGATAGCGCATACCTATATGCCACTGGCCCCAAGCGATCCACGCCATGCCCAGCGTAAAAATGATCCCAGATGCCACTCCGCGGATCAACGATTCATGCGAATCCATCATCATGGCCCAGCTATTCACTTCTGTGGTTCGCGGTATTTATACAAACGATAGCCCATGGATGGCAGCGTGCGCGCGGTGTCTTCACGTACTTCTTCAAGCCACTCCGGAACACCAGTGCCACTGGACAATCTGCAGCCAAGCGAGTGCCGTACCATTTCTTCATCCAGCCATCCGTGCCGGCAATAGACATATTTGGCCGCTTCGTCCGGTGCGCTACTGGCGAGCACATATGTGATGCCACGGTCACACAGAATTGCGCGGGCTGCTTCCATATCCTGAGCAGCGAAAAAGGCTACAGTAGCCCGGAGGCCAGCGTTGTTCTCCCAGTAGAGTCCGCCGGTCGCATGCCGCTGCGCGAAATGCTGCAACACGGGCGTTTCGTCGAAGCCCGCCATAATGCGCGCACTAATGGGTGTAATACGGCCTATGATGCGCGCAGCATCACGTGCGACAATGGGCGCCACCAGCGCGGGATTGATGCCGTAGTGCGCCCGCCAGTACGCCGCGTTGCGCAGTTCGAGAATACATGGCCACGATGCCCATCCGATGCAGCACAGACCGGCGCCGATGCTCGTGATCCGCCACCACCAGCGACTGCAATTCGCCAATCTCAAGCCCTCCTGGGCCACCGCAACGACAACAACCGCGCTGCAAAACATCGCGCACAGGGAAAGCCCGACCAGCCGCGTGCAAAATAAACAGAGACCAAACACGGGCAGCGCTGCCCCGGCGGTCATCATGAGCATGGCTTTGTGCGCCCGCGATACCTTCGACAGTGCCACCAGCGCCAGACTGCCTGCCGCACAGACAGGAAAGAATGCAAAAAGCATTGAGATCCCAAGCACGCCGCTCTCTCTGAAAGCGCTGAGTGTGGGCGCAAACTCCCCGATAGTTTTGTGTACACGCAACAGAAATGGGTCCCGCAACAGAAACCATCGCGTCGGTCCAAAAAAGATCGCGCACATTGGAAGCAGGCATCCTGCCCCGAAACATATACACCGCACTAACACTGGCCAGCGCATGACCAATTCCCGGTTTGCCCAGCGTGACAGCAAGCACAGCAGCTCGCCGCCGCATAGAAAGGCAAGCCCATACAAAGGATTGTTGACCTCCAAGCGCATTGCCATTTTATCGGGAAAGTACTCGAGCATATATAGGCCAACACACGTTGCGGAGCCGGCCACACCCCATGCGCGCCACAATTCCGGTGCCATTTGGCGGCAAGAAGAAGTTATGCCATCTCCTTTGTGGCCGCCCTGACGCGCGGTGATCACACAATATACGGCAAGCCCCACCCAAGCGCCAACCAGCACCGGCAGATAAAACGCGGCCTGCAACCACAATCCCATTCCGGCGCAGACACCGCCCGCAATAAAAAAAATACGTTGCTGGCGCACGACTGACTTGTCCACACTCGAAGGCGTGAAACCGCATATCGCCATGATTAGAGCCAGAAAAGAAAATGTGACCGCCATGTCAACTAAGCCATGATGATCGATGCGGCCGTAGGCAAAGTCCTTCCGCACACCAGGCAACAGAGCCAGCGATAACACCAGCACACCGCCCCACCAGTCGCCTATGCCACGTCTGCAAAGCCACAGCAAGCCAAACAGAAAAAACAGCAAGAAGAATGGATTGAGCATCAGCCCGGCCCACTCGACATTTGTTGATAGGCTACCGCCAACCAACACGCTACGCAACCACGCGGCCGAGGCCGTCAGCCATGTGACGGCCGATGACCAATGTACCGCACGACCATACGGTGCATTGTCCCAATCGCTATGACGAGCGCGCCAGCCCCGGCCCTCTGTAATCTGCCGCGCGTAATGCAAATAGTAATAGCCATCGGCGTCAAATAGAACTGTTGGCTGTCTTCCTTCGCCAGGTGTTGCATATCGCAGTCCTTCTCCGGGTTGCGTCACGGCATGCTGGGATGCTTGTACCCAATACACGTTGCGCATGTAGATGTCCAAGCCACATACTAGAGAGATCAGCAGGGCAAACACGACGAAGAGCACAAGTGCCCTGACACCATGGCGTAACATTTTTGAACTGAACAAAGGCAGATATGCCATAAAGAACAAGACCTCCAGCACGCTGGAGGCCCTGTCCTCAAGAGTATCTTACAATATGTCGCTTGTCATCCGCGTCTGCGCACAAGGAATGCCAACGCACCAAAAAGTCCAAGGCCTGACAAAAGCAACGGTTCCGGAATCACATATCCCTGCAAGATTAGATCAGCATCTACGCCTTCAAAGCCAGCTGAGCCTGCCGAAGCTGTGTTGCCGTAACCGAAGAACCTGAATAAGACTGGACCGCTGTTGGTTATGTACCGTGCCAGATTGGCACCATAACTTCCGTTGACCATGAACGACCAAGACGCCAAATTGGCACCATAGTCGTCGTCGCTTGCGCAAAATACAAAGTTGCTCGGACCAGTAGAACTCTTCTCAAACCTGAAAAACACACCGGTCACAATGAACTGATAACCGGGGTCTGCGGCAGCCATCACTTCGAAGTAGTCGCCAGAGGTCACTGCAAGACTAAACGTCGGTTGACACCAATTATTGGCATTGAACCTGTTTGCATTGTTGCTGGCTGTGATGCCGGGACCACGCGTGATGAGATTCGTTGGATTTGCATTAATCAGATGCGCAGCAACATTGGACGCTGCAACCGATGGCTCATTTCCCACGAGACCCATAAAATCCCACACCATAAGATCATCTGCCATCACCCATGACGCCGCACCGCCAATGAGTATAGTGAAAAGTAGAATCCGTTTCATTTTGGTCTCCTTATTGGGAATTAGTTTGACATAGAGCACTATACACAATTGCAGGCTTCATGATGTGGTCTTCAGACGTGAGTGAGTGAGCGTATCGATTAACAGTGGTGTTCGCAATCAAAAAGAGCCGGCGCACAAACCGCAGTGGCCGTCGATTGCAAATAGCATACCATATTTGCCCGGGAAAAGCAAATTCCGTCATTTTCGCGCGGCCTCTGATGAAATTCGTTCGTGCTGAACGAATTCTGGTGTGGCACGGCGGCATCTGCGGATAATCTGATGAGTGGAAGGGTGGAAGATTGGATGAATGGGCAGCGGGCAGCGGTATTCGGTTTGCAGTTTTCGGTAATCGGCAGGCGGTGGGCGGTGCGCCAGTGTGCCGGTACCTCGGTGCAGAAGCAGCAAAAAAACGCGGCGCAACGCTGCGCCGCGCCTGATTCTCTTTGTGACCTAAAACCTAAAACTTTTTACCTAAAACTCAGCAGCAGCGGCGGCGGACAAGCACAAACGCCGCAGCCAACAGGCCCAGCACGGCCGGTTCGGGGATTGGCGCCGGCGCCACAGCATCCTTATGTCACTGCGTCCACACGCGGAACGCATCGTTGGTGCGCAGGCAAGCGAGGTCGGGATCCTGCCGGGCAATGGCCGTCAGGCGGGCGTCGCGCGCCAAGGCGTTGGTGAGCGCCACAACGGCGTCACTGCCGCGGTTTTGCAGCGCCAGAATGCAGGCATAGTCGTACAGAATCTTCGGCGAATGCGGTTGCAGAGCGACCGCGCGGACAATGCACGCCAGCGCATTGCTGGGGTTGCCTCGCTCGCGTTCGGCCAGCGCCAGATCAGACAGGGCAGTGGCATGCTGCGGCACGGCTGCCGTCACGGCGACAAAATCCGCATAGGCGGCATCAAAGGCCCGCAATCGCAACGCCATCAAGCCGTGGCGATAGCGCATGTTGTGGTCATTCGGCCTCATCTGGCTGAGCCGACTATACATGGCATAGGCGTTGCTGAGTGCCTGCGTCTGCTCGTAGAGATGCGCTAGATTCAGCATCGCCAAGGCATCGCTGCGTTCTAACAACAGATACTCTTGCAGGGCGCCAATGGCATCATTGGTGGCCCCCAAGGCCAGGCTGGCAACCATTATGTGGATGCGCGCCTCGGCATGCAGGGGTTCACGCCGGACGACCTCCTTCAGCAGCCGCAGCGCATTGGTGTGGTCGCCCAAGCGCGTTGCGATCGCCGCCGCGACATAATACGCCTGGTTTTTCTCGGGCTCCAGCGGCAATGCCGCCTGGATGTAAACCTGTGCCTGCGAGATGTCGCCCAAATTGAAACAAGTGGTCGCCAAATTGGCCAACAGCAAGGCGTTGGTTTCCTCGGCCAGCAGATCTTGGTACATTCGGCGCGCCTCGACCAGATCCCCAGTCAGCATATGACCAATCGCCAGATTCGTCTTGGCGAGCGTCAACCCCGGTTGATGCGCCAGGGTGTACGACCAGAGCGACAGGTTGGTCTGCCAAATGGTGGCCAGCCGCCAGGTCAGCAAGGACCACCACAGACAGAGGACGGTCAGCAGTGACCACAGCAAGAAGCGGGTGCGCCGGCTGGTGCCCATCAGATAGTCCGCACCCCACGCCAGGACGAGAAAAAAACCAATACTGGGCACATACACAAAACGCGGCGCCGCCATTACCTGCAAACCCGACGGCAGCACTTGCAGCATCGGTGCCAGCGTGACGAAGAAGAAGGCAATGCCGAAGGTGACCACCCGCGCCCGTGCCCGGCACGCCCACGCGGCCATGAGCAAGCCGCCCGTCACCGCCACAGAAAGCAGCGTCACCAGGCCGAAGACATCAATGATTTGTGGCCGCATGTAGACGGGCTGGAGCGCGAGCGGCGCAATGGTCTTGACGACATAGAACAACACCCCGCGCAGCGCGACAAAGGCGTTGCCATGCAGATTGAGCGCCTCATGGCCTTGCACCGCGCCGGCATGGCCTTGCACATACAAGGTGGCCGCCATGCCAAAGACAGCCATGGCGAAAAACGGAAGCTTCTCCACGAGCCGGGCCCAGCAGCGTGCCCGCCCAAGCAGATAGTCGCACAACAACAGCGCCAGCGGCAGGGTAACCGCTAAGGGCTTGGACAATGTTGCGCAGAGTGCCGCCAGCACCGTGGCGGCATACCAGCCCCACTTGTGACGTACTGCCCAGCGCAGATAGGCCACCATCGCGAGCAGGTAGAACAAGGTGCACAAGACGTCTTTGCGTTCGGTTACCCACGCCACGGACTCGACATGCAAGGGATGCACCGCAAAAAACAAGGCGGTGAGAAACGCCACGCGCGTGCGCTGCACCAACAACAATGCCAGCACAAACACCAGCGTCGTGTTGCACGCATGCAGCACAATGTTGGTGCAATGGTACACCAGGGGCGCATCGCCGCAGAAACTGTACTCAAGTGCGACCGAAAGAAGCGTGAGCGGTACATACAAGGCGAAGGTCGGCGAACCATAGCGCGGCTGGAATCGGAAGAAATCCAAGACAGTCTCCCACGAAAGGTAGTGCAAGCGCGGGTTGATCTGAATGAATTCGAAGTCGTCCCATGAGAGCAATTGGCCCTTAAGTGCCGGCAGGAACACGACGCACGCCAGCGCTGCGAGCAAGATGGCCAGCAGAAGGCGCAGCCGCGTCGCCGTTGATTTGTGGGAAACTATGCCTGTGGTCATGACCATGCGCGGAAATGCGAGACCCCCGCAGAACGGGGGTCTCAGCAGCAAGACAATGTGTGCAAACCTTACTTGCGGCGCAACAATGCCAGCAAGCCTACTGCCACCGATCCGGCGATCAGCAGACTGCCTGGCTCGGGAATCAGCTCCACGGTATCTATGTTTGCGCGCTGGCGCGAAATGGTGCAGGTGAGATCCCAAAAACGGAACCGCAAGCGCACATAATTGTACGGGCCAAAAGACGTCCCGGTGGGCGTCAAGTCTTGGTCGGAGGAGTGCACTTCAGTTTCCATGACGTTGTTCCAGGTGCCGCCGTCGTCGGTCGAAATGTCGGCGGCGATGCGGCCGTCCACCAGATAACTGCTGGTGCCGTAGGCAGCATACTTGAAGGACAGGGTTGAGAAGGCGCCGGTCAAGGTTTCTGCGAAATAGGCACTGCCGGTATAGACGCTGCCCGGCACGCCGCTGTAGGCCATGCGCAGCGAATAGACGCCCTCTTTCTTATCCGCGGCCAGACTACCACTCACCACTGAATCAAGCGTCCAGACCACATTGCTGAACGAGACACTGGCAACCACATAGCTGGGCTTATTCGTGTCTTCAAATCCGGTGTAATACGATGCAGCATTGGCAAAGCCCGCCACACAAACCACAATCAATACGGCTGCTGTTATTGCGCTGCGACTTTTCATAGGATCTCCTCAAAGCTCAATTACGCAATGAATGCCAGCGCACCAACTGCGATGGTCATAGATTTTGACCAGTATAACATATTCCGCGGGAAAAGGCAAATTTGCTGTTTGGTGGGATGCAGAGTTATGGAAATGTCCACCGGGAGGCAATCCGGCGGTGCGCGGAGCCGAGTTTGAAGTGTAAGGGCAAGGCCTACAAGCCAGACGGCGGACGACGAGCCGCGGAGCTTGGACCGCAGTGATCGGTGGCGTGGCGCTGGTTTGGTTAGTCCCGTCCCGCCACAGGCGTGGCGCGTGAATCCCACAGGCGGCGGAATGCTCGGTATCCAGCACCTGCGTCGAGCATCCAGCATCTTGTTTTCGTGAAAGTGCGCCGGTACTCAGTGCGCCAGTTCGTCGGTGCTCAGCAGCAACCTAAAACCTAAAACCTAAAACTTAAAACTGCCCTGCCGCGGCTAATTACAGCAGCCGCACGGGCACGCCGTGCGCCTGCAAATATTGCTTGGCGTCGCGGATGCGGCATTCACGAAAATGAAACATGGTGGCGGCCAGGACGGCATCCGCGCCGCCGGTCGTCACGGCCTCAAGAAAGTGGGCAAAGGTACCGGCGCCGCCCGAGGCGATCAGCGGAATCGTCGTGGCGGTGCTGACGGCGTGCAGCAAGGCCAGGTCATAGCCAGCCTTGGTGCCGTCGGCATCCATGCTGGTCAGCAGCAGTTCGCCGGCGCCGCGCTGTTCGACATACCGCGCCCACTTGAGGGCGTCAATGCCGGTCGGCGTGCGCCCGCCATGCACGTACACTTCCCAGGCCGACTGGGCATCCAGCGCGACCGGCGTGATGTCCCAGGTCGGGCGCCAGGCGTGCGCTTCGGTTGTATTGACGGGCGTGTCCTTGCGGCAATGGCGCGCGTCAATGGCCACGACAATGCACTGCGCGCCAAAGCAGGCGGCACCGTCTTCGATGAGCTGCGGGCGCTGCACCGCGGCGGTATTGATGGAAATCTTGTCCGCACCGGCGTGCAGCAGGCTGCGCATGTCCTCGACCGTGCGAATGCCACCGCCGACGGTCAGCGGCATGAAGCACTGCGCCGCGGTGCGCTGCACCACATCCACCAAGGTGTCGCGGCCTTCGTGCGAGGCGGTGATGTCGAGGAACACCAGTTCATCGGCGCCTTCCGCGTCATAAAAGCGGGCATGCTCGACTGGATCGCCGGCATCGCGCAATTCCAGAAAATTGACGCCTTTGACGACCCGGCCGGCTTTCACGTCAAGACAAGGAATGATGCGGCGCGAGAGCATGGGGGATTTACAGACTACAAATTACAGTTGACAATTTGAGATTTGAGATTGGGCACAGCCAACCGAAAACTGAAAACTGAAAACCGAGAGGTTGCATCACCGTTTTCTCTTGGCAGCCGAGGAAGAGCATTTTTTGCCGGCATCCGCGTTGGATGAGCTGGACGGAGTGGACGGGGTGGACGGAGTGGACGGGAGGGTGGATGAGTTGGATGAGCTGGATGAGCTCGCGGTGCTGGGCGCGCTGGTCGATGTGCCGGTGCTGGCGGCGCCGGCACCCGGTTTTTCGGTGGGCTTTTCGGCGGGTCTGTCCGGTGCTTTGCTGCTGACCGGTTTGCGCTTGTAGTCGGTTTCGTAAAAGCCGGAGCCCTTGAAAATAATGCCGGCGCCGGTGCCGATCAAGCGCTTGATGCGCCCGCCGCATTGCGGGCATTTCTTGAGCGGCTTGTCCATGATTGATTGAAATTCCTCGAACAAGTGCTGGCAGGCAGTGCAGCGGTACTCATAGGTCGGCATAAGCGGTCAGCGGGTGGTTTCGAAAATTTTTCCGGTTTTGTGGTCGCAAATCGAAAAGTCCTCAATGTGAAATTTCTCGTTGCAGCAGATGGTGAAATGGGCATGGTATTTTTCCTCGAGATTGCGCAATAGGACGATGTTTTCACGCAACTGTTCCATCACCATCGGCTGCATTTCGATGCGCAGGTCGCGTTCCGGGCGCTGCACCAGCAGGGACTTGACGGCGCGCTGCACGTCAATGCAGGCGCTCACCAGGGATTTGACCGTGCCGCGCCCTTTGCAGTACGGGCAGGTGTCATAGACGGCATCGCTGATCGATTCCTTGACGCGTTGGCGGGTCATCTCGACCAGGCCGAATTCGCTGATCGGCAGAATGCTGTTCTTGGCTTTGTCTTTCTTGAGCGCGGTTTGCAGGCGGGTCAGCACTTCGCGCTGATTCTGTTTGCCGCGCATGTCGATGAAGTCAATCACGACCAGGCCGCCGATGTTGCGCAGGCGCAACTGGCGGGCGACTTCGTCGGCCGCCTCGAGGTTGGTCTTGGTGACGGTGTCCTCCAGATTTTCGGACGAGACGTGCCGGCCGGAATTGACATCAATCGCAATCATCGCCTCGGTTTCATCAATCACGATGTAGCCGCCACACTTGAGCCAGACCTTGCGGCGGAAGGCGCGGTCAATGTCCTTTTGCACGTCCCACTTTTCAAAGAGCGGCACTTTGCCATCATAGAGCATGATCTCGCGCCCCGCGTCGGGCACCAGCCGGCCGACGAACTCCATCACGCGCTTGTACTCCTCGCGCGAGTTGATGGCAATCCGCGCAATGCCTTCGGAAAAGCTGTCGCGAATCATGCGCAAGACCAAGTCAAGCTCCTCGTGCAGCAGCGCCGGTGCCGGCAGTTGTTCGTTTTTGGCGCTGATCTCCCGCCATACATTCAGCAGGTACAAGGCGTCGTTGTGAAACTCCTTGGGGGTGCATCCCTCGCCGGCCGTGCGCACGATCAAGCCGCCACCCTCGGGCAGTTGCACTTCGTTGGCCAACTGGCGCAGGCGTTTGCGCTCTTCCGTATTCATGATTTTGCGCGAGATCGAAATCTGCTTTTCAAAGGGGAGCAGCACCAGGAAGCGGCCGGGAATGCTGATGCAGGAGGTCAGGCGCACGCCCTTGGTGCCGAGTGGCTCTTTGATCACCTGGGTGATGATCGTCTGACCTTCTTTCAGCAGGTCGGTTATCTGGCGGTCGCACGCGGCGCTGGCCGGCCGTTCGTCACCCTCACCGGCCTCGCCGGCCTCGGCCAATCTGACGTCCACATCATCACTGTGCAGGAAGCCGTTTTTCTCGAGACCAATGTCGACAAACGCGGCTTGAATGCCGGAGAGAACATTGGTGACGGTGCCTTTGTAAATGTGGCCAATTTGGCATTTGACGCCGGGGCGCTCGATGAAATATTCTTCGAGGATGCGGTCATCAACGACGGCAACCCGCCGTTCTTGCGCTTCTTGCGCATCAATCAGGATTTCGCGTTCCATACAACTCCGCGGAGGTATCGGCGGCCGTCGGTGGCGAGGCCATGCCGGTGCGTGTGATCGTGAGGCGGCGAATGTTAGCGTCCGACCATCCCGTCAGCAGCGCGAGAACCTCCTGCGGGCGCACGTACAAGTCGGGCGCGAGCGCAAGGTTGAACTGCAGCATGGGCGGGGCCCAGTGCAGCTCAAAGATTCCCGGACGCAGATTCACGTCGCGTGTGCCCGCGCCGGTGGTGCGCGTCAGCGGCAGCGTCGCGCGCGCTAGCAGCGCGGCAATGGCCGCCGTGGGCGCCGGCGCAGCGGCCGGCCACGCACAGGCATAGCGGGCGCGGCGCACAGCGGCGCTGATCGCCGGTGTGCCGGGCGCCAGCAGCTGCGCGGCCACGACGGTTGCCCCGCGCGGCATCTGCGTGCCAAGCGTGGCGACCAGCGCCGTCGGGTCCAGCGCCGACGTGAGTCTGAGGTCCACATGTTCAGCCGTGCCGGCCATGCCCACGGGGCGCGGCGGGCCAAACGACAATAACGGGTGGGGATGATAGCCCTGGCTGTAAGCCATGGGCAGGCGGGCACGCCGACATGCCCGTACTAACATCCGTAGCAATTCCTTGTGGGACAGAAAACGTAACCGCCCCACGATTTGATACGTGATACGATAGCAGAAGGTGCACAACGGGGTTGTGCTGTTCACCAACATACATTCATGCGTGTGCCGGCTATGGCGTTACGCCCCGGGCAGCGGCCACTGGCGTACGCGCGTGTAGCGCGGACCGGCTGGCGTAAGTTCACTGGCATACAAAACAACCTGCGCAAATTCAGTTGCTCCAAACTGGGCGTGGGCCGCATCCGGCAGCGCGCGCGTCACGGCCGCCTCGGCCACCGCGGTGCGGTGCGCAAGGCGCGCCAACGTGACATGCGGGGTAAAGCCGCGTTCTTCGCGACCAAATCCGCATGCATCCAATGCCTGCAACAAATCGTCGGCGACGGCACAAACCTGCGCCCGTCCGTCGCCCACGCCAGCCCACAGCACACGCGGCAGCGCCAGGGACGGAAAGCCGCCCAGGCCTTCCAGTGCGCACGTGAACGGCGCATGGCCTTCCAGCGCGGCGTGGACGGCGCAGTCAATGTCGCTTACCATTGTCAACGGCAGCGTGCCGAAAAATTTGACCGTCAAATGCAGCGCCTCGCGGCGGCACCAGCGCGCGGCGGGCAACAACCGTGCAAGTGCCGGCTTCACCGCCAGCAGTCGAGTGCAGACCTGCTCTTCCAGATCAAAAGCAAGAAACAGCCGCGCGTGGTGCACTTCGGCCTGTGGTTCAGCACGCCCACCGGCCCGCGCCGGCCTGCGTTTGTTACAAGCTACCAAGCGGTTATTATAGCGATTGTCCACCCGTTCTGTCAATGGCATAGTGCCCAACGCGAAAATGCCGCCATAAAGAAACCAAGCGCAGCGGCGGGCAACACGGTGGCCGCATCCTAACCCTCCAGCGGAAATTTCAATGCGGCAACTCGGCCACTTGCGTCCCCGCGGCGCGTTTCGTATAATCAAACTTCTGAACTTGCAGCCCTAAAACTAATGACCACAAACACCGGACATACACGCACTGCCGGCGCGCGGCCCGCCCGCAACGGCCCGTGCTACATCGCCATCGCCAACCAGAAGGGCGGCGTCGGCAAAACCACCACGGTGCTGAACCTCGGCGCCGCGCTGGCGTTGCGCGGCTATCAGACACTGGTGGTCGACCTCGATCTGCAGGCAAATTTGACCCATTGCCTGCACGGGCCCCTGCCGGAGGGCGCACCCAACATGGGTGAGGTTATTCTGGATGAAGCGCCGATCACGGATATACTGGTGCCCACCAGCACGGACAATTTGGTGCTGGCGCCGGCCGGCGAAAGCATGGCCAATCTGGAAATCAATTTGGCAGCGGCGATCGGGCGCGAACAGGCCTTGCGCAGCGCCTTTGCCCATCCCGCCCTGCAGGATTTTGATTTTGTCTTGATGGACAATCCGCCCTACTTGAGCTTGGTGACGATCAATTCATTGGTGGCCGCCGCGCAGGTGCTGATGCCGGTCAGTTGCGAATATCTGCCGATGCTGGGCCTGAAATGGCTGTTGAAGACGGTCGAGCGCGTGCGCGCGCGCCTGCATCCCGACTTGGGCATCCTCGGCTATTTGCTGACCATGTACGACTTGCGCATCGGCATCACGACCGAGGTCGAGGAGATCCTGCGCGAACAGTTTGGCGCGGCGGTCTTCAACACGGTCGTGCGGATCAACGCGCGCCACAAGTCCGCGCCGGCCGAGCACCAGACCATTTTCCAATATGAACACAGTGCGCACGGGCGCGGCACGGAAGATCACGTTAATTTGGCGCAGGAAGTGTTGAAACGCCTGCACCTGCCGCCGCGCAAGCGCGCTTGATTATCAGGCCATTCGGGAGGCCCCATGCCACTCAACAAAGTGAAAGTCCGCAAGAGTCTGTTTGATAGCGCACCGCCCAGCGCCACGCCCGCACCGGCGCCCGCGACACCCATGCCGGCGGCGGCACCGCCCGCGGCCCACGTGCCGAAATTCATGACCTTCGATGCCAAACTCTCAATCCTGCTCTCCGGCGAGCAGCTCGATTACCTTGAGAAATTCGTCAAAGAAGTGCTCAAGCACCGCCGCACCAAGAAAGAGCGCATCACGAAAAACACCGTCTTGCGCTGCTTGGTGGATTTGCTGCGCGCGCTGCCACTCGCGCTCACCGATATTCCCGATGAAGACGAACTGCGCCGCCGCCTCCTGGCCGTGGTGCGCAAGTAACCGCGCCATCATTATGCGAAAGGAGACGAGAGCTTTTGTCGAGTGTCTGGCGCGCAGCATGGCGCTGCCGGAACCCATTGTCGAAATTGGCGCGCTGCAAATCGAAGGCCAGGAAAAGTACGCCGACCTGCGCCCGTTCTTCCCCAACCAGCAGTTCATCGGCTGCGACATGCGCGCAGGCCAGGGCGTGGACCGCATCGAAAACTTGCACGGACTGACCTTCGCGGATGGCGCGCTTGGCACGCTGATCATGCTGGACACGCTCGAACATGTGCAGTATCCGTTCAAAGCCATGAGCGAAGTAAGGCGCGTCATGAAACCGGGCGGCGTCGTGCTGATGACCTCGGTCATGCTCTGTCCGATTCACGCCTATCCATCGGACTACTGGCGCTTCACGCCCGAGGCCTTCAAAGTACTGCTCGAGCCGTTTGAGACGCGCTGGGTGTTCTCCGACCGGCCGGCCTTGTTCCCGCGCTCGGTCTATGGCGTCGGCATCAATGGCGCGGCTGATGCCGCCACGGCGCAACGCGTGGCCGACGCGGTGCAGCGCGATGTCGTGCAACGTTTCTTTGGCGAGGAGGCCATGTCGGTCATCACCGTGGACGGCAATCTGGTGACGGTGACGCGCCGCAAAGTGCGCGGGCGCGTGTTGTTCGCCTTGCGCGCGCTCGAACTGGCGCGGCAGCGCCTGCGCCGCACCTGGAAACGCATGCTCGGCCGCGGCAAATGACGCCGCTGCTATAAAAATGAATTGCCGCAAAACCATTTTTCTCTGCAACCCGAATCCCGCAGCACCTCAGATACTATGGCCACCAAGACACGAAGACACGAAGAAGAGGCAGCATGAAGAACTTGTTGTTGTGCAACCGCAGCAAGCTGCGCATAGCCAATAGTATGGTCTGCGTTTTCTTCGTGGCAAACTTCTCTGCCGCTGTCCTGAATCCCGCCTGTGGCGGGATCCACGCCGCTGGCGGGATCCGCGCCGATGGCGACTCCAAGCAGCTCCCAAGCCAGCTCCAAGCAGCCCTGAACCATGTCTGGTGAAGTGAAACATAATGAAGGCTACATGCTGACCACTCATCATTCATCACTCATCATTCATCATTTTTCCTGACCCCTGGCTGCCATGCGCGCTTCCATCATCCTCCCACTCTACAACGGCGCGGCATTCATCGCCGAGACGCTTGCGTCACTCGCTGCACAAACGCTGCAGGATGCCGAGCTGATTGTGGTCAACGATGGCAGCACGGACAATTCCCCAGAGCTTGTTGAAGAAATCTGCAGGAATTCCACTGTGCCGATTCTGCAATCCTTACGCTTGATTACCCAGGCAAATCAAGGCGTGGCCGCCGCGCGCAACGCCGGCATTGCCGCCGCGCGCGCCGCGTGGGTTGCGCTGATCGACCAGGATGATCTCTGGCTGCCGCACAAGCTCGAACGCCAATGGCAGGCGGTCTCCGCCGCGCCGCAGGCCGTCTGGCACTATTCCGCCTTCACCCGTTTTTACGCCAGTGGCCGCGACGTGCATAAAATCAACGGCAGCGCCGACCGAGTCGAAACCCTGCGCCGCCTCGTCGCCGGCGAGTTGTTCATTCCGCCGGCGACGGCGCTGGTGCGCACGGATATCTGCCGCACGGTCGGCGGCTTTGACTCGACCATTATTCCGAGTGATGATTGGGATTTCTTCTTGAAGCTGGCAGAGCAGCACGAGCTGGCCTACACGCCGGAGTGCTTGGTGCGCTTTCGTTCGCATCCGACCTCGACCGGCAAACGTCAGCGCCGGCGCATCTTCAAAATGCAGGAACAAGTGCTGCAGCGCCACGCGCCGCGCGTCGCCGCCGTCGTGCCGGCGCGCATGATCAAACACCGTTTTGCCAATATTTATTGGCATCTTGGGCGGGAAGCCGCGGATGAGGGCGACGCCGCCGCTGCGCGCGCCCTGTTCCGTCGCGCGTTGCGCCTGCATCCCACCCGCATCAAACTCTGGCGCAGTCTGCTGACGAGTCTTGTGTAGTGCCTGGCTGATTGTTTTGCCAGGCGATCTTGTATGCGTAGCCGGAACCAGGCCTTCGCAAGTTCCGGCGACGCCCCCCACGCCCTTGCGGCGTGGGTGAAGAAGATCACAATTCACACGGAGAGTAGTATGAGTGATTTCGCTAATAATATGTGGGTTCTGCTGTTTGTGTTTTCTTTTCGTCTTTGCGCAGAGACCCAGCAATGGGCAACAGTGAACTATGTGGCAATTCAAGATTGGACCGCGCCGGTTGTAACGGCGAGCGTACCTGTTGAGAACACGTGGCAAACGTTTCTGGAAAGTGATCGCAACGCAGGACGCAATTGTGTTAGGCTGACCAATCTAATGACCAGTGCGTCGCTCATTGTGGAAGCCGTATGTGAAAGCTACCCTGCCATAAAGCAATACAATAGTTCGAACTTGCATGAAATAGTAGAGAGGAACTATGAAAACCTAAGTAAGATGCGCATAAAACGCATTCTTGGTTCGCGCTGGTCGGAGGATGAAACGCGCGCAAGATTGAGTTGTTCAAATAACACGCTATATCTTTTCGTAGCACATCGCCCGGCTGTAGACAGCGGTGTAGTTAATAATCCTTGGCTCATCCTCGGCAATGAGTATATGCTGTGGCTGAAACCGCTGAATTTGAGCGATGAGAAATTCAGCCGCATTCAGTCTTACGCATATGAGCCCATCAATCGCAACGCGATATATGCAGCCTGCATTGGCAACAAGGGCTGCATTCCGATTGCTGAAAAGCGCCGCAGCCTTCCCGTGCCGAGTTGCAGTACTGACACGACCAATATGCTTGCACAAATGGATCGCCACGCGGCTGAATACAGACATGCGTACTATATGAACAGCTACAATACTACGAACCTGAGTGATATTGTGAACGCGGTGCGACACCTGTCACGCGCAATGTCAGACACCGCAGAAAAGCAAGCCGACGTTAATGAAGCCAAACGCTTGCTCAACGCTCCGAAAAACATCAACATGGAAGCGTTGACTGTGACACAGCACTTCATATTCGTGGACTATGCAGTGCCAGAAAAATGAGCAGGTATGGCAATTGCCGCCACACTCAGGGCATCATGCGCCACTGCAAAAACAACAAGATCAACAAACTCCGTATTTTTGTTGGCATGCCAATCTTGAGCTGGGCCGGCTGGTGGCTTGGCGCGCAAATCCGCGTCATGACTGCCTTCATTGTCAGCATTGGCAGTATGCTCGGCGTCTATCTTGGCTGGCGCATCAACCGCGATTATTTGAGCTGACGCACGCCACGGGCGCTGACTTACTGCGCGGCCGTGCCGTCGTCGACCTTGGCCACCCACGCGCGCGCGGCATCCAACTGGGCTGCAGAGAAGTGTTTGACTTGGGCGGCCACGAAATGCGCGGTGATGTGCTCGGCCACGGCGCCCAGCGGCGAGTCGGTGACCACCGCGACTTTGCGCACGTTCTTGTGATGGTCGCGCACGAAGCGGAAATGGCGCACGGCCGCGCCGAGGTTTTCCCAGCCGGGAAAGTGCGGGACTTCAAGGATCAGGCCGTGCAAGCTGCCGTACTGCTCGATGAACGGATCGACCACGCCGGCGATTTGGTCGAAGTCTTGGGCGCGTAGCGGGCCGGTCGGGCGCACATGCAGGACGGCGTGTTGCTGGTCAAGGGTAAAGTCAATCATGGGGCATGCTCCTTATTTTTATACAATTGTACTGGATCATACCCGGTGCGTCAAGCCAAAAATGCGGTTGACGCAGGTCGCTGTATTTCATACAATGCCACGCAGACGCATGACCGCACAACCGAAACATCTTGTTCGACTTTCGCTCATCATGGGTGTCGTTGCATGTGCCGTGAGCGGCGCAACGCCGGGCGTGATCGATGCACTCGACCGCGCCGCCGTATGTGCCTTTTTGCATGCAGCAGCGAGCAACGGTGTCGTGGATGCAATGTACGAACTGGGCTGGATGTATGAAAGCGGAGATGGTGTTGCCACAAATGAAGTCGCGGCGTTCACATGGTATTATTCGGCCGCAACCAGCGGCTATGCCGATGCGCAAATGAAGATTGGTTGGTGCTACGACAATGGCGTCGGCGTCAGCCAAGACGTTCAGGCAGCATACCATTGGTACCGTGCGGCTGCGGAGAGCGGTCTGCCGCGCGCGCAACGGGTGGTGGGCTATTGCCATGAATATGGCGAGGGCACCACGCAAGATTACTCGGCGGCAGTCGCATGGTATCTTGCCGCCGCCACGCAAAGCTATGCGGTGGCTGAGTTCGACATGGGGCATCTCTACTACTTGGGGCGCGGCGTGCCCAGAGACGACACCCAGGCTTTCGCATGGTTCTTGAAAGCGGCGCAGCACGGGCATGCACGGGCGTGCTTGGTGGTGGCCGACAGTTATGAAGAAGGCTGCGGTGTGAAAGAGGACCGGCAAAAGGCGCGGCACTGGTACCAACGCGCCGCGCGCCACGGCATCACGGAAGCCCATCTCAAGCTCGGATTGGCTTATCTCACCGGCGTGGATGCGACGCCCGATTATGACAAGGCCCTGACACATCTGCAGGCCGTGACCCGCGCCCACGATGCTGAGATCAATGAGCTCGCCGGTGCCTGGCTTTGCCTGGGCGGCATTCATCTCATGCAAGGTGACGCCAGCAAGGCGGGCACCGCGCTGCAGCGCGCATGGGCCTGCCTGCCGGCAACCGTGCGCAGAGCTGGTTTTGTTGCCGCGGTGTTTGCGACCGGCGGGGTGCTGAGTTTGCTTCTGCCGTTTGTACTGCTGACAGGCCGGCGGCAGACGGCAACCACATGGTGCATGACGGATGCGGTGCTGATCATGCTGTTGTTTGGCGTGGGGCAGGTTTGTGCGTCACTGGCGATCTTTGTGCCACTCGGAACCGCCACGCCGATGCTGCTGCGCGCCATTGTCTGGACCACTCTGGCGAACGGCATGGTGGTGTTGATTGGTGCGTGGATTGCATGGTGCCGCGGATGGAATGTGGCCGATGCGCTCGGTCTGACGCGCGTGGCGTGGCGCCCGCTGCTGGCCACAGTGGCCGGTGGTTATGCCGTGGTGCTGCTGGGCAATGTTGGCTACGTTGGCCTGCTAAAGGCGTTTGGCATCACGCTCAAGCCGCAAGCGCTGCGCGAGTTGATCGCCTTATGCCACGGACCGCTGGCGGTCAGCACCATTCTGGTGTGTGGCGGCGTGCTGCTGCCGGTGTGCGAAGAGCTCATTTTCCGAAGTGTCCTCTACCCGGGACTGCGTTCGCGCCTGGGGGTGCACGCGGCGCTGATCGTGTCTGCGCTGGTGTTTGCCGCCGTGCACCTGGAACTGCAATATCTGGTGCCGTTGGCGGTGTTTGGCTTGGTGCTGGCCGTGACGCGTGAGCGCACGCGCAGCGTCGTGCCGGCGTGCATCATTCATGTGCTGAACAATTCCATCATGCTGGGCATCACGCTGTACCAGTGATGCCGGGCACTCCACCAGCAAGAATCTCGGCCCTTTTCCTAAGTGGCAAGATTTGTGGTTGGTACGGTCAGAACTTAACCATTGTTTTGTGCTTATGAAAACCCGCGCATCTCTTTATGAGGGTGTTGCCAGTATAATTGCGCTGCTATTGGCGCTTGCTCTCGGTGTTGCCGTCCGTCTCTCTGCGGAATTGAAGATGGAACTTCCGGGACTTGAATGGGTAATGTGGGCAATGGTTGGCATAACGGTGTTCTGCTTTGGCATGCTATACCTTTTTTGCCCGAGAACATATTTCCCCGTGCTGCGCTGGCGTAAGGTCACACTCATTGTCAGCGCGTCTATAGCCATGCTCCACACGTTAGTCATCGTTTATGCGGCGATTATGGCTTACCGTTATGATACTATGTGGCTGCTTACGGCTGACATTTTGGATAATCAGATCTGTTTTTTTCTTGTCCTGTTTCCATCGCGCTCTTTCTGGACCGACGTGGGAGCATATCTCATTATGGGCGGCTTGTGGTATGCATGTGCCGTTGTATGTGGCGCACGGCTTGTGGGGTTGATAGCGAAGTCATGCTGCTTTATTTCGGAACGGTTACGCAGCTAGTGCCATTCAGCAGAGAAAAACCATGTGGACGATTGTGTAATCTGCCCGCGACCAGCGGTCGCGGCCACAATACCCAACGCGGCGCGGGGTTTGCCCGCGCCGCGTTGCGAATGAATAGGTGAGGCCGTTCGAGACTAGTTGTGCAGGATTGCGCGCAGGTCCTCGTCCGGGGTTGTGATCGGCTTGATCCCGAATTTCTCGACCAGAATGTTCAGCGCGGCGGGCGTGACAAACGCCGGCAGCGACGGGCCGAGCCGGATGTTCTTGATGCCCAGATGCAGCAGCGTCAGCAGGATACAGACGGCTTTCTGCTCGTACCACGAGAGCACCATCGAGAGTGGCAGATCGTTGACGCCACAGTTGAACGCGCCGGCCAGCGCGACCGCGATTTGAATCGCCGAGTAGGCGTCGTTGCACTGGCCGCAATCGAGCAGGCGCGGGATGCCGCCAATCGTGCCGAAGTCCAGCTTGTTGAAACGATATTTGCCGCAGGCCAGCGTCAGAATCACGCAATCCTGCGGAACTTTCTGGGCCAACTCGGTGAAGTAATTGCGCCCCGACTTGGCGCCGTCGCAGCCGCCGATCAAGAAGAAGTGTTTGATCGCGCCCTTCTTGACGGCCTCAATGACCGTGCCGGCCACGCTCATGACCGTGTTGTGCGCAAAGCCAATGGTGATGGTCTTTTCGGGCGCATCGGCGGTGAAGCCCGGCGCGGCCAGCGCGGCGGCGATGACCGGCGCGAAATTGCGGTCGGCAATGTGCGTCACGCCCGGCCAGGCGACCAGCCCGCTGGTGAAGATGCGTGCCTTGTATGATTCTTGTGGCTTTTGAATGCAATTGGTCGTCATCAGGATCGGGCCGGGGAATTCATTGAATTCCTTTTGCTGATCCTGCCATGCGCCGCCGTAGTTGCCGACCAGATGCTTGTGTTTTTTCAAGCCGGGGTAGGCCAGACACGGCAGCATTTCGCCGTGGGTGTAAACGTTGATACCCTTGCCGGCGGTCTGTTGCAGCAACGCATCGAGATCCTTCAGATCGTGGCCGGAGACGAGCATGCACTTGCCCTTGACCGGCGTAACGCGCACGACGGTCGGCTCGGGATGGCCGTAGGCGCCGGTGTTGGCCTTGTCAAGCATGCCCATGACGGTGAGGTTCACCTCGCCGACTTTGAGCGCCAGGCCGAGCAGGTCGCCGAGCGCCGGCTGCGGATTGGTCAAGGCGTGCAGCGCCTCATGGAAGAAGGCGTAGACGTTGTCGTCTTCGACGCCGAGCACGTGGGCATGATCAGTATACGCGGCCGTGCCTTTCAAACCGTAGGTGACCAGCTCGATCAAGCCGGTGATATCGTCGCCGAGGGTTTGCTTGCGGTGCTCGACGCCGACCTCGAGCGCTTGCTTGAGCAGGCCGGCGTCATCGGCGGCGGGCTGCCACGTGGCGGGGCCATTCAACGTCTCGGGCTTTGCGCCGACTTTCTTGCAGGCAACCTCGTAGAGGGCCTTGGCCGTGTCGCGCAAGGTGGCGGCACGGCGGATCAGGGCCGTGATGCGCGCGGCGTCGAAGTTGACGTTGGTGATCGTGGTGAACAAGGCCTCGACGACAAACAGGTCAACCTTGTGATCTTTGGCGCCGAGTGTGCGCGCGAGATGGGCATAACTGGCGATGCCCTTGGTGGCATGCACCAGCAAGTCTTGCAGTGCGGCCGTCGTCGGGTCTTTGCCACAGACGCCGTGGGCGGTGCAGCCGGTGCCCTTCGCGGTTTGTTCACATTGATAACAGAACATGGTGCTCATTGTTGTGCTCCTTTCTTGGATTGGGTGAAGAATTGGACGAGTCGGACAAGTCAGACATGTCGGACGGGTCGGACATAGTTATGCGCGGGCCATGGTTAGCAGCATCTTGAATTGCGACTGGGCGCGCACGGCATGCGGCACGTTGGCCGGCATGACGATCACGCCGCCGGCCGCGAGTGCGTGCGGCGTGCCGCCGATGCTGATGGTCGCGCGACCATCCAGCAGTTGGACCATCGCGTGAAACGGCGCGGAATGCTCGCTCAAGCTTTGGTCGGCGTCAAACGCGAACAACGTAACCGTGCAGCCGGCGGTCTCAACCAGGGTGCGGCTGACGACCGCGTGCGGCTGGTAGTCGAGCAAGGCGCCCAGCGTGGCGGGCGTGCCGAGCACGGCGTCATCAACGTGGCCGTGCTGTTGGTCGGCCTGCGCAGCCGCGGTGCATTTGTGGGAACAGGCTTTACTCATGGAGTGTGCCCTCGAGGGTGATGGTGATGTCACGGACGGGAATGGCCGAGCCCGCTTGTTTCTGCGCGGCGTCGACCAAGCGGCGCACGCCGAAACAGCACGGGACTTCCATGTGCGCGACCGTGATGGATTGAATATGTTGCGTGCTGAAAATGGCGGCCAGTTTGGCGAGATACTGCTCCTGGTCATGATCGAGTTTCGGACAGAGCATGATCAGCGTTTTGCCGCGCAGCAGCTCATGGTGGAAATTGGCCAAGGCGAACGGGACGCAATCGGCGGCGATTAACAAATGGGCATTGGTGAAAAACGGCGCGGCCGGATTGAGCAAGTGCAGTTGAATCGGCCATTGGCGCAACTCGGAAGCGAGCACGGGTGTGGCGGCATCGGCGGTGGCCGGCGCGGCTTTGGTGCGGTCGCGCATACGCATGCCCGGGCAGCCGGCGGGCGGCGCGGCCGTTACCGGCGCAGCGTCCGCAGGCACGGGCAGGTTGTGGTTGCGCAGGTACGCGAGCGCCTGCTGGTGGAACTCCGTCTGCCCGTGATCGCGCAAATGAACAAGATGGGCTTTGATTACGTTCGGCCCGCCCTTGACGACATTTGCCATGACGGCGCGCTCATCGTACGGCGCGGCCTCGCGTTCTTCGATCGTGATCGCGCCTTCCGGGCAGGTGCCTAGGCATGCGCCCAACCCGTCGCAGAACAGATCGCTGATCAGCCGCGCTTTGCCGTCAATCATCTGAATGGCGCCCTCGGGACAATTGGGGATGCACAAGCCACAGCCGGTGCATTTGTCAGCATCAATCGTGATGACCTTACGCTTCATCAAGGTCCTTGAGCAGGTGCGCGATGGTTATGCGCTGGAACTTGGCCAGCACCGTGCGTTCGATGTCCAGCAAGCGGTGGCGCAGGACGCAGGTGGCGCGATTATGGCACACTTTTTTGCGGAAGAGGCATTCGGTCATGTTCGGCGCGCCTTGGAACAATTTTAGGATGTCGGCCAGGCGCATGGTGCGCGGCGCGCGGGCGAGGGCCACGCCGCCGGTGATGCCTTCGCGCGTGGTGACATAGCCGGCCTGGGCGAGCGTCTGCACGATGGCGCGCAGGAATTGCAGCGGAATGCGCTCGGCCTCGGCGATGCGGCGGGCCGAGAGACGGCCGTCATGCTGGGCGAGGCGCAGCAGGGCGCGAATGGCGTAGTCGGACTTTTTGGTCAGCAGCTTCATCAGCAGGAGCCGTGGGTGAACGGTAGTGTTGCCGGCCCGGCGCGGGCAACTGATACTATTATAGTGTAAGTTTAGGCGTTTGTCAAGTGTCATGGCAAAACAGGTTGCGCGCGTGGTGATTATGGTATACTAGCATTGATGAATGGATCTAGACACACGCACGGGCCGGGCCGCTGGCTGGCGTCGCTTGGCTGCCTGACGTTGCTGCTGGCCATGCCGGCGGCGGCAGTCGTGATCAACGAATTGAACTACAATCCGCAGGGCAGCGATGACACAACCGAGTTCATTGAGTTCTACAACGCCGGCGCCGCGGCGGTGGCGCTGAACGGTTGGACGATGAGCGCCGGCGTGGATTTCACGTTTCCGGCCGGCGCGGTGATCCCGGCGCAGGGCTACCTGGTGCTGGCGCAGAACACCAACGCGTTTGCGGCAATGTACCCGGGCGTCAGCAATGTGTATGGGCCCTTTGCCAACGGCACGAAACTGGACAATGGCGGCGAGCGGGTGGCGCTGAGCGACCATGGCGGTGTCGTGGTGTGCGAAGTGACCTATAGCGACGACCCGCCCTGGCCAACGGCGCCGGACGGCAGTGGTCCGAGTTTGGAGCTGCAACATCCGTTGTTGCCGCCGCAGACGGCCTCGAGCTGGGCGGCCAGCACCATCAACGGGGGCACGCCCGGTGCGCGCAACACGACCTATCTGGGCGACACCGTGGTCATTGATCAGGGCAGCACGCCGGCGTATCCGCAGGCAGGCCAACCGTTCGCCATCACCGCCATGGTCTTGGCGCCGACGAGCGTCGTGAGTCTCACGCTGTATTACCACACCAATCAAGGGCATGAGACGTCGGTCATGATGTCCGCTGACGACTTGGCTGACGCTGACGATGACGATGACAACATCTATGGTGCACTGTTGCCGGGCTTTCCGGACGCAACCTACGTGTACTACTACTACCGCTTGCTTCTGGCGAATGGCAGTGCCTACGATTTTCCCGTGGCGGTGACCAATGAAGCAAACAGCCCCTGGCTGCTGCTGCGCTTGTCCTACAATGGTTTGGAGACACAAGTTGCGCCGCGCTCGTTCTGGCAAACGAGCAGCACCACCGGCGTGGCGACGTCGAGCCGCTTGTACGCCTATCTGGGCGGGCCGGGCGAGATTCTGCTCGATGATGTGTCCATCACGCTGGGCGGGACGCAGTATGTGCGTAATGGCAGCTTCGTCAGCAATACCGCCAACTGGACCATGGTTGGCAATCATAGTGGCTCAGTGTTTGACGACAGCGACGGCAACAGCGCGCCCGGCTGTTTGCGCATCGTGGCAACCGGTGCGGGCGATGGCTCGCCGGGCAACCATGTGCGCAGCGACACCAGTCCGGCGTTGGCCCTCACGGGCCCGGTCTACACGCTCAGCTTCGCCTATCGCGCGCCACTGATGGCGGCGCGCGACTGGTACACCTGCGCGATTGGCGCGACCAACTGGCAGCTGCTGCGCATCAACGAAGTGCTGCCATGGAATGCGACCGGTATTACCGACGAAGACGGCGCCACCTCAGACTGGGTTGAAATGTACAACAGTGGGACGAATGCCTTGAACCTGTATGGCGTCGGTCTGTCCGATGACGACGGCGAGCCGTTTCTCTGGCGCTTTCCGGACTGCGTCATCGAACCGCACGGCTTCCTGTTGGTGTACGCCTCGGAGAAGAACCGTACGTCGCCGCGCTTGCACACGAATTTCAAATTGGATGCGCAAGGCGAGACCTTGTGTCTGACCGCGCCGAGCGGGCAGCGGATTCAGCAACTGACACACGGCGCGGTGCCGGCCGACATCTCGCGCGGCAGCGTGCCGGACGGCGCGCCCAGCAATGTCTATTTCACCACGCCGACACCGGCCGGGCCGAACACCACCGCCTATTGTCTGGCGATGACTGAGCAGCCGCAGTTCTCGCGTCCGGGCGGCTTCTTCAGCGGCACGCTCTCGCTCACGATCAGCGTGCAATCCGCCGGCGCCGTCATTCGCTACACGCTCAACAACAGCACACCGACGGCCGCGTCCGCGCTCTACACCAACGCCCTGAGCATCAAGACCACCACCTACGTCAAAGCGCGCGCGTTTCAAGATGGGCTGCTGCCCGGGCCGGTGGCGGCGCATGCCTATTATGCCACGCTGCCGGGCTATGTGACCTCGTCCACGTTGCCGATCATCGTGGTGGACACGCTCGGCGCGGCGATTCCGGACGAACCCAAGATCATGGCGCGCATGGGCGTGATTGACCACGGCATGGGCCAGACCAATCTGATCACGGATCCCTTTACGCAGTACGAAGGTGCGATTGGCATTGAGCTGCGCGGCAAGTCATCGCAGAGCTTTCCCAAGAAGCAATACGGGATTGAGACGCGCACGGATGACGGCGCCGGCATGGACGCGGCGCTGCTGGGCTTCCCGGCCGAAAGTGATTTTATTCTGAACGCGAATTATTCCGACAAGACCCTGATGCGCAATGCCTTTGCCTATGACCGCTCGAACGGCCAAGGCCAGTACGCGGTGCGCACGCGTTATTGCGAGATGATCCTCAACGGCGTCTATAACGGCGTCTATATCTTCATGGAGAAGATCAAACGCGCTGGCCACCGGGTCGACATCGCCAAGCTGCGCGCGTACATGGACACTGAGCCGGACATTTCCGGCGGCTACATTCTGAAAATCGACAAACTCGACACCTACGACACCTACTTTTATACGAGTAACGGCACCGAGCTTGTGCACGTCTACCCGAAGGGCACGGACATCACCATGCCGCAGAAAAACTGGATTCGGGCCTACATGAATGCGTTTGAGGCCGTGCTGCTCTCGGCCAATTATGCCGACCCGACCAATGGCTATGCGAAGTACATTGATGTGCCCTCGTTTGTGGATCATTATATCCTGATTGAGATGACGCGCAACATTGACGGGTTTCGGATCAGTTTCTACCTGTACAAGGATCGCGCAGGCAAGCTGGTGGCCGGGCCGCCGTGGGACTTTGACTTGTCGTGCGGCAACGCCAATTACTATGACGGCTGGTTGACGAACGGCTGGTACACGGGCTATAACGAGCGGCCGTTTTGGTGGGCGCGCCTGTTGCAGGATGCACAATTCCGGCGCGCCTGCCGCGCGCGCTGGAACGCCCTGCGCAAGGGTGTTTTCGCGGTGCCGGAGGCGACCGGCTATTTGGCGCGCACGGCGGCATCGCTCAACGGCGCGCAGCAGCGCAACTTCGCCCGCTGGCCGATTCTGGGCCAGTATGTCTGGCCCAACTGGTATATCGGCCAGACCTACGCACAGGAAGTCACCTGGATGCAGCAATGGGTGCGCGGCCGCATCGGCTGGCTCGACAGTCAATGGCCGGTGGTCCTCGCCGACTTCAGCGCCGCGCCGACCAACGCCATCATTGGCGAGACGATCACTTTTACCGACACCTCAACCGGCGTGCACAGCGAGCGTTGGTGGTCATTTGGCGACGGAACGGCGAGCGGCCTCGCAACACCTTACAAACAGTACCTAAACACCGGCGTCTACACTGTGCAACTCGTGATCAGCAACGCGCCGGCGGCGTATGGCTGGATCAGCGACACGGCTGCGCGCACGAACTACATCACGATTCTGCCGGAGCCCGGCGCGCTGCTGCTGGGCCTGCTGGCGTTGCGCTGTGCGCGGCGCCGTTGAATGTGGGAGCGGCTGCCATGTTGTTTGGAATTCCGCCAGCAGCGCTGCCCGCCCCGCCGGGCTTGCCCCGGTGGACGGAAAGATTGACAGGCTGTGGGAGGATTGCCGGCCCCGGCGACCATGTCCTCTTCTACACCATCGCCTATGCTTAAATCACGCATTCTAATTGGGCTCTCTTGGACATGCCTTGTGTGCATTACTGCATGCGCAGCGGATGTGCCCGCAATTCAGCGCCTGCCATGTTCTCCGCAGTGCCGGTCCATTCTCTTGACCAGCCAACTATTGCAGAGTGCATCAGGCCCTGGACTCGCGCTTGCCTCGCCGATCAAAGAGAGCCCTTATTCATGGATGTGGCTGCTTGGCTACGCAACCCAAGCCGTTACCCGTGTTCACGCAGCAATGTCCACCCAGGAAGTGTCTTCTAGTGATGTAGCGACGCAGGCGGCACCTTCGGCTGAGTCTGAGGCACCGGACGCGGCGCAGAGCCCCGACATGCAGAGAACATACGTAATGCTTGATGGCGTGCAACAGCTTGTTACCTATGTGCGCCCCTCAAGCGTAACAAATAAGATTCATGTGACGTATGGCGCGTTTCCTGACACGAATACTGCGCATGACGTGTTTGTGTTCGTTACCACTGAAGCTACCGTTATTTTTGCACCTGACAAGAATCTGGAGCAACAACTAGTCTTTTTGCCGGATGAAGTCTTATTTCCCGATGGCGGCCTTATTTTCAGGCAGGGATCATTCTGCGTTCTCGTTGGCTATCTGGGCTCTAGTCCTGATGAGGGCATGGATGATTTGCTTGCGTGTGCGAATGCCATTCTCAGCCGCATCAACGCGATCAGCAACCAGCAGTGATTCTCTGCCGGCTCTTGCCGGTCAAGTTACTAATGAATGCGCTTACTAGGTGTCATGCCAATTGTAGCCGCGGGCGCCTGCTTGGAGTCCCGTCAACGGCGCGGATGACCGCGGCTGCAGAAGCCGCCCTCACCGCGGGCGGCTACAAGTACACTGCAACGTAGAAAGCGTTCTCATTAGTATCTGACGTTTGGTGCCATCGGGTTGCCATTGCCGTTTTGCACAGCCAAATCGCGCTTCTAAGAAACCTGTCGCCTCATTGTGGTATAATGGCCTCATGCCACGCGCGAACTGTTACTACGCTCCTGGCTGCAGCTGGCACATCACGCGCCGTTGCCATCAGCGTGCGTTCCTGTTGCCGTGTTGCCACAGGCACGCACGTGTTGCGTTGCTGCAGATACATTGACGTGCGCATGCTGAGGAGATGCTCCTGTGAACAAAGAGACGTATCCGAGAATGGTCGCACTTGTGTGGTGCGCATGGGTGATGTGCGTGTCCGCATTTGCTGGAACGCCAATGGCGGTACAAGATATGCCGCATTATGCGCAGTATCGTCCAATTCTGCTGAATGCACAAATCCTGATGGGCGTGTCCAATGGCGTCATGGCCGCCCAGTCAACTGTGATCCAAAGGGACTTTGAGTGGACCTGGCTGCCTGGGTACGCGACCCAAAGCCTGGGCCAAACTGCCTTGGCCACCCAGGAACTGTCTTCTACCGGCTGTGATGAGCCACATGTGCTGGAGAGGCCCATGTCTGTGAAGCAGTTTGCATATTCACATGGCATTCAACAATGTGTGTCCAGATATGATGCAACATTGGGCATGACCAATCAGATTCTCATTATCTACGGTGTCTTTGCGGACACCACTACAGCCCATGATGTGTTTTGCTTTGTCACGAGCCAAGCCTCGATCCCATTCAGACGCAGCACGATTTTGGAGAAAGAGCTGGTCTACCTGCCGGATGAAGTGCTTTTTGCCTATGATGGTGCCTTGAAGTTTCGCCAAGGAGCAATCTGCATCGGCATAAGCATCTTAGGAGGACATACCCCGGAAGGAGCAAAGGCTGCAATTGGTTGTGCGAATGCCATCTTGACACGCATAAGGCACGTGACCACGACCGAGTAGAATGTCTCAGCGGCACCAAATCATCGATGCTAACGGCCACCGTGTTTGGGGCGATTGTGATGGGGCGGGACGTACATGCGGTGGCGGTGCTTGTTGACTAAGTGGGGTGGAATGGGGTCAGGCGTGCAATGTACACTAAGAGTTGACAAACGCAGGTGTTTATGATATCGTACATAGATGGCACGACCACTGCGCATTGAAGGAGCTGGGCTCTGGTACCATGTGATGTGCCGGGGCAATGGTGGACAGCACGTCTTTGTCGATGACACGGATCGCGAGGCGTTCCTTGCGCGGCTGGGCATGGTCGCAGGTGCGTTTCATGTCGAGCTGCACGCGTACG
>Ga0268284_1000124_pt1 | contig 72211 bp, 62 predicted proteins | sample saktaG_14_FD_190137 | JGI IMG/M metagenome (GOLD analysis project Ga0268284, IMG submission 190137) | Saline water microbial communities from Sakinaw Lake, British Columbia, Canada - sak_2013_06_06_40m | ecosystem: Environmental > Aquatic > Non-marine Saline and Alkaline > Saline ...
TGTCCTTATTTTGAGAAATTGCCTAACCGATTTGAAATGCTCTGTCTTCAAAAGGCCTTTTCGGATAATGTCAGACACCATAGCACATATGCACGGACATTCAGCGTCCTACGTCGAAAAAATATGCGACTGGAAGAAGCAAACGGTTCGGCCTATGGGGCATACAGGGACGTCATTTTCAGGATTTCATTTTCAAGCTCCGGCGGGCGGATTACCTTCACATCTGCACTGAACTGCAGGATCTTCATTTTCACCTCGCGAAAATCGGCAACCGGAAAGGACAGTTCCAGGCTGCCATCGGCAAGATTCGTGATTTTCTGAGGGGGACGCCAGATTTGTTCCCGTATCCAGCGCGAGCGAAACGGGGTGAATCGCAGGGTGATTTCTATTTGAAGCGTTCAAGGATAAGGAAATCTCCCATCGGCAGTCTCCTTGCTGGTGAATCATTTCCGGCGCATTGGCAAAGATGGCCTGAAATGATTCGTGAACTGCTTCAGGCCAAAGAAATCCAGCCGAAAAGAATTCATAATCCTATAAAACACTTAAATCATTTCGTAAACATTTTTATTTTTCAGAATTTGCTGAAGATTCCGATTGAGGTCAGGTACTCATCGAACTCCCGGTAATTGGCATTTGAAATATCCTGTTCGTTCCGTCCCAGATTAACCGTAAAGTTGATATTGGCCCCGATATGGGCGTTGAAGTCATGGCTCAGGCCTGTTGAAAACGTATACAGCCAATCGTTACGTAGTGAAGGGGCAGACCCGCTGTCGAGATTCCCGACGGTGTAATCCGCATTCTTTACCTGGCAGTTCAGATTCCAGATTAATTTCGAATCGAATTTGTGGCGATAGCCCAGTTCAAGACTGGTGTCAAAAGTCGGAACCTGTCCGGTGCTGGATATCCATCGGGTACCTTTGTATTTGAAGATGACCGTATCCTGTTTCGATATTTCACCTGTCAGTGAAGATTCCCCATAAAAATTGACCTGGTTTCTATCGTTTACCGGGGCATTGTCATCGTACTCTCGAAAATCCGGCCCGCCGAGCAATGACAGGGTAAGCCAGTTGAAGAGTTTTCCTTCAATACCGATAAGTGCCCGGTGATAGTCGTTGGTTGAAGTGTAATTCGAGTTTATCACTGTATCCTGATACTGGTGCCCATAACGATACCCTATAAAAATGGCCAATTGCGAAGATATCCTGCGGCCCAAATCCACCCCGCCATTGATTTCATAACGGTCAACCCAATTCTGATACCCGCTGGTTGTCCGCTGGTCTGTCAACATATCCCAAAACTGAAGTGTACCCGTTGGGCGGACGAAGAATGCGTCCAGGTCAAGTTGAAACTCCATTTTCGTTCGATCCTGATACTGATTCCGGCGTTCACGGGGGAGGGCATGGGCATAGCAGCTTCGGACATTATCCGGAGCAGGATAGATCGGGGCGACACTGCTGCCATCTATGTAGACGAAGGAATTGTCAAGGCTGAAAGAAATATTTTCCGACTTTGCCTTGATCTTGTTTAAAATCCGGTGCGCGATGTTGTTTTCTTCCGATGCCTGGGAATACGTTGCAAAAGCGGGCTCATAGTTCAGGGACAAAACCTGCAGTACGTGCTGGCTATCTATAATCGGAGCAAGATCTATCCCGATCTTGGGCGTCAGGGTGGTAACCCAGGAATAGCTTTTCGGCATGCCGTCACCGGATACGCCCAGAAGGTTGTCATCGTAGCTTTCCTTGAGTTCAAGGGATAGTTCGGACATCCAGACCGGTCTGCTCAAGACAGATGGGGATGGGTCGGAAACCGGCGGAGAAGACGGGTTCTCCTGGGCATGGGCCGCAGCGGCTATCAGGACCATTATGCTCAAAATCAACAGAAATCGGCTTCGGGATGGCTTTCCTATAAGGTGGTTGCTGGAAAACATTTTTATCTCCATTTTTTGAGATTCAGAGATCAAAAAATATGTCGATAACTTATTGATACCATGCTTCAAATAAATCAAGAAATATATCGACAAAGATAAAGATTTGCGTCCATTATTACCGATTGCTTAAGCCGATGACATTGGTTATAGATTGGCAGAAAACAATAAGGGGGGAGAAAAATGAAGAGGAAATGGCTGGTTTCTATGGGAATGCTTGTTGCTGCGGTCATTTTTTTGATTGCACAGGACTCTTTAGCGCAAAAAACGCTTCCATTGAAGGTAACGCTCATCTTTGATATCGGCGGAAGAGGGGATGGCGGGTTCAATGACTCCGCATACCGCGGCCTGGAAAAAGCGGCCGCAGAGCTTGGCGTAAAAGCGGTTTATCTGGAACCCGGCGGAAGTCTGGACAGGGAAATCGCCTTGAATTCGGCGGCGGCTTCCGATGCGGATATGGTCATCGGGGCGGGATTTATTTTTACGGTCAGGATGAATGAACTGGCTGCGCAATACCCGGACAAGAAATTTGTCTGTGTTGATTACAGCATCCGGTACGACAATCAGGGCCAGATCAAGCCTTTCCCGGAAAATCTGGCTGCGCTGCTTTTCAAGGAAGAGGAGGGCTCGTATCTGGTTGGAGCGATCGCGGCCCTGAAAAGCAGGACAGGTAAAATCGGCTTTCTTGGCGGCATGGACAACCCGATCATCCGTAAATTTCAGTCCGGATATCTGGCCGGCGCAAAAGCAGTCCGGCCGGATATCCGCGTGTTATCTCAATTTGCCGGAATAACCGGCAAGGCATTCAACGATCCCCAAAAAGGATATCTTATCGCAAACCGCATGTATGGGCAGGGCGCGGATATTATTTATCATGCGGCCGGAGTTACCGGAGAAGGCCTTTTTCAGGCGGCGAAAAAACGGCACCGGTGGGCGATCGGCGTGGATATCGACCAGAGCGCACAGGCCCCGGGTCTGGTCCTGACGAGCATGACCAAGCATGTTGATGTTGCGGTGTTCGAGAGCGTAAAGGCGTGTGTTGAGGGAAATTTCTCCGGAGGCTTGAGGACCTTCGGTCTGAAAGAAAACGGTGTCGGGATTGTCTATGATGACCACAACAAGGGGCTGATTCCTCCGGGCATCCATGATAAAGTCCTGGCGTTGCAGGAGAAGATCATCACAGGAGAATTGATCGTTCCTGCGGCGGGGCAGGGCGAACTTCTGCTTTCCCGAAATGATCTGCGGGACGTTCTGATCCAGTTGAAGGAAGAGATCACGGTTGTCCTGGACAAGCAGGGCGCAGATCTGAAACACGGCGCAAAAATGCTCTCCGGCATGGAGCTGTTGCCGCACATCGTCGAACCCATTGCAGCGAACCTGCCGGTCGATATCTTCCTGATGCAGACGGATGGCCTGATAATCTACGATGTGGATTCGGAGCAGATCGGGCGCAATGTCTTTCAGGACCCCTTGTATCAACCCTTTCCTGAACTGATTGCCCTGGCCCAAAAAGTGGCCGCGAAAAAAGAAGGCACCGGTGCGTATCGGTTCTACCGGAAGGGTCAGGATGCGCCTGTGGCCAAATGGGCATACTGGAAGACTGTTGGTATGTACGGTTCCGAATGGCGCATCGTAATTACCTGCGCAAAGGACCGTATCGAAAAATAAGCCGCAGTGAATTGCGAATCGCTGTTTATCCAACTTGAGAAATTGGCGTCCGATCAAGTCCCATTGGGTGCGGATCAAGCCGCCGGTTGCTTCTCGCGATGAATGGCAAACGGCCCCCATGCCTGGCAGGTGGGCATGACTTCCAGGCTGTTGATGTTGACGTGTTCGGGAAGGGTTGCGACAAAAAATGCAATTTCGGCGATGTCGGTACCTGTCAAGGGTTCGGTATTCTGATAGATGCTGCCTGCCTTTGAAGCATCCCCCTTGAACCGGACAATGGAAAACTCCGTTTCGGCCAGTCCGGGTTCGATATTGGTCACCCGGATACGGGTGCCCAGAAGATCGGATCGGAGATTGCGGGAAAACTGCGCCACAAAGGCCTTGGTTGCGCCGTAGACATTGCCGCAGGGATAGGGGTATTTGCCCGCTACCGAGCCCATGTTGATGATGTGGCCGCGGTTTCGCTCCACCATGCCGGGCAGCAGGCTGCGGGTGCAGTACATCAGACCCTTGATGTTGGTGTCCACCATGGTGTCCCAGTCATCCAGGTCCGTCTGGTGGGCGGGCAGCAGGCCAAGGGCCAGGCCGGCGCTGTTGATGAGCACATCAACGTTTCGAAAAAGCTCCGGAAGGCTTTGAAGCCGGGCAGTAACGCTATCGCGGTCGCGGACATCCAGGGGGAGGGTGTGGACCTGACTCTTATTTGTCAGTTCTGCTTTTAAAGCATCCAGCCGGTCGGTCCGCCTGCCGATCAGGACCAGATTCCAGCCATTTTCCGAAAAGCGTCTGGCGCAGCTTTGGCCAAAGCCGGATGTGGCGCCGGTAATTAAAACGGTGTTGTTCATGGGTGTCCTCCTTAAAATCCCTTCCGGCCTCCCTTTTTCAAAGTGAGGGTAGTTTTTTTAATTGAAGAAGTCGGCGTTGTTAATCAAATGAAAGCTCATCCGGCCATTCGCGGACATGGCCTTCTTCCAGGCCTTTTTTGCAGGCATCGATCGCGCATCGGCCCTGGCGGAGGGTCATATCCCGACCTGGGTCCACATTGTTGAAGAGTTTCCAGAGAATGAAGGAATTGTCCCGGATGTCCACGTTGCTGTCATAGAAAAGCATCAGGTTAAACGGCAGAAGGATATCGGCGTTCAGCAGGCGTTCGGCAAAATAGCCGCCGGTCAGGCCGGGCGCTTTTTGTACCTTTACAACCAGAATCCGGTTGCGCCGGCTTGTGTCGCCCTTCAGGATGCGAAGCGACAGAATGCCCTCGCATCCGGCCTGAATCCCGGAAAGCAGCGCAGTCTCGGTGAAATTTCCGGGCCGGGAACCGGAAACAGGGGGATTGCGAAGGGGCTCTCCGCTGATGCGGTCGGTCAAGTCAATCCCGATCTTGTTGCCGAAATTGGCAAAGGGAGAGGAATGATCCAGGACATCCAGGATTCCCTGGGCGTTCATGATGTCGGTTGATAAGTCAAAATTGTCCACAAGCCGCCGCATGACCTGAATCGGATCCTTGGGATCGACGGTTTCATCCACAACGACAATGGCCTTGCAGAAGCTCATCTGGCCCTGTCCCCAGAGGCCGGAGATGACTTTCTGGGCGTGTCTGGGGTATTCTTTTTTGATGGAAACGATGACGATGTTGTGAAAAACCCCTTCCCAGGGAAGCCAGTAATCCGTGATTTCCGGAAATACCGTCTGCAGCAGGGGAAGAAAAAGCCGCTCCGTTGCCTTGGCCAGATAGCAGTCCTCCATGGGCGGGCGGCCTACCAGGGTGGCGCAGTATACCGGCGATTTTCTGCGGGTGATGGCCGTAACATGGAATACCGGATAATCATCGGCCAGGGAATAATAACCGGTATGATCCCCGAATGGACCTTCGCGCCGCAGCTCATCCGGATTCACGTAGCCTTCCAGAACGAATTCGGCTTCGGCCGGAACTTCCAGATCACAGGTCAGGCACCGGGTCATGGCTACCGGGGCGTTTCGGATAAAACCCGCCAGGATCATTTCATCCACGTTCCGGGGCATGGGGGCCGTGGCCGCGTAGATGGTGGCCGGGTCCGCGCCGATAGCCACCGCAACCGGCATCCGTTTTCCAGCCTTTCGGTATTCGTTGAAATAATTGGAGCCGTCTTTATGGATGTGCCAGTGCATGCCGGTGGTCTGTTCGTCAAAGACCTGCATCCGGTACATGCCGACATTGCGCTTTCCAGTGGACAGGCTTTTTGTGATGACGAGCGGCAGGGTGATGAACCGGCCGGCATCCTGGGGCCAGCAGTGCAGGATCGGCAGATCAAAGAGATTGATGTCCTCGCCTTTGAGAACAACCTCCTGGCATGGGGGGACCTTGGCGCGGCTTTTCCGGGGAAAGAACCGGGACACGGAAAAGGCGGTTGTCAGCATTCCCAGCATGTCCCGCAGATCCTCGGGCGGCGACATGTGAATGATTTCCCGGATACGGTCCCCGAGATGTTCCAGGTTGTCAACGCCAAGGGCCAGGCAGATGCGCCGGGAACTGCCGAACAAATTGGTGGCAACCGGAAAAGGAGAGTCTTTGACCTTCTCGAAATAAAGCGCTTTTCCGCCCTGCGGGCTTTTGGATTCCGCATCGGTCAGTTTGCTGATCTCCAGAACAGCGGATACGGGGTGCGAAATGGTTTTCAGCTCGCCGTTATTTTTCAGGGCTTGAATAAATTCGCCCAGGTTGTTGTATTTCATGGCTTTTCCTTCTTTGGGTCATGCACCGCTCCATTCGGCGGCCAGATGATGGGGAATCCCCAGATGGTCCAGAACCCGGCCGACGGTGGCATTCACAATATCCCGAACGCTTTCGGGCCGGTGATAAAAGGCCGGAACCGGGGGATGCAGCACGGCCCCTGCCCGTGCCACCTTCAGCATGTTTTCAAGATGAATGGTGCTGAGCGGCGTTTCCCGGGGCAGCAGAATAAGGGGCCGTTTTTCCTTCAGGCATACATCCGCGGACCGGGTGATCAGATTGTCTGCAAAACCGGCGGCAAGCGCAGCCAGGGTCTTCATGGAACAGGGGGCGATGACCATGCCGGCATGCCGGAAAGAGCCGCTGGCGGGCGGTGCAAACAGGTTGTCCGCAGAATATTGGTTTAAAACCGAAAGGCCGTGGGGAACGAGGCCGAATTCCGACTGCAGAAAAGGCAGCATCGGGCCGGAAAAGCCCAGTTCATGCGCCATGACTTTCCGGCCATAGTCCGATAGGATCAAATGGACTTCGATCGGGCGCTGCAAAAGCTCCGATACCAGCACTGCGCCATAAATGGCGCCGGATGCGCCGGTAATTGCCACAATTATTTTTTGGGTCATGTTACGTCTCCGGAAAAAGGCTGTCCCATCATCTTATTAATTCATCTCCCAGGATTCCCAGAAACAGGAGAATGGAAATGGCGCTGTTGGCATGAAAGAACGCCAGCTCGATGTGGGCCAGATCATGCGGGCGGATCACCCGGTGCTGAAAAACCAGCAGCCCGCTGATGATCACCAGGGCAACAAGGTAGGCCATTCCCAGGTCGAATACGATAAAGAGCGCTGTCAGCGATATGAAGGTCGCCACATGCAGGAGGGATGAAATGTGGAAGGCAGCCTGCACGCCCAGCCGCGATGGAATCGAATACAGTCCGGCTTCCCGGTCAAACTGCACATCCTGGCAGGCATAGAGAATATCAAATCCGGCAATATATGTCAGCAGCGCCATGCATAAAATGAGAATAGCGGGTTCGAATCGGCCGGTTACGGCGATCCAGGCACCGAGAGGGGCAAGGGATATGCTCATTCCCAGATAGAGATGGGAAAGCGAGGTAAAGCGTTTGGTGTAGGAGTAAAAAAACAAGATCCCCAGCACCGGCATGGAGAGCCAGAAACACAGGCGGCTGATCAAGGCCGACGCCAGGATGAAAGCCAGGGAAAATCCGGATACAATCAGGATTGCCGACAGCGACGATACGGTTCCGGAAGGAATGTGGCGCTCCGCGGTTCGCGGATTGAGCCGGTCAAAGCGGGCATCCACGATCCGGTTAAAGCCCATGGCCGCGGAACGGGCGCAGACCATGGCAACCAGGACCCAGAGAAAGGTCTGCAGTGTGATATCATTGTCGCGATGCGCCAGGACAACCGCGGAAAGGGCAAATGGCAGGGCAAAGACCGTATGACTGAATTTGATCATGTGGCCGAAATCCACGATCTGGCGGGCCAGGGCGGATGCGGGTCCGGTTGCCGCGGGTCTGCCGGATTCCAGAAAATTCCAGATGCAGATATTCTGCTCCAGATAGTTGAAAAAGGCATACAGCAGGACACCAAGAAGGCTCATGGCGATGATGCCGATAAACATCTGCTCATAATCAAACCGGCCCCAGGCATCCATGATGGTAAACCCCAGTCCGGTTGCGGTGGCAAAGGATTCCACGAAAAACAGCACGGCGATGCCGGTTCCGGTGCCGATGCGAAGGGCGGTAAAGCCCTGGGGGAGAGCTGCCGGTATCACGACGTGATAAAGGGCCTGAAACCTGGTGCCGCCAAGGGACCGGAAGGACTGAATGTATTTTTCATCCAGCCTCAGCACCCCGTCGCGGGTGGCCACCACGATCTGATACCCCATGATCAGGCTGATCATGAGAATTTTCGGGGCGTCTCCCAGGCCGAAGAGAATCAGGAAAATGGGAAGCAGCACGATCTTGGGGATCGGATAGGTCAAAAACAGGATCGGGGAGAGCACCCGGTCAACGGTTTTGGAATACCCCATCAGAATTCCCAGCGGAAAACCCGCCAGCCAGGCCAGGGCCATGGCCGCTGAAACGCGAAAGGCGCTGACGCCGAAATGCTTCCAGAACAGCGCGGTTTTCAGGGCTTCTCCAAAAGCGGCGAATGCCTGTTCCGGAGGCGGCAGCATGACTGAGGAAAGCCCCAGAGAGAAAAGCTTCCAGCAGAGGATGAGTAGCATGCCGGACAAGGTATAGCGGATGGCCTTCATGTTTCAGCCTTCCAGGACCTTGCGGACTTCTTTTATTTTGTTGAAATAGACATCGCTCAAACGAAAATTCTCCATGTCCAAAAAAGGATTGTCCATCATGGCCCGGATCCGGGCCGGCCGGGTCCCGAGCACCAGGATGAACCGCCCCAGGAAAACGGCCTCCTCAACACTGTGGGTAACGATGGCAAAAGTCAATCTGTTTTTCCGCCACATGTCCTTCATGACGGTCTGCAAATGTTCGCGGGTAATGGCGTCCAGGGATGAAAACGGCTCGTCCATCAACAGGATGTCCGGCTCCGTGGCAAGGGCTCTGGCAATGGCGACCCGCTGTTTTTGCCCGCCGCTTAGCTGAACCGGATAGTGATGGGCATAAGGGACCAGGTCCAGCTCCGAGAGAAGTTGCCTGGTTTTGGCGGTCCGGACCTCGGCAGGCATGTTCTGGATCTTCATGCCCAGGGCTACATTCTCCGCCAGTGTCTTCCAGGGAAACAGTCCGTAATCCTGAAGGATGATGGACGTCTTTCCCGGCCTGCTCCGATTTCCCTGAATGCGGACCGTGCCTGAGGTGGCCGGAATCAGTCCGGCCAGGATGGCAAGCAGGGTGGTTTTGCCGCACCCGGAGGGGCCGATGACGGCCAGCGAATCCCCCGCATTCAGGGAAAAAGAAATATCCTCCAGAACGGCTTCATCCGAATTGTCGTACTTCTTGGTCAACCCCTTAACTTCTATCATTGAAAAAAATTCCTGACAAACACTTCATTTCCATTTTTTCGGTAAATTGAGCCCCCCTCTCATCAATCCCCCTTGAGGGAGGAATGGGGGATATTACCGGATGGTGATGACCATATCGGCGTAGGGAATGCGCATTTTGATCAGGCTGTTTTTCAGCAGCCAATCCTGGACCGCAAGCACATCCGCCTCGGCCGGAAGGGCGTGTGCCGGAAAAACCGGTATCTGGTATTTGTCCTTAACTGCCATGGGAAACTGGGTTTTGGTGATCAAAAGCTCTTTAAACAGCGACGGGTTCGTGTTTATCAGATCGACTGCGGCATTGTAAGCTTTTAAGAACCCCGGAATCCGGGCGCTGATGGTCGGCCTGTTCTTCAGGTTGACTGCCAGAACCGTCAGGGCCGTGTTCAGTTCCCGGTCATCCAGAACAACCGTGGCGCCGTGGGCCTCGGCCAGGGTCAGGAGCGGCTCCGGCAGCAGCGCAGCCGATACCTGACCAGACAGGAGCATCTGCAGGCGGATGGGGATTTTCTTGATTTCCTGTTTGATCACGTCCTTGGGGCTCATGTTCCGGGTGCCAAGGAGCTGATCCAGAAGGTATTCGATAACCGTTGCGCTGGAGATGGCCACATCCTTTCCCCGGATTCCGGCAGGATCGGTGATACCGGACCCCGGAGCAACGGCAATTCCGAACATCCGGCACTGGGGATGGGTATGAAAGGCGGTGGCGATGATCTTGAGCTGCTCGCCGCTCTGGACCAGCAGGACGGTGTTGAGGATATCCCCAAAATAGCCGTCCAGCCTGCCTGCCTGAAGCGCCGCATCCCGTTCCAGCGCGCTTTGAAAGCTGATCAGCTCCAGGTCAATGCCTTCTTTTTCAAAAAGCCCTTTTTCCTGACCGACCAGAAGCGGCAGCACATCCACGACCGGCAGGATGCCAAACCCAAGTTTTTCCCCCGGAAATGAAACCCCGGGAAAGGCCAGGGTAAGTAATATGATCAGAAATGTTAAACGCTTTGAGTAATTATTCATCAATTTCGGTCAATGTCCATGATCGTGTCGTTTGTAAGCAGCAAGCACATGCTGGATAACCGTTTCAATCTGCTGATAATTCAGGTGGATATCATGAGTCAGTCGGACATGCCTGGCGGCTGCCTCGCCCATGCGCCTTCGCAGCGGCGCATTGTCCAGGATGCGGGAAATGGCATCCGTAAATGCCTTCAGGTCAAATAGAGGGGGCAAAAATCCGGTGATCCCATCCTGGACGACTTCGGGAATCCCCCCGTTGTGAAAGGCAACCACCGGAAGGCCGCAAGCCTGGGCCTCGAGATACACCATGCCAAGGGTTTCCCGGATTCCCGGAAAGGCGAAGATATCACCGGCGCTGTAAAATCGGTACATCCGATCCCTGGGGATTTTTCCGACAAACCGGACATTTCCCGCAAGAAGCGAGTCGGCAAGGGATTGAAGGGTTTTTCTTTCCTTTCCGTCGCCGGCAATAACCAGGTAAACAGGCTTTTTTACCCGGCAGAGCGCAGCGCAGGCCTTGATCGTCCAGATCAGCCCTTCGGTCTTGATGCCGGGGCGGAACATGGCGGCCGATAGCACTACCGGTGTGTTTTCCGGGATTTTCCATGAATGCCGGAGTTCGGCGCGGGCGTCTGCGTCAAATGAGAAATGATTCGGATCTATCCCCGGAGCAATATATGTCAGACGATCATCGGGGATCAGCCGCCGCAAGTTGACCATGTCTTCTTTCCGGTTGGAGAAGACATGGTCGGCCCGGATCAGGGCCTGACGGTTGAAAACATACCCCGGCAGGGTTTTCATGGTTTTTTTGCGTCGGGTCGAATAAATACCCTGAAAAATGACATAGGGAATGGCAAGCCTTTGGCAGACCCAGGGGCCGATCAGATCCGGTGCTTTGTAATACGTATGGTAGGTCAGCCAGAGTCCGGTGCGGGCATGGCGCAAGAGCCGCAGCGCCCGCAGTCTGTCCCGGACAACGATGGGCCACAGCCAGGGCTTCCAGAATATCCACCGGGCACGGAGACGGCTGGGGTGAAGGACCCGGTGTCCGCCTGCTTCCAGAAAATCCCGCAGGCCGGTGGCAATGGTCAGATCTCCGGATGGAAGATGGAAGCCAAGCGGTTTGAAAGGGGTATAATAACCGATGGTCGTCATCCTGAAAACGTGTCCTTTTTCGATAGAGTCTCACGAATCGGTGGCTCTGGAGCCATCCGTGTCAAATCTCTTTGGCGCTGTCTCCCCGAAGCGCCCGGGTGTAAAGGTCCGCCAGGTCATCGATCAGGTTGCGGTTGTTAAAATCCCGGATCACCCGGTCCCTGGCTGCAGCAATTATCCCCTGCCGAAGATCGGCATCCGTTAAAGCCTGGATCATGGCCTCGGCCAAGGCTTCGGGGTTCCCCGGGTCCACCAGCAGTCCGGTTTTGCCGTTTTCAATGAGCTCCGGAATTGCGGAAATCCGGGTAGCGACCACCGGAACCCCCATGGCCATGCTTTCGACGCAGACATTGGGAATGCCGTCCCGATCTCCATTGGCCGCTATCTCGCAGCCCAGGACAAAAACATCCGACTGTTGATACTGCCGGATGACCGCGTCATGGGGCATCGTTCCCATCCATTGGCAAAATGATTCCAGTCCGAGATTCCGTACCAGTTTTTTAAGCCTGTCCCGTTCTTCCCCCTCCCCGATCAGGGTGTGATGAAACCCGATTCCCCGGTCGTGCAGGATTCTCAGAGCCTTGAAAACAGTGGGGAGCCCTTTTTTGGCGGTCATGCGAGAGACGGTCAGAATACGGTAAGGCGGCGCCGGCAACACCGCGGTATGCCGGCTGGTGAAAAGGCCGACATCGATGCCGTGGTATATCCGGAAAACGGCGGGTGCGGCATTGTCCGAAATCCGGGCCAGGTGGCTTCGGTTGTATTCGGTGCAGGTGACCACAAACCGGGCATGGGCCATTTTTTCGCGAAGCTGGACCGGGTCCGTTGTATAAATGTCCTTGGCATGGGCCGTGAAACTGAATGGGATGCCGGAAAGCAGGCTGGCAAAAAAGGCGACGGATGTCGGCGAATGGGCAAAATGGGCATGAAAATGGGTGATGTGGCTGCCGGGAAGGAGGCTGTTGACCAGATATCCGGCCTGAAACAAGTGTTTGAAGGTTGCGGATTTTCGCGTACGCAGAAAACGCCGGCAAGCCATCCTGAATGCTGCGGCATAGATCCGGGGCTGTTTTGCCGCCAGAATCAGGTTCTGCGGCAGCAAGAGCGGAAGTGAAGTCAGAAAGGTTTCCGGGAGATAGCTCACGGGGGCCTTGATCCGGCCGACGCTGGCATGGAAAAAGGTTTCCCTGGGCTGGCGCATCGACAAAATATGCAGCTTGATGCCCTGTTCTTCCAGAAGCAGGATTTCATTGGAGATAAAGGTTTCGGAAATCCGGGGATACCCCTTCAGGATCATCCCCAGCACAGGAGTTGGCCGGCTCCTCAATCGTCTGAGGCCCTGAACAGGTCGAGCCGCTCTCTCATGGCTTTGAGGCCCGTCAGTTGAAAACGGTTGATGGCTTTCTGGTAGGATTCCGGGTGTTCCAGAAGGTTCAGGATACGGCTTCGAAGGGTTTCGGTGGACATTAAATTCCAGGGAATGAAATCCAGCAGATTTTGACCTTGAAGGGCCTTGGCCCGGATCAACTGCTCTTTCCGGGGGGTTTCCCGGGGAATGACCAGTGAAATGGTTCCCTGAGAGAGGATTTCACAGATGGTGTTGTACCCGCCCATGGTCACCACCACATCCGCGGCTGCCATGATGTGTTCCATCCGCTGGTAAAATTCCCAGGTGCGGATTCCCAGGCGCTTCGCCCTGGAAAAAATATCTTCTCTTTCGTGTTTGGGCATGAAAGGGCCGGTGATCAGAATGCTTTTAAAGGGAGGATGATGGGGAGATTCCTCCAGCATGGACAGAAAATGATGCATGACGGCATGTCCGTCTCCACCGCCGCCGGTGGTTACCAGAACCAGTTTTTCATCGGCCTTGATGGCATATTTTTTCTTGATCCGGGCGATCGCGTCCTTTCCGGGGATTTTCCGGGGAATATATCCGGTAAAATGCATTTTGCAACTGACGGAATCCGGCATGTCATACTCGCAGATGGGATCATACAGATCCTGATTCCCATAGATCCAGATCTCGCTGTAGAGCTCATCCAGAATTTGATATACGCCTTTTTTCTTCCAGTCGTTTCGAACAATTTCCGCCTCGTCCATGATGTCCCGAAGCCCTAAAATGGTGCGGGTATTGGGAAGACATCGCCGCAGCCATTGAAGGGTGGGCAGCACTTCTTTTTTTAACCCCAGGGGTTCCTTGTCCACGATGAACAGATGGGGCTGGAATGTCTGGGCCGTTGCGGTGATGATGTTGGTGCGGATGTCCACGGCATGTTGCGGGTTGATTTTGATGGACAGGGGAAGATATTCGTCATTGGTCTTTTTGATCATGCCTGGAATGCGCACAAAATCAACCTGGTCTGGAAAAGAAAACCGGCCGGCGATCGGGGATCCCGTCAATATCAGCACATTGACATCCGGACCCGCCAGATGGGATGCAATGGCCATGGTGCGCCGGATATGGCCCAGCCCATAGGTGTCATGGGAATACATTAGAATATTATAAGTTGAGTTCAGCCCCATGCGATTACCATTTTTTTGTCAATACGGCACAACCTGTCCCATCTATCACAATTTGCCGGGAAATGACACAAGAAATTCGGAAGACCTGTCATCCGCAGCATTTCTTGAATTTTTTTCCGCTGCCGCAGGGGCAGGGGTCGTTTCGACCGGTTTTGGGGGCCTGGCGGATAAATTGTTTGGGTTTGGGCGGCCCGCCATCCCAGAAAAACCAGGCTTCGTTTTCTTTTTTGAATTGCGCCAGTTCATGGTGTTTGATCCGCTCGTCATTTTCAGTATATTCCGCGATGAATTCAACGGTGCCGGCCGGGTCCTCGCTGCCGCCATCGACTGTATTCAGAATTTCCAGCCCATGCCAGACGGATTTTTGAGCCCATTGCCGGATATTGTTTTCAGAATCCTGTTTTCTCTGGTCGGGATGGGTGGTGCGGACGATATAATCCACTTCGCTTCGGGTGTATGCGGTATACCGGGATCGCATTAACGCTTCGGCGGTCGGTGCGGGTTTGGTTCCCCGGATGAACGGTTCGCAGCATTCGCTGTAAGGCAGCGAAGTGCCGCAAGGGCAAGATTCCATACGTAACTCCTTTAACATACAATGAGATCCGTCACGTGTTATTTTATACACAATACCCGCAAAATCATTCCCTGTCCAGTGGGATTCGAAAAAGCCGGCAGGTGTTGGCCCATAGCACATCCGCCAGTTCATCCGGATCTTCTTCCCGCACATCCGCCAGTTTGAGAAGGACAGAGCGGACAAAGGCGGGTTCGTTTCTGCGGGTACGGTTTTTTTCAGGCGCCGGTGTCAGGTATGGCGCATCCGTTTCAATCAGGATACGGTTCTGTGGAATTTCAGTCGCCAGCTTTCGCAGGTCTGCTCCGCGGCTCTGTATGGTTAAAATGCCGGTAATGCCGATAAAATACCCCAGATCCAGATACTGTGAGAGCTCCGATCGGGTTCCGCTGAAACAGTGGATGACGCCGTTGCCGGGGTGTTGATGGCATTGTTTAATGATGTCCAGCAGCCGTCCGCAGCTTTCCCTTTCATGAAAAATGACCGGAAGATCCAGGGAGTCGGCCATTTCCAGTTGCCGGATCAGCCATTTTTCCTGAATATTCCGGGGAGAGTGCATGCGGTTGAAATCCAAGCCGATTTCTCCCCATGCCAGCACTTTGGGATGACTTGCAAGCTTTTCAAGCGCCTCCAGGCCGGATTCGCCGGCTTCCGAGGCATCGTGGGGATGGAATCCCACGGCTGCAAAGATTTCCTTGTGGGCTTCAGTCATCGCCACGGCCTTTTGTGAAGTCTTCAGGTTGATACCGGCAATCATCATGGCGGATACGCCGGCATCTCGGGCGCGCTGCAGGACAAGTTCAAGATCCGGGTCATAAACGCTGTCATCCAGATGGCAGTGGCTGTCAAAGAGTTTCATGCAAAGCCTCTTCGAGTTTTTGCAGGGCCTGGCCGGCGATGCGTGTGAGCTGGGGGAACTCCGCTGCCCGGAACTGTGACAGAGAGCGGTTCAGCATTCTCAGTGCGGCCGGAATATAAGCATCGAAGCCGGATTTGCCCTTGACCCGCGTCAGATATCCGAAAGCCCCCAGGATCTGAAGATTGCGGGTGATCCGGCAATGCCGGTATGCGCTCGTAAAGGGAACCGGGTCGACAGAAACCCTGTCGGAAAGCGCCTGAATGCAAAATTCCAGAATCCGGTCCTGAAAGTCCGGGCTCAGGTCCACATAGGGGTCGATCAGAAGGGAGGCCAGATCATACTGAAGCGGTCCGATCCGGCCGCCTTGAAAATCAATGGTGTATAGGCGATTGTTCTTCACCATGAGATTCCGGGACTGAAAATCGCGGTGCATGAATCCATTCAAGGCTCCGGTCAATGCCCGGTCCGCCAGCTCGCCGAATTCTCCCATCAGGTCCTCAACGTGAATATCCAGGTTCAGGTAGCGATTTAAAAATGCCTCGACAAAATACCGGCATTCTTTTTCAAGGATCAGGGCTTTGTCATAGACCGGCGTCTGATAAGTCCAGGAAGGCTCAAAACCGCTGCCGCCTGCCAATGAAAGGGATATCAGCAACCGAACGGCGGATTGATACCAGGCCAGCACTTCATCCACGTTCTGGGAACTTTGCACAATGGCCTGCAAATGAACATCGCCAATATCTTCAACAAGGGCCAGCCCGGCAAATGCATCCGCCAGGTAAATCCGGGGCACCGAAATCCCCTTGTCGTATAGATGCCTGCCAATGGCGATAAAGGCGTCGCATTCACCCCGAATGTCTCGCCGGCTATGAATGCCATGATCCGCGACAACCATCGAATGCCGGGGCGATGCGATCCGGTGCCACAGCCTGTCCGATCCGTCTCCTGCGATACGGGTCGTGGTTGTCGGGCCCGGAGGCTCATCGGGGAATGCCAGTTGAAAGGCCTGGGGCGAAAGCAGATCCAGCACGGCGGATTGATACTGACGTGGCGTGCCGATATCCTTCCAGTAGCAATTTTCAGGAATAAAGGCCTGGATGGTCATGCCTTTCCGGATCAGGGTCCGGTAAAGTTCGATGCTGCTGAAAGAAGGCGTGTCGGGAACCCATTTCAGAACTTGCGGATCAATTACCTGAATGCCGGTAAAGGTGAGTTTCGGCAGGCCCCGATCTGAAGGTGCGAAGTCACTGTCATCAAAGCCGATGACGGACTGGTTTGCATCCACGGACACCGTATTGATTTGTGGAAAATCGTGAAGAACCATCGTGACCGGATGGCCGTGATGCCGATGAAAGTCATAAACGGCTTTCAGATCCATGTCCGTTACGATATCCCCGTTGATGACCATGAACGCGTCCGGGTCCCAGAAATCCCGGATATTGTGAATCGCTCCGCCCGTGCCCAGAATCCGGGGTTCATAACAGGTCTGAACGGGAATGGGATAGCGCTGCCCGGCAAGAAAGGCTTCGATGTCATGATGCAGGTGATGGGTATTGATCATGATGGATCGGCACCGGGCCTGAATCAGGCTTCGAATGATTCTGTCCAGCAGCGGCTTCCCGTTTATGGGGAACAGGGGTTTGGGGATGCTCCGGGTATGAGGAAGCAGACGCGTGCCCAGACCCGCGCATAATAAGAGTGCTTTCATGGAGTTATAGGAAGCTGGCCCATGGTGATCCGCTGCTTTCAGGAGGACAGCAACCGCAGGTATTTTTGAATGGCGTTGGCATAAAATTCGATCTGCTCTTTATCTTCAGATCCGGTGACACCGTGGGTGATGAAAAAATCCTCGGCATTTTTGTAATTGATTTTGGACAAAGCCTCCTTGTGCTCGATTTCACGGCGTTTGTACATCCGGTTGCCCCGGGAGAGAATTTTCTTGGCGCGGCCATCGGCATCCACGGTATTTTTGGGGTATCGCATGAAGAAATTCAGGACGACCCAGTAGGATTCAAAATAGGTCTTGATGAATCTGGCGAAGAGCCTCAGTTTCCTGAAGCCCACGGAGGTAATGTTGTAGGTTTCCGGAAGCATGGGATGCGGGATGATAATGGCGTCATCAATAAAGGCTTTCAGGGATTTACGAACATAATAATCCGAGGTCTTGTCCACATCGTATGCAAATTCATTTTTAAAGAAATTCCGCAGAAAGGCATATCCGGGCTGGATGTCCGAAGTGCAAAACTGAAAGACATCCCTGTCCAGAATGGTCAGCGCCGTAAAGACTGCGGGAACAAAGAAAATGATGCAGTTGTTTTTATAGTACTCCAGAATGGGCCGTTTGTTGACGACGACTTTATACTCGGTTTTGGAAAATGTTTCGCTGTCTTGACCGGAGAAACGCTCCACGAATTTGCGATGCACATATGCATCCAGCACCTGCTGAAGCGTATTGGCAGGGTCCATCATCAGGGTGTCGGCCAGTTTTGCCCCGGATGCATACAGATAGCTCATATAGATTTCAATTTCATTTGACAGGTCATCAAAGGAAAACCGCTTCTGGGAAATATTCAGCAGCGCGCCGGCTGCCAGCGCATGCGGAGTGACGACCGATACACTGTCGATTGCGTTAATTATCCTGAACCCCAGATTGCGACAGAGTTCATTGTTCTGTTTGGAAGTCATGTCCTGAATCGACAACCCGCTCTGCGCCTGAAGGCTGTTCAGCGATATGGGTTCATGAAAATTGATGTAGATCCTGCCATATCGTTTTTTCAGGAGTTTTCTGGCTTTGATCACCTGCATGAAATTTTCCGATTTTTTCTGTCCGCCTTCCAGTTCGTGCAGGTATGCGCCTTCTTCCAGCACCCGATCGTAGCCGACATAGATGGGAACAAAAATCAAATCCTTACAGGCGCCCTGCTTGAAGGAATCCAGGAGGATGGATAAGAGTCCCAGTTTCGGCAGGATGAGTTTTCCGGTTCGGCTTCTTCCGCCTTCGATAAAGAATTCGATGTTGAAGCCATCTTCAAGGAGCTTCAGAATGTATTCGGAAAACACTTTTGAATACAGGACCGCACCCTTGAAGGACCTTCGGATAAAAAAAGCGCCGCACCCTCTGAACATCGGTCCCATGGGCCAGAAAGACAGATTTTTTCCGGCGGCCACAAGAGGGCAGGGCATATTGTTCAGATGCATCAGATAGGAAAGGATCAAATAATCAATATGGCTTTTGTGGCAGGGGATAAAAACGAGCGGGCCTTTTTTAGAGGCGATTTTGATCCGGTTCAGCCCCTCGGTATCCAGGGTCACGCCATCGAACATGACCCGGATGATCCAGTTGACGACCTTGGCGGCAATGCTGATCATGGAGGGATTATACCGGGCGGCTATTTCATCCAGATGTTCATTTGCCTGTTTGTGGATTTTATGGATGGGGATATTTTTCACCTGGGAATGATGCTCCATAAAATTTCTCAGGCGTTCATGGGTTAAAATGGATTCCTTGAATTCCTCGGGAGATTTCAGGACAGGTCCGATGGTGCTTAACCGGTGCCGGTTGATTTGTAAAAGCAACTGCTTTCGAAGAAGCAGGGAAAGGGGGCCAACGGGTTTTCCCTGATGGTCGCTCTGGTTAAGAAACCACTGCAGATTGAGCGGCTCGGAGACTTCGACAAAGAGTTTGCCCGGGTTCTTAAACAGGGTTATCAGGCGTCTGATCCTGCCGGGATTGATTTCCGTGCCAAACATCATGTCCAGAAGGCTCGATGTCGATCGATCCGGAAATTTGCTGAAAAACATGACCAACGGGACAATTACGATCGGTTTTTCCATCGATTGCTGCATTTCAACAAGATACCGGACAGGATCGGTTTTGGATTTGACGAATCTTCGGTAAAACCCATTGTCTTCCACCAGGGGGACCAGAGCGGATGTCCCCGTGGTCAGTTTTTCCTGAATGTAGCCGGAGTCATACGGGCTGGGCAAGGCAAAATGGCGAAAAAAATAATCCAGATGAAAAATAACAATGCGGATCAGTTGCATCAGGGGTTGCCAGATAAATACCCGGTAATCACATCCGATTTCAGGGGATTTGAGATTCAACTGATGGAAGCGGGTGTAATAAAACAGCCATTCAAAATAACTTTTGGTCTTATGGACATAAACAATAATGGCATCTTCCGGAAGTTGCCGGAGGGATTTGAGCTGGTCTTCTCGAAGTTTGATTCCGGAATAAAAAAGCTTTAAAAATCCAAAGATGATGAAACTGATATGCCGGGGCAGGTAGCAGGAAAAATACGGCTGTTTGCCTTGGAGTATCCAGTCCATGCAGCGATCATAGCTTGTTTTCAAGGCTGAAAAAGAAAATATTTTCATAAGCGCACCCGGCAAATTGAGATTAAAATGAAAATGACACCCGTTGTGTCAAAATAACAAAGGCGGATTTTCATTGCAATATTTAAATCCCCCGTATAGATTAAAAGCAGAGACTGAAGGTAATGGAAATCAATAACGGCATGGATAGCCGCTGCTCACAAGGAGGCGCTGTATGGAAAAAAAGGACGTTGTCAATATCGCTGAAGGGTTAAGGCTTATTGAAATGGGCGTTGAGAAAATTCAGGGCGTGATGCGGGAAAAGAAAATCAAGTCGCTTAAAGATATCGCGGCTGAACTCATCCCTTTTTTCAAGGAAGACGATCACGAATTAACAGATACGGTCATCAAACGACTGGAAAATAAGTGACAGGTTATGGGCTATGAGTGATGAGAAGATGTCATTCATAGCCCATGGCCCATTGCTTAAGGCCCTGTACCCGTCATTATCAGACAGTCCGCCACAAGCTCCCAGAGGTATTTTACCACAAGAGTTTCCATGCCGTATTCGGCCTTGATAGCGTTCAGCTGTCCGTGGCAACTGTGGCAGGGCACAACCACCATGGATGCGCCGGTTGCCTCAATCTGCTCCATTTTTTTCCTGCCGTAAAAAATCCGTTCGGCATTGTAGCCGGTTGTCAGCGTTCCGCCGCCCCCGCCGCAGCAATACTGGCTGTCCCGGGTGGGGTACACATCCACCCAGTTTTCCATGCACTGGCTCAGTATCCACCGGGGCTCATCATAGAATCCGTGGCCGAAAATCCGTTCGGCCTTCCTGCCGTAGTTGCAGGGATCGTGATAGGTAGCCAGCACGCCGCTGAACCGGGATTTGTCCAGGCGGATTCTTCCCTCCCGGATGTAGGTCATCAGCAGATCAAACACCGTGTAAGTGCCAAAGGATTTCAAAGCTTCGGGATACCATTTTTCAAGACCAGACCTGGTCGCAAGATAGGCGTGCCCTCATTCCGGCCACATGAGATTTCCGGCCTTGAGCCGGGCCATGTTTTCGGCAATCCGGCCGGCCATGACTTTCATGATCGGATCATCTCCGGTAAACAGGCCCCAGTTGGTGCCTTCCCAGTTCTCGGAGGGGACGGTCCAGTCTTCCCCTGCGGCATAAAAAATTTTCCACCAGTGCTTGAGATCTTCGGTATGGGTATTGACCAGCTTGTTGTGAATGGTGGTCAGGATATTGGCCCCTTCTTTGTCGATAGGGACGGTAAATCCTTCGAATCCGGGCTCCTGGGCAATTTCATCGGCCACATCTTCCAGGATGAAGACAAAGTCTTCTGTGGGCAGTCCCAGATTGTTGCCGGTTTTCAGCGCGGCCTCCAACCCCTTGTGAAGAATTCCGGGCACCTTGTCCCGGTCCCTGAGGGAGCGGATTCCCCGCATCAGATCCGGAATGTGAATGCCCATGGGGCAGACATGTTCGCATTTCCCGCACATCGTGCAGATCCAGGGCCATCTGGATTCAACCAGTTCGTTTTGCATTCCCAGCGAAACCATGCGGATGATTTTTCGGGGATCAAACCCGTCAATACCCGAAACCGGACAGGAGCTGGAGCATAAGGCACAGGTCAGGCAATGGTCCTGATCAAACGGCCAGTTTTTGAACAGGCCGTGATTCAGGTCGCTCATGGAGATGGGTTCGGTTGTTGTCATAAATTGATTCCTAGGGGGCCGGCTTCCGCAATCTGTTTTTCGAATGTATGGGCGGTTTCGGCAAATTCAGCGGCCATGTTCGAGGCCAGGGTTTTCAAAAGAATCCGGTTCGGGTCGATGCCGATTTGTTTGAGCACATTCTTCAGATGTGCCGTGCGGCGCGCAGCCAGAATATTTCCCCGCTCCGAATGGCAGTTGCCTTCATGGCAGGTGAACACCAGAACGCCGTCTGCCCCGTGCTGAAAGGCAGCCATGAGATGCTCCAGGGATATGCCGCCGGAACACGGGACTTCAATGACGGACAATCTTTCCGGAAGGCTCTGCCCGGAGAGGGCGGCCAGTTCTTTGGCGGGGCCCGCGGACCGGCTGCAACAGAAGGCAACCAGAAACGGAGCCAATGAAGCGCTATCGTCTCTACAGGGAATCGGCCGAAGGCGTTCTGAAACCGCCTGGATGTGCAGATCGTCGATACGGATGGCTTCTGCAGGGCATTCCGCGGCGCAGATGCCGCAGCGCTCGCAGGCGTCTGTCACGACTACCGGCCGGGTATTCAGCGTAATGGCATGATAAGGGCAGAGCCTGTAACAGGTCAGGCAGCGGACGCAGGCGCCGGCGTTAATCTCGGCCTTGTGGCCCGGGGTCGTCAGCGCTCCTTTTATCAAAGAAAGTATTGTGACGGCCGTTTCCCGGATCTCGGCCTGCCGGGCTGATGGCGACAGCACGCCCCGGGATGCTCCGGCAGACAGAATACCCTTTCGGTTGGTGAATACGCTGAGCCGGTGGACATTGTCCGACTGGATGTATCCGGCTGAATCCGTGTCCAGGCAGAAGATCCGGGACAGATCCTTCAGGTATGGCGAAGGGACGACGGCTTCATCCACGACCGTGAGGTCCGCTTGAAGCGTAAACGGCATTCGCGTGATGTCGTCCGTGAACGTGATTCGGACTTTCCCCCCCTCATCTTGTTGAAAAGCCGGGAGCGCATCTGAGAACTTGACATAAACCACGCCGGCATCCCGTGTTCTGCGATACAACGCTTCCAGGCCCATTGCGCCGACCTTGAGGTTTCGGGTCAGGATCATGGTTTTCATTCCCTGCCCTGTCTGGAGCTTCAGGCAGCATTCCATGGCTGTTTCGGTATCGTGCGGATAGCCATCCTCAGCCATGCCAATCAGAAAAACCGCGGTTTTTCCTGCAGACAGCCCGGGTGCCGGGGGCGTTCCAGCTTTTTGGATTTCTGAAAGGGTCAGGACAGTGGGGGATGCGCTCAGCCCGTAAAGGGAAAAATTGGGTTTTTGAAATCCGTCTTCGGCAATGACGATATTTGCAAAGGTCAGCGGCGCGCTGCCGGGAGGTTGACTCAGATTGACCTGAAAATTTCCCGCAGAACCTGTGCAGCGGCTGACGTGCGTTTCCGTGCGGACTTCAAGAAAAGGTGATGGAATGTCCATATCTCCGGAGACGGCCGTATCCGGGGTAGCCAACATGACAGGGATGTCAGCGGACAGCAGCGCTTTGGCAATACCCGAAGCAACCGGCCCGTTTCCGATAAGAAGTGTTCGTTCTTTCAAATGTTCACCTTTGACGGCTTCGTAAAAACTCCAGATAGTGAAAGATATCACTGGCGGCTTTTCCGGCGCTGAGGACCGATTCGGCGATGCTCATGGGTTCCAGGGCGGCACCGGCGGCAAAAACACCTTCCGGAAGCGGGAGGGGCGCTTCCGGAGCATACGCAAAACCGCCCCTGTCGATGTTCAGCATGGCCGCCAGATTCCGGGTGGATTCGGAAGGCATCAGCCCGATGGACAGGATCACCATATCAAAGACGGCTTCCTGATAGGCCTGAGTGTCCGGATCGAAATACGACAGCTTCAGCCGATCGTCTGCTGTCTTCAGCACGTCGGCCGGAATCGACCGGATCATCCGAACCTGCTGACGGGTATCGGCGTAATCGGTTTGAAAATTCTTTCCGAAATTTTGAACATCGATATAAAAAAAAGCGGCTTCCATTCCCGGCTGGCGGTTCTGAATGCATCTTGCCATTCGCAGCGCGGCGCCGCAGCAAATTTTTGAGCACCACAGATGATCGATGCTGGAATCCCTGCTTCCCACGCACTGGATAAAGGCCATGTTCCGGGGCGATGCTGCGTCCGATGGCCGCTTGACCGCTCCGCTTCGACGCAGCATCCGGTCAAGTTCCAGACTTGTCACCACATTCTCAAACCGCCCGTATCCATAGGGTTTGTTTGCGGGATGAAAAGGAGCGAATCCGGAAGCCATCAGGACGGCGTCCGCCTCGATGTGAAGCATTTCCCGATCCTGTTTCAGTGTGATCTCAAAACGCTTTCGTCGCTCGATCTTATCGATACTTGCATTCAGAAGTATCCGGATGTTGGCGTCGCCGGTGGCCTGCCGGATCTTTTCTACCACCATGCATGCGCCGCAGGCCACGCAGCGTTCCGTCGCCTTGCAGGACAGTTGGGCAGCGTGGCCGCCCAGAGCGCCTGAATTTTCAACCAGAACAACGGACTCGCCCAACCGCGACAGGTCAATGGCGGCGCTCAGCCCTGAAATGCCGCCGCCGACCACCATAATCTGTTTCATGGATGGATTCACTTTCAATCTCCTCAGGCAGGTGGTGGAAGCATGTTGCGAAGCTCCTGCTGGATATACTCGGCCAGTTCTTCCGCCTTTTGCCTCGAAATGGTTCCGATGCCTTCGGAAAGCTCCTGAATGGCATCTTCGTTCATATCGGTTGTTTTGTTGATCAGGAAAGCATCCACCTCTCCGTCTTCGGAAAGCAGACCGCAGGCGCCGACAGCACCCGCAAATTCGTCCCCGATAAATATGGGAACTACCAGCTTGATCAGCCCGGCGTCGCATTCATCAATCGCCGGCATTCGGGTTTGCATGGCCTGAACGGCAATGTTCATATGAGCGACAGCGCAGATATAACTTTGGCCCTTGTCGATGGCCTTGATAGCCGGGCACAGCCGGTTTACCCATTCCTTGTATTCCGTGATGCGGATGCCATCCGGATTGAAAACATTGGCATCCAGCCCGGATTTTTCATGAATATTCTTTTCAAACGCCTTCCATTTTTCAATGGAGGTAATGTCGGTCAGCTTCATGTCGGGTCTCCACTTTATTAGAACGCGAACTCTTTCAGAACGCTATAGGAAAATGAATGCCGCCTGTCAATAAAAACCTGTCTTTACAAACGGCTGTTTCAGTGTTAAATTTCAATAAATTGAAATCTTATTCAGAAAGTTAACAGACTGACATTGCAGGAGCCGAAAATGGAATATATCAAAATTAAATTTGGTAGTGATTTTGACGCGGTAAGCTCCAGTTTTGAAAAATCCATCCAGGACATGTTTCGATCGATAAACCCGATTTTCACGCTGTGTGACCGTGCCTGGAATCCTCAGATGGATATTTGCGAAACGCAAGAAGAAATCATCATCCGCGCTGAAATTGCCGGTGTGGATAAAGAGAATCTTGAGGTGGAGATCAACAGCAAAGCCGTCCGGATTCACGGAAAGCGGACGGAAATGTCCCGCATGGATAACGCCACTTACCGGCTTGCCGAAATTCAATACGGGTGTTTTGAACGCATTCTCTTCCTGCCGTCACCGATTGACCCGGAGATCGTCAGTGCGTCATATCTGAACGGTTTCCTTCAGATTCGGCTGGCCAGGATGCCGGTCAATATCGTTCATAAGATACCCATATCCGATGAATAATTTGCGGCCGATTCCATTTTGCACGGTTTGAAGCAATCTTGAAAAATCAAAAGACGGCTTGATAGCCGCACTGAATAAATGAGTCATTATAATAGATCTTCCTTCGGAGGTACCCATGCCAGAACAGCAACCGCTTACGGAAACCATTGCGGACAAAAAGTTGGAGCTTCTTCCCATCCTGCCGTTATTTGATGCTGCCCTCTTCCCTAAAATGGTGTTGCCCTTGGTGGTGATGCAGGGAGAATCGGTGAAGCTGGTTGACGAGGCCATGGCCAGTGATCGCCTGATCGGACTGGTGGTGTCTAAAAAAATTGCCAAAGAAAGCGCCAGCCCTGAAGAAGATCTGTATACGGTCGGAACCAGCGCCCTGATTTTGAAAATGGCCAAAACGCAAGATAACCGCGCCCAGTTGCTGGTTCAGGGACTCAGCCGCTTCAAGATCCTGGAGTTCATGGACAGCAAACCTTACCTTCAGGCCAGGGTTGAGATGATTCCTGAAACAGAAACCAAGGATACGGAAACCGAAGCCCTGATGGCCAATATCGTCAACCTGTTCGCCCGGATTGCAGAACTGTCTCCGGGACTGCCGCCTGAAATCGGGGCAATGGCCAAGTCCATACAGGATCCGGGCACGCTGGCCGATATGATCGCCTCAACCATCAATTCAACGCCGGATGAAAAACAAAAAATTCTGGAATTGATTGATATCAATGAACGGCTTAAAGAAGTCACGCGAATGGCCAATCATCAACTGGAAATCCTGGAGCTTGGCAACAAGATTCAGAGCCAGGTCAAGGGAGACATTGATAAAAGTCAGCGAGAATACTACCTGCGTCAGCAGTTGAAGGCGATTCGTGAGGAACTGGGTGAAAAAGATGACTCCTCGGTTGAGCTGGATGACTACCGGAAAAAAATTGCGGAAAAAAATCTTCCGGAAGAGGCTGCAAAAGAGGCGGAACGGGAGCTGAGCCGGCTGTCCCGCATGCACCCCTCGTCCGCGGAATATACCGTGGCATCCACTTATCTGGACTGGCTGACCGCCCTTCCCTGGCACGACAGTACTGCCGATAACCTCGACATTAAAAAAGCGAGAAAGGTTCTGGATGAAGACCATTTTGGCCTGGAAAAAGCCAAAACCCGTATCATCGAATATCTGGCGGTCAGAAAGCTGAAACCCGATTCCAAAGGCCCGATTTTATGCTTTGCAGGTCCTCCGGGAACCGGCAAAACGTCTCTGGGGAATTCCATTGCCAGAGCACTCGGAAGAAAGTTTCACCGCATTTCCCTGGGAGGCGTCCGGGATGAGGCGGAGATTCGCGGACATCGCAGAACGTATGTGGGAGCCCTTCCGGGCCGGATCATTCAGGGAATTCGCAGGGCAGGTTCCAACAATCCCGTGTTCATGCTGGATGAAATCGATAAGGTCGGCAGCGACTTTCGGGGCGACCCTTCGTCTGCTCTTCTGGAAGTGCTGGATCCGGAACAGAATTTTTCCTTTTCGGACCATTACCTGGATGTGCCCTTCGATCTGTCCAAGGTCATGTTCATTACCACGGCCAATGTGCTGGATACCATTCCGCCGGCTCTCCGGGACCGGATGGAAGTCATCAATCTTCTGGGCTACACGGAAGATGATAAAATCAAAATCGCCAACCGGTATCTGATTCCCCGGCAGCGAAAAGCCCATGGCCTGAACGCGGATCAGGTCGTTTTCTCCAGGGGCGCGATCCGGCACATTATCGCCGGCTATACCCGCGAGGCCGGACTGAGAAACCTGGAGCGCGAAATCGCAACGATCTGCCGGGGGGTTGCCAGCAAAGTGGCTGAGGGAGAAGCCACGGCTGCAACCATCAATTTAAACAATATTTCCAAATACCTGGGTCCGATCCAAATGCAGACCGAAACCCGTACCCGGGTATCTACGCCCGGTGTTGCCATAGGTCTTGCCTGGACCCCCAATGGCGGCGATATACTCTTTATCGAAGCAACCGCCATGAAGGGGGGTAAAAATCTGACCCTGACCGGCCAGCTTGGGGATGTCATGAAGGAATCTGCAACTGCGGCCCTTAGTTTTATCCGCTCCAATGCGGTTTCAATGGGAATTGCAGACGACTATTTTGCAAATCACGATCTTCACATTCATGTCCCGGCGGGCGCAATTCCCAAGGATGGTCCATCGGCCGGCGTCACCATGCTGACCGCGCTGACGTCTCTTTTGACCAACAAGCCGATTCGAAAGGATCTGGCCATGACTGGAGAGATTACGTTAAGGGGTCAGGTGCTGCCGGTCGGGGGGATAAAGGAAAAAGTGCTGGCCGCCCATCGGGCGGGAATCAAAACCATCATCATGCCCAAATGGAATGAAAAAGACCTGGAAGAGATTCCCAAAAAGATTCAAAAAGACATTCAATTCCATTTTGTTGAAAAAATGATGGATGTCATCAGGCTGGCCCTGGAGAAATGAATCGCATCTGTTGCCTGATATTTTTGGGGGGAATTCTGATGGCGGGCGTCTATGGGTGTACTCGATCCACTGTGCCGTCTCCCAGCCGTCCGCCGTCTGCTGCGATTCCTCCGTCTTCTCCAAAGCCTTATAAGGCACTGGGGCAGTGGTACCAGCCGCTGCCGGACGCCAGGGGGTTTAAACAGTCGGGCATTGCCTCATGGTATGGAGAAGATTTTCATGGAAAAAAAACATCCAGCGGCGAGATCTATGACATGTACGCGGAGTCCGCGGCTCACAAAACCCTTCCCCTGGGAACAATTGTCCGGGTCCGGAACCTGGACAACAACCGGGAAATGGAGATTCGCATCAACGACCGGGGGCCTTTTGTGACCGGAAGGGTCATTGATCTTTCTTATGCCTGTGCCTCCAAACTCGGTGTTCTGGGGCCGGGCACCGCACCGGTGGAATTAATTGCAGTTGGAACAACCGCCCTGGCATCCAGCAGCAGCGGTTCGGCGGATTTTTATTATCGGGGGAATTTCACGATTCAGGTCGGAGCTTTTTCGGATCGGAACAATGCTGAAAAGCTGAAGGCCAAACTGGATAAAACCTATCAGAATGCCCATATTCAGTCCTATGACACCGGCAGGGCAATTTATTATCGGGTCCGGGTGATGAAATGTTCGAGCCTGGAGCAGGCCATCCAGTACGAAAAAACGCTGGCTTCGGGCGGGTACGATGGGGCTTTTGCCGTGGCGGAATAACGCGGGTCCCCCGATGTTCAGGAGGCGCAGGAAATGACGAATCATGATGATGAAAATACCTGTAAAACCGAGGCTGCATCCTTTTCGCGGTATCGAAGCCGCATTCCGGAGCTGGCGGATTCACTGATTACCAGTTGCCATGACAGGGAATGCTTTACCCACATCGATTACGATCCCATTCCTTCCGAAGGATATGTGGTGGACATCATCGAGAAGCTCCGGGAAGTCCTTTTCCCCGGGTATTTCAGCCGGGAGAAAATCGATCCGATCAGTCTCAAATATACCCTGGGTCAGGCGGTTACCGCTTTGTTTGATATGCTTTCGGAGCAGATCACCCATAGCATCCGGCACGATTGCTTCCGGTATGATCTTTCCTGCAGCGATTGCGGCGACCGGGGATACGAAATCGCGCTGGCCGTGCTGGAATCCATTCCTTCGATCCGAAAGGTTCTGGCAACCGATATCCGGGCGGCATATGACGGGGACCCCGCGGCCAAAAGCCACGATGAAATCATTTTCAGCTATCCCGGAATCTATGCCATCAGCGTCTACCGGGTCGCTCACAGGCTTTTTGAGTTAAACGTCCCCCTGCTTCCCCGAATCATGACCGAACATGCCCACAGTATCACGGGAATCGACATTCATCCGGGGGCCCAAATCGGAGAAAGCTTTGTCATTGATCATGGCACGGGGGTTGTGATCGGGGAGACAACCGTGATCGGAAACAATGTCCGGATTTATCAGGGCGTCACCTTAGGGGCGTTGTCCCTTCCGAAAAATGCCGGAGAAAAACTGAGGGGCAGAAAGCGCCATCCCAGCATTGCCGATGATGTCATTATTTATTCCGGAGCAACCATTCTGGGAGGCGATACGGTGATCGGGGAACGGTCGGTCATCGGCGGGAATGTCTGGATTACGCAATCCGTCCCGCCCGACACAACGGTTATGATGGAGCCCCCCCGGCTGATCTACAAACATCCATAACGCTGCGGGGCGTCACAACCAGTCCGGCGGAGACAGAACACCTGCATAATTTCCTGCACGCCACTTGTTTAAAAGAAGCCATATCATGAGCATTCAAAAAGGGCAGTTGCTTGATGTGGACATATCCGATGTCGCTTACGGCGGCAAGGGAATCGTTCGCATCGAAGGATTCGCAGTGTTTGTGGACCAGGCGGTTCCCGGTGACAGCGTCAGGATCATTATTACCCGAAAAAAGAAAAATTATGCCGAAGCCCGGGTGCTGTCGCTTCTTCAGCCGTCTTCGGACCGGGTTTCAGCGCCCTGTCCTTACAGCGGCGTTTGCGGGGGGTGCAAATGGCAGTTTCTGAACTACGACCGTCAACTGGAGTATAAACGGCGGCATGTTGCGGAATCACTGGCGCATATCGGTTTGATTAAAGAAGCGACGGTCCATCCGACCCTTCCTTCCGAACTGTGCTTCGGATATCGCAATAAAGTGGAATTTACCTGTTCGGACAGCCGGTGGCGGCTGCCTAAGGAAATGGACAGCCGGGATGCAAGCACTTGCTTTGCTCTGGGATTTCATGTGCCGGGCGTGTTTCACAAAGTTCTGGATATCGAATCCTGTCTGCTTCAGCCGGACATGGGAAATCGCATACTGGGCGATGTGCGCCGCTATATTCAATCATCGGAAATGGCGATGTATTGCCCCCGTACCCACAACGGGTTCTGGCGATTTGTCATGCTTCGACATTCCGTGGCTTACGACCACTGGATGGTCAATATCATCACCGCTTCGGAGAACCTCAGGGCCGTGCAGCCCCTGGGGGATATTTTGATGGGCAAATATCCGCAGATCATCTCCGTGGTCAACAACATTACCGCAAAAAAAGCAGCGATATCCGCAGGGGAATATGAAATCCGGCTTTCCGGAAGTGACCACCTGACGGATCGAATCTGCGGGTTTGAATTCGACATATCGGCCAATTCATTCTTCCAGACCAACAGCAGAGGGGCGGAAACACTCTACGGTACGGTGATGGCTTATGCCGGACTGACCGGAAATGAAACGGTTTTTGACCTGTATTGCGGCACCGGAACCATCGCCATCTGTCTCTCGAAAGCCGCCCGAAGGGTTATCGGATTTGAAATTGTAGATGCCGCTGTATCCAATGCGGAAAAAAACTGTCTGAAAAACGGCATCTCAAACTGCACGTTTTACCGGGGAGATATCAAGGATCGTCTCTCCGAAGCGCTGCATGAGGCCGATGTCATGATCATCGACCCTCCGCGCGACGGCATGCACAAAAGTGTCGTGCAGCAGGTTCTGAATAAGCTGCCCGGGCGGATCATCTATGTATCCTGCAATCCGGCGACGCTGGCCAGGGATCTGGGGCTCATGAAAGACGCCTATCAGATTATCGAAGTGCAGCCGGTGGATATGTTTCCCCATACATTTCACATCGAATCGGTTGCCCGCCTTCAAAAGCGGTGATCAGGCGATTTTTTGGGATCATGAACGCATGGCGCGTCGGAAATGGAGGCGGTGTTGCTGAAGCAGGTTGTTTTTCTGGACCGGGACGGGGTCATCAACCGGGATTCTTCGGATTACATTAAATGCTGGGAAGAGTTCATCTTTCTTCCGAACAGTCTAGAGGCATTGAAAATCCTTACCCGCAAAGGCTGCACGCTCATCGTGATCACCAACCAGTCCATCATCCACCGAAAGTGGGTATCGCCGGAAGTTTTGGAGGACATGCACCTGAGGATGAAATCCGCCGTGGCATCCCATGGCGGTAGAATCACCGATATTTTTTTCTGCCCCCATACGCCGGAACAAGGCTGCTCCTGCCGGAAACCCAAACCTGGACTGATTCAGCAGGCCTGTCAAAAATATACCATTGATCTTGCCGATGCCATCATGGTGGGTGACAGCGCCAAGGATATTCTGTGCGGAAAGGCTGCGGGCTGCGGCAGAACGATTCTGGTTCAGGCCGCCAATGATCCGCCCGGGGGCATCAAGGCTCAGGATGGCCTGGCCTTGGACAACGTCTATCCGACCGTGGTGGTGGCCGATCTGCTGGAAGCCGCCCGTTGGATCATTTCATGAACGCCTCCGGGTCTCTGACCGATCTGGAAGGCTGCCTGGATCACGTTACGTTTTACAATCCGGAAAACCATTATACCATTGCAAAATTTCGTCCCAGAGGCGCCCAGAACGCGATCACGATTGTCGGGTTCATGCCGGAGCCCACTGCCGGAGAATATCTGAAACTGGACGGCATCTGGGAATCGCATACCCGCTACGGGCAACAGCTCAAAATCGTCCGATTTGAAGTGCTGCTGCCGGCAACAATTGACGGCATCCGGAAATACCTGAAGTCCGGTGTGATCAAGGGGCTGGGAGCCAAAACCATTTCCCGGCTGATCCGCCATTTCGGGGATCAGACCCTGGTGGCTATCGAATCAGCGCCTGAAAAACTGACCGATGTCAAGGGCATCGGCAAAGTCATTGCCAAACAGATTGCTGAATCATGGAAATCGCATCATGCGATTCGAAGCCTGATGATCTTTCTCCAGAACCACGGTATTTCGCTGGCTTACAGCGGCCGTATTTACAAACAATATGGCGCTGCCGCCGTAGATATCCTTACGCATCGTCCTTACCAGATCGCCTGCGACCTGCCGGGAATCGGGTTTTTTATCGCCGACCGGATTGCACGGCAACAGGGCGCCATTTCCGATGATCCGCTTCGAATCCGGGCCTGTATTCTGTATCTGCTGGAGCAGGCGGCTGCCGATGGGCATATGTTCATGACGGGTCATGAAACCCGGCGTAAATGTGCCAGGCTGTTTGATATCGACTCTGAATCGGCATCCACCGCCCTGCTTGCGCTTTCCAATGAAGGGCAGGTGGTGCAGGAAGCGATGGATGGCTCCGGCAGCGATCCGGGTAGAGATCTGGGCAGCGATCAGGCCCTTTACCTTCCGGCGCTTCACCGGGCGGAAACCGGTATTGCCCGTCGGCTCAAGGCGTTTTTATCGGTCCCGGTGAAACCTCCGGATATCAATCAGGAGCAGATGACCCGGGAAATTCTGACGCGCCTGGCCATTCAGCTTTCCTCAGAGCAGCAGGCCGTGCTGGAAGAGATTCTTCTGCATCACATTGCCATCATTACCGGGGGGCCGGGAACCGGAAAGACCACCCTGATCCGTTCCATCGCCGCGATAAGCGACCGTCTGCGGCATAAAACCATCCTCTCCGCACCGACAGGCCGCGCAGCCAGGCGCCTTTCCGAGGTTGCCCGGAAAAAAGCCTCGACCCTGCACAAGCTTCTTGGGTTTAATCTGGAACAGAATGATTTTGAAAAAGATGAAGACGATCCCCTGGATGTGGACGTGATGATTGTGGATGAAGCATCGATGATGGATGCCCATCTCATGTACCATCTGCTGAAGGCTGTTCCCGTGACCGCCACCCTGATCCTGGTCGGAGATGTGTTTCAGCTGCCGTCTGTCGGACCCGGGAACATTCTTTCGGACCTGATTCAATCCGGGGCCATCCGGACATTTGAACTGAAAGAGATCTTCCGCCAGGCGGAAAAAAGCCCTATCGTCGTAAATGCCCACCGGGTCAGGCAGGGCAATCTTCCGAACCTGGAAAGGGGCCCCCATTCGGACGCCCTTTCAGAGTTTTACTTTATAGAACAATATCAGCCTGAAACGGTTGTCAAGACGATCGTTGAGCTGTGCAGTCGAAAAATTCCGGAGCGTTTCGGGTTGGATCCGGTCAGAGACATACAGGTGCTGAGCCCCATGCACAAGGGGACGGTGGGAACCATTCAGCTCAACCAGGTGCTCCAGGAAGCATTGAATCCCCAATCTTTCCCCGGGTCCGGAATCCAGTTCAGGCCGGGAGACAAGGTCATGCATCTGAAAAACAACTATGCCAAGGAAGTGTTCAATGGAGACATCGGCGTCATTGCAGAGATTGACCCATCTCCGAAAGGGTCAAAAAAACGGCTTTCCGTGGATTATGACGACAGGCGGGTGGATTACGAAATCGAGGAACTCGAGGACCTGACCCTGGCCTATGCCATTTCCGTCCACAAGTCCCAGGGGTCTGAATATCCGGCGGTGGTGATTCCGCTGATGCCCCAGCACCATCCGCTGCTTCAGCGAAATCTCTTGTATACGGCCATTACCCGTGGGAAAAAATTGGTCATTATCGTTGGAGCCCGGCAGGCCCTGGATACGGCCGTCAAGAACGATAAGCCCCGAAATCGACTTTCGCTTCTGGATCAGCGGCTGAGAAGCGTGAAATCGTGAGGGCGCGAAATCGTCAAAAGGTTCTATGGTTACGCTCTGACGCCCGCTGATTTCACGATCCTGATATAACCCTGATGCAGAAAGGCTGGACATACGATTCACCATGACAAAGAATTTACTCGAGATCCATCACTTAAAGAAGTATTTCCCGATTACAGGCGGCATATTCAAAAGAAAAACAGGGTATGTCTATGCGGTGGACGACATTTCCCTGACCATTCAGGAGGGGAAAACCCTCGGGCTGGTCGGAGAATCGGGCTGTGGAAAAACAACGGTGGGCAGAGCCCTTCTGCGCCTGATTGAGCCTGACAGCGGCGCAATCAATTTCATGGGGCAGGATCTGATGGCTCTGTCGCAACGCCGGTTGAGAGGGGTCCGCAGAAACATGCAGATCATTTTTCAGGACCCCTTCGAATCCCTGGATTCAAGGCAGACCATCGGTGATATTCTTGAAGAGCCGTACGAGATCCACAAGGTCGGATCAATTGAGGATCGAAAAGGGTATGTGAAAAATCTGCTGAACCGGGTCGGCATGCCGGAGACGGCGGTTTCGCGTTTTGCCCATGAATTCAGCGGAGGCCAGCGTCAGCGGATTGGCATTGCACGGGCCATTGCCCTGAATCCCAGGCTCATCATCTGCGATGAACCCGTTTCAGCTCTGGATGTCTCCATCCAATCCCAGATTGTCAATCTGCTGCTTGAGCTTCAACAGGAGATGAAACTGTCCTACCTGTTCATTGCGCACAATCTGGCAGTGGTCAAACACATTTCAGACGACATTGCCGTGATGTATCTGGGAAGAATCGTGGAATACACGGACGCTGAAGAGCTATACGCGGCTCCGTTGCATCCCTATACCCAGGCCCTGATATCGGCCATACCCATTCCGGATCCTTCCCGAAAAAGGAAAAGATTCCTGCTGGCCGGAGATGTCCCCTCTCCGGCCAATCCCCCTTCGGGATGTCATTTCCATCCCCGCTGCCCGTTTGCGGAGGCGATTTGTAAAACAGTATATCCTCAACTGGTTTCCGTATCCGGCGCCGACGGAAAAAATCACCGGGCAGCCTGTCACAGGGCCGGAGCCGTCTCCCTGCTTGAATAGATTTAAGACAAGATGCAGATGGAATCATCGCAGGGGCAGGCGCCGTCGACTTCAAAGGCATACATGATGCGGCTTTCTATTTCTGCGCGAGCTTCTGCGATGGGCGGAAACAGAAAAACCGCACAACGGGCGGCAAGCTCCGGTCTGGCCGGGATGTTCTCCAGGCCGGCAGCGAGCACCTCCCCGGTGCGGCCATCCAGGATATCGGCATCCTCGCCGTTGGTGACCACGACAACGGGGATCTGATACGGGGCCAGGAGCCGGGATGCTGCCAGAGCCGGGCGATGCCGGGTGACCAGTGAACCCGGGCCGTATTTGATGATCATACAGATTCTATCGGCAATGGATACGGCCAGATCCACTTTCACCATGGCGCAGTTGTCCCCTGCCTTGACCCGAAGGCTGCACCGGCTTTGAATATCCGCCGGGGAATACCCTCCGGCATCCATCAGGAGCCTGGCCAGCTTCTGACGGTACCGTTCGTCATGGGTGTCCGGGAGCACCCGGCCGGTCACTGCATCCACCAGTTCCCCGAGTATCAGATGATGGCCTTCCATTGTGAGAATCATCCTCTTTTCTGAAAATATCCTTGTCCGGGAAAACTTGAAGAATCCCGCAGGATATGTTAGTTTTCTAAAAGCGATTTTTAATATTTATCAGAACGATTTATTCCTGACAAGACCCACATCATGAAAATGGCTAATGACTATAAGATTTCCTCCCGGCACCTTCAGCTTCCGCTGGGGTTTGGCAGAACAGAGCCCGGCGATCTCAAACGGGTATTGGCTTTTTTGGATGATCACTCCGCTGCGGAGCAGCCGATTTCGCTCTCGAAGGTGTTCTCCCGGTTTTCAGGGCAGCCTGATGCATGGTCCGGGGCAAGAATCGTTCGAATCATTTCCAGCCTTTTTTCCGATCGAATGATTTCCTGTGTGCTGAATGGCAATGTATTTCTGCATCATCATTCCAGTGCTTTTCTGGAGGCGCCCGACCAATGGGAGCGGATTCAGGTCATCCCTCGAATGCGGCTGACATCCTGTGAACTGGATGCCGTTGTCGACACCTGCAAGAATGTTTTCGGCATGGATTGTCCTCCGGATCAAGATGATCTGACCCATTTCCTTGGCGGTTTCCTGAAACAATGGAAAGCATTGCTTGCCGGTTTCGGCCGCCTGGCTGAAACCGGGAAATACCCCGGAGCTGCAGATATCCGCCCATGCATTTCATTTATCCAGGCGTGGCTGGCCATACCGGGCCCTTATGAAAAAATCTGTTTTGTACGCGACGGGAAAGCAGCCCTGGTGTCATTTTCCCATACCGTTGTCCGGTTGAAGGATTTCTATGAAAACGGAATCGGCCGCTGGGAAACGTGGCAACAGGCTCTTGAGAAGTTCACCGGGTTTCAGTCCGAAATTGAAGATGATCCGGAAGCTGCCGCCGCCCTCTCAAGATTGCGCCATGTCCTGGAAATGCAGCATCCCTGGGACGATCTGGATGGCGTGGATGACCTGATTGCCCGGATTAAACCGGTTTATAACCGGATTCGGGACGAGAGATTCACCCTGTTACAGCGCGAAACACTATTGCAGATCAACCGGATGATTGAAACGATCTCTGAATTGCTGGAAAATGTCCATGCCAAAGACGAATTGAGAAACCTGGCGCTGGTTGAATTGCAGAAAATCAAAAAGGCCATTGAGTCCGACAGGCCCGGCAGTCTCATTTCCAAACAGCGGGAAATTGCGGAAGAAGCATTTGAAAGGGCACAGGATATTGTGTTTTCCCAGGGCTGATTCCGCCGCGTAATCTCCCTCAAAACTCGAAGTCATTTTCCCCTTTACAGAAAAGGCCATTTTTGTTATCTTAAAAATTTAAAGAATATTGTTTTCACCCTGCCGCAATAATTTTCAATGAATCTTGATACGTATGGTTTTTGTGACGTTGCTTTTAGGGAAATACCGTGACGGGATCTTTTTTTAGTCAAATATTCTTAATTACGCTGATCCAGCGACAGGATGCCGATAGGTTCAATTATGAAAAAAAAAGAGCTTGATTTTTTTAAGGAACAGTTGAACAACCTGCTCGAAGAACTGCTCAGTCAGGCAGATGAAACCGTATCCGGAATGACTGCTCCCAAAGAGAACTTTCCCGATCCTACAGACAGGGCGTCTCTGGAGGCAGACCGCAATTTCATGCTGCGAATTCGGGACAGGGAGAGCAAGCTCATTCTTAAGGTTAAGAAAGCTTTGGCGCGGATTGAAACCGGTACCTTCGGTGTCTGTGAATCCTGCGGGGAAGATATTTCGTTTGATCGCCTGAAAGCAAGGCCCGTAACAACTCAATGTATTGACTGTAAAACTAAAGAGGAGACTCTGGAAAAAGCCCTTGGACTGTAAGCAGGCGGGCATCGACCTGCACATTCATTCAACCGCCTCCGACGGAACGCTGTCTCCGGTTGAAATTCTCCGGCTGGCTGAAACGCTTGAACTCGGGGCGATTTCGATTACGGATCATGACACCCTGAAAGGATCCAGGGACCTGCTTGAAGCTGCCGGCTCGTCGGATGTTCGCGTGCTTACCGGTATTGAAATCAGTACCATCCCTCCCGCGTTATACACGGTTGCAGGAAGTTTTCATATTCTCGGCTATGGCATTCGTCTGGATGATCCGGCGCTGAACCAAACCCTGAAAACCCTGCAACATGCCAGAGAAAACCGCAATCCGCTCATCATCAGTCGCCTGAATGCAATGGGACTGGATATTACGCTGGAGGAAGTGATTCAGGCATCCGGAAAATCCCAGATCGGCAGGCCGCATATTGCGCAGTTGATGATAAAAAAAGGGTTTGCCCGGACAATTGATGAAGCATTTGATGCCTACCTGGGTTTCAACAAGCCCGCCTATGTGGATAAATACAAGCTGGACTGTCAAAAAGCGATTGAAATGATTATAAAAGCGGGAGGAATACCGGTTCTGGCCCATCCGTTTCTTCTTCGCATCCCGGATCATTCCCGCCTGGAATCCCTTGTGGCGACCCTGAGGGAAATGGGCTTGCAGGGAATTGAAGTGTATTATCCGGAACACTCTTCGGAAGATGTTGAATTTTATTCAAGGCTTGCCCTGAGCCATGACCTGGCGGTCACAGGCGGAACCGATTTTCATGGCGCCATCAAGCCGGAAATCCAGATTGGATACGGGAAAGGGGATTTTTTCGTCCCGTATGCTGTCTATGATCTGCTTTTGAAACGTCAACAGGCGATGGCTTGATCCGTTATGTCCCATCCTTATCCGTCAGAATTGGAAAAAATACTGGGTTATGCTTTTACCGACCCGGCGCTTCTTGAAGAGGCTCTTCGGCATAGCTCATTTGTCAATGAAATGCCGGCAAAGGGGCTGTCGGACAACGAACGCCTGGAATTTTTGGGCGACGCCGTGGTGAACCTGATTACCGGCCATTTGCTGATGATGCATTATCCGGATTTTAATGAAGGCCACCTGTCCAGGATGCGGGCCCATCTGGTCAACGAGTTTCAGCTTTCACATATCGCCGGCGAACTCAGCCTCGGAGATTATGTCCAGCTTGGAAAGGGAGAAAGTCAGACCCAGGGCCGCAAAAAGCCGTCCATACTGGCCAACACCTTTGAAGCCTTGATGGCCGCAGTCTATCTGGATGGCGGCTATCCTTGCGCGTTTAAGATTGTTTCCCGCTATATGAAGCCCCTGATGGAGGCGAATGCGCCTTCTGCTGCTGTCCAGGATTATAAAAGCAAGTTTCAGGAACTGATTCAGAGCTCCCAGGAGTCCCTGCCAAACTATGCCGTTGCCGCTGAAACCGGTCCGGATCATGATAAGGCATTTATCGTTCATCTGACTTGTGGAGACATTCAGACAGAGGGGTTTGGCAAAAGCAAAAAAAATGCGGAGCAGGAAGCGGCCCGGAAAGCCATCGATATATTCTTGAAGCATGCCACCCGTTGAAAGCCCTGTAAAACCGTATATCATTCCGGTGTTTATTCCGCATGCCGGCTGCCCCCATCAATGTGTTTTCTGCAATCAGAAAGCCATCACCCGGTCCGAAGCCCAGTCGCCTGCCACCGCCCAAATCGAAGCCTCCATTCGATCGTATCTCAAATATCTGACTCCCGACCGGAAACCCGTGCAGATCGCTTTTTTCGGCGGAAATTTTCTGGGCATCGACTGCCGGGAAATCCTCAGACTTCTGAACGCTGTCACCCCGTTTGTCCATGAAGGAATCGTAGACGGTATCCGGTTTTCGACGCGACCGGATACCCTTACGAAAGACCGTCTGGAAATCCTGCAGGGATTTCCCGTATCGACGATCGAGATCGGTGCGCAGTCCATGAATGATGCGGTTCTGACGCTCTGCCGCCGGGGGCACACAGCGCGGCATACGGTCCGCGCGGCGCATCTGGCGAAAGCCTGCGGTTATGAAGTGGGGATACAGATGATGGTGGGACTTCCCGGTGATGATGATAGCGGCGCCATATCGACAGGCCGGCAAATTGCCGCTCTGGATCCGGATTTTGTAAGGATTTACCCTGCGGTTGTTCTGGAACACAGCCCGCTGGCAAACTGGTACCGCAAGGGGCAATATACTCCATTGTCCCTTTCAGCCGGTGTTTCCCTGGTGAAGAGGCTGTATCTGATATTTCAGGAAAACAGCATTGCGGTCATTCGAATGGGGCTTCAGGCGACAGCGGATCTGGAAAACGGGTCCATTCTTCTGGCAGGACCTTTCCACCCGGCCTTTGGCCACCTGGTGATCGCGGAGATCTATCGCGACAGGGTCATTGAACTGCTGACGGCAGGCGGCAGGGCCATGGATACGCTCACCCTCCGCGTTCACCCGAAACGCATTTCAGCCGTGAGGGGACTGAAGAATGAAACCATTCATGATCTCAAAAACCGGTTTCATATCCGGCGTATCGATGTTGCAGGGGACCCTTTGATGCCCGATCATCACATCTTGCTGGTGATGGATTCCGAAGAGGCGAAGCTTTTTCCGGTGATCGTGCGCGGGAAATAAAAAAAGGCATTCATGTTTTCACATGAGTGCCTTTAATTGCTAATTAGTTTTGGCTAATTATAAGCGGGTGACGTTTGCAGCGGCAGGACCTTTGGGGCCTTGAACCACATCAAATGTGACACGATCGCCTTCAGAAAGTGATTTGAATCCGGTTGAATTAATGGCGGAATGATGTACGAATACATCCTTTCCGTTTTCCTGCTCAATAAAACCGAAACCCTTGCTGTCATTAAACCATTTTACAATTCCATTTGCCATAGTGTTTTCCTCCTTTCATAAAATATCATCAAGGTCCCAAACTTCAGGTCGTCACTGTGGCAACATGGAACAATCCTTCTGCTCGAACCGATACCGCAGAATTTTGCGATATCTTTACTGATTTGAACTTATACTACAGCCGTTAAACGACAATGTCAACATAAATAATCATCGTGTCATGAAAAGCCTGAATCGGGTGGCGGACGCTTCAGGATGGGGCAGAGAATGAGGCGGACAAGGTGTATGCAGCCAGCAGGCTGTCTTTACAGTAGGTGTTATCCGGATTTGAAAAATAAGATTTAAAGAGAAAAAGGCTTTTGTCGCGAAGGATATGGGGAACAAGGTCAACCCGCCGGCTGCCGTACAATGGAGGCATTCGACCTAAATCGCATCGGGTCCCGCCGCCCATTACATCTTCGTAGGCAAACACGATATGCCGAATACTGCTGATCAGAATTGCACCAAAGCACATCAGGCATGGCTCCAGGGTGCAGTAAAGGGTCAGCCGGCTGCGATCGACTGGCGCAGATCGTTCAAGCTGTTTTAAAGCCAGGATCTCGGCATGATCTGTTTCACTGACGAGATTCCCGGCAGTCCCCAGCCGGGATCCGGTCGCAATAATCTTTCCCTCGTGAACGATCACGCACCCAACCGGGAACTCTCCCCGCTCAAGGGCATGCCTGGCCTCGACCAGGGCTTCCTCCATAAAAAATGAATGGTTCATTGCACCGATATTCTCCAGTTCCAATTTCCGGGCCTGTCTTTCATCCGGATGGCCGGCGGGACGGGTTCATTCAGATGAATGAACCGCTGGAAGCCGGCCTGTTCCAGTTCCTTGCGGTAACCTGTCAAATTGAGCATCCAGTTGGGATAAATCCAGTAATTTGAATCCGATAAGCTCGCCCATGCCATTTCTCCCTTCGGGCTCTGAAACAGGGTGTCGGGCTTCAGGCGGTCCGAGAGAATCCGTGAAATACTGAGCGGCCAGTTCCCGGAAAGCACAATTCCCAGAGGCAGGCGGCTCTGTCCGGGGAGGGAAAGGTAATCCGGCTGCCCCAGCTCCGGACTGACAATGGCTCCGGAAAAACCGTAGGATTTGATCTCATTGATGGACAACGGATTGCTCAGGTTGCAGAAAGGACCGGCCCAGAGGGAAAGCTTGCCGGGGTTCTGAAAAAAAGCGATTTGCCAGGGGGCGTTCAGGATAAACTGTCTGGCTCCTTTTTGCAGCAACTGCGCAATCAGAGACTTGAAATCGGCTTCATCGGCAGGCCAGAGCGCAGGAGTCAGCCACCACCAGACCCTTCGGCAGATATTCGGGGTGATGGAAACAGCCTGAAACGTCTCCTGAGACAACCATATCCCGACTTCATCTCCGGCTTTGCCGATTTTCCCGGCAATTCTGTAAACATTTTGGTCAACGGCTTTTGTCCTGGGGAGGCGAATTCGGGGAAGGATTGCCTGAAAACGGGAAGGCGGCAGATTGGCATTGACCGGGGGAATTTGCGCCTCAAGCTCCAGGGTCTTTGCAATCAATTCCGGTTCGCGGCGGTCTGTCAAGAATACCGGAGACCCATTCTGCGGAGCCACTTTGCCGCCGGATGTCAGATGAAAACGGGTCCCCTCTGCAACCGGACGGCTGATTTTCAGGCTGACATGCCAGGGCTCGTCTTCGTAGCCGACACGCAGGACATCGCCGGGAAAGAGCCCCTGCCTGAGCTCGACACAGGGATGGCCGCTTTCTCCCGAAACATGACCCACACAGAGTCCGGAGCCGGTCTGCCGTTCTATTTGAATGGGGCTCAGAGGTCTTTGAGACAGGAATCTGTAATGGGTTCCGGTCCGGCCCAGGGCGCGAGAGAGCAGGGCAAGCGCTTCTTTTCGAAGATGCGCATCCTGAACATGATCCCGGAGCAGTTGATATGCCCGTACCGTATAGTACACATAATGGGGGCTTTTTTTGCGGCCTTCGATTTTCCATGCCCGAATCGCCGGAACCGGCCGAAGGACTTTGACCAGGATATCCAGGCTGAGATCCTGACAGGAAAAAAAACGATTCTGCGTGCGCTCTTGCGTATAAAACCGCCTGCATGGCTGAACGCACCTTCCCCTCAGGCCGCTTTTTCCCCCAAAAAAACTGCTCCAGTAGCATCTGCCGGAGACCCCGTAGCACAGGGCGCCGTGGACGAAAACTTCCAGGCCGATGTTTTCAGGACAGATACCGGCAACCTGCTTGATTTCGTCAACGCTGAGTTCGCGTGGAAGCACGACGCGGCTGACTCCGGGAATATGGCGGATCAGGCTCAGTGCTTCGCCAAAGCTCACATTGGCCAGGGTGGACAGGTGGATCTCGCCTGAAAACCCGGCTTGCCGGGCCAGATCGATCAGGGCCAGATCCTGAATGATCAGGGCGTCGGGATGCACATGGCGGTTCAGATCATCCATGAGCCTGCCGGCCGGGTCCAGTTCATCCGGCTTGATCAGCGTGTTCAGTGTGACATAAACCTTTGAGCCTTTGGAATGTGCCAGATCCGTCAGTCCGGCAAGTTCTTCCAGCGTAAAGTTCTTGGCCTCCATGCGGGCGGAAAGCTGCTTCAGGCCGCAGTATATGGCATCCGCCCCGGCGGCCAGGGCGGCCAGAAAACTGGCCTTGTTGCCGGCCGGCGACAGAATCTGCGGATTTGAAGAAGATTCGTTCATGAACTGGGCTGTTTTTTTATAATTTAGGCGGCTTTGTAGCAGTCCTGAAAAACAAAAAGGAGTTAGATGATAATCTAACTCCTTTTAGGTTCTGTTGGTAGCGGGGGCTGGATTTGAACCAACGACCTTCGGGTTATGAGCCCGACGAGCTACCAGGCTGCTCCACCCCGCATCGAATGGAGAAGAATATAAACCAACCGTTGCCGACTGTCAACAGAAACATCTAATTATTTTAACTATCTTATATTACAGTATATTAATTTATCAAAAAAGATGATACATCCTAACTCCGGAAATATTTGACCTAAATAGTCCGTGATAAATTACCCAGCTTACCCTGCGCATTGAAATTTATACCCTGCCAAACCCGCTGTTTTTCCGAAAAAAGATTCCCCGCAGATCCCGCCGTTTCGAAATAAATTGAAAAGGTCCCCTGACTTTGATTATGAGAGGTTGTCGATTCCCATAACCCATAAGTCAAAGAAAGGAGACCCTCCATGCATTATACCGGAGCCAGCGATTCCAACAAGTCTTTATTCATAAGTTCTGCCACCACCGAAGAAATTATCCAGCACAGAGAGCAGGTTCGCAGGAGTCAAAATCCGTGTCCTGTTCGGATTTGCCCAAAATGTCACGAGAAAGCTGATTCCTTTATCCGCCATGATAAAAAAAGTCGAAAAGGGAGCTTGTAAAATGTCATTTTACGTTTTACAATAACACTAATGATTGAAAACTTTCGCCACAAAGGTTTGCAACGGTTGTTCGAGCATGACGATGGCAGCAAATTGCCACCGGATATGTTGGAGCGGGTCAGTCTCATTCTCTCGACCTTGAATGCTTCGATGGAGATTGAGGGCATGAATTTGCCAACCTTTCGACTGCACGCTCTCAAGGGAGCGCGGAAGGGTTATTTTTCGGTAACAGTTCGTGCCAACTGGCGGATCATTTTCCGTTTTGAAGGTGGTAACGCTTTTGATGTTGATTTTGTGGACTACCATTGAGGGAGGAAAAAATGGAGATGAAAAACCCCGTGCATCCTGGCCTTCTTGTTAAGGATTGCATTGAAGAACTTGGTTTGAGTGTTGCGGAAGCCGCTAAAGGACTGGGCGTAACACGTCAGCAGCTTTATAATGTCATTGCTGGGCGCAGTTGTGTCACGTCTGAAATGGCAATTCGCCTTGAAAAAGCTTTCGGTAGCACTGCCGGTACATGGCTTCGGATGCAGATGAACTATGATCTTGCACAAATGCGCACACGTGCTTCCAGTATCGCCGTTGAACGCTTTATGCCGAAGGAAGCAGCTCATTTGTGAAAGAACCGTGAGCCATGGAGGACTATGAAAAAAGTAGCGGGAATGTATTTGCCGATTTGGGATTTCCTGATTCCGAACAGGAGATTGCTAAGGCTAAATTGACGGTGCAGATTTATCGGCTGCTGAAAAACCGAGATTCAACCCAGGCCGAGGCGGCAAAACTGTTGGGCACCACACAAGCGCGGGTGTCAGCTATTATACGTTGTCATCCCATTTCGGTGTCTGTAGGTCGTCTGATGGGATTTTTAACGACACTTGGTCAGTGTAAAAATGAAGAGGGATCCCTCTCATTCATAAGTCCGGCATGTCGCATGTCTTTTGCCGTCTCAAGCATCGCTTTTGCCAATCGACTGGGCTTTTTATTTTCCTTCGTCATAGATAGCCTCCTGTAAAAACCCCTTCCTTATCGCGATTTCAAGGTGTTCGTCGTCCACCTCAAGCCAGCCTGCAGCAATCTCCCTCAGCGTTGTCAGTTCATCGTCTTCGATATTCTCGCGTTCGTTTTTTGCAAAGCCTTACAAGAACACCGCACTATCACCGGAGCGGTAGGCGATCAGCAACCTATTCCCACCTGAGCGGCCTTGCCCCGTCCGTGCAACCCTTTGTTTGATAACGCCGCCGCCTAAATCAGCATCCACAATCCCATTTCCAGCTCTTTCGATTGCACCACATGAACTGCGATCGCCTACAACTGTTGCCTGTCACATTTCTCTGTCAGGCAACACAACTTTTTGTTATCCTTAAAAACCAGTAAATACCGCACCAATCTGGTCAAAAAATATCGGCCTTAGCAAGACCTGAATCTGGTTTTCATTGAGCCAGTCAATAATGGAACCCGCCTGATAATCATAGAAAAAATCCGTCATCCATGAAGTCACTTGTTTTATAGCTGTCTGTAAAAAAGAGAAACGCCCTGTCGCTCACCGGCTCCAAGATACCGCCCGGTATGAGTTTTTCGTTCATCCGCATGTCATGGTCCAACGTTTTGACAGGTTCGAGACCTCGCGAACGACCGTGTCTTGTTAGCATAAGAGCGTTATATACTGCTTTTGCCGTCATATTCGTATACAAAAGTGTCGTCCTCAACCGGGATTCTGACTGACTGTGAGGTTCCATGATTTCGACAATATCGACTAACAGTTTTGCCTCCTTATTCTCCGCTTTCGGTTTTCGTCGGTTAGAAAGATCGTTGACACACAATATTTTGGTTCGAAATTCATTCATACCCAGTTCTGCGGTGCTTCGGCTCCAACCAAACACATCTTCCGCAACCCGTGATTTATCGTCAAGAAGTGATATGATCACATCGCCAATCGCTGAGCGCCTGCCCGGCCAGGGAATCATATCAACCAATCAATTCTATCACTTCCGGGGTAATTCCTTTTCGAATCACAGTTGATGTCTTCATGATCGTGTCTCCTTTTTGTAAAGTTTGGAGACATTATAAACAGTATATTAGTATTCTGTAACTCCCTTAGTTCATTTGGATCGAGCCATAACGTCAGCTTATCAGAATTCGACCCCTATTCCTCGCCCCTTAGCAACCTCGTAAATCAAATCGAAGCATTTTGCCGTATCCCAGGGGGCATCCGCCGGTTCATTACGGAATTCTCGATAGGCCCGCTCAACGTTCAAGTAGATACGTGCAGGGCTGTGCCAGTCACTGTATCGTCCGAAATCAATCCGTTTGGAAGCTTCAAGGGCGGTCAGCCCTTGCTCTAAGCATCGCTTTGATTCTTCGTATACGTAAGCGAGATAAGCCTTCATCTCCACTGCCCCTTCGATCCCGCACACCGGTCCGTGTCCAGGGACGATAACTTTCGGAGATAGTGAAATGATGAGGTCGAGAGCCTTGAACCATTTTTCGTAAGTACCGACCCAGCCCATAGGTGTACACTGGCGGAAGATCACGTCACCGGCGAACACCACCCCTTCCTCAGGAACATGAACTATTGTATCCCCGACCTGGTGGCATGGCCCCACATAGATAAGATGAACTTCGGTGCCGTCAAGATCCAGTATGTGTCGCTCATCGAACAGGGTCGTCGGCAACACCAGCTTGATATTGTCAAAATCGTAGTCCTCCTTCAGCTGTCTTGCGATTGCCAGTGCACCTGGGTGGATTGCCCTGAGAATCAACCGGGAAAAGAAGTGGTCGGTCCCTTTAAGCAGCTCCTGGGTTTCACTCGGATCGGCAACATGCTTCATGCGGTCCAGCAACGTTCGATGCGCGATAATTTCGGTCTCTTCAAAGAGCTGGTTCCCCCACACATGGTCGCCATCCTCGTGGGTGATGATCACACGCTTCGGTTTACCCTGCCAGATTTGTCCTAACAGTTCAATCATCTGGCGAGCGTGAGGCAAGTCCGACTGCGTGTCAATGATTACCCCACCCCCAATATTGATGAATCCTGAATTAGCATCACAAACGCGGTTTTTCTCGTTCAGAATCGCAAAACAGTTGGTGCTGACTTGCTGTAGCTTCATAAGTTGCGCTCCAAGTGGGTGTTTCTATCGTGCATTGTGGATCGAAATTCAATATTTCTTTATGGTTAACTAAATATAATAGCTATATCAGTCAAGACCATTCTTCTATCTCCCTTTTGGACATACATACTATCGCTTCAACTTTGGCAGCATATTATTCATGGAATTTTTGCAAAGCTGGCCGCAGTGGCCAACGACTGGGATACAGCTTTTGTAATGGTTCGGCGAAGCGGCAGCGTAATGTCCCCAGTTTCTCAAAGCTGATCGAAATGTTAGCACCGGGATCGATGAAGTCGTCGTGATCTAGTCCGGTACAATCCGGGATCGTACCAAAACCCATGACCGATCCGGATTTAAGCGGGCAGACCATGCCTATCCAAGCAAAAATATCCTCAGCCTTGTGGCTGATCTCGGACGTTGACCCTCTATAGCGAACTTCCCCATCCACTGTCACGGTGACGTTGAGCGCATACGGATTGCCGACCTCGTCGGGGGTGACCAGATAGGGGCCTATCTGGTTCCCCTGAGCCATGTCCTTGGTAAGGCAAAAGCCCCCGATTATTTCAGTAGCCTGAATGTCCCGTGCAGAAATATCGTTAAAAATGCAAAACCCTGCGACCGGCTGCCTGTCGTTGCCATACACCACAACAAGCTCGGGCTCTATGTCAAGCCGTGAGGTGTATAGCGGCCAGGCTATATTTGCGTTGTCGCCCACAATGGCATTCATATTACATTTGTAATAGGAGAGGCGCTCCGGTTGACCTGCTGCCGGCTTTACCCGTGGTTTTACCAAAACCTGGCGGATAGCCTTGATCAGTGGTTCGGTCTGCGGATTATCCTTTTCGTAGCGGAGCAACGTGTCACAGGAGTTGCTGATATGACGCGGAGTAAGACCGAAGTCAAACAACGCCGCAACTTCAATCGGCTCAGACAGGCGAACCGCCTGAATTTTTGGTTTTTCGCTATCACTCAGTTCGTTCAGGTGCGATTTGCCCCAGGCCTGTAATTGGCGCGCTGCCTGTTCGCTTTCCGGAAGGCCAGAGAGGTAAGCCTTGCTATCGCTCAGGTTGGGATGCGTGATGCCACTACGGTATTGGAGGCTATTAAATGCGACTGCACAATCCTCGATCATGACTCCGAAACTGGGTTTCGAGTCGGAAATTGCAAAACGAATAAGTTTCATTGAGATATTCCCTTCTTTGCAGGATCGTTCCTACTTCTCATTTTTCAGACGACTCGCGCCTTCAAGAAGCGAGTTCCACCCGTACACGAGCGAAACCATGAAACAGTCCATGCGAAGGTCACTTGGGGCATTATCGTTAAGAGTCGACTTGTAGCCGAAGGTGAGGTTTAGATTTTCATTGATATTGTACCCGAGAGTGATTCCCAAGCCATAGTTATTGAGCTTCTCTCCCTGGACATCGTTGATGCTCGCTTGACCGCCGTTGAACCATGCACCGTCGAGAGAGCCCCAGAAATGCTCGGTCAAGTCGCGCGTCAAATGCGCATCCAATTGGAACATAGGATCGGTATTCAATGTTTTGCCGACATAGTTGTTGTTGTTTCCGAAGAACCACACGGCAGGCAGCAATTCCAAAGTCGTGCGCTGCCCCGGCACCCAAGGACCTATCTGCCAAACGATTGGCATGCCCACTCGCCCATACCAGCGATTCTGCCCAAGATTTAGTTGCTTACTGCTGTCGTACTCACCGATCGGCAAAGCCAGATCAGTGAGCAGGTTGACGGAAAACCCAGGCTCATAGCGCAGGACGTCGGCGAGGTTGTTTTGAGCTTTCGGACCGAGTACATTGATTACGAACTCAAGCATCGGGTCGCCGAATCCGTCAGCCGATTGATTGTATGTCTTGCCGGCCACTGTGAAATCGCCCGAGATTTTTCCCATGGGCAGGATGATCGCTGCCATGGCCGAGCGATCAAACAGAGAAAAAGTGCGCGCATATCCCGGCATGGCCATTGTAGCGTCAAAGTGTGCTCCTGGTGTTACGGTATGAGCGGAATCGAACGGGTTCGTGTTCCCGCTCACCCACTCGACAATGAGCGGCACGGCATTGGAATCCGATAGCGTCTGCCAGTAGAAACGCGGCGGGGTCTGCGCCAGAGTCTGTGGCGGGCAGAGTGCACCCACGGATAGCATCATTGCGAAGACCATCCAGAACCAGATAACCAACTTCATCGGACTTCCGTTGTTTTTCATAAGATATTTCTCCTTTTGATTGACGGTTAATTTTCGGATAGGCGGTGCTCAGGGCTTGGGATCAGCAACCATGTCCTTGGGAGGCATGAACTGTTTTTTGTAGATGAGCGGCGGGTAGCCCGGGTCATCGGGAACCCGCGGAGGAAGAACGTCTTTCAGAGTCTCGAACAAGGAGCGGCTCGGGAGGATCACGTTGTTCATCCGTACATAGCTGTCCCAGAGCGCTGTCAACTCCTTCACCTTGTCAGGGCGCTCTGCAGCAAGATCCTTTCTTTCGGGGGAGTCGGCCGCGAGGTTAAAGAGCTCCCAGTCGCCCTTACCAAAAGGCGGGTATTCCCAGCGGAGCTTCCACTCTCCCTTCCGTACCGCGCGGTTGCCGAAGATTTCCCATGCAAGATAGTCCTGCTCTGTCCGTGGCGATTCTGCAGTGCCAGCCAGCATCTGGCCCCAGGACTTACCCGTGAGATCAAAAAGCTTGCGTCCCTCGTAGGTCTTGGGATAGCTATCACCGGCAATTTCGAGCAGAGTCGGCATGATGTCGGCTACATGCATAAGTCCATGGTTGATACTCCCCTTTTGACGCTTGACAACAGGACCGCTGACGATGAGTGCGTTTCTGATGCCGCCCTCGGCTAACCAGCCCTTGTACTGACTAAAGGGAGTCATTGACACCTGCGCCCACATGGGTCCGTAGCAAACATATGAGCCCGGGTCCCCCCACGCATTGGGATGTGTCTGAGACCAATTGATCGCAGCGAAGAGAAAATCACGCGTTCCGGGCTTGCCCGAGATTTGCGCGAAGAGATCGTTTCCCTCGGCTCCGTTGTCGCCAAAAACGATAAAAACAGTATTCTCGTACTCACCAATTTTCTTGAGGTGATCGATGAGTCGGCCGGAATGGAAGTCAAGGTTTTCCATCATGCCTGCGTAAAGCTCCATTTTCTTGCCCAGAATTGCCCTGGTCACTGGAGCGAGTACGATGGGATCGGGCAGAAACCACATCCGCTCGGCGAGCTGCGTTCCCGCTGGTGTAATACCGATCTCTATCTGTTGCTTAAGTCGCGCTTGACGCACCGCATCCCAACCCTTGTCGTATTCACCTATGTGGCGATTGCGCCATTCCCGCGGAAGGTGGTAGGGATCATGCGGTGCTTGTTGGGAAACATATGCGAAGAAGGGTTTGCCGTCACCATGATTGGCGTCAATGAATTCGATCAGTTTATCGGTATACGTTTTCGTCGCGTAATAGTCCTTGGGAAGCCGGGTCAGATAGCGCCCATCTTCGGTGAATACAGACCGCGGGTTTGCAGCAGTGAAACTCGTCATGTCCCAATAGCTGCCCGCTCCGTCGAGCAGAGAAAAGTCGCGCTCGAATCCGCGCGCTGCCGGAATCTTATCGAGTGACTTGCCCAGATGCCACTTGCCGACCATATAGGTGTGATAACCGGCATCCTTAAGAAGTTGTGGCAGTGTGAGCACCCGGTTATTGAGGTAGCCTTCATAGCCGTCCACGCCCCACTGGTTGGGCGCGGCCCACTCGTCCATATTGCCCAGCCCGTTCAGGTGTGAATCGACACCGCTCAATAGGATAGATCGTGTGGGTGAACAGCTCGCGTGTGTGTAAAAGTTAGTGAAACGCACACCGTCTCTTGCCAGCGAGTCAAGGTTAGGCGTCTTGATTTCACTGCCGAATGATCCCAAATCGGCAAACCCCATATCATCAGCGACTATTATGACAATATTCGGCCGAGGGGGAGCGTCTGCGGCGGAAACACCTGCAGTCCCTGTAAGCGCCACAACCATGACGACAATGCCCAGCGTCCTTAGCAACTGACTGGGATTGCATAGTTTCTTCAATAAGGCAATCGTCAAGCATTGCAGAATGGTAAGTTTTTCGGTTCGAGCCTGACGATTGGATCGAGAGGCTTGAAACATGTGTAGGTGACTGACGGTCATCTTAATCAGTTTCATTTTCCTTGTTCCTTTCTATATGGAATTGACCCCTACTTTTGTATTTCTTTGAGAAGAATCTCGGCATCTTTGTATTGTGGATACTTTTCGATGATATTATTCAACATAAAACCTGATGAATATCAAGACGTTTCTGGTTTATATCAAAACGACACTCCGCAACCTGCCAGAGAGGTGTCAGCATCAACGCAATTTGGATAAGTTCTGTTTCTTTCATGATGTAAAAGTATCATGAGTAAACAAGTAATTCAATATGCTTACCCACTCAAAACAGCGAGGAACCCATATTTTTGTGTCGCGATGGTCGTCGCATGAACCCAGACCATTATCGAAATGTTGTCTGGAAAAAGGCACTGAATAAATTAGGCGTAGAATATCGCCCCCCGATTCAAACACGTCACACCTTCGCCACCATGATGATTTCAGCAGGTGAAGATTTGGGGTGGGCCCAAAATATGTTGGGGCATTCATCGCTTCAAATGATATTCACCAGATACTATTCTTGGATACCCAAGAAAACTCGAAATGATGGAACCGCTTTCATGGCATCATTGGGCAACGGAGAAAATGATAAAAAGGAAGAATCTGGGGAAAAAACACTGACAAACGTTGCAACGTTTTTTGAAAGAAACGACACAATAACGACACAGTCAGGAGCGTAATAAACAAATGGCTTACAGATTTACCTGTAAGCCATTGACATTTCTTATATATTTTAATACTTTTATTCAGAACTCTTATTCCCTTCGGGTTATGAGCCCGACGAGCTACCAGGCTGCTCCACCCCGCATCGATTAAAAACATAATTGATTGGAAGCGGTCAGGAAGTCAATCTGTTTTTTTGCGGCGACGGGGCGTTCCTTGAGAAAAGGAATTTTCAAGAAGCGATAACAGGCTTTGTTTGTAGATTTCAGCCCGTTCCGTTGAGTCAAATCCAGGCGTGAATCGCAGCAGCAGCCGTTTCATCCTGCTGGTGTGACCGCTCATCATTTCAATGGCTGATCGGGGCAGGTTCAGGCATTTGGATAAGAATTCGATGCACATGCGGTTGGCAGCGTCATCAACCGGAGGCGCCTGAATCGCAATCTTGAGGGCATCCCCGTGAAGACCGATGATCCGGTTTCGGGAAGATCGGGGTTGAACATAAATTTTGATGACGATGCCCTGGGGCGTTTCCTGAAAAAAGTTCGGTTTTGAGTTCAGGTGACAACCTATCCGGTGAAGATGGACTGCTTGCGGATGAGTTCGGTGAAAAAATCCGGCGGCCGGACCACTTTGCCGGCTTTGTCCATGAACGCATGCCGGGTATAGCCTCTGGCGAGCGGGCGGGCCCCGTTTTCATCGAAGACAGTATAATCGAATTTGATGCCGCCCCGAATGCTGCTGTCGAGTGATGTCTCTATCATCAGCAGGTCATCATACTGAACCGGATAAAGAAATTTGCAATGCAGTTCGGATACGGGAAGAAAAAAACCGCGCGCTTCAATTTCCTTGTAGGGAAGGCCGATATACCGAAACATTTCCGCGCGTGCGGTTTCAAACCAGCGGAAATAATTGGCGTGGTAGCCGAATCCCATTTTGTCGGTGTCGCCGTAGATAACGCGGTACGGAGTGCGGTGGGTTAGCATCAGGGTCCGTTGTTGAAAATGCTATGCGTTGATGATGGCCTGAATCAATTCTTTCAGGCTGTCGTAGTCATGGGTAACCGGAAATTCGGGAAATTCCCGGATGACATTTTCAGGAGGCCTGAACAAAAGCCCCCTGTCCGCCGCTTTCAGCATGGCAATGTCGTTATAGGAATCCCCCATGGCGATAATCTGATAATTCAGACTTTTCAGTGCCAGCGTTGTTTTTTCCTTGGCCTGCTGTTGACGAAGATCGTAGCTGGCGATCATGCCGCCGGCGTCAACGGTCAGGGAATGACAAAAAAGGGTGGGCATGCCCAGCTTTTTCATCATGGGACCGGCAAACTCTTTGAATGTATCGGATACCACGATCACCTGAGTGATGGACCGGAGCCAGTTCAGAAATTCCAGTGCCCCCTCAAGCGGGTTCATGGTGTCGATGACCGCCTGAATATCCGAAAGTTTCAGGTGGTTTTCCTTAAGGATTTGAAGGCGTTTTTTCATCAGAACATCGTAATCGGAAATATCGCGGGTTGTGAGCCGAAGTTCGTGAATACCGGTCTTTTCCGCAACATTTATCCAGATTTCGGGGATAAAAACGCCTTCCAGATCTGAACACACAATATACATAATGCCTCACAAGGGGGGGGTAGAGACGCATGTACCCTGTCTTTCATTCGTCTCTCTTAAGATTGATGAACTCGTAAGAACTCAAAATTAAACCGAACCATTGGAATCTTCCACGCGGATCAATGCCGGCACGTCGCTGACAACCTCCAGATGAACAATCTCGGAAAGGGCAAGCTGAACATTGGATTCCTTGGCCAGGTGTGTCATCATGACCAGCGGCACCGAACCGCCGGACTTGCGGCCTTTCTGGTGCACGGATTTCAGGCTGATGCCGTGGTTTCCCAAAATTCCCGAAATTTTGGACAGCACGCCGGGTTGGTCAAGGGCTGCGAACCGAAAATAATAGTGAGAGATGATTTCATCAACCGGCATCACCGGAATCCGGTGAATGCGATCCTTCTGATAGGAAAGCAGTGGCACCCTGCCAATAGAGCCGGTCAACAGGTTTCTGGCAATGTCCACCACATCGCTGACAACAGCGCTGGCAGTTGGCATCATGCCCGCGCCTTTGCCATAGAGCAGGATATCCCCCACGGCATCGCCCGAGATGGTTATGGCATTCAGCGGACCATTGACGCTGGACAGAATGTTGTCAAATGGAATCATGGTCGGATGAACGCGGGCTTCGACGGCGTTTCCCCTGTTTTTGCTGATTGCCAGCAGCTTGATTTTATAGCCGAATTGTCCGGCGAATTCAATGTCCAGGGGGGTGATTTTGGATATGCCTTCAACATAAATATCATCGAGGCAAAGGTCGGCCCCGTAAGCCAGAGAAGTCAGAATCGCCAGCTTGTGGGCCGTGTCTAAGCCCTCGACATCCAGAGTGGGGTCCGCTTCCGCAAAACCCTTGCTCTGGGCTTTTGCCAGGGCGGTTTCAAACGTGTCTCCGTCATCGGTTATTTTGGATAGAATGTAATTGCAGGTTCCGTTCAGGATTCCGGACATGGCCAGGATCTGGTTTCCGACAAGCGATTCCCGAAGCGTTTTGATCACCGGCATGCATCCGCCGACGCTGGCCTCAAAGGCAAGCTCCACCCCTTTGTCTGCGGCAATTCGAAAAAGGCTGTTCCCCGCGCTGGCCAGAAGGGCCTTGTTGGCTGTGACAACCTGTTTGCCATTAGCGATAGCTTTTAATATCAAGGTCTTGGCAATGCCCAATCCGCCGATGGTTTCAATGACAATATCAATATCCGGATCGGTGACAATCAAATTCGCATCAGTGGTCAGCACATCTTTTTCGAATAAAATTCCCCGGTCGCGCTCAATGTCGATATCGGCGATGCGTTTCAGGTTGAGCGCAGCACCCACTCGGGAACGGATGATCTCTTGATTCTGGATCAGGATTTTGGCAATGCCGGTTCCGACCGTGCCGCAACCCAGAAGTCCAATGTTGATTGTTTTCATGCTACATGACCTTTCGAATGCCCCGGACGGCCTGATTGATCCGCATGGGATTTTCAATAAGGGCAAACCGGACGTATTCGTCGCCGTATTCGCCAAAACCCAGGCCAGGGGATACCGCCACCTGGGTTTCATTGATCAAAAATTTCGCAAATTCCACCGAACCCATTTTGACGAATCGATCGGGAATCTTGGCCCATACGAACATGGTCCCTTTAGGGCTTTTAATCTCCCAACCAATCCGGTGAAGGCCGGATATCAGCGCATCCCTTCTCTCCATATAGGTGTTGCGCATTTCCTGAACGCATTCCTGAGGGCCGTTCAAGGCGATGATGGAGGCGATCTGAATGGGTTGAAAAACTCCGTAATCGAGATAGCTTTTGATGCGTTTTAATGCGCCGACTGTTTCGGCGTTTCCCACGCAGAATCCCATGCGCCACCCCGCCATGCTGTAGCTTTTGGACAGGGAAAAAAATTCCACTCCCACATCCTTTGCGCCTTTGGCCTGAAGAAAACTAGGCGCCTTGTAGCCGTCAAAAGTCAGATCCGCATAGGCAAAATCATGAATGACCAGCATGTCATTCTCTTTGGCATAGTCCACGATTTTCTGGAAAAAATCCAGATCAACGACTTCCGTGGTCGGGTTGTGGGGATAGGAAATGATAAGCACCTTTGGCCTCGGCCAGGTCTGTTTGGTGGCATTGATCAGGTTCTCGAAAAAATCACAACCCGGGCCCACGGGAATTCCCCGGACATCACCGCCGGCAATGATGGCGGAATAGGGGTGAATCGGATAGGTGGGGTTGGGGGTAAAGACCACATCGCCCGGCCGAATGGTGACCAGAACCAGGTGGGAGAGGCCTTCCTTGATACCGATGGTCACGATCGCTTCTGAATCCGGATCGATATCCACATCAAAGCGCCTTTTGTACCACTCGGATATGGCCAGCCGCAGTCGGGTGATTCCCATCGAAGCGGAATAGCGATGGTTATGGGGTTTTTGCGCCGCTTCAATCAATTTGTCGACAATATGGCGGGGCGTCCCCAGATCCGGGTTGCCCATTCCCAGATCAATGATATCTTTTCCCGCATGTCTGGCTTCCATCTTGATCTTGTTGACTGTAGCAAAGACATAAGGTGGTAGTCGGTCCAGTCTGGCAAATTTTGTCATGATACACCTCTAAAGAACCGTCATAAATTTAACGAATGTTTCATGATTTAAGTGCTGCCTGACTCCTGACACCTAAATCATTTCACCCCGATTTGACTTGATCCTCTCTTCCTGATAGAAAATCTATGCTATCCCATACAATACAACGCTCTGCATGTCAAAAAATGATTTGACTTTTGAGCCAAAAATGTTTAAGTATTCTGAATAATTTCAAGTTTTTCGTCCATTATCAAGGAGATAATCATGGCCAAGTCTCTAACTTACGCGGATGCAGGCGTAGATATTGATAAAGCAAACGATTTGATACGCACGATCAAATCCATTGCCAGCCACACCCCCCGAACCGGCGTGATGGGGGAAATCGGTGGATTTGGTGGTTTGTTTTCGCTCAACCTGACCAATATTGAGAGACCTGTTCTGGTCAGCTCAACAGATGGGGTGGGTACCAAACTCAAGATCGCGTTCATGATGGATAAGCATGATACAATCGGCATTGATCTGGTGGCCATGAGCGTCAATGATGTGGTGGTTCAGGGCGCCAAACCGCTTTTTTTTCTGGATTATCTGGCCGTGGGCTTCCTGAGAACGGAAGTCGCCGCCGATATCATCAAGGGGATTGGCGAAGGCTGCCGGCAGGCCAATTGCGCGCTGATCGGCGGAGAAACCGCAGAAATGCCCGGAATCTATCAGGACAACGAGTACGACCTGGCTGGTTTTGCCGTCGGGCTGGTGGATAACAGCAGGATTATCGACGGCTCTGAAATCCGGGTAGGCCATAAACTGATCGGCATTTCATCCAGCGGGCTTCACAGCAATGGGTATTCTCTGGCTCGAAAAATCTGCTTTGATGTATTAAAACTGTCGGTAGATGCCTATGTTCCGGATCTAGGGAAAACCCTGGGTGAAGAGCTGCTGACGCCTACCCGGATATATTCAGAAATCATTCTGATGCTGATTCGGGATCTTCCCATTCACGGTCTCGCCCACATTACGGGCGGCGGTATTTCTGAAAATGTCGTCAGAATCCTTCCCCGGTCCTGCAGAGTACTGATCAGAAAGGGCAGTTGGTCGGTCCCTCCGATCTTTGAATTTCTTCAGGAAGCCGGAAACGTCTCGGATGAGGAAATGATGCGCACCTTCAATAACGGCATCGGAATGATTGCGGTTGTTCCGGAGCAGGCTGTTCAGGATGTGCTGGAGCGATTAAACGGCGCGGAGATACAGGCGTTTTTGATGGGCGAAGTCGTTGAGAGAAAAGACACAGAGGAAAGAATTGCCTGGATATGACTACAGAAACAAACGGTTTGATTCTTCACTCCTGGCAGACGGCTTTTTATGACCCTTCTATTTTCTGGAATATCTTTTGCTATTTGTCTGATTCTGACGCCGCTCGTCCGGCAGATTGCCCTGAAAAAGGGCTGGATGGCACGCCCTGCTGAAGACCGGTGGCATAATAAACCAACGGCGCTGTTCGGAGGGATTGCCATTTACCTGGCAGCCGCCATTCCCCTGTTTGTGATTTCGGATTTCAGCACCATACTTCTTCCCCTGACAGATCTGCCGAAAACCGCCGCCTTTCCTTCTTTTTCACCGATCCTGTGTATTGGCATCACGCTCATTTTTTTACTGGGGTTTGTGGATGATCTGACGCAGCTAAAACCCCAGAGCAAGTTGCTGGGCCAGATACTGGTTGCATCCCTGGTCGTGTTTCTGGGCTTCAGGCTCCAGTGGGTAACTTCGCTGACACTGGACACGTTGATGACCATTTTCTGGATCGTGGGAATCACCAATGCCTTTAACCTGCTCGATAACATGGATGGTCTTTGCGCCGGGACCGGCATGATTGCCGCTGGTTTTCTGGCGGTCATTTTATCTGGAAACAGCCCTGAATATGCTATAGGTGCCGCCATTCTGGCGGGTGCCTCCGCTGCGTTTCTGGTGTATAATTTCAATCCGGCGTCCATTTTCATGGGCGACTGCGGCAGTCTGATGATCGGCTTTGGTATTTCGCTGCTCAGCCTGGGCCTGTCCGGAATGAGCGCCGGCAATTCCATGGCTTCCATTGCCGTTCCGGTGATGATTGCCATGGTTCCCATACTCGATACCACGATGGTGACGATGGTGAGGCTTCTCAGCGGGAGAAAGGCTTCAACCGGCGGCAAGGATCATACGTCCCATCGCCTGGTGCTGATGGGGTTCAGTGAAAAAACCGCCGTGCTGTTTTTATACGCGGTCGGGCTGGTATCCGGAATCGCGGCCATTTTCGTCAGCAGGAGCGATACCTTCACGTCGCCGTCTGTCATTATTCCGGTGGTCCTGACGATTTTCCTTATGGGAGTTTATCTGTCCCAGCTTCGCGTATATCCGGAAAAAGAGTTTTCCGTGCTTCGCGGCCGCACTTTTACCCCGATTCTCGTTGAGCTGACCTATAAAAAACAGATTGTTCTGGTAATTCTCGATTTTTGTCTCATTGCTTTTTCCTATTATCTTTCCTACCGGTTGAGATTTGATTCATTCCAGTTTCCCTATTATTTCAAGGTGTTTTTGAAGTCACTTCCTGCGGTGATCGCCTGTAAACTCACTGCGTTTTTTTTGATGGGAGTGTACCGTAGCCTCTGGGGATATCTGAGCTCCAATGACGTTGCGGTGTATCTGAAGGCCTCCACGCTTGCCACATTTCTTTCGATTACGGCAGTGACTTTTGTATACCGGTTTGAAGATTTTTCGAAAGGCATTTTTATTGTGGACTGGTTCATCACCACCGGAGCCATCCTGGGGACCCGCGGGTTTTTCAGGCTGACCGGGGATGCCATGAAACGAAAGGCGCTTTCCGGTGAAAAGATTCTGATCTATGGGGCGGGAAGGGGGGGGGAAATCCTGCTGAGGGAAATCCTCAACAATAAACGGCTAAGGGTTAAACCCGTCGGTTTTATAGATGATGATCCCCTCAAGACCGGAAAAAAACTTCAGGGATATTCAGTTCTGGGCACATTTGACAATCTGCAGTCGCTGGTTCAGCAAAAGGCGGTTACCAGTCTGCTCATTTCCTTCAGGGAGAATGATCCGGATCGGTTAAAGGCCATCCATGCATTCTGCACGCAACATGATCTGGGCCTGAAGCAGTTCTCCATCCACATTGAAACCGTTGATCTGGACGAGCCATGAATATATTGGGCATTGAAACATCCTGCGATGAAACAGCGGCTGCCGTAGTCAGCGGGGGGCGTATCGTTCGTTCGTCGGTGGTGGCTTCACAGACGGCTGTTCATCACCCTTATGGCGGCGTTGTTCCGGAGCTGGCTTCCCGCAAACACCTGGAAGCCGTTTCGCAGGTGGTTTCCGAAGCGATTGATCGCTCGGGGATTTCAGAAAATCAGCTTGATGCCGTAGCCGTGACTCAAGGTCCAGGCCTGATCGGCGCACTGCTGGTCGGGTTTTCGTTTGCCAAAGCCTATGCCTATGCGCTGAACATTCCCTGTGTGGGGGTGAACCATCTTGAAGGGCACATCCATTCGGTTTTTCTGGAGGCGGATTCTCCGGACTTTCCATTTGTCGCCTTGCTGGTTTCCGGTGGTCATACCGGGATTTACCATGTCAGGTCCCATACCGCTTGTGAACTGATGGGCCAGACCCGCGATGATGCCGCCGGAGAGGCCTTTGACAAAGTAGCGAAAATGCTGGGTCTGGGATATCCGGGTGGGGTGGCGATCGAGGAGATCTCCCGGAAAGGCGATCCGTTTCGAATACAATTTCCCCGGCCCTATCTGGATAAGGCGGACTCGGACTTCAGTTTCAGTGGCTTGAAATCGGCGGTTCGGCGGTATGTTGAGACCCATGATTACAAAGGAAACATTGCGGATATCGCGGCAGGGTTTCAGGAGGCTGTGGCGGATGTGCTGGCGTTTAAACTGGTTCAAGCCGCCCTGTTCAGACAGTGCACACGGATAGCAGTTGTGGGCGGTGTGGCCGCCAATTCCCGGTTAAGGGAAAAGGTCAGGACATCTGCTGCAGAAAATGGGCTTTCGGTTTTTATTCCGTCTTTGACATTCTGCGGTGATAACGCCGCCATGGTTGCAGCGACCGGTTATCATTATCTTCGGGCCGGCCATGCCTGCAGCCTGACCGATGATGTTTATTCAAAAGTGAATAGCCTGACGTTCCCTGGCTCTGGATTCAGGGCCAGGGAACCGGTTGTCTGATCAGGTTTCTTCGACGGTGATCGCGCCAACTTCGCAGACTTCAACACAGCTTTCGCAGCCAAGACATTCTTCCGCATTAACGGGAGATGATTTCCCATCAACCATTTCAAATACTTCAACAGGGCAAACATCCACGCATTCTTCGCAGCCTTCACATTTGTCTTCATCAACAACGGGGTTAAAAGCCATTCAACAAGCCTCCTTTCATCAGGGAATTACGGTGAAATATTTCACCAGATCTTTTTAATCTATCGGGCAAAGTCCATATATCAATTATCCGGGGGAGTCAAGCAATGAAATTATTTTTTTTCCTGGAATAATAATAAAGTCACTCCAGGAGAAGGTTGATGACAGGGAACGCGTCAATAATGCAGGTCCGCATATTCCACCCATCCGCCGGCCATAACCAGGGCCAGATCGAACCCGGACAGGGAAAATGAAATAGTATGAGTATGCGCATGATTTTTTATAATAAAACGGTTTTTATCGAGTTGTGTGATTAAATGAGTATCTGTTCCTGCGTAAGTGGAAAATATCTCGTCCAGGGTCTCGGCTGAAAGTTCAACGGCCATCATGCCGCAGTTAAACATATTCTGTTTGAAGATTCTGGCAAAGCTTTCAGCAATCACCAGATGAATGCCGTTCGCCTCAAGCGCCCAGGGCGCATGCTCCCGTGAAGAGCCGCAGCCGAAATTGGCGCGGGTGATAATCACCGATTTGGCATGCAGGTCGGTGCCGGGGTTGAAACCCTCTATATCGATATCCTCGAGAAGAAAGGGCTGAAGAGCCTCTCTGGTGTTTTCAGTTAAATATCTGGCAGGAATGATTTCATCCGTGTTGATGTCTGAACGATCCAGAAAAAGAACCTGTCCGCTGAATGGTTTCATGAATGGCCTCGTTTGATTTTTTTGGCTTTGGTTAATGAATTCAGGGAACCCATGGGGTGATATGTCCGGCCAATGCAGTGGCTGCTGCGGTTGCCGGGCTCATCAGATGCACCATGGCGCCTTTTCCCATTCTTCCGTTAAAGTTGCGGTTCGTGGTGGATGCGCAGACCTCGCCTTCCGCCAGGACCCCATTGCTCATTCCCAGGCAGGCTCCGCATGTGGGATTGGTGACGCAGAACCCGGCATCCAGAAAGATCCGTAGGATGCCTTCCTCAAGGGCTTCTCGAAAAATTTTGGGCGTGGCAGGCGATACGATACCCCGGACCGTATCTTTGATTCTCCGGCCCCTCAGCACCTGAGCGGCAATTCGCAAGTCCTCCATTCTGCCGTTTGTGCACGAGCCGATATATACCTGGTCCACAGGCGTTCCGTTCAGGTTTCGAGCAGCGGTAACCTGATCGGGTTTGTATCCGAAAGTGGCCTGAGGCTCCAACGCCGACACGTCATGTTCCAGGATTTCCTCATAATCGGCATCTTCATCCGGAAGAAATTTTGAAAAATCATCCACAGCCTCCTCCGGACTGCCGTAATCGTTTTGAATGAATTCCCACAGATATCCAACAGTCGTTTTGTCAGGGTAACAGATCCCGCAGGTGGCTCCGGCTTCAACAGCCATGTTGCAGATCGTCATTCGACCTTCCATGCTCATGGCGTCGATTACAGGTCCGGTAAATTCAATGATTTTATTGGTTGCGCCATTTACCCCGATGCGTCCGATGACCGATAGAATCACATCTTTGGCATAGACACTTTCGGGCAGGTTCCCCGTGATGATGATTTTTATGGAATGGGGATAGTGAAAGGCGCATACGCCTTTAAGAATACCGACTTCCAGGTCGGTTGTCCCCACGCCTGCGGCAAAGGCGCCAAAGGCGCCATGGGTACAGGTGTGGGAATCCCCCATGATGATGGTATAGCCCGGTCGGACAAAGCCTTTTTCAGGGAAAAGGGCATGACAGACGCCGTTTCTGCCGATATCAAAAAAATCCGGAATACGATGTCGATGGGCCCAGTCACGAAGAATCTTGCCCTGAAGCGCGGTCTTGGCGTCTTTGGCAGGTGTGACATGATCGATGACGACTTTGAGCTTTGATGGGTTAAAAACCCGGTCCTTTCCGCGGGAGATCAGATCGTTAATTGCTATGGGCGTGGTAATCTCATGGCAGAAAACGGCATCCAGACGGATGACATGAATATCGCCAAAAGGGGTGTCCACCCGGTGATCATCAAATATCTTCTCTGCAACAGTTCTTCCCACTTGATTTCTCTCCAGTATAATTTGTATGCACGAGGTCAGCAGCCGGACCTGACTTCAGGTTTCATTGCATCCAGTCCCGAATCGCTGACCTCTAATCCGTGTCCGTCTTTAATACCGCCAGAAACGCCGATTGCGGAATCATGACTTTTCCCACCATCTTCATTCGTTTTTTTCCTGCTTTCTGCTTTTCAAGAAGCTTTCGCTTGCGGGAAATGTCGCCGCCATAACATTTGGCCGTAACATCCTTTCGAAAAGCAGATACCGTTGTCCGTGCAATGATGTTACCGCCGATGGCTCCCTGGATGGCAATCTTGTACATTTGTTTGGGGATCTCCTCCTGGAGCTTTTCGCAAGCCGTTCTTGCCCGCTCAACAGACCGATCCTTGTGAACCAGCTGGGAGAGGGCATCCACCCGTTCGCCATTAATCAAAATGTCCATCTTGACCAACTGGGTTTCCCTGAAATCAATCAGTTCGTAGTCGAATGATCCATATCCTTGAGTGATGGATTTGAGCCGGTCGTAAAAATCATAGACAACTTCAGACAGGGGAAGTTCAAAGAACATCTCCAGCCGGTTATTGGTCAGATACTGGTAATTGGTGTTGATCCCCCTGCGATCCAGGCAAAGCTTCATGACAGCGCCCATGTACCTGTCCGGGACAATGATGGTGGCGCGAATGAAGGGTTCACGGGTGGTCTGTATGGACATGGGATCAGGATAAAGGGCCGGGTTGTCGATGATCTGGGTGGACCCGTCCTTCATGACCAACTGGTATTGTACGGACGGTGCTGTCAGAATCAGGGACAGATTAAATTCGCGTTCCAGCCTTTCCTGAACCACTTCCAGGTGTAAAAGCCCGAGAAACCCACACCGGAATCCAAAGCCCAGGGCTGCCGAAGAATCTTTCTCATACACCAGCGATGCGTCATTCAACTGAAGCTTTTCAAGCCCTTCGGCCAATTCTGAATAATTATCGGCGGCAATCGGATACAGGGAAGAAAAAACAACGGGTTTGGCCAGCTTGAACCCCGGCTTGACAGCGTCGCAAGGGGCATCAGCATGCGTAATGGTGTCTCCGCAGCGGGTGTCGCTGACCGTTTTGATGCCGGCAATCAGATATCCGACCTGACCCGCGGACAGTTGTGGCTGCGGCACCCGCTTAATCTGGAATATTCCGACTTCTTCAACCTTGTAGCGGGCATTGTTGAACATGAACAGGATGGTGTCTCCGGTCCGAATGGTTCCCTGAAACACCCGAAAATGGACGATGGTTCCACGGTACGCATCATAATGACTGTCAAAAATGAGTGCTTCAAGCCGAAGATCCGGATTGCCAGCCGGAGGGGGCAGCACGGTGACAATCCCTTCCAGCACATCTTCGATGCCGATGCCTTCCTTGGCCGATGCCAGAATAATCTTGTCCGGATCCAGGCCAAGGTCGGATTCAATTTGATTTTTCACCCGCTCAATATCCGCCGAGGGCAGATCGATTTTGTTGATAATGGGAATGATCTCAAGATTGTGTTCCATGGCCAGGTAAAGGTTGGCGATGGTTTGGGCTTCCACCCCCTGACTGGCATCAACCAGAAGCAGTGCGCCTTCACAGGAGGCCAGGGCACGGGATACTTCATAGGTGAAGTCCACATGCCCGGGCGTATCAATCAGGTTCAAAGCATAGGTCTTGCCGTCTTTGGCGGTATAGGGAAGGCAGATGGTCTGGCTCTTGATGGTAATGCCGCGCTCCCGTTCAATGTCCATGGAATCGAGCATCTGATCCTTGAAATCCCGCTCGGACACCATATTCGTTGCCTGAATCAGGCGGTCGGACAGGGTGGATTTACCATGGTCAATGTGGGCGATGATGCTGAAATTCCGGATGGAGCTGATGGTATTCATTTGCAATTCGTTTTCTCCCTGACTCTGTGCGGAAAAAAAGTCAGTTGACACCCGTGTATATTCAAGTTAATTAGATAAGATTATAAAAATATTGCCTCTTTTTAACAGATTCTTTTGAATGATGTCAACAGTGGCCATGATGATCGTCACAGGACTGCCCTGTTTTCTGAATGAACCCATTTGGATAATGCGTCCGAACCCTTGAAGACCATGAACCGGAAAATATTAATTGTTGAAGATGATTTGGCTGTCCGCGATTCCATGGCTGAATTTGTCGCAACGACCGGCTATGTCTGTCAGACGGCTTCCTGTGCGGAAGAGGCCATTGATATTCTTAAGAAATCAGAAATTCAAGTGGTTATAACCGACATCATGATGCCGGGGATGGATGGGCTTGAACTGACGGATATCATCAAAAAAGATTATGATATTGATGTGATCGTCATGACAGGCTACAGCGGTCAGTATTCTTATGAAGAAGCGATCGGAAAAGGCGCCAGTGATTTTGTTTTTAAGCCCTTACGGTTTCAGGAACTGCTGCTTCGGTTAAAAAGGGTGTTCAAGGAGCGGGAGCTCAGACTGGAGCGTAACAGCATGATGGCTGATCTTCAGCAACTGGCCATCACCGATAATCTGACTCAACTCTATAATTCCAGACATTTTTATGCTCAGTTGAAAATGGAGATTGAACGGGCCAACCGCTATGGTCATTCCCTGGCGTTGTTGCTCCTTGATATCGATTTTTTCAAAAATTACAATGATACGTATGGCCATCTGGAGGGTGACAAGGTTTTAAGCGCCGTGGGTCAGATGATCAAAACCTGTCTGAGGACCATGGATACGGCTTACCGGTATGGGGGAGAGGAATTCACGGTCATTTTGCCCTATACGGATGGGGATGAGGCGAGAACTGTCGCAGACAGGATCCAGTATGCACTTGAATTCATAAAATTCTGCCCATGTCCCGCCCGATCGATTCAGGTCACCCTGAGTATCGGCGTTACAGAGTACTCTCCGGGAGAAGAACTGACAGTTTTTGTCAACAGGTCCGACAGGGCCATGTATGCCTCAAAGGAAAACGGCCGAAACAGGGTGTCCTTCCTTCCACCGGATGCATCAAGTTGATTTTCAATGGTTTATACCCTTACATGCTTAGATGAGTGCTGGAAAAGCATCCCGGTTTGCCAGCAGGAGAATTATCTCTTTCAGATCCGTCATCTTTACCGCCTGGCGGGCTGGTGGTCGGAGCCCATCGATACGCTCGAAAAACTTGTCCGGATCATTTCCGGAAGTCACTGCTTTGTGGCGGCAGTCCAGCAGACCGGTGTCATCTTGGGGATGGGGCGGGCCATCAGCGACAGGGCAAGCGACGCCTATATTCAGGATATCATGGTCAGGCCGGAGGCGCGAAGACAGAAAATAGCCTCTTCCATTATGAAAGTCATCGCAGAGCGTCTGGAGCGGGATGGAATGACCTGGATCGGCCTGATTGCCAAACAAGGCACCCGGTCATTTTACCACGGTCTGGGCTTTTCTGAAATCCCGGGCGCCATGCCCATGCTCAGAAATTGAAATCATCTGAAAGGGACCGCGATACCGCAGCCACCAAGGAATAAGTCTGATTTATGAAATTATTACCGCTGACACATGCAGATTATCCTGTGCTGAAGCCTTTTTTTGAACACCAGCACCACCGCCTGTGCGTCTATTCCCTGCCGTCGCTTCTTTCCTGGAGCAATGAAGAATATCAGCCTTATGGCGCAATTGATGGCGATGCACTGATCGTAGCAGCAGAATTTAACCGCCAGAAGGAAAAACGGCACCTGATCCTTCCCATCTCTCCTCAAAGACAATATTCGCCTGAAGCGCTGTATGCGCTTGCCCGGAAACTGGATTACAACTCCTACTGGTTTGTTACCGAGGATTATCTTCAACAGTATGAAATCAAGCGTGTTGAAGCTCTGTTCACGATCCGGGAACAGGAGGAATACGATGACTACGTATACCGCACATCGGATCTGGCAGAGTTGAAAGGAAACAAGTATTCCAAGAAACGGAACCTTGTCAACCAGTTTGCCAGGGAGTATCTTGAAAAGGACCGGGTTCGCATGGTTCCCATCACGCCGGAACTGGCCCCGGAATGTATCCGGTTTCTGAATGAATGGTGCGAGGAGCGCAATTGCGATTCCAACCTTCAGGAAGATCTGGCCTGTGAGCGTCTGGCCGCCTTGAACACGATAGAGCATCTGGATGTTTTTTCGTCGCAGGGGTTGTTGCTGCGGATCGATGGAAAGGTCAGCGCCTTTGGCATCGGGTCATATCTGACAGCCGCTATGGGCGTTTTGCATTTTGAGAAGGCCTTTTCGAGGATAAAAGGTCTGTATCAGTATTTTGACAGCCAATGCGCCCGCCTTCTGTTCAATGGGTATGTCTTTATCAACAAGGAAAGCGACATGAGTATCCCGGGGCTTGCCAAAGCCAAACGATCCTATTACCCGGTGATGCGGGTAAAGTCTTATGAACTCGTCCTTAAAAAAACGCCGGGCTGAACTTCAAAAATCAAGGCAGTGATTCATCAAGATTGAGGATGGTCACTTTCAGCATCAGGTCCCCTTTCAGACCTTCCGGCATCTGTCGCCCCATTCCCTTTAACCGGATGATCGACCCCTGTTTCAAGTTAGGCGGTACCTGTACGCGAATTGTCCGGTTATAAAATCCCCATGGAATGTTGACCATTTTGGTTGCACCGGAAAAAGCCTCCCAGGGAGTGACCTGAATCACGCCATAGAGATGGGGATCGCTTCCTGTCCCTGAAGTTCGGATAACCTGAAGCCTGGGAGTCTTTCTTTTTTCGGTTACATGCCGCAGCTGTTGTGTGAAGTCGGAATCGGGAAGAACATGAAAGAGCTTTAATAAGATCATTCCGGAGAGAAAGCCCCCGATATGCGCCCACCAGGCAATGCCTCCTGCGCTGCCACTGCCCGCAGCGCTCAGAAACTGAAGAAGAAACCAGATTCCCAGAAAAAAATAAGCCGGAATTTCAATAAATAAAGGAATAAACAGAATGGGAATCAGAGTCAGGATCCGGGATTTGGGAAAGAGCAGAAAATAGGCGCCCATAACGCCGGCAATGGCGCCGCTGGCGCCTATGGTAGGGACATTGGAATTGAGGTTCAGCAGCAGATGGGACAGGCCGGATATCAGTCCGCAGAGCAGATAAAACAGCAGATACCGCAAGGATCCCAGGCGGTCTTCGATGTTGTCGCCAAAAATATACAGGGACCACATATTGCCCAGGAGATGCCAGAAGCCGCCATGCAGAAACATAAAGGAAATCAGGGAAAAAAGCTGCTGGCCCGTGCTGAAGTATGACGCAATATGAGGTACGGAATAGCGGGCGGGAACCAGGCCATAAATATAAATAAACTGCTCTGTCTGCCCTCCCTGGGTTATCTGGATCAGGTAAACCAAAACATTCAGCCCAATAATGGCGGTGTTGGCCACCGGGTAATTCTTTGAAGAAAGGGTGTCGCGAATAGGGATCATGGATTCGGGGGGGATTGTTGAATTCTCATACTGAGATCCACGGCTCTGGCCGAATGTGTCAGGGCGCCGACCGAAATCAAATCAACGCCGGTTTGCGCCAGATCGGTTAAATGACTCAGGGTGACGCCGCCGGAGACTTCCACGATGGCCCGGTTCTGAATGACGGAAACCGCTTCCTGAATATGGGGAATATCCATATTGTCGAGCATGATAATATCCACCCCGGATTCCAGGGCTTCATGGATGCCGGCAAGGTCAGAGACCTCAACCTCAATTTTGATCAGATGCGAAATCCGTATTCTGGCTGCATCGACTGCCTGGTGAATTCCGCCGCAGGCTGCGATATGGTTGTCCTTGATCAGAATGCCGTCAAAAAGCCCCATTCTGTGGTTATGGGCTCCGCCCATACGCACCGCATATTTTTCGAGAACCCGCCATCCCGGGGTTGTTTTTCGGGTATCTACCAGTCGGACCCGGCTGTTGTTCAGGGCTTTTACATAAGAGCGAACATGGGTGGCAATGCCGGACAGGTGCTGTAAAAAATTAAGGGCAGGCCGCTCTGCGGTGAGAAGCGCCCTTAGGCTGCCTTCCAAAAGCAACACCGTTTCCCCGCAGACGATTTCCGCCCCGTCTTCATAAGCGGATCGGCAGCGAACCTTCGGATCAAGCCGCTGGAAAACCGTTTTTGCGATATCCAGTCCGGCAAGGATCAGATCTTCTTTGGCGACAATGATGCCACATCCCTGGCTGTCGTCAGAAACCAGATAATCGGTGGTGATGTCACCGGTGCCGATATCTTCGGCAAGCGCCATGTCGATGAGTCGGGTAGGGAGCGGTGTCATATAACCGCCTTTATTTTATCCAGATTGTTTTGAAGATGCAGTTGTTTATCAGACAGGGCCGCGTGTTTGTCCTTGACTTTTTCAATGATATCCGCAGGTGCTTTTCCCAGGAAATCCTCATTATTCAGTTTTTTGGAAACGCCGTTCAACTCGTTGTTCAGCTTCTCGATTTCCTTTTCCAGGCGCAGGATTTCTTTGGACAGATCCAGTATCCCTTCCAGGGGGACATAAATGATCGCACCCTCGACAATGGTGGATGCCGCAGCCTTGGGCCGTTCTCCTGGCCGGTCAACAGCGAGTTTTTCCAGCTTTGCCAGATGGGTGATGATATCTCCATGCCGGCCAATCGTGTCCGTGATTTGGGAATGATCGGTTTGAATCAGGGCATTCAACTTTAAGGACGGCGCAAGGTTCATCTCTCCCCGGATATTTCTGATACCGGTGATGATGCTGATAATGATGGCCATTTGCTGTTCGGATTCGGGATTCACAAACCGGCCGAATCCGGGGTCGCTGTTCTGAGGAAGACTTGCATTCATAATGGAGCCCTGAGTTCCGGGCAGCATATGCCAGATCTCTTCCGTAACAAAAGGAATAAACGGGTGAAGACAGATCAGGGTGTTTTTGAGGACCTGCCACAGCACCGCCCGTGTCTGCTCCATGATGGGCTCTCCTTCTTTTCCGTATAAGGCCGGCTTGACGGCTTCAAGATACCAGTCACAGAGTTCATGCCAGACAAACTGGTAGAGCAGGCCCGCAGCATCATTGAAATGATAGGCTTCGATCGCTTCTGCAGAAGATCGGGCCACGTTTTCGGACCGGGACAAAATCCATTGATTGGGAAGAGACAATTCCCCTGGCGTGAGGGCCGTTGAATCCGAGTTGACGTGCATCAAGGCAAAACGGGATGCATTCCAGAGTTTGTTGATGAAGTGACGATACCCCTCAACCCGCTTTTCAGACATCTTGATGTCCCTGCCCTGGGCGGCGAATGCCGCCAGGGTAAAACGAAAGGCGTCGGTGCCGTACTGATCCATGACGATGAGCGGATCAATCACGTTGCCTTTGGACTTGCTCATTTTTTTGCCGTCTCCATCCCGAACCAGGGCATGGACATAAACGTCTTTAAAGGGAACATCGTCCATAAAATGGATACCCATCATCATCATTCGGGCAACCCAGAAAAACAGAATATCAAAACCGGTTACCAGAACCGAAGTGGGATAAAAAGTTTTCAACAACTGGCTGTTGTCCGGCCAGCCCATTGTGGAAAACGGCCACAGTGCCGAACTGAACCAGGTATCCAGCACATCGGTTTCCTGAATCAGCTCCGGATGACTGCAGGAAGAACATGTTTCCGGCGGCGTCAGGGATACGGTCAACTTTCCGCAGGCTTCGCAGGTCCATGCCGGAATCTGATGCCCCCACCAGATCTGCCTGGAAATGCACCAGTCCCGGATATTGTTCAGCCAATCGTAATAATTGGCTGCCCAGGCCTCGGGGATGATACGGGTCTGGCCGTTTTGAACCGCTGCAATGGCTTTTTCAGCGAGCGGTTTAGCTTTAACGAACCACTGTCTGGATAAATTGGGTTCGACAACGGTTTTGCACCGATAGCAATGGCCGACATTGTGGGAATAGGGCTCAATCCCCATCAGAAGTCCCTGCTCCTGAAGCTTCTGAACAACGGCTTCCCGGCATTTGAAACGATCCATCCCTTCGAACATGCCGGCGCCGTCCGTCATGAGGCCATGATCGTCAATGACTTTGAGCCGGGGAAGGTTGTGCCGGTTTCCGATTTCAAAGTCATTCGGATCATGAGCCGGTGTCACTTTTAATGCGCCGGTTCCAAAGGACATGCCCACATAGGTGTCCCGAATAATGGGGATACGACGATCGGTGAGCGGCAGCAGAACTGTTTCTGACGGCAGATTCCGGTATCTGTCATCTTCCGGATGAATGGCTACAGCCGTATCTCCGAAAAGGGTTTCCGGCCGGGTGGTGGCAATCACCACGCCGCCGGAATAATCGGGGAAGGGGTAACGGATATGATAGAGATTTCCGGAAATCTCTTCATGCTCGACTTCAAGGTCAGACAGGGCTGTGTGGCAGCGATGGCACCAGTTGATGATGTAGTCACCCTGATAAATCAGGCCTTGGTGATAAAGCTGAACAAAAACTTTTCTGACAGCGATGGATAATCCTTCGTCCATCGTAAAACGTTCCCGCTTCCAGTCGCAGGATGCGCCCAGACGTTTGAGTTGATGGATGATGGCGTTTCCGGATTCTTTTCGCCATGCCCACACCGCATCGATAAACTTTTCGCGGCCCAGTTGCTGCCGGCTTCGGCCTTCACTTGCGAGCTTCTTTTCCACCACATTCTGAGTGGCAATCCCGGCGTGATCCGTGCCGGGCATCCAGAGAACATTGTAGCCTTTCAACCGATGATATCGGCATAATATATCCTGAAGCGTCACATTCAATGCGTGTCCCATGTGAAGGACACCCGTGACATTGGGAGGGGGGATAACAATCGAATAACCGGGACGGGAATCGCTTTCGTTTGCAGAAAAAAGGTGGTGTTCTTCCCAGAAAGCATACCAGCGCTTTTCGACATTCTGGGGTTCGTATCCTTTATCGGGTTGATCCATAAGCATTACTTACTCCTAAAGAACAATAGTATTCCGGACGTTTAAACAACCATGGGGCCGTGTGACTCATTCTGAAACTTTCTATAAAAAGGAAAAGGGGATTCATGCCTGATCCCCAATTCCGTAACCATAACAATAAATAAATACCCGGTTCAAGATTTGGTTTTATCAGCAGGTTTCCCCGTTGCCAGGTAATTCAAAATAATTGTTTTCAGATTTTCAATTTCTCTTGTAACTGTCGTTGTGACGACTTCATCCAGAATATGCTCTATCTTTTCTGTAAAAAGATTTCGAATGACCCTTTCCATAGCCGCCTCAATCTGATCCTTTGGCTGATCCTCGAGCTGAAAAGCCATCATGTCTTGATATGCGGCGGCATCTTTTTCGGTTGATTTGCTGGGGTCAGAATGAATTCCGGGCAAATCCTGATGGGGCACCTGGGAATCGTGAACGACTTCATCAATTAATCTCTGGAGGTCGTCCATCTGATATTCAGTAACAGGGGCGTTGGATTCATCGGGTTCCTTTTCAGAGAAATCCGGCAGGCGTTCCGTATTGAGATCTGTCTTTTCAATAACATCTGAAAGATCAAAAAAACCAGTTTTGTCTTTTGCCGGGTCAGGCAATTTCATGACTTTCCGGGTATCGGAAAAATCAACACTCTCAGACAGTTCAATAATATCATCGTCTTCTGCCGGGAGTATTTCATCTGTGAGAAGGATGACATCGTCGTCATCCGAAAGAGGATTTGCACCGGATAAAGGTGGTATGGATTTCAGTTGTGTCATGGTGGCTCCTTTGTTTGAATCAGAAAAAACCCAAAACAATCCCAATGGACAACCGTTTCACGAGAACATCATCTTGGGTGATCTAACAGGAGGAATCGCTATCATAAGGACTGACAGGTGTCAATATATTTGCCTTGAATTACAAGGATAAATCGGTTCCCGGCGGCCTGTAAATTTTTTTATTTGAATTCCTTCCCTGTCACTATTCGATAAAAGAGTTGAAATTTTGTTGTAGTTGTGAGAAGTAAGACAATTGAAGATTAAAGAGGGGAGGTGATCGGTTGGGAAGTGTCATTAAAAAAAGAAGAAAAAAAATGAGAAAGCATAAACATAAAAAGCTTTTGGCCCGTACACGCCACCAGAGAAGGAAAGGTAAATAAGATGCCTGGAATCTTTTCTGTACAAAGAAAAAGCACTTTCGCTTAACGG
>Ga0268284_1000127_pt1 | contig 71215 bp, 50 predicted proteins | sample saktaG_14_FD_190137 | JGI IMG/M metagenome (GOLD analysis project Ga0268284, IMG submission 190137) | Saline water microbial communities from Sakinaw Lake, British Columbia, Canada - sak_2013_06_06_40m | ecosystem: Environmental > Aquatic > Non-marine Saline and Alkaline > Saline ...
GTGCCCGGAACAGGACTCGAACCTGCACATCCTGAGGACACTAGTCCCTGAAACTAGCGCGTCTACCAATTCCGCCATCCGGGCAATTTCACGTAAGAAACATAAATCTTTACTTACGATTCAGGTGGTGCAAAATTAATACAAAATTTCTGAATTTCATGTATCTTTATATTGTTATTTCGTGGAATTGACCCAACTGTGATGTCTGGGCCAGTAAAGTCCGTGAAGAAATTTACCCCAAGTTAACCTTAATTTTGCCAGTTCAAACCATGAAAATTGGAATATCATTGAAAAATGGATCAGCTCAACCGCAAACCGCACTGGGAGAACATATATCAGACCAAGCAGCACGATGAAGTAAGCTGATTTCGGCCCGTTCCAAGTATTTCGCTAGATTTTGTAAGGTGCATAACCGTTGACCATATCACACCGTTTGAGACGGTGCAAAACTTTTTTTTTACAGTTTGAGAAGGTCATATGCCTACCCGTCAGATTAACCCCGTAATGAACCGAATGAAAAAGGCCATTTTTTTTTATTTTTGTTATGTTAAAGTTAATGGTATGCCATTATATATTTTTGTCAGTTTTCAAATTGAAACCTTATCTTATCATCTCATTTTCTTTTCATTTATATATATATTTTTTTTTCTTCGGAGAATTATTTTATAATTTATGTTATATATTTGTTGTATTGTTTACTGATTAATGGTTCTAATTAAAGACCTTCCTCATGCCAATCAAAAATTTCTATGACAAATAATAAACCTGAATCCGGGAGCATACGTCAAAAGGCCGAAGAGGAACTAAAAAAAAGATTTAAGGTTCTGCCGGATAATCTCCCCGTCAACTCCCAGGATCCCGAATTACTGAAATATATTCACGAACTGGAAGTACATCAGATTGAGATTGAAATACAGCATGAAGAGCTATTGCGGGCACAATCTGCCGCTCAGGATGCAATTGATCCTTATGATTATGCACCAACGGGCTATTTTATCCTTTCAAGGGAAGGTGAGATTTACAATTTAAATCTCACCGGCTCCCAAATACTTGGCAAAGAACGCTCGCATTTGAAAAGCAGCCGGTTTGGCTTTTTTGTTTCCAATGACTCGAAACCGGATTTTAATAGCTTTCTTGAAAATCTTTTTAGAAGCAAAACCAAAGAAACCTGTGAAGTTTCCCTCATTATCAATGGCAAGTTGCCATTATATGTTCACCTTGACGGAGTTGTGACTGAAGATGGGGAACAATGCCTTGTAACCCTTGCCGATATTACCGAACGTAAGCGGTCAGAAGATGCGATAAGGGAAAGGGAGCTGCATTATTCTGATATTTTCCAGACAATCTCCGAAGGAATTATCCGTACTACAAGTACCGGCCATGTGCTTTCCATAAATAAATCCTTTGAGCAAATCATGGATCTGCCAAAGGATGAAATAATTGGGAAAAACCTGCTGAAACTGGCACAGGATTATTTATCTCCGAAAAGCAGAAACGCCGCCCTCCCCTACCTAAGAAACCTTACCCGGGGGAAAAAAAATCAGGCATTCCAGATCGAACACAAGAACAGAATAATAGAGGTAGATGCGACTATAAGCAAGCAAAGTGGTCTTTTGACAGGGATCTTACGCGACACTACCGAACTCAGGAAGAGTGAAGCCGAACTTGAGGAGAGCAGGGAAAAATACCGGGGATTATCCGAAGCGGCATTTGAATCTATTTTCATTTCTGAAAAAGGTGTTTGCATTGAGCAAAATCAAACTGCTGAAAAAATGTTTGGCTATACGTCAGAAGAAGCGATTGGCAGATACGGTACAGAATGGATAGCTCCCCAGGACAGGGAAATGGTGATGCAGAATATGCTTAAAGGTCATGAAGACCCTTATGAAGCAATGGCTTTAAAAAAAGACGGGACGACTTTCCCATGCATTTTGAGGGGAAAGATGATGTATTATAAAGGAAGAACTGTGAGGGTTACTTCATTATCTGATAACACTTACCGCAAAAAGGCAGAAGTGGCACTTCAGGAGAGCGAGTCTGGGCTGGATAATGCCGAAAGGATGGCAAAGATTGGGAACTGGATAGTCATAGCCAGCAATCCGTCCGCGCCTGAAAAATTGTATTGGTCCAAAGAGATGTACCGTATTGTCAACCGTGACCCGCAAAGTTTTACTCCTACCCTTGCCGCCCAAATGGATTTACTAGTGCCTGAAGACGCCAGGAAGCTTGCTGAAGCAGTTGCATGCTCAATGAAGACGAGTGAGCCGTATGATATAGAACTACAGCTTAAGGACGAAGAAGGTCGGGACGCGAAATGGATTCGGTCTCACTCTGAGATGGTATACGATGAGAAAGGGCGGATTAATGGCATGCGTGGTACGGCTCAGGATATCACCGAGCGCAAGCAGGCCGAAGAAAAGCTCCGTCTTAAAAATTACGTGTTTGACGTTTCCATTGCCGCTAAAAGTATAGCTGATATAAACGGTATCATAACTGAGGCTAACGATTCATTCCTCCGGGTCTGGGGTTATCCGGGCAAGAATGAGGTCCTCGGTAAGCCAATAACTTTTTTCATTAAAGACCCTGATGCAGCAATGACCATTTTAACTACTCTCAATAATACCGGAGAGTGGGAAGGAGATTACATAGCCAGGAAAAAGGACGACTCCACATTTATTGCTCATGGACTTGCAACCGTAGTCAAAGATAAGTCTGGAAGAATAATAGCTTACCAATCATCAGCAATCGACATCACCGATAGCAAGCTGGCTGAGAAAAAACTGAAGGTGAACGAACAACTCTATCGCAACCTTTTCGACCAGGCGAATGAAGGTCTCATTTTGTTGACGATGGACGGAAAAATAGCAGAAGTAAACCAGTCCTTTGCCATGATGCACGGTTACACTGTGAGCGAACTTAAGAACATGGACATTAGAGCTCTGGATGTGCTCGGAGAAAATGCGTTTGAAGGCCGTGCTGAGGTCATGCATCGCATTTATGCAGGTGAAGTAGTACGTTTTGAGGTCAGGCATTATCATAAAGATGGGCACATCATTACTTTCAGCGACACGGTAAGCATTATCAACATTGGCGGTCAGAAATTCTTTTCAGCTTTCCATCAGGACATTACCGAACGCAAACAGGTGGAAGAGAAGCTACTGTTCAGCGAAAAGACTCTGAAGGAGTCGCAGAAAATAGCGGGACTGGGAACTTTTGATCTTGATATACTTAGAGGAATCTTTAGAACGTCTGATATATTGAATGAGATATTCGGGATTGATGAAAAATATGATCACAGCATTAGCGGATGGGCGGCCTTAATATATCCGGAAGACCGTGAAATGACCGTCAACCATCTAATGAATGAAGTAATCGGCAATATGCAGCCTGGCAATATCGAATTTCGTATTGTTCGCTATAATGACAAGATTACTCGCTGGATGCACGTATTAGGCAAATTAGAATTTGATGCTGATGGTCATCCAATTATATTACACGGTACTACTCGGGATATAACCGAACAGAAGCAGGTTGAGAGTGAATTGATCAGAGCCAAAGAAAAAGCCGAAGAAAGCGACCGTCTGAAATCAGCATTTCTTGCTAATATGAGCCACGAAATACGTACACCGATGAACGCAATTCTTGGTTTTTCAAATCTGTTGAAAGAACCGCACCTTTCAGATGAGGAACAGCAGGAGTATATCAAACTCATCGAGAAGGGTGGCGAACGAATGCTCAATATCATCCACAATATTGTCGATATTTCGAAAATTGAATCCCGGCAAATGGAAGTTTACATTACAGATACGGATGTCAATGAGAATATAGAGTTCCTTTACAGTTTTTACAAAAATGAGGCTTCACTCAAGGGAATTCAGATATTCTATAAGAATGCGTTACCGAAAAATGAAGCTGTCATAAAAACAGACCGGGAGAAACTCTATTCCGCCCTGTCAAATCTTGTTAAAAATGCAATTCAATATACCAGCGAAGGTTCAATAGAATTTGGATATGAGAAAAAAGGCAAAACACTTGAATTTTTCGTAAAAGATACTGGTAGCGGAGTGTCTGAGCAGTATAAAGAACTTATTTTTGAGCGGTTCAGGCAGGGTAATGATTTAACAGGCAAATTTACTGAAGGTGCTGGATTGGGATTGTCTATCTCAAAGGCCTATATAGAATTGCTGGGAGGAAAAATGTGGTTGGAAAGTGAACATGGGAAAGGTTCAATTTTTTATTTCACTCTTCCTTACAACCCGGCAAACAAAAAGGATCTTGCTGATAAGGACGATTCAACGGTAACCGGGAAGTATGATCAGTTTAAAAACCTGAAAATTTTGATTGTTGAAGATTACGGACCCTCATTGGCCTTTCTGTCTAAGGTGCTCGCAAAACATTGCAAGGAAATTTTAACATCGTCATCAGGTGTAAAAGCGGTCGAGGACTGCCGTATAAACTCTGACATTGATCTGGTTCTTATGGATATTAAATTGCCAGATTTGGATGGGTATGAAGCCACACGTCAAATCCGGCAATTTAACAAAGATGTGATTATTATAGCCCAAACGGCTTTTGGATTAACCGGCGACAGGGAAAAGGCAATCGAGGCTGGATGCAATAATTATATCTCCAAACCCATTATAATTGACAAGCTGTTTTCGTTGATTATTAATTACTGTAAACTCTGGAAGACCTAAAAAAAGTTCAGTATCCCACCACCCTTCCGGGTGGCTTCATTCTCTTCCTGATTTATTATAGACCCTGCCTGAACGAGGGTATCCCTGCACGAATCCCGATAAAAAGAAAACCCCGTAAGTCATTAACCTACAGGGTTTTTTTTACATGGTGCCCAGAACAAGACTCGAACTTGCACATCCTAAGGACACTACCCCCTCAAAGTAGCGTGTCTACCAATTTCACCACCTGGGCATTTGGTTTGTTAAACCGGGTGCAAAGATATAAAAAAATGTACGATGTACGATGTACGATGTACGAATTACGATTTACGATTTCTTTTCGATTGACTGCGGATGGGGTTAGACGTGAAGCAATGAAACTCCGAATGCAACAAGTATACCCAGGCAGACGGTAAGGAATTTCTGGAAGTTGTACTTATGATGCTCTTCCGCTTCAAACAGGATTGAAGTTGAAACATGAAGAAAAACTCCTATCACCACCGCCATAATATAAGTAAAAAAGACATCAAGTGATGCGCTGATATTGCTTTCAATCGCCAACCCTGCCAGAGAGCCCAGCGGAGTCATCAAAGCGAAAATCCCCAGAAAAGCGAAAGCCTTACCAGGTTTAAGCCCATAATGCATGAAAAGCCCCATCAGAGTTAAGGAAATCGGGATATTATGAATAAGGATACCCAACACCAGCGAATGCTGAACGTCTTTTGCAAAATGGCTTACCAATGGCATTCCTTCGAGGAAGGCGTGAATGCACAAACCCGTTAGAAGCAGCCATGGCGCAACCTTCTCCCCTTCTTTATGTACGTGATTGTGACCGTGCTCGGCTCCGTCGGTAATCAGCTCAAGAGCAAGCTGAATAAGGAATCCTGTCAAAACAAACAAGCCTGCCAAAGGAGCTTGCTTCGAAAAAACTTCCGGCGCGAGAATCATGAAACATATCCCGATAAGGAAGGCACCCGAAAATGCCAGCATTAGCTTAAGCAGCTTCTGGTCATCGCGATGAATCAGAAATACCAGCGAACCACTCGCGATTACCGTTGCGACGAGAAGTATGTATATAGTAACATTCATTTCACCATTTCACCATTTCACCATTTCACCATTTCACCATTTCACCATTTCACCATTTCACCATTTCACCATTTCACCATTTCACCATCTCACCATTTCACCATTTCACCATTTAATTTTCATTCCACATCTATCACCCTGTACATCGTACTTACCGGCACACCTTTGAAATTCTCAAGAAAACTTCCCGACAACCGCCCGAGACATCCCGAATTATCCGGAAGACCCAGGGCCGCCAGATCGGCATGCACTTTCATCAGAAACTTCTCGCTTAGCACTATGCGGCTTTCAATACCCTTGGTCATCAGGCGCGCGGTAAGATCGACGTCGGAACCGTAATAATCGTTAGCTCCTTCAAAATATGTGATGTTGTAGACCTCGGTACAGTAATGTATGGCCACTTTACAATCCAGGAAAGTATCCTCCACGGGGTAATGCCTTATATTATATAAGGTGGCATAAATCTCCTCAAGTAGTAAATAGTATGAATTGATGGCCGGCTTTGACTTCAGAACATCATCCGGAATGAATAGCATAATCTCATCGCCTATCCCTTTTACGATGTTTTCGGGAAAATCATTCAGCAGCGACAGGAAATTAAAGGTGTTATTGAGTTTTCTACCCCAGTCGGTCAGCCCGCCAAGGTATTTCATATCGGTAGAACGGTTGATATCCATAAAAAAACACGTTCCCGGGCAAGTGGGCACAGAGGAAAGATAACGCACCATTTCCTCTGAGTTCGGATCTTTAAAATGGATATAATAAGCCATCAAAAAGCGTTGAGGGCATCTTCCTCATTGGGATAAATCTCGAATATTGAAGTGAAACCTGATATTTCAAATATTTCGCGGATGTTCTCCTGCAAACTGCAAAGCACGAATTTACCCTTGACCATAGTTATTCTTTTCAGGGCCATCAGCAGTATCCTCAGTCCCGAGCTGCTTACATAATCCATCTGCGAACAATTAACCATGATCTTTGTTACATTCTGATCAAGGAGTTCCATAAGCCGTTTCTCCAAAATGCTGTAATTGATGGTATCTAACCTTCCTTTAATGCCAATAATGATGCACTTCTCCGTATTCTTCTCAATCAGTTCCATAAATTTATTTTTGTGTTAATAATTGCGGATTAAATGTACGATATTTTTTCCATCCGTGCGCTCATAGCGGATTTCATTCACCAGCTGCTTTACAAAATGAATGCCAAGTCCCCCGATCTTACGCTCGTCGATAGTTTGGTTAACCGCATCGCTGGTGTCTTTCTCAAGCAAGTTGAATTCCTTTCCGTCATCTTCAAGAATAATCTCAACAGTTCCGGGAGCGATGCGTTTAAACGTGACCACAATCTCGTGATCACGCCCATCGTCAAAGGCGTAGAATACTACATTGGTAAAAAGTTCTTCCAGAATCAGGTTTAGCTCCATGCATGCCTTGGGCGGAATTTCCCAATCTTCGGCGACCTGTTCAAGAGTGGCAACCAATCGATTCAGCTCTCCCAGCTGGTTTTGTAAACGGATCTGCTTCACTTCCGTAGCTTTAGTATCCTGTGCAGGGACCTGTTTTGACTTTAAAATCAGCAGGGTTATATCGTCGGCCTGATCAACCCCTTTCATGAAATCTATTACATCGCTTTCAAGCCGCCTTATGAGTTCTGCCGGGCAAAGGTCATGATTCTGTGCCACAATATCAAGCATGGGCTCCTCCCCATAAAAATCTCCGGCACTGTTTAAAGCCTCCGTCACTCCATCGGTATACAATAAGAATGCATCCCCGGGTGAAAATAAAATAGTAGCAGAGGAATACGTGGTATGCTCAAAAATCCCCAGCGGAATCCCATGGACTTCTTTCATTTTCTCAATTTTGCCTGAAGGCCTCACGAGGAAAGGCGGATTATGTCCGGCATTGCAATACGTCATACTCCCGTTTTTCAGGTCTACAATACCTGCGATAAAAGTCACGAACATCTGATTGGGATTCTCCCTGCAAATTTCTTTGTTGATCTCGTAAACACTCTGGTTCAGTGGCTCACGCAAGGAAATTCTTGAACGGAATAAGGTGCGGGCGCTAACCATAAAGAGAGAGGCCGGAACTCCTTTTCCCGAAACATCACCGATGGCAATAAAGAGATGGTCGTCATCCAGAAAATAAAAATCGTACAGGTCTCCACCCACGGCACGGGCCGGATCCAGAAGGGCTGCCAGATCCCAATCGTCCCTTACCGGAAAGGTCTTCGGAAGAAGGCCCATCTGAATGTCATGCGCCACACTCAGCTCACCTTCTATTTTCTCTCGCGCGGCCGTGGCCTCCTGCAGGTTACTGATGTAATGCACAAGTTCTTCCTTCATCTGCGAAAAGGCAAAGGTTAACTGGGAAATCTCATCCTTTGAACGGTAAATAGGCATAACCGTCCCGAAATCCCCCTGCCCTATGCGGCGGGTAGCTTCCACAAGCCGGCTGATAGGTCTTGTGAATTTTCCTGTTATCAGGATGGTAATGATCGTCATGGCAAACAGGCTGACAAGGAAAATGATAGTCAGTTTCCAAAAGAAATCATACATTCCGCCGTAAAGTTCCCTTGTAGGAAAAGTGATAGCAAAGATCCAGTTGGTATGGGGTACCGGGGCCGAATAGATCAGGCTTGGTACTTTTACAAGTTCCAGATCGGTAATTTTAACGAACATCCTTTCTCCCCTGAGCATCCTGTCAATAACCGAATCGGTGGCCCGGCCCTGTTTCCGGAGAATCAGTTTGCGGATATCCGAGTTCAGATATTTTTCTCTAATCGATGTGATCAGCTTTCCCTGTCGCGACATCAGGTAACTGAATCCTGTCTGGGATACCCTTGCCGATTTCAGAATATTCTGGAAAGTGTGGAGTGAGATATCCATCGTGATCACACCGGCAAAAACACGATTATGGTCAATCCACCGGTAAAAAGGGACAGAATAAGTACACATCAGTGTGTCTCCTCCTCCCTTGTCATAATACGGTTCGGACCATACTGCCTTTTGAAGCATCTTCGGAATACGGTACCAGTCCTTGGTAAAATAATCATATTCAGGAGAGGAAAGGTCTTTCCCGATGATTGCGTTGCGGGTTTCAAAAGCATAAGGGCAATACCTGTATAGCTTTTTGCTATACATATAGGGCTCAAACGCGATGGCGCTTCCAAACACAACCGTGTCGTCAAGAACAAATTCCCTGGCCAGATCAAGGATCATGCGGTAATCGGGTTTGTCGTTCTCCAGAGCCGAGGCAAGGGTGTATGGAACCTGCTCAACAGGCTTAATCACATTGCTGATCCTCGAAATAGTGAGGTCGGTAATATCCGAAGCCCTCTGCACTGCATCCGCGTCAAGAATGGCGCGGGTATATACAAATGTGTAATAAAAAGCGATGCTGAAAACAAGCAGAAATGCCAGAATAAAGAAGCGGGTGTAGCGAATCGCAAGGCCTCCTTTGCTGAGCAGCCTCATACCGGATCTTGCTCCTTCAGTTTGTTTCTTTTCATTCTCCATGTAGCGATAGTCTGATGAATCGTTTTCAGCTGCTGCCGACAAATTCTTTGCGAAAGTAAAAGTAAAAAAATTATACATTTGCAGGTATATAAAATATTTACAATGGAAAACTCACCCGAACAGCTCAAACCCGAAAGGCTGTGGTTTTATTTCTCGGAGATCTGCAAAGTACCGCGCCCTTCAAAGAAAGAAGAAAAAATAACTTCCTGGCTTGTCGCTTTCGCTGAACAGCAAAAGCTTGTCTGTATAAAAGATCAATGCGGGAACATACTGATACGCAAAAATGCCTCTCCGGGCTATGAAAACCATAAAACGGTGATCCTTCAGTCGCATCTTGATATGGTTTGTGAAAAGAACTCCGATACAGTGCATGATTTTGATCATGATCCTATCGTTCCCCGCGTTGACGGTGAATGGGTGAAGGCGAGCGGGACCACACTTGGGGCCGATGACGGGATAGGGATCGCTGCTCAGCTGGCGATACTCGAGGCAAACAATATTGCCCATGGGCCTGTTGAAGCCTTGTTCACGATTGATGAGGAAACGGGGCTTACCGGAGCGTTCGGTCTTAAAGCTGATCTTCTGCGGGGCCGTGTGCTGATCAACCTCGATTCGGAAGATGAAGGACAGGTGTTTATAGGCTGTGCCGGCGGAAAAGACACTGTAGCCAGCCTGCCACTGACCACTGAAGAAGGCCCTTCAGGATGGCCGGCGTACAAGGTAAGCATAACCGGCCTGAAAGGTGGCCACTCGGGCGATGACATTAACAAAGGTCTCGGCAATGCGACCAAACTGCTGAACCGTTTTCTCTGGAATGCAGATAGAGATTTCGGAATCCGCATCGCTTCATATGATGCCGGTAACCTCCGGAATGCCCTTGCCAGAGAAGGTTTTGCAGTGGTATTGCTGCCCCCTGCCAAAGCCAATTTATTTGAAATAGCAGCAGAAGCTTTCCAAAATGACCTGGTTGGAGAACTTCATGTGACCGAACGGGAACTTAAATTTGACGTTTCCATCACATCCGCACCTTCTGCAGTATGGACAAAAACCTTGCAGACGTCTGTGTTGAATGCCGTGTATGCCTGTCCCCACGGGGTGCTGGCCATGTCGCGGGAGATTCCCGATTTCGTGGAAACCTCAACAAACCTGGCTTCCGTAAAAGAAAAAGACGGGATGGTCTTCATCACGACAAGCCAGCGTAGTTCTGTTGAATCATCTAAAAAAGATGCCGGAGATATGGTGGCCAGTGTTTTCAGCCTTGTTGGAGCACATGTTGAACATTCAACAGGATATCCGGGATGGAAACCTGATCCAGGTTCTGAGATTCTCAAGCTTACCGTGAATTCTTACAAAAAACTCTTCGGGAACAAGCCTGAAGTACTCGCTATACATGCCGGCCTTGAATGCGGACTGATTGGCGCGATTTATCCGGGAATGGATATGATCTCATTTGGTCCTACCATTAAAGGAGCCCATTCTCCCGATGAAAGGCTTCATATCCCTTCGGTGAAGAAATTCTGGGATCTGACACTGGAAGTACTGAAAGAGATCTGAGATGCAAGATGCAGGATATCCCGCATCCCGCATCCTGCATCCTGCATCCCGCATCCTGCATCCCGCATCCTGCATCCCGCATCCCCATCCATTAACACACACTCTATGCGCTTCTTCTACTTGTTTTTACTGGCGTGTATCCCTTGCCTTCAGGCTTTTGCCCAATTCAGCTTCTCTGATTCCTCTGTTCGGGAGCGTATCCGTCACGATATTTATGTCCTGGCTTCCGACTCCCTTGAAGGCCGGGAAGCAGGCATGCCCGGCGAAAAAAAGGCCTATACTTACCTCATCAGCAGGCTGAAGGAAGCAGGGATTCCTCCCTGGCAGGGGGGGGGCTATCTCCAGCCCTTCACCCATGGGTATATGAAGTTTGGAAAAACTCCTCATCTGAGGATTTCCGGTAAATCGTTCAACTGGAGATATGATTTCGGTCTGTGTACATACTCAGCCGGAGATTCGCTGACTTCATTATGTGTGGATGCAGGGTTTGGGCTGGTTATACCTGGGGCTGGGATTGACGATTATAAAGACATAATGGATCCTGGCGGGAAGATTGTACTGATCAATCTTGGTGCACCGGCCAAACTCTCAGGCGATAAATCTTTGAGGAATGACCTCAGCCCTGCATTCAGGATGGCAAATGCAGTTAAAAGGGGAGCCGCCGGCATTATTTTCTACAATAAGCCCGGTCTTTACGGGAAAAGCCTGTTTGATTTTTCCCTGAACGACACACTCACGATACCTGTGGTATATGTTACACAGGAGGTCGCTGACTTTATCCGGGAACACAAGTCTGACCCGGTAACCATGGCAGTTTATATAAACAGGAGCACTCAGACTTATCATAATATAACCGCTTATATCGACAACCGGGCCCCAGGGACCATCATACTGGGCGCTCATTATGATCATGTGGGTAAAAGCACAGACCGGAAGTACAACGGGGCTTATTGTGTTGGGGCCGATGACAACGCAAGCGGAACTGCAGGAATACTGGAGCTTGCAAGATATTATTCAGCGCACATGGATAAGAAGAACAACTACCTTGTAATTTTCTTCTCTGCCGAGGAAAAAGGATTGTACGGATCGGAATTCTTTGTCAGGGACATGAGGCCGTCGTTCAGGGATTCAGTGAATTTCATGGTAAACTTCGATATGATCGGCAGACTGGGATGTGAAGGATTGCAGGTAACTGCAGAGGCCGCGGGGAGTTCCCCTCTCTGGAAGAAGCTTTACAGGGAAGTAAAACACCCCGGTTTTCACCTGAAGAAGATTGCCCCCTCACTGCCCTTTTCCGACCAGGAGTCCTTTTACAGGAAAGGCATACCTGTTCTCTATCTCACTACCGGGCTTCACCAGGATTACCACACCCCTTTCGACAAACCGGGAACCATCAACTATACAGGTATGGCAGGGATACTGAATTATTCCGAAAAGCTTGTGTCTGCTGCAGGTTCAGGAGATAAAGTCCCTTACCGCAAAGTCCCTGAAATAAGCCTGATTTTGGAGATGACAGGGTTTATTTTCGATTATATAGGGGGAATGATGTCCTTTTAAATGGTGAAATGGTGAAATCGTTCGCATCTTTGCAAAACACCTCACTCCTTATAATTTCACCATTTCACCATTTCACCATTTCACCATTTCACCATCTCACCATTTCACCATTTCACCATTTCACCATTTACAACCCCACCCCCACTCCCAGGCGGAACACCGGATTCGAATAGGGCGAATAATAAGTATCGTTGAGGTTGAACAGGATGAGGATATCCATGAACACCCTGCCGCCTATAGGCTGTGAATAGCCTGCACCAACGAGTACACTATTATAGGAAACCGTGGTCCTGCCTGGGGCAAGACGATTGTTATACGGATCGAGGATGGGCCCGAAAGGATCGGAATGAAATGGCTGCATATACGACATATATTCATATTCTGCATGACCAAACAGGTTGCCGAGCCAGCTATTGAAAATACTACGCAGATAATATCTCAGATAAAACCTTCCGCCATAAACATTTGAAGAAAAATCGATCGTCTGATTGTTTATTACATCATAATAGTAATCCCTGTAAAGGAAATACTGATAAGTAAAGCCTAAGCCAACATACAGCTGGTCAAAGGCCCTCACACGTACCTCGGGTGAAAGCGTGATACCAGTAACACTTCCGAACTGGAAACCAAGATTTCCGCCAACAACAAATCTTCTCCAGAAGTTATTCTTTGGCGCTGGCGGGCGTGTAGGGTGGAATATATTAAGGGAGTCCTGGGCCATGATGCTGCCCGGGAAAAGAAACAAGATAGTGATTACTGAAAGTAAGAAAACTGTTTTTCTCATAGAGTATGTTCGGTGAAATGATGTTATAATAGTTTGGTTCAATGTGTGATTATCCACTGATGACGGTACAAAGGTACAATACAAACGTGAATAGCAGGAGCAATTGTACTTTCTTTATTCAAAATTGGTATAAAGAAATAAATTAAAAAAAGTTCGATTTTTCTTTTTTGTATGAAATAATGTTGTAATTTTGCACTCCGATTTCGACGTTCTTTTATCAAGGCTGTAACAAATACAACAAAAACCCAGGAATAACATGGGTTTTAAGAAAGTGAAAAACTTTTTTATCAAATAATGAAAAAAAAGTTTGGATGTAATAAAATAAGTTGTACTTTTGCAGTCCAATTCTGAACGATGTACCCGGAAGGGGTTTAGAAATTGAAAAGTTCTTTGAAAGTTTGAAGTAAGAAAGTAGCAAATATCCCAAGTAAATAATAAATCAATTTTTTTGGTAATAGTTAACCTGAGGCATTAAATTTTCCTTATACAATGGAGAGTTTGATCCTGGCTCAGGATTAACGCTAGCGGCAGGCCTAATACATGCAAGTCGAACGGTAACAGGTCCAGCAATGGATGCTGACGAGTGGCGCACGGGTGCGTAACACGTATGCAATCTACCCTTAACTGGGGGATAGCCCCGAGAAATCGGGATTAATACCCCATAAAATTATGAAGTGGCATCATTTTATAATTAAAGCTCCGGCGGTTTTGGATGAGCATGCGCGACATTAGCTAGTTGGTGAGGTAACGGCTCACCAAGGCGACGATGTCTAGGGGTTCTGAGAGGATTCACCCCCACACTGGTACTGAGACACGGACCAGACTCCTACGGGAGGCAGCAGTAAGGAATATTGGTCAATGGACGCAAGTCTGAACCAGCCATGCCGCGTGAAGGATGACGGCCCTATGGGTTGTAAACTTCTTTTGTACGGGAAAAAACCCTCGGTCGTGTACCGGGGTTGATGGTACCGTAAGAATAAGCATCGGCTAACTCCGTGCCAGCAGCCGCGGTAATACGGAGGATGCGAGCGTTATCCGGATTCATTGGGTTTAAAGGGTGCGTAGGCGGAATGATAAGTCAGTGGTGAAATCCTACAGCTTAACTGTAGAACTGCCATTGATACTATCGTTCTTGAGTACATTTGAAGTGGGCGGAATGTGTCATGTAGCGGTGAAATGCTTAGATATGACACAGAACACCGATCGCGAAGGCAGCTCACTAAGTTGTAACTGACGCTCAGGCACGAAAGCGTGGGGATCAAACAGGATTAGATACCCTGGTAGTCCACGCCGTAAACGATGATTACTCGATGTTGGCGATACACTGTCAGCGTCTAAGCGAAAGCATTAAGTAATCCACCTGGGGAGTACGGCCGCAAGGTTGAAACTCAAAGGAATTGACGGGGGCCCGCACAAGCGGAGGAGCATGTGGTTTAATTCGATGATACGCGAGGAACCTTACCTGGGCTAGAACGCAAGATGGCAGTCCGAGAAATCGGATCTTCCTTCGGGACATTTTGCGAGGTGCTGCATGGTTGTCGTCAGCTCGTGCCGTGAGGTGTCGGGTTAAGTCCCATAACGAGCGCAACCCCTATCATTAGTTGCCATCAGGTCATGCTGGGGACTCTAGTGAAACTGCCTACGCAAGTAGTGAGGAAGGCGGGGATGACGTCAAATCAGCACGGCCCTTACGTCCAGGGCTACACACGTGCTACAATGGCCGGTACAGAGGGTCGCTACCTGGTGACAGGATGCCAATCTCAAAAACCGGTCTCAGTTCGGATCGAAGTCTGCAACTCGACTTCGTGAAGTTGGATTCGCTAGTAATCGTATATCAGCAATGATACGGTGAATACGTTCCCGGGCCTTGTACACACCGCCCGTCAAGCCATGGGAGCTGGGGGGACCTAAAGTGCGTGACCGCAAGGAGCGCCCTAGGGTAAAACCAGTGACTGGGGCTAAGTCGTAACAAGGTAGCCGTACCGGAAGGTGCGGCTGGAATACCTCCTTTCTAGAGAAGGTTTTCTATTTCCTGGTTGAACTGCCAGGATGATGTTTGCTACTCTCTCTTACTTCTTCCCAAATCGAGCTCAGGCTGGTGCATAACCGAGCAAAAGGATTAACGATATTCGATATTCAACATTCGATATTCAATATTCGTAATTCACATAGTCCCGTAGCTCAGTTGGTTAGAGCACTACACTGATAATGTAGGGGTCGGCAGTTCAACTCTGCCCGGGACTACAGAATCGTTTTGGGGAATTAGCTCAGCTGGCCAGAGCACTAGCTTTGCAAGCTAGGGGTCAAGGGTTCGACTCCCTTATTCTCCACTCTGAGATGGAACACAGTAATGCTGAAGCGTGTATGCCGAATACCCTTCAACACTGAGTTTCAACAATCTCAACTGTTCTTTGACATATTGAAAGAAAATACACAATGTTAGTCTTAAGATTAACACTGTATCCTAATTTTATTAAGAGTAGAAAGAAAGTAATTAAGAGCGTATGGCGAATGCCTTGGCTCTCAGAGGCGATGAAGGACGTGGTAAGCTGCGATAAGCTTCGGGGAGGTGCAAACTACCTTCGATCCGGAGATTTCCGAATGGGGCAACCCCTTATATTGAAGATATAAGACCCGCAAGGGGGCTAACCCGGAGAACTGAAACATCTAAGTACCCGGAGGAAGAGAAAACAATAGTGATTCCCCAAGTAGTGGCGAGCGAACGGGGAAAAGCCCAAACCAGGATTGTTACGGCAAACCTGGGGTTGTAGGACAGCAACGTGGACTTTAGTTTTGTAGTGGAAGAATTCTGGAAAGTTTTACCATAGGGGGTGATAGTCCCGTACACGAAATGAAACTAATACCTAGCTGTATCCTGAGTATCGCGGGACCGGAGAAATCCTGCGAGAACCAGCCGGCACCATCCGGTAAGGCTAAATACTACTGAGAGACCGATAGTGAACCAGTACTGTGAAGGAAAGGTGAAAAGTACTTCGAATAGAAGAGTGAAATAGAACCTGAAACCATGCGCTTACAACCGGTCGGAGCCCCTTTGGGGGTGACGGCGTGCCTTTTGCATAATGAGCCTACGAGTTACTCCTCACTAGCAAGGTTAATCGCGTTAACGCGAGGAGCCGAAGCGAAAGCAAGTCTGAATAGGGCGTTCAGTTAGTGGGGGTAGACGCGAAACTTTGTGATCTACCCATGGCCAGGTTGAAGGTCCCGTAACAGGGACTGGAGGACCGAACTAGTATGCGTTGAAAAGCGTTTGGATGAGCTGTGGGTAGGGGTGAAAGGCTAATCAAACTGAGAGATAGCTCGTACTCCCCGAAATGCCTTTAGGGGCAGCCTCGGAGTGAGTGTCATAGAGGTAGAGCTACTGATAGGACTAGGGGGCTTCACCGCCTACCAAATCCTGACAAACTCCGAATACTATGACATATATCCGGGAGTGAGGCATAGGGTGCTAATGTCCTGTGCCGAGAGGGAAATAACCCAGACCATCAGCTAAGGTCCCCAAATTCATGCTAAGTTGATCTAACGAAGTCCGATTGCTTTGACAGCTAGGATGTTGGCTTGGAAGCAGCCATTCATTTAAAGAGTGCGTAACAGCTCACTAGTCGAGCGATTGGGCGTGGATGATAATCGGGCATTAAGCATGATACCGAAGCTATGGACCTAATGTAAATTGGGTCGTAGGGGAGCATTCCAGCGGCAGCGAAGGTGTATCGTAAGATATGCTGGAGCTTCTGGAAAAGCAAATGTAGGCATAAGTAACGATAATGCGGGTGAAAAACCCGCACACCGAAAGACCAAGGTTTCCTGATCAATGTTAATCAGATCAGGGTTAGTCGGGCCCTAAGGTTAATCCGAAAGGAGATACCGATGGATAATAGGTTAATAATCCTATACTGGCTATTACTGCGATGGGGTGACGAAGGAGTGAAAGGTCTGCGTACTGACGGAATAGTACGTTGAAGGGTGTAGGTATACGTTTGGCAGGCAAATCCACCAAATGTGCTGAAACCTGATAGTACCGTGAGTCTTCGGACAATCGGATAATGACTGTAATCAGACTTCCAAGAAAAACCTCTAAGCTTCAGGTAGTAGCTATCCGTACCGGAAACCGACACAGGTGGTCGAGGAGAGAATCCAAAGGTGCTCGAGTGATCCACAGCTAAGGAACTAGGCAAATTAGTCCTGTAACTTCGGGATAAAGGACGCCACGAGCAATCGTGGCCGCAGAGAAATGGCCCAGGCGACTGTTTATCAAAAACACATGGCTATGCTAAATTTAAAGATGACGTATATGGCCTGACACCTGCCCGGTGCTGGAAGGTTAAGAGGAGAGGTTAGCAGCAATGCGAAGCTTTGAATTGAAGCCCCAGTAAACGGCGGCCGTAACTATAACGGTCCTAAGGTAGCGAAATTCCTTGTCGGGTAAGTTCCGACCTGCACGAATGGTGTAACGATCTGGGCGCTGTCTCAGCTGTGAGCTCGGTGAAATTGTAGTCCCGGTGAAGATGCCGGGTACCCGTAACGGGACGGAAAGACCCCGTGAACCTTCACTATAACTTTGCATTGACTTTGGTTAAACAATGTGTAGGATAGCTGGGAGACTGTGACGCGGCTTCGCTAGGAGTCGTCGAGTCAACGTTGAAATACCAGCCTTTGTTTATCTGGAGCCTAATCCCTAACGGGAGACAGTGCATGGTGGGTAGTTTGACTGGGGTGGTCGCCTCCAAAAGCGTAACGGAGGCTTTCAAAGGTGCCCTCAGCATGCTTGGTAACCATGCGTAGAGTGCAATAGCATAAGGGCGCTTGACTGTGAGACCGACAAGTCGAGCAGGCAGGAAACTGGGATATAGTGATCCGGTGGTTCCGAATGGAAGGGCCATCGCTCAAAGGATAAAAGGTACTCCGGGGATAACAGGCTGATCACCGCCAAGAGCTCATATCGACGCGGTGGTTTGGCACCTCGATGTCGGCTCGTCACATCCTGGGGCTGAAGAAGGTCCCAAGGGTTCGGCTGTTCGCCGATTAAAGTGGCACGTGAGCTGGGTTCAGAACGTCGCGAGACAGTTCGGTCCCTATCTGTTATGGGCGTTGGAAGCTTGAGGTCACCTGACTCTAGTACGAGAGGACCGAGTTGGACAGACCGCTAGTGCATCTGTTGTAGTGCCAACTGCATCGCAGAGTAGCTATGTCCGGATGAGATAAGCGCTGAAAGCATCTAAGTGCGAAACTCAGACCAAGATTAGGCTTCCTTTAAGGGTCGTTGTAGATTACGACGTTGATAGGCTACAGGTCTAAAGGCAGTAATGTCACAGCCGAGTAGTACTAATTACCCGTTAGCTTTCTTCTACGTGTTATACTTAAGTCAAACTGTGTATTTTCTTTCTAATATATGTCATAAAATATTCAAGATATTACGGTGACTATTGCAGTGGTGATCACTTCTTCCCTTTCCGAACAGAATCGTTAAGCCCACTTGCGCAGATGGTACTGCTACATCAAGTGGGAGAGTATGTCGTTGCCGATCTTTTCTAAATCCTGGTCCTTAAGGCCGGGATTTTTTTTTGCCCCCTCTTTGATCACCTTGTGATGTTTCGTATTTTTGTAAAAAGTCCATCCATGAAAAGAATAACATTCTGTAATCCGTTTTTAAGCCTGGCAATTCTGCTGACTGTAATGGTACCAACCATCATTTATGCCCAGGGCGAGGCAAATCAGATCATTTCAAAGGGGCTGTCAACTGCTCAGGCTCCTCAAATCACAATCTTTACTGCTAAGAAAATCATTACCATGGAACGTGATAACCCTGAAGCAACAGCCGTTGCAGTAATGGGTAAACATATTGTCGCAGCAGGCTCCCTGAAACAGGTCAAAACTGCCTTAGGCGATTCGAAATATACTGTGGATGAAACATTTGCCGGTAAAATCATGATGCCAGGCTTAATTGATCAGCATCTTCATCCCCTGCTGGGAGCTCTCACACTTTCCACTGAAGTCATCGCAAATGAAGACTGGGTATTGCCCACAAGAACCTTCAAGGCCGCCTCAAGCCCCAAAGAATACCTGTCGAGGCTCAAAGCCGCTGATTCTGCGATGAAGGCTAAAAACGAATGGCTCTTTTCATGGGGATACCATAATCTGTGGCATGGGAAACTGAACCGCCATATCCTCGATTCTATCAGTTCCACTCGGCCTATTATGGTCTGGCAGCGCTCCTGCCATGAGTTTTATTTAAACTCAGCCGCAATCAATGCGCTCGGAATCACCGAACAGATGATGCAGGGAAAAGGAGATGCCAGCACAATGGTAAACCTGGCCGAGGGTCACTGGTGGGAAACTGGCACTGACCTGATTATCGGCCCACTGGCCAAAGTGTTTATCACTCCTGAGCGTTTCGTTTTCGGACTGAACCAGATGATAGAATACCTGCATTCCAAGGGAGTGACTGCCATCAACGAGCCCGGAGCGCTGATCACTCCCGAGATTCTGAAACTTTATCAGAAAGTTCTGGGAGCCGATAATGTTCCGTTTTACAGCTACTTTATCGTTGACGGCAGGGGGTATGTCGACAAAGGTGTTTCTCCCGCTGACGCAATTGCCGACGGAGAAAAAATCGTCAGCGCTAACAGCACCGGAAAAGTTTCTTTTTTACCAAAGCAGATCAAACTTTTTGTCGACGGAGCCATCATCTCACAACTCATGAGAATGAAGGATCCCTACCTGGATGCCGAAGGTAAACCCGATCCCTCCCATCACGGCGAATGGATGATCACCCCCGAAAACCTTGAGATCCGAACCAAAGCATACTGGGATGCAGGCTACCAGATCCACATCCATGTGAATGGCGACGAAGGGCTCGAAGTCCTGCTCGGGATCCTTGAAAAACGAATGGCTGAAAACCCCAGGGCAAACCACCGCAGCGTGATCGTTCACTTTGCCAATTCCACCGATGACCAGGTTGCAAGGATTGCACGGCTTGGAGCCATCGTGAGCGCCAACGCATACTATACTGTGGGATTCGCCGATAAATACAGCAAATTCGGACTCGGACCCGCCAGGGCTAATTCGATGGTACGATCGGCTTCAGTCATTAAACACCATATCCCTCTTTCATTCCATTCAGACCTTCCGATGGCTCCTTCAGACCCCCTGTTCTTTGCCTGGTGTGCTGTCAACCGTATAACTCCATCAGGCAAAGTAGCCGATCCCGATCAGCGCATTGGCGTTGATGATGCCTTAAGAGCCATTACTATCGAATCTGCTTATTCCTGGCAAAAAGAAAATGAACTGGGAAGTATCGCTCCCGGGAAAATTGCCAACTTTACCATTCTCGAACAGGACCCCTATGAAGTGGAACATCTAAAACTAAAGGATATCCGGATCTGGGGAACTGTTTTTGAAGGACGGCTTTTCCCCATAACCAGGCATAACACCCTTGGAATGAACCAACCGGGCAGCAATTTATTACCTGGTTCGTCAAACATGCCCCTACCCTCCTGTTTCGCCGAAGGGGAACATACACACGATGCCGATCATGGCTATTGCGGTGCATGCAGCTTTAATCTTATGCTCAGAAACAGCGGAGTGCTGAACAACCTCAGCTTCACCCAGATAAAATAGTGAGGCAACCGGATCGGCTTCAGATTACTGACCCCCGGTGATTCCCATACATTTCTTACCTTAGCAGTCCGAAATCAGGATCACCCGATGCCATTCAGACTCCGTTCGATCTTACTGCTGTTCATACTGCTGATTACTTGCTTCACTGCTGCATTTGCTTCAGGCACCGACACCACGGCCACTCCGAAGAAAATGAAAAAACCGAAAGTCGGGAGGGATTCCACAGTGGTATCCTTCTTTTACAACGACTTTGAAAAGATAAGCCAGCTCAACACTCATGCCTATGATACTGCTATTGCCGGCTTCCAGAATTACGACCCCCTGTATAAAAAAGACAGGTTTTCGGCCAACCTGGGAAACACAGGCTCCATTTACCGTAACCTCACCCCCTACCCTCTTATCAAAGCCAGCGGCTGGGACTTTGGCATTCATACCTTCGACTTATACATGTTCCTGAACGACAGCATAAAATATTATAAAATTTTTAAAACCTTTACTGAAGTCTCATACTTCCAGGGCCCGAAAAAAGAAAATACGTTTCATGCCATTTTCAGCAGAAACCTTTATAAAAGTCTGAACCTGGGTTTTGATCTGCGTGTTATGAATGCCCCGGGCGCCTACGTAAGGCAACGAACGAACGATGTCAATTTCGTTTTTACCTTACAATATTTCACAAAAGATAAACGCTACGGCTTCATCGCGAACTTCATCTTTAACCGCCTTCGGAATTTCGAAAACGGGGGAATCACATCCGACAGCCTCTTTGAACAGAATATTGAAAAGAACCGTCAGACTATCCCAGTAAGACTACAGAGCGCCGAGAACAGGATGAAAGAATCAGGTTTCTACACCAAACATTATTTCAACTTGTCGCGACATGCCCGGGATGAAAAAGATACCGCCTTCCTGAACAGCTACCATCCCGAACTCGGTCGTTTGTCGTATGCGTTTAGCTTCAACAGGCAGGTCCAGAATTACCTGGATCCAGCCCCGGATACAGGTTTTTATGAAGATGTTTACATTGATCTTTTCAGCACAAGAGATTCAATAACCATCGACAGAATCTCGAACGAAATAACCTGGTCAAACCCCACATTCAATAAAGACAAAAAACTCAGACTACTCCAGCTGGAAGCCGGGATACGGCAGCAGTATATACACCTTTCATACAAGGATAGCAGCCTCCTTTTCCTGCACCGGTATTTCATTCAGTATATTCCCAGATTTGCCTTGTATTTTCAGCCTTTTTCATCCATGCTTCTTGAAGCCCATGGTGACTATGTGCTGGGGGACTACAATGAGGGGGACTTAAGCCTGAAAATCAATCTCAGCACGATCCTGGGAAAACAGAATAAAAACGCAGGGACTATCGCCCTTTCAGGTATTTACAGCTATCAGCAACCCGGATGGTACTATAACCATTTTGTCAGCAATAATTTCATCTGGAACAACAACTTCAACAAACAGGGTCTGATCTCGGGAGGTTTCGACTACACTTTCAAATTTTTAAACACCGGATTTACGTTAAACCGTATTACAAATTTTGTCTACCTTGATTCGGCCGCACATCCGAAACAGTTTAAAAATGAATTTGCATATATATATGTATACTTTAATACCGATGTGAATCTATGGAGGTTCAAGATAAAGACCCAGCTTTCGTACCAGACCATACAGGGGACTACCGTACTGAAACTGCCTGTCTTCATGGGAAATATGAGTATATATTATTCTCAACCTCTGTTTAAAGGCGCCGCCCTTCTGCAACCCGGTTTTAACCTCTACTACAATACTCAATATTATTCCGATGCATACATGCCGGCGCTCAGGTCATACTATCTCCAGGATCAGAAGCAGATCGGGAACTATTTGTACATGGACGTGTTTATCAATATAAAAATACAGAGGGCCCGATTCTTCGTTACATATACCAACTTTGGCTCCTTTTTCGAAGGCAGGTCTTATTGGGCATCACCCCATTATCCGAACCAGGATGCTTCGTTTAAGTTTGGAGTAAGCTGGAGGTTTCATGACTGATGGACTGATGGACTGATTGATTTTTTACATTCAGTCATTCTAAAGACCCACGCATGCCGGCATGGCGGGTTGACCTGATCAGCATGTGAAATAAAAATTCTGAAACCTTCTCCTTCCTGTTTCCACTTTAAATTCCCTGTTTTTCCAAGAAGTGAGACCGATGATTTCTTTGAGGGCTGAAACCCGCCGATAAAAAGGCTTTCGGGCATGGTTTTCTCATCCGCTGCAGCAAGATAAATGCAATAGATTGATCCATCCGGACCTGAAGTAAAGCAGATGTTTTTATATTTTGGCGGATGGGCGGGCCGCGAATTATAAATCGATTCCCCGTTGATCTTCATCCAGTCGCCGATCTCCCGCAGCCGGGCGTAAGCCGTGTCGGCCAGGGTTCCTTCGGGCGATGGCCCGATGTTCAGAAGATAGTTTCCTCCTTTACAAACCACATCCGCCAGCATATGAATAATTTTATTTGCAGGCTTATAAATGTCACCCGGAACATAAGACCATGAACCAGCCATGGTCATGCAGGTTTCCCACAGATAATCAGGCGGGGTATCGGGTATCTCCTGCTCGGGGGTGCGGTAATTCTCATATCTCCCCCCAACAGCGCGGTCAACCACGATGATGCCAGGCTGGTTCTTCCTCGCCATTTCAGCGATCTTTGGCATATTGATATCCTGTCCGTTTTGAACACTTACCCATCCGCCATCAAGCCATAAAATATCCATCTTCCCATATTGGGTGGTAAGCTCATTGATCTGGTTATAGGTAAAATCACAGAATCTCGTCCAGCGTTCAGGATATTTTTTTATACTGTAATTCACATTCCTGTTTGGGGTGGCCCATTCTTCGGCCCAGTAATCGTTTGAATGCCAGTCGGGTTTTGAAAAATATGCACCGGTCCAGAAACCCTGCTTCCTGAATGCATCAAATATCTCCTTTGCCACATTGTTCCTGGGGTTGGCGCTAAACGGACAATCCTTCGCGGTGATCTTGTAATCAGTTTGTTTTGTATCGAACATGCAGAAACCGTCGTGATGCTTGGTTGTGAAAACGACATATTTCATCCCTGCATATTTAGCCGCAACAGCCCATTTATCCGGGTCGAACTTCACAGGGTTGAACGTATTCTTCAGTTGAACATAGGCTTTGCAGTAATCAACATAACTCTTCATACCGCGGGTACACCAGGGCTCATCCTCGCTGCAGAGCGACCAGGATTCGACGATCCCCCACTGGGAATAAGTCCCCCAATGCATCAGCAACCCAAATTTCAGATTCTTCCACTGCTCCAGCCTGGCAAGCACCAGGGGGTCAGTTTCTTTGTCCTGCTTCGGTGCTTCCTGCGCCAATCCCAGACTAAGGTGCAAAATCATCAGCAAAGAAAACACGATTGCTCTATTCATTATTTTCATATGATGGCGGATTAGAGATTCCCAAAAATACATATTATGACGATAAATAATCAGGCCCGGGTTAACTTATTTATAATTATTCTTGACAAGGACTTCTTTTTATTGTATCTTTGCGTTTAATTAGTCTAAATTAATTTTCATCTTTTATTTATAAAACATCTCGTTATGAAAGCCAAAACATATACAATCACAGCCTTTTTCATTATAGCCGCTCTGTTAATTCATCAGAAAGCTCACTCAACCATTCATCAGGTTCTGGTAGGCAATTTTTTTTTCAACCCCTCCAGCCTGAATGTAACGGTTGGGGATACAGTAAAATGGGTCTGGGTAGCCGGATCACATACCACGACTTCTTCGAGCATCCCCGTGGGCGCTGCCATCTGGGATCGGCTTATAAATTCAGGAAGCCCCTCATTTTCATATAAAGTGACGGTAGCTGGTACCTTCAATTATGTTTGCACTCTGCATGCAGCGATGGGGATGGTTGGTGATTTTACCGCATCCAATCCGGTTGCTACACTTGCTGTTACTCCGGCTAATCAGGATGTTAGCGCGGCTTCCGGAAGTACTACTTTTTCAGTAAGTTCGAACACCATCTGGAATGCAAGCTGTAGCACTGCCTGGTGTTCATGTACTCCTTCCGGAAACGGGAATGGGATCATCTCATTAAGCTACGCCGAGAACACTTCAACCCAGGAAAGAGTGGCCACAATTTCGGTAACCGCTTCAGGTGCGCCAACGCAGACTGTTACGCTTACCCAGGCAGGTTCAACCCTTGGCCTGAACGATCAGGTAGCAGAAAACCTTGTAATTTATCCGAATCCTGTGAGATCTGAAATAAACATCAGTTCAGAATCCCTAAAGACATCCGCAGAAGAAGTCACAGTTTATGATATATGCGGAAAAAAAGTCCTGGGACCGATAAACATTTCAGGAAGTCCGGTTTCGATTGATGCCAGCTCACTTCGTGAAGGTGTTTATTTCATCAGGTTACTAAAGGACAATACCGGGATGATCCGGAAGATCGTGAAGACCCAGTGACCAGCTTCGGAGATGAAGGTAATGAAAGGTTCATAAAACCCTGAAGGCCCAATGATCAGGTTTCGCTTTCAAGGTATTTGATCCAGGGTGCGGAACGTTCTTTTTCATTCTGGTAGCAGGCCATCTTACCAGAATACATCACCGCGATGCAATAATTCGAATGATTACAGCCGGAGACCGAAAGTTCTCCGGTTTTTATTTTGTTTATAAAGGCCGGGTCGTGGATCAGTGCGCGGGCGATTTGAACGAATTCAAACCCCTCGCCCAGGACCTTCTCAATCCCGGCTTTTGAAACCATGCCTCCGACGTATACCAGTGGCAGCTTCACGGCATCTTTTATTTTCCTTGCATCTTCAAGAAAATAGGCCTCTGAAAAAGGCTCCGGTTTCATCAGCATATCGCCAAACCAGCGTACTGCGGGTCTCATCCATTTCTCATGCATATAGCAGGCCATCACTTTTAACGGCATCCTGCCCCGCATCACGTACATGGGGGCTTTGCTTACAAATCCTCCACTCAGAACGAGTGCATGAACACCCGATTTCTCAAGGACTTTTGCCACTTCAACAGATTCTTCAAGCTCCATGCCTCCCCTGAAACCATCGCGCAGGTTCATCTTAACCACAACCGCTATATCATTACCCGCGGCTTCCATCACTTCCGAAATGACTTCACGCATAAAGCGGCTTCGGTTTGAAAAATTTCCCCCGTAGTCATCCTTCCGCTTGTTGGTATATTCAGAAAGGAACTGGCTGATCAGATAGCCGTGACCGGCATGCACTTCCACAGCGTCGAAACCGCTTTCGCGAGCCAGATGTACCGCCCGCCCGAAATCAGCCACAACCTCTCTGATATCAGACTCTTTCATAGTCCTGGGCCAGGTAGGGCCGTAGAGGTTAAACCTGCCAGAGGGGGAAAGACATCCGCCGCTCACCGAAATCTTTGCCATTTGTCCGCAGTGTCCGATCTGAATGCCTGCTGCTGCTCCTTCTTTGTGAACTGCATCGGTAAGTTCCTTAAGCCCTGGAACAGCTTCCTTTCTCAGCCATAGCTGGTGGTCGAACGATAGCCCGCTTTGCGAAACCGCCGCATAGGCCACCGTGGTCATTCCGATGCCTCCTTCGGCAACGGACCTGTGATAATTCAGAAGATCATCAGAGACCAGGTGCCCGGGACACATACCCTCAAAAGCGGCCGAACGTATTGAGCGGTTTCTCAGGGTAAGAGGGCCGAGTCTGGAAGGAGAAAATAATAGTTCACTCATAAGTCGTGTATCGTTGGTTTTTCAGAACTTTGGAAAATAATCAATCCTCGCTCACGAAGATAGGAAAAACAAAAACACATCATGAAAAACATCCGTTTTACTGCCCTGATCATAATCCTGATTACCTCCGCCAGCCTAAAAGCCCAGGAAAGCAGGAAAAATCCTTACAATCTGAACATTATTTCCAGCGAACAGGCCTATTCGGCGCTGATTCACGGAGACAGTCTTAAACGCTTACTCGACCTGAAGACAGCAGTACCGGGTATCGTGATGGATATAAGGTATGCCACCACAAATAATTTTACACATAAACAGGTGTATACCTCGGCCAGGGCCTTTGCACGCCTGAAAGTGGCCCGGGCGCTTGCAGATGTTCAGAGAGAACTATCGAAACAGGGGCTTGGCCTGAAAGTCTTTGATGCCTACCGACCCTATGCTGCAACGCTGATGTTCTGGGATATCATACACGACACCGCATATGTGGCATCACCCGTTACAGGTTCAAGACATAACCGCGGATGCGCGGTGGATGTGAGCCTGGTCGATATTAAAACGGGAAAAGAACTTCAAATGCCTACGCCCTTTGATGATTTCACGCCCAAGGCCGGTTCAGCCTATGAGCAGATCCCCGAAAAGGCGAAACAAAACAGGCAGATCCTGCTTTCGATCATGACAAAGCACGGTTTTACGGTCTATGCCAGCGAATGGTGGCATTATGATTTCAACGGATGGAAAAATTACGAACTGCTTGACCTTTCGTTCGAGGAACTTGCCGTGATAAAATAGCCTGGCAAATCTATTTGGCATCAGACCATGCCCCTTTGTTTTTTTATCTCTTCGTATGCGGCACTTATTTTCTGGAATTTCTCGGTGGCCGAGCGTTTGATGTCGTCGCCAAGTTGAGCCACCATATCGGGATGGTGTTTCTTGGCCATTTCACGGTAGGCTTTCTTCAGCTCATCGTCACTCGCGTCAGGTGTAATTTCAAGTACCGTGTAGGCCCAGTTTGGACTCTTGACGAACATGGCTTTTACCGATTCAAAATCCTGATTACTTATGCCCATGTACCCGGCAATGGTTCCAATCATCGAAACCTCATCGGGGTGAAATTCACCGTCGGCCGCTGCAATGCCGAAAAGAAAATGAAGCAAAGTAAGTTTCGTGGAGTAATCCATGTATTGACCTACCTGTGCACTTACGTCCTGCACGCGGATGTCCTGCTTGAGGATTTCTCTGAGCATCGACACCAGTCTTGAGCCTTCTTCTTCGCCGAACTGGCGGATGAAGAAACCCCGTACATAATCGAGTTCCGATTTAACCACCTTGGCATCGGCTTTCATAACCGCAGCTGATAACACCAGCAGGCTCATTGCAAAATCACCCCGGGGTGTACCCTGGTAGGAATTCGACCCTTTGTTCATTCCTTCGAACATGGAGCCCAGGGCAAAACCGAGTATCCCTCCTATCGGCCCGCCAAAAACCCAGCCGAGCCCTCCGCCAACCCATTTGCTGTATCCACCCGAAGAAGCGGATGCGAAAGGCCCCGGGTTTGGCGGAGGCGTGTTCGCTCTTGTACCATCTCCGGGGTTTGACTTGTTGCCAGATGAAGTGCCTGGTTTTTTGCGCATCGTCAGTACGGCATAAATGACGATGACCAGTAATACGATTGCTATCAGTTTTCCCATAGTACGTTTTTTTCAGATGGCAGATGGCAGATATCAGATGTCAGATATTTTCAGAAACAGGAAGGCCGTATTCTTCGGTCATTTTTATTCCCAGGGTCTCAAGTTCATTCAAAACAGGCTCATATATGCCCCTGATGACAGGGATATGCACACCTTTTTCTTTTATTTCCCCTTTCATTATCATTTCCACGGCGATTGCGGCAGGAAGGGCAACAGTTCTTGCTATGGAAGTATCGGTTGATGGTGAACCGAAATCGAGCATACGTGAGCGGATCACTTCCCTGTGACCGTCGGAATAGCCGGCGAGGAAAGTATGCTGCAGTACTACCATATCCCTCTCATGATCACCCAGTCCCATCTTCGATATCATAAGATCCGACACCACATCAAAGGTGCTTTCGGTGGTTCGGTTCATCGGCTTATCATCAAACAAACCCAGCCATTCCAAGGCATCAAGGGCATGAGAATTAACCGGAATTCCGAGGGTGAAGGCAATCTCCTGCTTTAGCCGATCTGTTTCATTCTTAAATTGTAAATCGTCATTCGCGAATCGTGAATCCTCATTCGTAATTTCTAATTCGTTATTCGAGTATTCGATTATTCTTTTATTCATTTTCAGTAACTGCCTCCTTACCATTTCAGCATAGCTCATGCCTGTCATATCCTGTTTCTCGTATGATATCAGGCCAAGCTGTTTGATGACATGCAGGGCCTCGCACCATCCCTTGTAACGAAAGGTGCCGCGGTATACTGTCTGTGCTTCGGGAATTCCGTAAATATCCCTGTAAGCAAGAGAGTCGCGGTTGGCGTAAACCTCAAGCAGTCCTACGTCAGGATAATTCACCGTGAACGGATCTTTGAAAAGTTCAGCCGTAGGTACATTCACTGTTTTACCATGCCGAAGATAGAGTGCATCATTGTTCCCGGCCATCACAACTCCTTTCGGGCTCCACGAAAACTTGTACTTAAAAGGATTATCGGCCGATTCAGGAGCAGGCAGTGCTCCGCAAATGCTGTAAAACTCTAGCACAGCCCCTTCTTTGGAATGGATATGGTCAATAATGCGCATGGCCGACATATGATCTATACCGGGATCGAGCCCGATCTCGTTCAGGATAATAATCCCTGCTTCCCTGGCTTTCCCGTCCAGTTCCCTCATTTCGGGCTTAATATAAGAAGTAGTGACCATATTCTTTTTATGGGCGATGCAATGACGGGCCACCATCACATGAAAAGTATACGGAAGAAGGCTTACAGTAAGATCATGTCCTGCTATCAGTGAATCCAGTGCGGGTTCATCTGTCGCTTCCCACATCACTGATTTGCCAGCCGCGTTACCAGCTATCATCAAGGCAGCACGATCGGGTGTGTTGGAGGCTACTGTTACGGAATAGCCCTTAGAAAGGAGATGGTTTACGATCGGCCTGGCTACCAGCCCTGCGCCGAGGATGAGTATTTTTTGAGTCATGGGAGCTATTTAAATGGTGAAATGGTGAAATGGTGAAATGGTGAAATGGTGAAATGGTGAAATGGTGAAATGGTGAAATGGTGAAATGGTGAAATGGTGAAATGGTGAAATGGTGAAATGGTGAAATGGTGAAATGGTGAAATTATCAGATATCAGATAAAAATTCCTCGAGGTACTTGTACTCCGGTGTTAGTTCTCCTTTATGCAGGATCAGACCTTTCTTAATGGCGCGGGGGAGGTCAAGGTCCTCGAATGGTTCGTTAAAGTCGGCATCGGCGATGGGTTTGACAAAATTCACAAGCACATCGGCAAAACCGTCGGACGAATCCCTGGGAAGTTCGGCGGGCAATATATCAACAGCCATCACAACCACGCCTTCACCTTTATGCCCGGATGTGGCTGTACGGAGTAGTGGGTTGTAAATAAACACCGGATCTGAGATAACTGTAGGGTAAAGGGTACATTCAACAGAGCCTTCAACGTCACAGCTGATATCCCCGATTACAGTCAGTTTACAACGCCCTTTCTTAAACTGTTTTTCAAGATAATCCCTAGTAACGAGCCTTGGAAAGCGTTTATCCCAGTACACGCAGTTGATAAGAACGGTAAGATAAGGAAGATACTGCTCAAACTTACTTCTGAAATCCTGAGGATTGAGAAGGTATTCGTGCAGATCGAAGGGATTGCCGTGTATATTCTCATACAGGTCTTCTTCCTTGAAAACCACTTTGTACGCGATATTATTCGGTACATGTTTGCGTTTGTGAAGGGAGAGAAGTTTCTCGGCAGAAATCTCTTTCACGGGAAGAAGGCCACATATCTCCTGGGCTCCCTGTGAAACGTTGCCGTAGCCTGTAAACCCGATCACAAAAGGTCGAAATACAGGATCTATCCCGTTTTCGGCAATCAGTTCCCCCACGTTGGAGATAACATCCTTGGCTTCCTTCAGGGAATTATAGTGGTGTGCCTGTTTTATCTTCAGAAGTTCGGTTTGAAATCCCATATCCTTAAGCCTCAGCCCTAGCGACCAGAAAGTATTGATCATCCCGGCCATGCCAGCGTAGCGACCGAAGAAAATGAGCCGTTTTCCCTGTTCATCCACGATCTTTTCATATTCGATAAGGTTGCATTTCAGTTCCATCATCCGCTGAAGCATGGGCATATTGTACTTCTGCCCCTTTATCACATGAGAGAAAAATACATATGTTTTTTCAGGCTGGAAATATTGTTCGGGAATCTCCTTCACACCAAAGATCACTGAGCAGTCGTCGAGATTATTGCTGATCGTGGCGCCTGCTTCCGTATATTCCCGATCGGAAAATATTCGTTTGGTGGATGTTTCCACCACGATGTCAAGCTTTTTATGCTTAACAAGACGTTCAACATGTTTGGGTGTAAGCGGGGCCCGGCGCTCCTCTTCGTATTTATCTTCATGCCGGATGCCAATATAGTTGCCCATAAGTTTATTGGTTAGTTCATTCACAACAAAAGTACGAAATGTGCGGGAGATGGCAATGAGGGAAGGACTGAATGACTGAAGGACTGATGGATTGAAGGATTGAAGGAATGAAGGACTGTGGATTTAAATGAATATATTTGTGAAAATATCTGATATCTGCTATCCGCCATCTGACCTTCTATGTTGAAAACTCTTAAACGGATCTTAAAATGGGTAATTTACATTTTCGTTGCTTTTCTGGCAACTTCCACTTTCTGTGCCCTGATTTATAAATTCGTAAATCCTCCTTTTACACCCCTGATGGTTATAAGACTTGCCGAACAAAATTTCTCGGGTCAGGCTCTGAAGATAAAAAAGGACTGGGTGAGTATCGACAGTATTTCCCCCGCCTTACAGATTGCCGTAATAGCTTCCGAGGACAGCCGTTTTTTGGAGCATCATGGATTTGATTTGGATGCCATCGACCAGGCGAGGGAGTTTAATTCGACTCACAAAGGCAAAAAGATCCACGGGGCGAGTACGATTTCACAGCAGACAGCAAAAAACGTTTTCCTCTGGCCACAGCGTTCCTGGCTAAGAAAAGGGCTGGAGATCTATTTTACTGTCCTTATTGAGTTGGTATGGAGTAAGAAACGGATCTTGGAGGTATACCTTAACGTGATCGAGACAGGTAAGGGAATTTATGGGGCTGAAGCAGCTTCGCGGACCTATTTCAGTAAACATGCTGCTTCACTATCCCAATCAGAATCGGCGCTGCTTGCAGCCATCCTGCCCAATCCTCAGAAATGGGATCCCAGGTTTCCAACGGGCTATGTTCAGTCTAGGCAGGGCTGGATACTGTGGAACATGGGAAATTTCGGGAAACTGAAATATTAATGGCTTGAAACGGCTGAACCCGGGGGGTCCCCGTAAAACTCATCCGCCGACAGTAAAAAACAAGGAATTTTCCCTGAGAATTAATTCTTTAAGTTGAAAATTCTTGTAATTTTGCCGGTTCGAATATCAAGAAATAATCCTTATTATAAACTATAAAACTATGGCTAAATCAGTAAAAGAAAAGAAGTATGTGTATTACTTTGGCGGCAAGAAAGCCGAAGGCGAAGCCGACATGAAGAACCTGCTCGGCGGCAAGGGAGCTAACCTTGCCGAAATGGTAAATATCGGACTGCCTGTTCCTGCGGGTTTTACGATCACCACGGAAGTATGCACGGCCTACTACGACAACAAAAAGAACTATCCAAAGGAGTTGACGAAACAAGTACTCGACTCGCTTAAAAAGACTGAAAAAGAGATGGGCGCCATATTTGGCGACAAGACCAATCCTCTGCTCGTATCGGTACGTTCCGGAGCCCGGGCTTCCATGCCCGGCATGATGGAAACCGTTTTGAATGTCGGTCTTAACGACATCACCCGTGAAGCCCTTATTAAAAGGACTAAGAACCCCAGGTTTGTTTATGATTCCCAGCGCCGCCTCATCCAGATGTATTCTGATGTGGTTATGGAAAAAGCAGCAGGCGTTGAACCCAAAGAAGGCATGGGCGTGAGGGTACAGCTCGAGCGCGAACTTCACAAGATGAAGGAAGCAAAAAAAGCCAAGAACGACACTGATCTCTCGGCTGAAGACTTGAAGAAACTCATCGAAATTTATAAAAAGAAAGTAAAGGAAGTGTTAGGCAAACCTTTCCCCGAGGATGCCATGGAGCAGCTGTGGGGAGCCGTGGGAGCCGTGTTCCAGAGCTGGAACGGAAAACGCGCTATCTCTTACCGCCGTTTTGAAGGGATTCCCGATGCATGGGGAACTGCCGTAACGGTGCAGTCAATGGTATTTGGCAACATGGGCGATACTTCTGCAACCGGAGTGGCATTCACGCGTAACCCGGCCACGGGAGAGAAATATTTCTATGGTGAATGGCTGTCGAACGCACAGGGAGAGGACGTGGTTGCCGGTATCCGTACACCAAACCCCATCAATGAAGTCGGGAAAAATGAACACACTCAGCATTTGTCGTCATTGGAGACTTCTATGAAAGTCGTTTACAAAGAGCTTGACGGCATTCAGAAGAGTCTTGAGAAGCATTACCGCAATATGCTCGATATTGAGTTCACTATCCAGGACGGCAAACTGTATATGCTGCAGTGCCGTGTTGGTAAACGTAACGGTCCGGCTGCTGTGAAGATGGCTCTCGAGATGTATGCTGAAAAACTGATCACCAGGGAAGAAGCTGTGCTTCGTGTTGAGCCTAACCAGCTTGACGAGCTGCTTCATCCTGTACTTGACCCCGCTGCCGAAAAGAAGGTAAAACCTATTGCAAAAGGCTTGCCAGCAGGCCCTGGCGGCGCTTCCGGACAGATCGTTTTCACTTCCGAAGAAGCCGTGGCATGGGCAAAGAAAGGCAAGACCGTAATCCTGGTCCGCGAAGAAACCAACCCCGAAGATATCGAAGGAATGCGGGCTGCACAGGCTATCCTTACGGCCCGCGGGGGAATGACCTCTCACGCTGCCCTCGTGGCACGCGGCTGGGGCAAATGCTGTATCGTCGGCGCAGGCACTCTCAAGATTGAAGCTTCAAAGAAGACCATGAAGGTCGACAACATCACACTTAAAGAGGGCGATTACATCTCTCTGAACGGCTCCAAGGGGTATATCTATAATGGAGCTCTCAATATGATCAAGGCTGCCGAGGAGAATCCCGATTTCCAGAAATTCATGAAGCTCTGCGATGCAACCCGTACAATGAAAGTCCGCACCAATGCCGACACACCTGATGATGCTGCCAAGGCACGCGCTTTTGGAGCAGAAGGTATCGGACTGTTCCGCACCGAGCATATGTTCTATGGAAAGAATGCAGAGAAACCTCTGTTCATTCTGCGCAAAATGATCGCTTCCAAAACTGTGGAAGAACGGCGTAAGGCTTTGAACGAATTGTTTCCATTTGTAAAAGAGGACATCAAGCTGACCATGGCAGCCATGGACGGATATCCTGTTACCATCCGTACCCTTGATCCTCCTTTACATGAGTTCATCCCTCAGAATCCGGAAGGCCGCAAACAGATCGCCGACAGCCTTAAGATCTCGATGGAGGAATTCGACAGGCGTGCAGATGCGCTTCATGAAACCAACCCTATGATGGGACATCGCGGTGTTCGTCTTGGCATTACTTTCCCCGAGATTACTGAGATGCAGGTCAGGGCCATTTTCGAAGCTACTGCCGAGCTGATGAAGGAGAAGAAAAAACCCTTCCCCGAGATCATGATCCCGGTAACCTGTGTTGATACGGAGCTGAAAGACCAGTTTGCAATTATCGATACAGTGCATAAGGAAGTCTGCACCAAGTTCAAGATGAAGGCCATTCCTCACCTTGTAGGTACCATGATAGAGATACCCAGGGCTGCACTCACTGCCGACAAGATCGCGGGTATCGCACAGTTCTTCTCGTTCGGAACAAACGACCTTACCCAGATGAGCTTTGGCTTCAGCCGGGATGATATCGGCAGTTTCCTTCCTGAATATATTGACAAGAAGATTCTGCCTGTTGACCCCTTCAACATACTTGACCGCGAAGGTGTTGGCCAGCTGATCCAGATCGCCGTAGATAAAGGACGCAGTGTTCGCAAGGACCTGAAAATCGGTATCTGTGGAGAACATGGAGGTGAACCTTCCTCTGTTGAATTCTGCTACCAGCTTGGATTCAGCTATGTAAGCTGTTCCCCATTCAGGGTTCCTATCGCCCGGCTTGCTGCAGCCCATGCCCACATCAAAGACATGAAGGCAAAAGCTTCCGCCAAACCGGTTTCAAAAACAAAACCTGCAAAGAAAGCTATCGGTAAGAAATAACCTTTAGTCTACGATAAGCCCGAACAGGCCGCCCGAAAAACCGGGCGGCCTGTTTTATTATTTATGTTTTGCTCCATCGGCTTTGCAACAGGCAGGCAATTTGGCATATGCAGCCTTATCTCTTGCTACATTATCTGCATCGTACCCCAGCTTGGCAATAGCTTTTCGAAGATCATCAGGTGTAGTTTTAGAAGGATTGTATGTGATGGTCGCAATCTTCGTATCAACGTCCAGCACTACATTTTTGACACCTTTTTCAAAAGCCATTCCCTGCTCAATGCGGTCTTTACACATATCGCAAACCGCCGAGGTCTTAATTTTAATTGTTTCATTTTTCTTGTCCTGGCCAAAAGCCACGGCCGATAGCATCATTGCAAACAGCATCATGCTGCTTAGAATTTTGATTTTTGTTTTCATTTTTATTGGGTTTAGGTTTATTTTATCCGATATCTGATATCTGATATCAGTTATCTGTTAACTGTTATCTGTCATCAGTTATCTGTTATCTGTTATCTGTTATCACTTGATCGTAAGTCTTACTCCTGCATACACCGTTGCTCCTACTACCGGCCCCCAGGCCATGGATGCGTCGAAATGCGTATGGAAAGGTTTAAAATATTCAACAATCGGATCCAGCTGCCGTACATTCAGGAGATTCTCACCTCCTAAATATATTTCAAAGTTCCTGAATTTCTTTGTAATCTGGGCGATCACGTTAAACCACGCCGGCGAATACTCAGGAAGCTGAAGTATGAGAGGCATTTTCTGTGTGTCGGGAATACGCGAAGGGCCATTAAGCTGTCCGGTGAGATCGAACTTCCATTTGTCGAAACGGGTTGCATAAGAAAGAGTAAGCAGCGCCTTGTACTGGTTAACCAGAGCCTTTTGTCTAAGCAGGTTCCCTTCGGTGACTTTCACATCATTGTACCTGAAAGCAGCCAGAACAGTAAATTGTTTTGCCGGCTGAAAGCTGAACTGGGCCTGAGCCACGTTGGCATAGGATTTTCCGTTCAGATTGTAAAAAAACACAGCCGTTGGCAAGCTGTCCTGATCAACAACGATTTGTTTTACAAAACTGGTCCTGTATGCATCGATGCTCAGTTCCGCCTTACGGTTAAAGAGAGTGAAGTCCCAGGTCAGATTAACCCCGAAATTCCAGGCTTCTTCGTTACCTAATCCAGGTGCAAAATAGAGTACCCTCTGGCTGATCAGCATTGGGGAATTTTCGGCAAGAAGGTTTGGAGAGCGATAACCCTTTCCGACGGAAGCCCGGAGAGTAAGGCCTTTGGCCAGGGTTACCCTCACATGGAGCCGGGGGGTAAAAAGAAAACCCCATAGATTGTTGTAGTCTCCTCTTACACCCGCAATCATTGTAAATTTGTCTTTAAGGTTGAAAGTATATTCCATGAACCCGCCTGCTGCCCATTCCGAACGATCCATCACATAGGTATAAATGGAATCACCAACAAGGGTAAATTTATCGGCATAGGTCGGGATTACTGTATCGGGCAGATATTGGTAGCGGTAAGCGAGCCTGGTCTGGACAAAATTCTCTGAATAGGCATCAAAAAAATAACTTCCCCCTGCGGATATCTTGTGTTTTTCACCATTAAACTGACCGGTGTAGATGAGGTTGGCATTAAAATTCTGTTCATGTCCGTGGTACAGGTTGATTCCGTAAAATGCATCCTGCTCATGGTTTATGAATGAAAGTATAAGGCCAAGGCTTGACTGCGCCTGACCTTTGAAGAACACTCCGTTCTTCCAGAATGTTTCAAAGCGGTTGGTTTTAACACCGATCCCATACTTCTTCGTATCGTTGGTAATGCCGGTAGTATCTGTATTCCAGCTACTCTTCAAGAATTCCATCTGTCCGCCGTTCCTCTCCTCAAAGAGGTACTTCACGCCAAAGCGGGAGACCCATTTTCCCGGGTTGATATAATCCCAGCGGTTAAACACGTTGATGTTTGTTAGTTTCGGGAGATCCATAAACCCATCGTGATTCCTGTCGAATTTATGACTTAAATCGTCGGCATGGACCAGCAGCGAAGTGCTCAGTTTATCGGTGATTTTAACCGATCCGTTGGCATTGGCTTCGAACCTCAGGTTGCTGTTGCCATAGGCATTCACGAAGAACTTCTCGCCGTTCTCAGGTTTTTTATATTCAACGTTGATCTGGCCGGTAATGGATTCATATCCCTGAACAACCGATGATGTGCCCTTGGCTACCTGTATCGATTCCATCCAGGGACCGGGCACATAACTCAGTCCGTAAGCGGTTGCAAGTCCGCGAATAAGAGGTACGTTCTCGGTCATAATCTGGCTATAGATCCCGCTCAGACCCAGCAGCTGGATCTGCCTGGCACCGGAGACAGCATCGCTGTACGACACGTCGACTGAAGCATTCGTTTCAAAGCTCTCGGCCAGGTTGCAGCAGGCAGCCCGTTGCAGCTCACCCACAGTTATTACAGTGGTGGCCTGGGTTTTCATCTTTGAAACATAGGAATTATCCTGCCTCGCTTTTACTTCTACCTCGGTTAGCTGACGGTCGCCTGGCTGCATCTCAATATCAAACTTTGACTTGTTAACTGGTACGGTAAGTGTGTCGCGGCGGTAGCCAAGAAGGCTTACGACAAGTTTTGAAGAGCCGTTCCCTGGTCTGGACAGCCGGTACTTCCCCTGTTCATCGGTGGATGTTCCTTTGGTTGTCCCGGCCCAGTATACATTTACTCCGGTCAGTGCACCGCGGCCCTGAGCAGTTTTTTCGTATACGATTCCGGAGACTGACTGGGCTGTCGCAGTGCGCAAAAGCAGGAATGCTAATAATAATAATGGCAGTAATATTTTTATAATGGATCTCATGGAGGGATTGACGGATTGATGGATTGACGGATTGATGGATTGACGGATTGACGGAATGACTGAATGATTGATTGACAGAATGACGGAATGAAGAATCAATTAATTAATCTGTCATTCAGTCAATCTGTCCTTCAGTCAATGCCTACGCAATCGGGCAGGGAATCTTGGACTGATGAAAGCTGATTACACGCTGGCGGCCTGTGGGTGGTGGCCCGGTGTCGGAGTAAAATGAGAGGAGTTCAATTGGCTCTGACTTCTGAATAGCAAGTTGGTTTGATAAGATGATTTCTGATATCAGCTGATATGATGCTAAAGGAACGGCAGCCTGTGTCTGGGTTGTCTGGAAATTTGCCCTGAAATAGAGCTGATTAGTTTTGCAGCACTCTTGTGCATCAATATTCCCGGTTGAAGATTGATCGGAAGAAGTTATCAATGATTCTGAAGTGCAGCAGCATCCGGCGGCCTGACCAAGAAGCTCAGGGTAAATTTTTACACTTGTCTTTTTGCTCGAATTACAGACATGCTTACTGGCAGAAATACCAAGTGTTCCTGCCAACAGTGGCAGCAGGAGTAAAAGGGAAACCGTGTTTCTGAACATCGTCCTCATCCGCAGATAAAAAAAATATTAAGCAGGCATTTGATTTGCAAAATTAAGAAATACTAAGGTTGATTTAGTGTTTATTAGAAAATTTACATAAATTTGATAACCATTATGGTACAACCATCCCAAACCCAAGAACCATGAAGAAATCCAATTTTGTCCTGTACGCCTTAACCCTGCTTGTTTTTTTGTCCTGCCAGAGGGCGCCCACAGGGAGTAAAACCGATCTGTCTGTTCCCTGGAGATTTCACAGCGGGGATGACCCTGCATGGATTGCGGCATCTTTCGATGACTCAAAATGGGAGCAGATAAACCCTACTGATATCTGGGAACACCAGGGTTACAAGAACCTTGACGGTTTCGCCTGGTACAGGATACGTGTTGCAATTCCGCATAGTCTCACAGACGATGCAGTAATCAAAGACAGCCTTCAGATCAGGCTGGGTAAGATTGACGATTACGACCAGGTTTTTCTTAACGGTGAGCTGATTGGTGAGAACGGAATAAACATAGCAGTGAAAACGGAACCCCGTCCTGACTTTTTCAAGGGGCACAGCTGCTGGGAACTAGACAGGCGATATGTTCTTGCCGTTAATGATCCCCGCATCCACTGGGACCAGGAAAATGTTATAGCCGTGAGGGCATATGACCAGGGTGGGGCCGGGGGTATGTTCTCAAAACCCTTTGACATCGGCATGGTGGACCTCCCCGATCATATCAGGTTCGATTTCAGCCAGGGCGGTTTTGATTTTGAAGGCGATTCGCTGACAAGCAAACAGTTTGCTATAACCAACGTTTCCAAAAAAGAAAATTTTAAAGGGATGTTAACCATCAGGGCCGCCCGTTGCGATAACGGGAACCAGCTTTTCAAACAGCAAACAGCGCTCAACATTACTCCCGATACACGTACTGTATTTACTGTAAATATTAAAAAGGACTTCGCTGTCCCTGCAATCCTTTATTTCAGTTTCATTGAGAGTAACTCAGGCCGGGAGGTTAGTGAGCAGCTCGAGATGCCTTACATCCTTACACCCAAGCCAGGAAAGGCCCCGAGGATCAATGGAGCCTCGGTGTTCGGGGTCAGACCATGGTCGCCCTTCCTTTACAAAGTTGCGGCAACCGGCGAACCTCCCTTAATATATAGTGCCGAGAATCTTCCGGAAGGCCTTCACCTGCATGCTGATGACGGATTGATAACCGGGTTAGTTTCTAAAAAAGGGGACTACAAGGTAAAACTAAAGGTCACAAACAAGGTCGGAACCGATGAGCGGGAGTTTACAATTAAATGCGGCGAACTGATCTCCCTTACACCGCCAATGGGCTGGAATAGCTGGAACGTGTGGGGTCTGAGCGTTAGCGATAAAAAAGTAAGACAGGCCGCAGATGCTTTTGTTTCAAGCGGACTGATCAATCATGGCTGGACTTACATCAATATTGATGATGGCTGGGAGGACACACACGACAAGAACGGGAACATTCTTACGAACTACAAGTTCCCGAATATGAAGGAGATGTGCAATTACATCCATTCCCTCGGGCTTAAAGTGGGCATCTATTCATCTCCTGGTCCCAAAACATGCGGGGGTTATGAAGGTAGTTACACTTTTGAGGAAAAAGATGCACAGCATTATGCCGACTGGGGTATAGATTATCTGAAGTATGACTGGTGTTCTTACGGTGGCATTGCACCCAATCCCAGTGATTATCAGTTAAAATTTCCATACCGGGAAATGCGAAAATACATCCGTAAAGTCAGGCGCGATATTCATTATAGCCTTTGTCAGTATGGGATGGGTGATGTCTGGAAATGGGGCAACGAAGTGGATGGCAATTCATGGAGGACAACCGGCGATATCGAGGACAGCTGGGAAAGCCTTTCGGGAATAGGCTTCTCACAATCCCAATGTTCACCTTTTTCTGCACCCGGCAGGTGGAATGATCCGGATATGCTTGTTGTCGGTCAGCTTGGCTGGGGGCCGAAGCTTCATTATACCAGGCTTACTCCAAACGAACAATACACTCATATGAGCTTATGGGCTTTACTCGCAGCTCCGCTGCTAATAGGATGTGATCTCACCCAGATGGATGCGTTCACACTAAGTCTTCTTACCAATGATGAAGTACTGGCTATAAACCAGGATCCGTTAGGGAAACAGGCAAGTCAGGTCTTCAAGAGTGATGTCTGCCAGATATGGGGAAGAGATCTCGCCGATGGTTCAAAAGCCATCGGGCTGTTCAACCTTTCGGAAGATCCTCAGTCTGTGGATGTAAAACTTGATGATCCTGGCCTCAAAGGCCGGTGGATGATGCGCGATGTATGGCCACAGAAAGACCTGGGCCTGGTGCAGACGCATTTCAGCATGAATGTACCTCCTCACGGGGCCAGACTGTTGGTATTAAGGAAGGATTGAAGGCCTTTATTTCACCTGTTCCACGGCCCAGTCAAGCGCCCTTTTAATCATATCCATCGGAGGGTTCTGAATAAACCCATTATCCATTAATGAGCGGGTAAGGGAACGTGAGTAATCTATATCCTTTGCGGCTTTTGCAAATGCTTCTTCACGGGTCATGATTACGCGCGCTACCCCGTCGGCAATAGCCTGCATGGCCACATCGGCTGCTTCATGAGGGAATACTGCAGCTTCTTCCATGTTAGGAACGATATTGTCGGGATGTATTCCTCTTTTTTCCGCATAATCCGCCAGTGAATGAGCAGCCGTTATAGCCATGTTATCTGTGATCTTGCGGGCCCTTACGAGTAAAGCCCCTTTCAGAATGCCGGGAAATCCAATGGAATTATTAACCTGGTTGGGAAAATCGCCCCTGCCGGTTGCAACAATAAATGCACCCTCTTCTTTGGCAGCATATGGATAAATTTCAGGTACCGGGTTCGCACATACGAATACAATAGATTTCGGTGCCATACTACGTATCCATGGCCTCTTGATTACGTCGGGGCCTGGAGTAGAAAGAGAGACCAGCACATCAGCACCTTTCATGGCTTCTTCCATAGTAGGGATCTTGCCCGGATTTGTTGTAAGACACAGTTCCCATTTGCGGTAAAAACGTTTATCTGCTTCTATATCTTTTCGGTCGGTATGCAAGGAACCCTTCGTATCGAACATGACCATCTTTGCAGGATCAGCTCCATCGGTGATGAGTAAGCGTGCAATGGTTGTATTAGAAGCTCCGGCGCCATGAAGGACAATCCTCACTTCCCCCAATTTCTTCCCTGCGAGTTTCAGTGCATTGATCACACCGGCGAGCGTAACGCATGCCGTTCCCTGGGCATCATCGTGCCAAACAGGTATGTCACATTCTTCACGTAAAACATCCAGTACCCTGAAACAGTTAGGCTGTGAGATATCTTCCAGGTTTATAGCGCCAAAGCTATGCTGTACCATTTTAACAAACTGAATGATTCTCTCCGGGTCATTTTTTCCGTTTTCATCCTTGCTGTCGATACATAAAGCCACTCCATCCACACCACCCAGGTATTTCATCAGAAAAGCCTTACCCTCCATAACTCCCAGTCCGCCGGAAGGGGTGCAATCTCCGTCGCCAAGGACTCTGGTTGAATCACTTACAACAGCAACCAGATTGCCGCGGTTTGTTAACTCAAAGGACGAATCGTTACGATCCCTGATGTCTGTTGAGACTTTTGAAACACCTGGAGTATACCATACATTAAACCAGTTAAAGCCGACAACCGGTGCCTTGGGCACGGTCTGGATCTTTCCGGAATAAAAACTATGTGCTTCTTCTGAAAGTTTCTTCAGAAACAACGTTTTCCCTTTTGCGATTTGCTCCTGAGTAAAGGAATCGGGGAATACTTCATTAAGATTTGCGAGGTTCAGACTGATCTCTTTCATAATTAAATTTTTGTAAAATTAATTAATTATTTGTGTACATTTGCGATTCAATTAATTAAAATTTATTGTTATGTCTACAGGTAAAGTTAAATTCTTCAATGAAAGAAAAGGTTTTGGATTCATCGTTGATGACACAAACCAGCAGGAAATTTTCATACACGTCAGTGGTCTGATCGACAAAATCAAACAGGACGATGTTGTTTCTTTTGAGGTAACAGAAGATAAACGAGGAAAAAAGGCAATCAATGTTAAAAGAGGATAATCCTCATTTACCTTGAATGGATAAAAAAGCCGTCTTTTGGGGACGGCTTTTTTATTTTTTATCAATTGCCGGGATTATTTATTCAGCATTACCGGCATTACAAGCATCAGAATATCTTCGTCCTTATTCTCAACATTGGCAGGGAGAAGGATACCTGCACGGTTGGGGCCTGACATTTCGAACCTCACTTCCTCACAATCGATATTCCCCAGCATTTCCATCAGGAACTTGGAATTGAACCCAATCTCGAGGTCTTCCCCGTCATAGGCACACGTAAGCCTTTCCTTGCCTTCATTCGAAAAATCAACATCCTCGGCCGTCAGGAGAAGTTCTTTGCCCGTGACTTTGAACCTGACCTGGTGGGTTGACTGGTTTGCGAAAATAGATACTCGTTTGATGGAATTAAGCAGTGAGACCCGGTCGACCACCATATGATTAGGATTATCCTTTGGGATAACGGCATCATAATTCGGGTATTTACCATCGATAAGCCGGCAAATCAGGTTGATATTCGAGAACGAAAAGAATGCATTGGTGCGGTTGTATTCTAATGCTACTTCGGTATCCTGTGCAGCCAGAATATTTTTGAGAAGGTTCAGCGGTTTTTTTGGTAAGATAAACGCTGCAGATGTTTCCGCCTTCGCATCCATCCGTGTATAACGCACAAGTTTATGTGCATCGGTAGCAACAAAGATCATGTCGTCGGGAGAAAGCTGGCAGAACACACCTGAAAGCACAAGTCTCAGCTCATCATTTCCTGTTGCAAAAATTGTTTTGGTGATGGCTTTTGAAAGCACTCCAGAAGAAATGGTTATAGAGGTTGGCGCTTCCAGTGGCGGCGTATGCGGGTATTCGTCGCTCCTGTGCCCGCTAAGCTTGTATTTCCCTTCTCCAGCAGAGATCTCCACAAGTAAGGTACCCAGGTCAATTGCAAAAGAAACAGGAATATCCGGGAGCGTTTTCAGAGTCTCTATCAGGATTTTGGCTGGGATTGCAACAGACCCGTCAGCTTCCGATTTCTCTGGTTTCATCGTCACACTCATCGTGGTCTCAAGATCAGAAGTTGTAACTGTAAGCAGGTCTTCTTTTAGGTGAAATAAAAAATCATCCAGGATAGGCAATGTGTTATTGCTGTTGATCACGCCAATGACTGCCTGCAGGTTTTTCAACAGCAGGGAACTGGAAATGATGAATTTCATACTACGTTATTTTTGGTTGAATATGGGTGTAAATATACAGTTTTTAATCAGAAACTAAAGGATGCCTGAAGCTAATATCGTCACTTTTTACCACCACCTTTGAAATTGAATTTATTTTCCTCCCCTTTCAGAAGGCGCCTTATATTTGCCCTATGTGTGTAAAGTACGAATACGGCTACAAATACCGACAGAATGATAAGACCAGGATGATGTTCCCCGGTAATAAAAACAACGATGAATGGAAATGCCGAAGCAGCAATGCAGGAGGAGAGAGAAACATAACGGGTCATTGCAAGTACCGCAATAAAAATCCCCAGGACAATAAGTAGTGCGAGTGGGAAGAGTGCGATGCCCACACCTGCCATTGTTCCAACTCCTTTTCCTCCCCGGAAGCCAGCCAGAACCGGGAACACATGTCCACAAGCAGCCGCCACCGCCGCCCCTATTTCTATATAGACTATTTGATCGGGAGTCATCCCCTGGTCAGGGAATAAACTGGTTATAAAAACGGCCAGCCAGCCTTTGAAGACATCAAACAACAGTACAGGGATTCCGGCTTTATAACCCAGCACGCGGATCACATTTGTGGCGCCGGCGTTCCCGCTTCCCTGCTGCCTTACATCGACACCGTAAAGAGCCTTCCCAATCCAGACTGCCGAAGGGATTGAGCCAATAAGGTAAGCGAGCAAAATCTGGATAATGATAAGGAACATGACAGCAAAGTTAGTTATTCGTCTGGTTTTTCAAATTTTCTTAAAAAATCCCGCTTTTTTCGTTCCGTGGATATGGTATAAGAAAAGCCCCTGGCCTTTTTGTCGGCCTTCTTTTGTTCAGCTTTGGATTTACGAGCATCGATAATGATATCATTAAAAGAAATATCAGATGAGATGGCCTGGAGTATATTGTTCCTGTAATTAAAGAAGTACCAATCCTGACCCGTTAGCTGGAGATAAAATGTAAATTCATCCCCATTCCTTTTTTTTGTAAACTCCATCATCCCGTTAACATACCGATACACCTGGTTCTTCCCAATAATTGAGATACCGATGGGTCCCGACGAAAGCCAGGATCCGGATGCTGTGTCCCAATGTAAAGTAATATCGCCAAAGAAAATAGTCCTTTCAAGCTGTTCCGGGAACTTACGAAGGCGACCGGTAAGAGAAAGCTCATTCCTGAACCGCTCCAGCTCTTTGGCCCCCATGATAGCCTGCAAAGCAGTGTTAAACGGGGTCTTATCGATATCCAGACCATTCAGGTTCATACTTACCAGTTGGGCAGCGAGTTTCTGCATTGCATCTTCCGAAAAAGGAAAATCCATAGCCAGGGCAATACGCGCATGGGTTGAATCATTAATAAGAAAATGATCCATGGTCCCGAAAGCCTCCAGATCAAGAGGCCCGCCGTTCACCCCCAGCCTGAGTTTGCCTTCGCCTCTCATTCTGCAGAGAGTCTGGTTAAAAGAGATGAAATTTCCCGGCATGGAGAGATTCCTGAGTTTTGCGGTATCGGCTATCCGGAATTCTGTTGCCTGAACGTTATAAGTCATCATGCCTGAGGCATTCGCCATAGACGTATCACTAAAACTATTCTTTCGAATAAAAAATGCAGGGTATAAGGAGGTTGCTGTATTTGAAAACGCGAGGGTTAAAGCAATCGGTTCGCCTAACATATTCGAAGGCTGAGCAGCCACGGGTATCATAATTCTATTCGGATTGATATCGGCCGTAAACTTAATCCATTCAGGCTTCAGTTTGCGAAAGCAATCAGACAGGGCACGGAACCCACCATCAAAATTAAGCTCCTTTCGGCTTGCATTCACGGTTACATCACCCCTGAACTGAAATTCCGGACTGAGTTTGAAAAAACTGGAATCCGCAACTACGCCGTTGGCAACCGTCTGCCCGCTGGAATCCACTCTGATGCTTGAAAATTCTATCTTCTCACGAACTCCATCCCGGTCTGTGTAATCAAGCATGCCCCTACCAGTATATCTTTTCCTGGAGGCTATAGAAACATCAGACTGATAAAACTGATGGTACTTTGACTTTATATTGGCAATCATGATGGCACGATGGAGAGTCTGCATCTGGGCATCTTTAAGAATCCTTACACTTCCTGAATCAGGGTAAATTGCCGCATCGGCCACCTTGATAATCCTCACATCTTCGGCATTGATGACATTGGTTCTCAAATTATACCTGGCCCGGGCCGCAAAAAATTTCAATGAATCCTGCAAAGGATGTACCGAGATAAATTCCGACCCCGTGTATCCAACATCGATGAGCTGGGCAAGACTAAGGGAATCGGGTATCGACTTCCGGCTCTGTTCGTTGGCCAGGCTTATTTCTTCATTATCGATCATCCAGTCGAAGCGGTCCATCGAGCAAACATATTTATTCAGGGGGAACTCAACTTTCGATATGCCTACATTAGAACGGAATTCTCCCCTTCGTTTATCAAAATCGAAATGAGTCTGGTAATTCTTTGTTGAAATTGTCAGGTCATTAAGATCATATGATTTGATGCGAAAATTCGCGATCAGAGCATCGAAGGTCATACGTTTAAAACGAAATCCTTTTGAATCCATCTCTGCATCCCTGATCTTCATTGTACCATTACCCGAAAGGAGGTTTGGAGTGAGTGAAAGTAATCCCGCAAAGGTCGACTGATCATTATACATATGCATTTCCTTCTTTACCGAAGCAACGACCATAGAGTCCTTGTAAGGGATCCAGAACTGGTTCGCCGAATCGGCCCTCACCGCAGGGTACTCCACATCGGCAATCTGTTCGGTCATTGAGAAGTTTTTCGCCAATGCCTTCAGGGAGTCAGGCAGAAACAGGAATGATGTGGAAAATGTTGTAGAATTGAGGAAAAGAAGAGTCCCGTCTCCCCGAAGACCCTGTTCACTCAAGTCGATTTTGGAAATAAAGGTACCTTTGCCGCCATAGACAGGCAGTCCCACTGATTCTGTTTTCTTTTCAAAGCCCAGGGAATAATCAGGGCGGACTTTAAGAGGCTGAATTATTTTCGGAAATATGCCTGCTGAAGTCAGAGCTCCTCCAAAATCAAGACTGTCGGTGCTTACTACATCAAGGCTTCGGATTGTAAATGGGTCTACATCGAAGAAGAATTTATTTTTCACGTAAACACCTTTCTGGATGTACTTTTTATCCCAGAATACCTGGGCCATATTTTTATTATGGAAGATCGGGTATTCTTTGATGGATTTCAGGCCCGCTTTATTGTCAGGATGGTCGATCTCCAGATCGCCACTGAGATTGCGTATAGATGTTTTGACTTTCACCAGGGGGAACTTTCCAATCTTTGGGTCCCAGGTTTTACTCTGGACATAAAATACCATTGAATCTAAGGAAGGCAGGTTAAACCTGAACTTATTGTATTCAAAAGAGCAGTCCTTCCCGTAAAAATCAAAGAGCCCTGCAACGATCTTGCCATGAAAGAAAACGTCCATATCCTTTCTCACGATCAGCTCTTCTCCTTTCGGATAAATTGCAACATGCTGAGAGTCACTGATAAACACGCTGTTGACTCCCTGGATCTTCAGGTCGAAATTATTCAACTCAAGAACGGCATTGCTTGCATTGGTGACATTGGAATTGAAAAAGATCTCATCATAATCGGTCTTTCCATCCCTTGCTTTCACGTAATTATAAAGTTTATCCTTAACTCTTGCGGTCTTTTCCTCAAAGTCATACACCAGAAAGCCTCGGCTTGCCAGGTTGAGCAAATGAACTTCGACCTGCTCCTGGGGTTTCGACATATGGCGGGTAAGTTCTTCCAGGCTGAACTCTTTGGATTTTCTTCTGTCGGTAAACGACCTGATTACATTCAGGATATTGATCTCGTCGATCCCCTGCAACCGGTCGTAACGGTTCCGGGAATAGTAGTTCGAAGACTCAAAAATGGCCTTGCTTTCCTTGTTCGGACCTTTCATCATCTCAAAATTCAGCCTGGGCTGGTTCACGATCCAGTTCAGCTGTTCGCAATATATCTCGATCTTATGCCAGGAGTCGAACCAGGGGGTCATGGTTTTCATCCGTTCTTCTCTTGTAAAGGAGAGCTCCCTTGTTCCATCGATATACTTCATTTCAAGGCCGGGATGATAGATTGAATCCGTTTCATGGTATATCGAGATAGAGGCTGAGCTTGCGTTGATCCGGTCTGGTCTGATCACAAAGTCTTTAGCCCGGATCTCCATAAAGTCATCCTCTCCTTTTTTTACAACAATCTTCGCATCTCGCTTATGCGCCCCGGATCCGAGTACCCTGCCCCCTTCCATTGCAAAACCACCCATGTAATCCAGACCATTGAAAATGTTTTTTATACTGATCTCTTTATCATAAGAATAAAACCTTGGATAGGAAGCCTTATCCTCATCTACATCCACCAGAACCTTATCCATCAATCGGCCCAGGATAGGTGCGGAAAAATATTTCTTATTAAACAGATGGGTTGAATCGGCCGTTAGCTTGGAAAATCTGAGCTGAATCTGGTAACGCTCCAGGTCGGCATAGATCTGTCCCTGTTGTGTTCCTGCTCCCTGCCAGTAAACCCTGCCTTCAAAACCGAGCCACCGCAGAGAGAGCGGAAAATAGATTCCCCGGGTTCCGTAAATTACCAGGGAGTCTTTATTCACATGGCAAATCAGGTCGGCTTTGGAAAATTCGATAAGAGGAACAGAGTCGAGTCTCATCGTGAAATTCGGCGGGGAAACCTTCCATTCGGTCGACATTGATTTGTACATCAGGCCTTCTTTGAACAGAGTAGTTGTGATCTCTAGAAAACTGTTCAGGTTCCTTGAATTTTTTTCAGAAATCAGCTGCCTGAGTATGGCAGACCACGGGGTGAATTGTGATTGGGGTTGATGAGAAGAAACAAACGCATCGAGAGCTTCAATGAAATTAAAGAAATCGGGAAAAGTGCGGATCTTTTTTTTCAGCATCTCATTGCAGAGAAAATATATAAACTTCTTTTCAGATGCGTTATAGGTTTCCTGGTTCCATTTCTGCACAAAACTTGTCATGATTGGCTGAACCAGTTTCTGGTCATTATCCGACAGCCCGAATAAAAGACCATTCAGTTCACCAATAAATTTCGTTGAATCACCTGTAAAACGGGTAGTCCTTTGGATTTGTGTCAGGCCTTGCAGGACCGGTAAAAAAAACGCTAAAAAGATCAGTATTATTAAGATTGCTCTTTGTTTCAGCATTTTTTCAAAATTACGACCATCCAATGATTAAGGGTATCAGAATACAACTGCACCATCCCGAGGGGTACCGCGACTCCTGTAATTGTTTCCATATCCTCCTCATAAAACCCGCTGAGAATAAGCGAACCCCCGTCTTCAAGAAAATTACAATATACCGGGATATCCCGCAACAGGACATTACGGTTGATATTGGCCAGAATATAATCATATTTCCCGGAAGGAATGTCGGATGCATCACCAAAAATAACCTGTATTCCTGCAACATTATTACGGACGGCATTCTCCTTTGCATTGAGAAAAGACCATTCATCATTATCAACAGCTACTATCTTTTTCGCTCCATGCTTTGACGCAATAATCCCCAGCACTCCAGTCCCTGTACCCATATCAAGCACTTTACTGCCTGTAAAGCTAAGGTGCAGCAGGGTCTCGATCATCAGACGCGTGGTTTCGTGATGAGCGGTGCCAAACGACATTTTAGGTTCGATCACAATGTCTGTCAATGCTTCCGGATCAGGTTGGTGAAAGGGTGCACGAATAAAACAACTGCCTATTTTTACTGGATGGTAGGCCGATTCCCATAATGCATTCCAGTTCTGTTCCCCGATCTTTTCTACCTTGTACACGAATCCTAAAGTTGCCGCTTTCTCCTCCAGAAAATTGGCGACTTTCATGAGATTAAAAGTATCAAATGGGATATAAGCAGAAAAAAAACCTTCGACTTCTTCGGTAAAACTTTCAAATCCAAGTTCTGCCATTTCGGCTGTAAGGATCTCTGCATTTTCTCCGGAAAGCCCGCTAACGTTGACTTCTGTATATTCCATCAAAGTGCGTCTACAATAGCAAGAAACTCTTCCGATTTAAGGGAAGCTCCGCCGATGAGCCCGCCGTCTACGTCCGGGTTACTGAACAGTTCCATCGCATTCTTAGCGTTACAGCTTCCACCGTACAGAATAGATATCCCGGAGGCGAGTTTTTTGGAATATTTTTCAGCAATAAGACCACGGATAAAGGCATGCATTTCCTGAGCCTGCTCCGCAGTTGCATTTACTCCGGTCCCAATAGCCCATACCGGTTCATAGGCAATGACAACCTGAGCCATATCTTCTTTTGCCAAATGGAAAAGAGAATCATTGAGCTGTTTCTCGACCACTTTAAAATGCTTTTTTGCCTTTCGCTCAGGCAATAGTTCTCCACAGCAAAAAATTGGTTTAATATCGTGCTTTAGCAATGCATCGAGTTTTTGGGCAAGAAACTCATGGCTTTCGTTAAAATATTTTCTGCGTTCTGAATGGCCGATGATACAGTACTCCACTTCCATGGATTCGAGCATAAGCGGACTGATCTCACCTGTAAATGCTCCACTATCTTCAGGATACACATTTTGTGCTCCGACTGAAAATTTTGCATCTTCAGCAATGTCCGTTGCCAGTTCCAGGTAAGGATATGGCGGACAGAGGATTACTATTTTATTATCCAGTTTCCTGGTTTCCAAAGCTTCAGCCACCTGGGCTACCAGTTCTTCAGCTTCAAGGAAGTTCTTGTTCATCTTCCAATTTCCTGCAACGATTTTTTTTCGCATATGTTTGGGTTTGAGGGTTCGGGGTTAGGGGTTCGGGGTTGGGGGTTAGGGGTTTGTGGTTAGTTGGGGGTTGGGGGTTGGGGATTAGGGGTTGGGGGTCAGTTTTATCCCTAATCCCCAATCCCCCTGACTCTCGGATCAATTACTCCATATAGAATATCCGCCATAATATTAATAATTATTAGGATTACTGATATAAAAAGGACTGCTCCCATAATTACGGGAAAATCATATTTATCGAGCGCATTTACAATGACAAGCCCGATTCCTTTCCAGTCAAAGATATATTCTACGAAAACGGCTCCTGCCAGAAGTGAAGCGAGCCATCCTGTGGCTGCTGTAACCACGGGGTTTAAAGCATTTTTTAGTGCGTGTTTCAAAATGATCCTTCTGGGGCTGAGGCCTTTGGCTTTAGCGGTGCGGATATAATCCTGAGACAGCACCTCCAGCAGGGAATTGCGTGTAAGTTCCACGATGATCGCGAGGGGCCTGATACCCAACGTAAATGCAGGGAGGATAAGATTTTTAAGGTCCAGGTATTCTCCTCGTCCCAGATCATCGACCGAATAGAGGCTGCCTGCCATATTCAGGTGCGTTAGATGAGCCAGGACAAATGCAAAAATCCAGGCATTCAGGATTGCGGCAAAAAACGAAGGCAGTGACATACCGAGTACGGAAAACACCAGCGACAGTCGGTCAACAAAAGAGTTTTTGTAAAGCGCACATAGAACTCCCAGCCCCACTCCAACGATCATTGCAAAAGTCATGGCAACGATTGCCAGGATGAAGGTATTGATAAAACTCTCGTAAAGAAGTTCCGATACGTTTCTTCGGGTCTGGTAGCTTTGCCTCAGACAGGGGTATTTTACGGCAAGCATATGTGTTTTTGAAGCAAGGGAAAAAAGTGGAGCGCCATACTTCACGGTATCGTAATAAAAACTGCCACTGTTTTTACCAGGAGTGTGAAATGAAATCGGGCTGAGATCATTAAGATAAGAAGCAAACTGAATATACAGAGGTTTGTCGGTCCCAAGTGTTTTCTTTACAGCAGCCACTGAAGCGCTGTCTGCTCTTTGGCCAAGCATCATGCGAGCCGGGTCACCAGGAAGAATGTTAAACAGAAAAAAAATAACAACAACAACCCCAAGCATGACAAGGATTCCGTAACCTAGACGCTGAAAGATAAACCCCATCATCGAAAATATTTTCCACTCACTTCATTCCATTCAGGAAAATCTCTCCACGCCCATTTGTCGATCACCTTCCCGTCTTTCAGGAGGATCAGACCTGGATTTGATCTGACCATGGTCTTGAGGATCACATCGTCGGCATTGTAAAATTCAAATGCAGCGCCCTGAGTCAGGCGGAATTTACGCACTTCGGCAGGCATCGCACTGGTAATGCAGATAAACGGTCTGCCATCAGCCTGGGCTTTTTTAAAGAAAGGAAGTATACGGCGGAAGGCGTTAGTATTGGTTTCCTTCAGGTTGTATATGACAAGCAGAAACTGATACTCCGGATTTTGAAGAATTGAAGAGGTTACGTCGCTTCCCTGCATGTCTTCAACCATCAGGCTTGCAGTCTTCCCGGCGCCGGGATCTTCTACTCTCTGGCTGTCGAAAGTCCATTGCGACATCCAGAGGGAGTCATTCCACGGGTAGTTCGAGGCAAGGTATTCCTTTTTCTCCCCGGTCTTATTATTTTTGTAAGTCACGTAAAATTTAACCGGGAGAGTCTCTGCTTTATTCACGTTTCTCCCCTTTTCCCAGGCCATAAAATCAATAAATGGGAGATGCCTTACGCTGTATACCGACATCCATGTAAATATTAATGCGGTAAGCAACAGCAATCCAATGTCGAGTGGCACAGGAAGTGCCGAGCGGTATTTCTTTCTCCACATAAAAACAGGTGCCACAAAAAGCATCAGCACCAGGTTTTTAATAAAGGTCTGAATATTAGAAAGTTTAATTGCATCGCCGAAGCAGCCGCAATCGGGAACAAGGTTCCAGATTGCGTCGATAAATGTGAGAACGGTAAAGTAGGTCATGACCAGCAGCAGCAGCCACGCGGTTTTGCGGATCCAAAGGTTCAGCAGAAGGCTAACTCCGATCGTGAATTCGAGCATGCACAGAAAAATGGATATGCCAAGGGCAAAGGGCTGAGCCCAGGGGATGCTGAAAGCGACAAAATAATCTTCGATGCGAAAAGCAGTACCCAGCGGATCAACCCCTTTAACAAAACCGCTGAAAACAAAAACCAGTCCAAGCAGTATACGAAAGCTGTATCTAAGAATTTTCATACTCTAACCGGATGAGAGCGAATATTGCATAGTTGATAATATCATAATAGTTTGCATCCAGGCCTTCCGAAATGAATGTTTTACCTTTGTTATCCTCAATTTGCTTGACCCGAAGCAGTTTCATAAGAATAATGTCGGTGAGAGAGCTTATCCTCATGTTCCTCCATGCTTCGCCATAATCGTGATTCTTATTCAGCATAAGGTCACGCGCCGCATAAATGTATTTATTATACAACTGTTCTCCTTCATCTGCTGTAAGCTCAAGTTTGCTTCCCGTTCCGAGCTCAAGCTGAATCAGAGCCATCACCGAATAATTGATAATTCCTATGTATTCAGGTTTCACACCCTCCTCTACTTTCTGAACTCCTTTGTCGTCAATGCTGCGAATTCTCTGGGCCTTGATATAGATCTGATCGGTAAGGGAGGTTGTACGAAGTATGCGCCATGCAGTACCATAGTCCTTCATCTTAGTCAAAAAAATATCGCGGCAAAGACTTATGATATGTTCAAATTCCTTTTCCGTATTCTGATTTCCGCTCATGTGTATGTTGATGAGGTTTACCCTGGCCCTTATGGTTTCAACGCATGGAAGCGGCGACCCGGTTTCCGGCGGCAGGTTTGAGTGGACTAAAATACAAAAAAAAGTTACAGTTTTACTACCTTTGCCGAAAAACATGTTCCGGCTCAGCTGCAACGGTAAAATTCTGAATCTGTCGGTCCCGGCAGTCATGGGAATATTGAATATAACCCCCGATTCATTTTTCGATGGCGGACAATTTCTTTCCATTGACGAGCAGTTGAAACAAACCGGACGCATGCTGGATGAAGGCGCTTCAATCATCGACATAGGAGCTGTCTCAACCCGCCCCGGAGCTCCTGAAGTATGCCAGACAAGCGAGTTGGAACGCCTGCTTCCTTCCATCAAAGCCATCCGCAGTCGATTCCCTGAAGCCATACTGTCGGTCGACACTTACCGTCCTTTGATTGCCCGTGCCGCAGTGGAACATGGTGCCGATATGATCAACGACATTTATGGGGGAAGGTACGAAGCCAGCATGATGTCAACTGTTGCATCACTAAAAGTGCCTTACATTATCATGCATATGAAAGGTCAACCGCCGGTCATGCAGAATAATCCTGCTTATTCGGATGTTGTGGCTGAGGTCACTTATTTCTTTGAAAAACAAGTGGCCGAAGCCAGATCAAAAGGCATCCGCGACATCATCATCGATCCCGGTTTTGGTTTCGGCAAAACCCTTGAGCACAACTACAGGCTTCTTTCAGGCCTTGAGGCACTGCATTCTATAGAAGCACCTGTAATGGTAGGAATCTCAAGAAAATCAATGGTATACAAAGCGCTTGGCTCTGGCCCTGAGGATGCACTTACCGGAACCACCGTTCTTAATACCCTGGCCCTGGTGAAAGGAGCCCGTATTCTCAGAGTCCATGATGTGAAAGAGGCCGTGGAAGTGATACGGCTGATTGAGACTATGAATACATATTCAAACGAACTTTAAAGATTTAGAATAATGTTTCATTTATTAACCATAAGCGGATTGTTTGACCTGAAGATAGTCGACCTGGTCGATATCATTCTGTTTGCCATACTGTTATATGAAGTATACACTCTGGTGAAGGGAACGGCAGCCATCAGGATTTTCATTGGCATCATTGCCGTGTATCTGATCTGGAAGGTTGTCAAAGCATTCCAGATGCAGCTCCTGAGCGAGATTTTCGGACAGTTTATCAGCGTGGGCGTGATCGCTCTCATCGTAGTATTCCAGCCTGAAATCAGGCAATTCCTCCTGATGCTGGGGAATACGCGTATTATTATTAACCCCAGGCGAAGGTTTATTTTCTGGAAGATCAAAATAAACGACCCCATCGTTGAAAACATCGATGCCATTGTAATCGCCTGCCAGAAAATGGCTGAGACCAAAACGGGGGCACTTATCGTTATTGCCAGAGAAAGTCAGCTCAGGTCTTTCGTTCAAACAGGGCAGATCATCGAATCAAAAATATCTGATCTGATGCTTGAAACAATATTTTTCAAAAACAGCCCTCTTCACGACGGGGCCGTGATAATCTCGGGCGACACAATCATCGCGGCCCGCTGTATACTTCCTGTTTCAAAACAAGACAACATCCCTTCCTGGTATGGTCTCAGGCACAGAGCCGCAATTGGGCTTACTGAAAAGTCGGATGCCATCGCCATAATTATTTCTGAGGAGAGGGGAACCATCTCCTGCAGTGTTGAAGGAAAACTAAAGGAACGTTTGAGCCCTGCTGAATTATCTGATTTTTTGGTGAATGCTTTCAGTAAATAAGTGTCATTTACCAGCCGCCCTTGCGCTGTCGGCCTTCTTTCTCTGTTCAAATTCCTTTACCATCTGGTCGGGAGACTTACCCAGATTGTTCAAGGCCATTTGGGCGTCGTCGGCAAAATCGTGACGCGGGTATTTTTCTATAAACAGGATGTACAATTCCTGCGCTTTGTCGAGGTTCTGTAAGAGATTCTCATAGACGTAGGCCGTAAAGAACAGGCAGAGCGGCGACTTTGAGTCGTTGGGATAGTTGGCAATGTACATATTAAACATTTCAATGGCCTGCTTTCCCATACCCATGCTCATGTATAGGTTCCCTGCCTTGAAAATGAATTTCCGCGTCATGGAGTCGGCAGGGAAATTTTTAATGAAGGCTGAATATAATACCAGCAGACTGTCGGCCGATTCCTTATTCATCGAAGTAGCCTGAGACGAAAACAAGCGTGTCTCCATCAAATGTATCTTGTCAACATCCTTGTTTCTGGAAGGGCCGCAGGAAACAAGGGCTGAAAGAAGCAGGGGCAGTATCATGATCTTTGCTTTCATACTTCTATTTTTTTGTTCGTTTTTTAAGTTGGGGAAAAAGCATTTTATAAGAGGTTTCAACATTTCCAATGGAAATATCATTCAGCCTCCTTTTCAGAAGCACTCTTTTCAGTGAGTTGATTCTGTCGACCATCAGAATGCCTTCAATATGGTCATATTCGTGTTGTATGATCCTGGCCAGTATTCCATCGAATATCTGGTCCTGAGGCTGAAACTCCTCATCAAACCAACGGATCCTGATGATGTGTTTACGGGAAATATCCTCCCTCATACCGGGAAAACTTAGACATCCCTCGTTAAAGGTCCACTCCTCGCCTTCTTCCTGATAAATCTCGGCGTTGATAAATAATTTTTTAAACCCATCTGCTTCCGGATGATCTTTAACAAACGCAGATGCATCGACCACGAACATACGCAGCGGACGGTTTACCTGGGGAGCTGCAAGTCCAACGCCATCGGCCTGGTACATGGTCTCCCAGAGATCGGCAATGAACTCTTTCAGACCGGGATAATCCGGTGCGATCTCATGGGCTTTCTTCTTCAAAACAGGATGCCCGTATGCAACAACAGGTAATATCATGAATTTAAATGTTCTTTTTTAACACTTTCAGATTCCATAAATGATTGGAGTATAATAGTGGCGCTTACCGTATCGACAAGGCTTTTATTCCGACGGGCCATTTTTCCGATACCTGATTCTAAGATCACCCTCCCTGCCAAAAGCGAAGTAAACCTTTCATCTGCACGTTCAACCCGGATTCCAGGAAAGGTCTGAATAAGACGTTTTACAAAAGGCTCGATGAACCTGGCTGATTCTGAAGGAGAATTATCCATACGTTTTGGCTCACCAACAACAATACACTCCACCGGATGCCCCGAGATGTAGTTCTTAAGATATGCCAGGACTTCCATTGTGGGTACCGTGCCCAGTGCAGTTGCTATCAGTTTCAGTTCATCCGAAACTGCGAGTCCTGTGCGCTTCTGACCATAATCGATTGCAAGAATTCTTCCCATATTTGTATCGTTGTGCAAAAATACGATTTTTTTATATGGTCATTTCACCATTTCACCATTTCACCATTTCACCATTTCACCATTTCACCATTTCACCATTTCACCATTTCACCATTTCACCATTTCACCATTTCACCATTTCACCATTTCGATTCTTCCCGTATCTTTGAACTTTCTTATCGCATCTAAATGACCAAGCAGTTACGTTCAATAATAGAATCCGCCTGGGAGAACAGGGAGCTTCTTCACAGACCTGAGACAGAGGAAGCAATCCGGGAAGTTGTGTTCCTGCTTGACAAGGGAAAGGTTCGGATTGCAGAACCATCGAAGGCAGGATGGATCATCAACGAATGGGTAAAAAAAGCTGTTATCCTTTATTTTCCTATACAGAAGATGGAGGTCATGGAAGCCGGCCCACTGGAATTCTACGATAAGATACCTCTAAAAAAAGGATATAAAGCCCTGGGTGTGAGGGTTGTTCCTCATGCCGTTGCACGCTATGGTTCCTTTATAGACAAAGGCGTGATTCTGATGCCTTCGTATATCAATATCGGTGCTTATATAGGCCAGGGAACCATGGTCGATACCTGGGCCACGGTTGGCTCCTGCGCACAAGTGGGCAGGAACGTGCACCTAAGCGGAGGAGTTGGACTCGGCGGCGTGCTGGAACCCGTTCAGGCCGCTCCGGTAATTATCGAAGATGGCTGTTTTATCGGTTCGAGATGTATCATTGTTGAAGGTGTGAGAGTGTGTAAAGAAGCTGTTCTTGGCGCTAATGTCGTGCTTACTTCATCCACGCGTATCATCGATGTTTCGGGAAGCAAGCCGGTCGAATACAAGGGAGTTGTCCCTCCCCGGTCGGTCATCATCCCAGGCAGTTTTGAGAAAGAATTTCCGGCAGGTAAATACCAGGTTAGCTGTGCACTGATCATTGGGAAACGAAAGGCCTCGACAGACCTGAAAACTTCGCTGAACCAAGCTCTTCGCGACCATAATGTAAGTGTATGATGGACCATTTCACCATTTCACCATTTCACCATTTCACCATTTAATTTGTGATGAAAATCCTCCTGATCCAGACTGCCTCGATAGGTGATGTAATCCTCGCAACGCCGGTGCTGGAAGAATTACACCAGGCATACCCATCAGCAGAAATAGATTTTTTGATAAAAAAAGGGATTGAAGGCTTATTTAATGGCCACCCTTTCATCTGCCAGCTTATTGTATGGGATAAGAAGAATAAATTCAAAAATTTTCTAAGAATTCTCGGGAAGGTCAGAAAAACAAAATATGACCTGGTTATCAATATTCAGAGGTTTGCGCTTACAGGGATACTTACTGCTTTCTCAGGTGCCGGCAGGACTGTTGGTTTCAGGAAAAATCCCTTTTCAATTCTCTTTTCAGAACGCATGAAACACCATATAGAACAAGGTATTCACGAGGTTGAAAGAAACCTGTCGCTAATCCAGGCGTTATTGCCCCCGGCGCAGAAGGCAAAAGCATCGGTTAGAACGCCAAAGCCCAGGCTTTACCCCTCTGCCGCAGATGAGGCCAGGGTGCTCACTTTTAAAATGCATCGCTTTATATGTATTTCCCCGGCCTCTCTATGGTTTACAAAACAATTCCCGGTTATAAAATGGGTAGAACTGATCCGGTCAATGCCCGATGGAATTTTTGTTTACCTGTTGGGCTCCTCAGCCGATATTCCGCTTTGCCAGGAGATTGTCATTCAATCGGGGAGAGAAAACCTGCAGATCCTTGCCGGTGACCTCAGTTTTCTTGAATCCGCAGCTCTCATGAGCGATGCGATGATGAATTACACCAACGACTCGGCTCCGATGCACCTCGCTTCGGCTGTAAATGCCCCGGCTGCCGCAGTTTACTGCAGCACCATTCCTGAATTCGGTTTCGGGCCGCTGTCAGAAAAACAATGGATCATCCAAAGCCGGAAAAAACTTCCATGCCGCCCCTGCGGACTGCATGGAAAGAAAGAATGTCCGCTCGGACATTTTGAATGTGCCATGACGATTAATGTAAATCAATTTCCGCCTCTTTCGTAATTCTCACGCGAAAATCAAGTATCTTTGTACTTCATTATCACTCAACAAGGTGATCAACGAAGCTCTCAAAAAAGAATTAAGCGCCTGCCTTTCTGCACTGAATTCAGGCGGCACTATAGTCTACCCCACCGACACAATCTGGGGCCTGGGCTGTGATGCCACACGCACAGATGCAGTAAACAAAATCTATATGATCAAGAAACGCATTGGCAGCAAAAGCCTTATCGTTCTTATCGACAGTGCCAAAAAACTTTCTCTCTATGTTAAAAATGTCCCTTTAATTACCTGGGACCTTTTAAAGAACATCACCACCCCACTTACCATTATTTATCCTGCGGGAAAGAATCTCGCACTAAATGTGCTCGGCGACGACGGTTCAGTTGCGATAAGGATTACCAGTAATGAATTCTGCCGGCAACTGATCGGGGAATTTGGAAGACCTCTTGTTTCCACCTCCGCCAACTTGTCGGGACAGGCTAATCCCCGCCATTTCCATGACATCAACCCAGACATCACCCGGCTCGCTGATTATACTGTTGGCCTGTATCATGATTCCCTTTCCCCGGTGAAGCCCTCCCGTGTTATCAAACTATACGAAAACGGGGAATTCAACGTTATCAGGCCGTAATCTCTTTTCACTTCATGAAGCTTCTTTCTGTTTTTCCTCTTGTTTTCTTTCTGCTGATGGCTTTTACTGGTTCTGCCCTGCCAGAAAACCTCAAGAAATACACCATTTCCGGTAAGGTAACTGATAACAACGACGGGGAATCACTTGTAGGTGCAACGGTATTCATCAAGGAGCTTAAGACCGGTACAACAACCGACCAGTATGGCCGGTTCTCCCTCACCCTTCCCGAAGGGCGTTATACTATAGGGTTTACATTTATCGGTTATACACCGGTAAACATGGAGATTGTACTTGACAAAGATATCAGCCTGAAGATGGAACTGGCCACTCAGGAGAAAGAGTTGCAGGAGGTGGAAGTAAAAAGTGAAAAAAGTGACCAGAATGTAGTCAAACCCGAAATGAGCGTATTTAAGATGGATATCCGCACCATTCAGAAAATTCCTGCTTTGATGGGAGAAGTTGATGTGATCAAGGCCATACAGATGCTCCCGGGGGTACAGAGTGTAAGTGAGGGATCGACAGGCTACAGTGTACGAGGTGGGGCACCAGACCAGAACCTGATCCTGCTTGATGATGCCACCGTATATAACGCATCTCATCTCATGGGATTTTTCTCGGTATTCAATAATGATGCGGTGAAGGATGTAAAATTATATAAAGGCGATATCCCTGCAAACTATGGAGGAAGACTTGCCTCGGTGCTGGATGTGAGGATGGATGAGGGAGACTCCAAAGGGTTTCAGGTGAACGGGGGTATCGGTATCATTGCAAGCCGGCTCACGGTCGAAGGTCCGATAAAAAAAGAACGATGCTCCTTCATTGTCTCCGGCCGCCGCACCTATGCTGATCTTTTTCTTCCCCTTTCGTCAAACAAGGCCCTTCAGAACAACCGCCTTTACTTTTACGACATCAACGCCAAGATCAATTATGTGATCAACGACAATAACCAGATTTTTTTATCGGGATACTTCGGGAGGGATGTATTCAGCAATCAGTTTGCCAAAATGAGCTGGGGCAATGGCACCGGAACGTTCCGCTGGAATCACGTGTTCTCGAAGAAACTTTTTTTCAACTTCACTACATTATATTCCGATTACAGGTATCTTTTGGGTACACCTGAAGGAGCCTCGAATTCCTTTGAATGGAACGCTAACCTCCGCGACATTGCTATAAAAGGCGACCTCTCGTGGTACCTTAACACCAACAACACCCTGCGTTTCGGAGGAGCGGCCACATACCATATGATAGATCCGGGAACGGCAAACGGCATTGGCAGTGAAACAGTATTCACCAGCATTCAGGTCCCGAAGAATTATTCACTCGAATCAGGCATTTATATTACTAATGAACAAAAAATCGGGCCTCACTTTGTCGCAAAATACGGGCTCCGTCTCTCCCTGTTTCAAAGCATAGGTCCCGGCACTGTTTACCATTATACCCCCACCTACGTGGTTATTGATTCCTCGGTTTATAAGTCTGGCATTATTTATAATACGTACGGAGGCATTGAACCCAGGATCGGTTTGCTGTATGATTTCAACCAGAAATCATCGGTAAAGGCCAGCTATGCAAGAACTTACCAGTACCTTCAGCTCGCCCAGAATTCCTCGGCAGGTACTCCTCTCGATATCTGGTTCCCTGCAAGCCCAAACATCAAACCCCAGATCAACGACCAGCTCGCTGTTGGCTATTTTAGGAATTTCCGACACAACACTATCGAGACTTCCGTTGAAGTGTACTATAAATGGATGCAAAACGTGATCGATTTCAAGAATTTCGCACAGCTTCTGCTCAACGACACTCTTGAAGGTCAGGTAAGGACCGGAAGAGGCTATTCGTACGGTATTGAGTTCCTTGTAAGGCTGAATGAAAAAATCGTCAGCGGTTGGGTAAGCTATACTTATTCCCGCTCTTTCCGCCTGATCCCAGACATACAGCTGAACCCCTATCCTGCTCCCTACGATAAACCCAATAATATTAGTATTGTACTCAACTTCCAGGTGGCAAAACGATGGAACATCTCAGCGAACTGGGTTTACGCAACAGGGGCTCCGGTGACCTTCCCTACAGGCAGAGCCACGATTGCAGGGAAGGTCATCCCCATTTATTCCCAAAGAAATGAATACCGCTATCAGGATTACAACCGCCTCGACCTGGCCGTGACCTTCTCTTCAAAACAAAAGCCCCACCGGAGGTTCTCCTGGGATCTGAATTTTTCGGTTTATAATGCCTATGACCGCCACAACACCTGGTCGGTCAATTTCGTACAGGATAATGTAGATCCCAACGTTACCTACGCCGAGAAGGTTTACCTGTTCGGCATTATTCCTTCAGTAACCTTTAACTTTCATTTCAATCATGAATAAGCTCCTTCTCAGTCTGCTCGTCCTCTTGCTTGCCGCCGGATGTACCGAGAGGATCACTGTAAACCTCGATAATTCATACATCCGGCTGGTAGTCGACGGGGGCATCACCACCGACAGCCTTCAGCGATCGGTGACCCTGAGCAAATCGGCCAGTTATTTCTATAACCAGCCTCCTCCCATGGTGAGCCAGGCCATGGTCATACTTACCGATGGTTCCTTCCTTGACACACTAAAGGAGGAGCTGCCGGCAAATCCGGGAAAATACACTCTCGACAGCAATTTCAGGGGAGTAATCGGTAAGACATACAACCTCATCGTTAAACTTCCCGAAGCTATTGGAGATTTTACTGAATACGCCTCATCCTGCAAAATCATGAAAGTCCCCAGGCTCGATTCCATTCATGCCGAGTTTAATCCGAATATGGGGAAAAACGGGTTTTGGCTGGTAAAGATTTATGCCATGGAACCCGGTGATGAAATGAACTTCTACATGCTTAAATACTACCGTAACAGTGTGCTGATTTCAGACTCCATTCAAAAATGGACCACTTCCGACGACAAATATTTCAACGGCAGTTATATCAATGGACTTACGGCCTTTTACATCAACAACAACCACCCCTGGGAAACCCTTCACCCGGGCGACACGCTGATGGTGCAGATGTCGGGCATCACCAATGAATACTACAACTTCATACAGCAGGTGCAGCAGGCCGGTTACCAGATCCCATTCTTTTCGGGCCCTCCGGCAAACGTGGAAGGCAATATCAGCAACAGGGGTGTGGGATTTTTTACAGCCTACTCCAACTCTTTTGCAAAACTCGTCATACCAAAACATAACCCATGAAAAAAATTGTGCAATTTGTATTCCTCACTGCAGGATTATTGCTTGCCTCAATTAATTCAGCCTCAGCCCAGGTAAACCCAGCCCGAGGGAACCTCATGGGTTCATGGGTGGGCGCACTTAAAATCCAGGGAATCTCCCTCACCCTGGTTATGAATGTGAAAGACAACGGGCACGACAGCCTTATTGTGACTTTCGATAGTCCCGACCAGGGGGCAAAAGGGATTCCCACAAGCAGTGTCAGAGTCACGGCCGACTCGATTATAGTTGCCCTGAAAATGATTTCCGGACTCTACCAGGGCAAATTTACTTCTGGCCGTGATACCCTTGAAGGAAGGTGGAGACAAAACAATCTGGACCTGCCTCTGAATCTGGAACATAAGAAGCAAGCCTTTAAACAGGTAAGGCCTCAGGAACCAATACCTCCTTTTCCTTATATCTCGGAGGATGTCAGTTTCCGGAACAAGCAGGCCGGGATCACTCTGTCAGGTACACTTACCTTACCTAAAGACGGAGGAAAACACATAGCGGTTGTGCTGATCACGGGATCGGGACCTCAGAACAGAGATGAAGAACTTATGGGACATAAGCCATTCCTGGTGCTGGCCGATCACTTCACACGCAAAGGCATAGCCGTGCTGCGTTTTGACGACCGCGGAGTGGGTAAGTCAGGAGGCGATTTTTCAACAGCTACCAGCCTCGATTTTGCAACGGATGCTGCCGCAGCATTTGATTACCTTAAGACCAGGCCTGAAATCGACACGGCCCGGCTCGGCCTGCTAGGCCACAGCGAAGGAGGAATCATTGCCCCCATCATTGCTTCAGAAAGAAAAGATGTTAATTTTATTGTGCTGATGGCAGGCACCGGCATTAGCGGTGAGAAGGTGCTTCTTACACAGGCAGCTGCAATTCAGAAAGCCGATAGCGGGGATCAGAGTTCCATTCAAACCACAAAGGATATAAATCAGAAAATCTATGAAATCCTGATAAAAAATCCCGACAACGAAAAAGCTTCCGCCAGGATCCGGAAACTTTTGCAAAAAGAGAATCAGGCCGAGAGAAAAAAAGGCAGCGCCGACACCATGTCATCCCAGGCAATTGAAATGAACATTAAGACCGTGACTTCTCTATGGTTCAGAACCTTTCTCACCCTCGATCCGCAGACATATCTTAAAAACGTACATTGTAATGTACTCGCTATCAATGGAGATATGGATCTCCAGGTAGACTCTAAAATCAACCTGCCAGCGATCGAAAAAGCCCTGATTTTCGGAGGAAACCCCCACTATACCATTGAAGAGATTCATGGAGTTAACCATCTCTTCCAGACCGCTAAAACAGGTTCCCCTTCTGAATATTCAACCATAGAGGAAACAATTCAGCCAGCGGTTCTTCAGCTTATCACTTTATGGATACTACAAAAATAAGGCAGATTACCAGATCTGCCCAAGTATTCGTATTTTCGTATAATTATTTTTGCTAAACCCATCCTCATGGACCCTTCCTTTTATGCCATTTCACCTGTAGACGGAAGATACAGGAAAGCCACAGAGAAACTCTCAGAGTATTTTTCTGAAGCTGCTATCATTCAGTATCGTGTTGCCACAGAAGTAGAATATTTCATTGCCCTTTGCAAAATACCCCTGCCCCAGCTTAGCGGTATCGATAAGAAGGTATTCCCGAAATTGCGTCGGATCACAAGCCGTTTAAACGAAGCTGATGTGATCAGCATCAAGGAAATTGAGAAGGAAACCAACCATGACGTTAAGGCCATTGAATATTTTCTGAAGGAAAAATTTGAAAAGCTGGGGCTTTTGGAGTTTGCCGGATTTATTCATTTCGGACTTACTTCCCAGGATGTGAACAACACGGCTTTTCCTATGGCCACCCACGATGCATTCACCGGCGTTTATCTTCCTTTGCTCGAGGAAATTTTCAACTTGCTGTATACACGGGCCCAGGAATGGAAAGCAATTCCTATGATGGCACATACCCACGGACAGCCTGCATCTCCTACAACCGTGGGCAAGGAGCTTCATGTGTTTGCCGAGAGGCTGGGAGCCCAGATTGCCATGCTCGGAACGCTCAGGTTCGAAGGTAAATTCGGGGGAGCCACGGGTAATTTCAATGCTCATTATGCTGCTTACCCTCACATTGACTGGAACAGCTTTGCTGACCTCTTACTGGAAAAGACATTTGGCCTTAAACGACAGAAAACGACCACGCAGATCGAGCATTACGATAGTCTGGCTGCATTTTTTGACAACCTGAAACGGATCAATACGATACTTATCGATCTAGACCGCGACATCTGGACGTATATCTCAATGGAGTATTTCAAACAGAAAGTAAAGAAAGGTGAAACCGGTTCATCTACTATGCCCCATAAAGTCAATCCTATCGATTTCGAGAATTCAGAAGGGAACCTTGGATTCGCCAATGCCATCTTCGAACACCTTTCTGCTAAATTGCCCATAAGCAGGTTGCAGAGAGACCTTACCGACTCAACTGTGATACGGAACATTGGCGTTCCATTCGCTCATTCTGTCATTGGTTTTAAATCACTTCTGAAAGGACTTGATAAGCTAATACTGAATGAAGACAAACTTCATTATGACCTCGAAAAAAACTGGGCCGTTGTTTCAGAAGCCATTCAGACGATCCTCAGGCGTGAAAAATACCCTGACCCATATGAAGCCCTGAAAGACCTTACTCGGGGCAACGAACATATCAGCAAGGCTGTGTTGCATACCTTTATCGACAACCTGAAGATCGCTGATAAAGTTAAAAACGAACTCAAAAAGATCAGCCCGGAAAATTATACCGGCATCATATCCATTTGAAATGAAAGTCAGCGGGTTCACTTTTGTAAAAAATGCAGTAAAATTCGGTTATCCCGTTGCTGAAGCCATACGTTCCATTCTGCCACTTTGCGACGAATTCGTGGTAGCCGCAGGAAATTCTGATGACAGCACCCGCGAACTTATTGCCTCTGTTGATCCCGCTAAGGTCCATATTATCGACACCTTTTGGAACGAAGATCTGAGGATAGACGGAAGTGTTCTTGCTTCTGAGACCAACAAAGCACTCGATGCAGTTTCTGACTCCAGCGACTGGGCTTTTTATCTTCAGGCCGATGAAGTTGTGCACGAGAGATACCTGCCCGTAATTCACGCAGGGATGGAGCAATGGAAGAATGATCCACGAGTGGAAGGACTGCTATTTAATTACCTTCACTTCTTCGGATCTTATGATTACATAGCAGGTTCCCGTGAGTGGTACACAAGGGAAGTGAGAGTCATACGAAAACAGCCGGGCATAAGATCGTATAAAGATGCCCAGGGTTTCCGTAAACACGGAAGAAAGCTTAACGTGAAATTAATCCAGGCCTTTATCTACCACTACGGATGGGTAAAACCACCTAGCTCGCAGCAGGCCAAACAGGAATCATTTCATAAACACTGGCATGATGATGAATGGGTGAAAAATAATGTAAGTGCGGAAAAGGAGTTCGATTATAATATTGTGAGCGGACTTAAACAATTCACAGAAAGTCATCCGCAGGTCATGAAACAACGTATCGCCTTAAAAAACTGGGAATTTCAGCCCGATTCACATAAAAACAAAATTCCGCCGGCAAAAAAAGTCCTGCAGCTTATAGAAGAATTGAGCGGATGGCGAATTGGTGAATATAAAAACTACAGAATAATTTAATTATGAAACATTTGCCTAACCTGCTTATTGTTGACGATTCAGAGGAAAACCTGGCTCTCCTGGAAAACGTCATCAGAAAGGCCAAAGTAAACCTGATCAAAGCGCATTCTGGCCTTGAAGCACTCGAAAAAACTACCGGGATTCAACTTGCGTTGGCAATCATCGATGTTTACATGCCGGAAATGAACGGCTACGAACTGGCCGTGAAATTGAATTTAGCCCGATCGGCAGAAAAGGTGCCAATAATTTTTCTTACAGCCAGCCATGTTAGTGAAATCCAGGTATTCGAAGGATATAAATCAGGAGCCGTCGATTATATTGTTAAGCCCGTTGATACTCGTATCCTGCTAAATAAAATTCAAGTATTTCTAGATCTTTTCAATCAGAAACAGACAATTACCCAGGATGCTATTCTGATAAAAAAATCTGCCGATGAATTAGCCAGAGTACATGCAGCCCTAATAAAGAACGAAGAAAAATACAGGAGTTATATTGATAATGCCCCTGATGGTGTTTTTATTGTTAATGAGACTGGAAAATACATTGAGGTAAATGATGCAGCATGCAGGATCACAGGATATTCAAAAGAAGTGCTTTTAACGATGTCGATTTCGGATATAACTCCTCAAGAATCGCTAAAAGATGGCCTGGCTCATTTCAGAAAGGTGGTTCATAGCGGCGCATCAAAAGAAGATCTGATGTTCCGTCATCAAACCGGGGCAATACGCTGGTGGACTGTAGAAGCCGTAAGACTGTCAGAATCGCGGTTTCTCGGTTTTGCAAAAGACATTACCGAGCGCAGGCAAACCGAAGATAACCTGAAACAAACTTCCGCACGCCTCGCGTTGGCTGCACGTGCCGGTGGAGTGGGCGTGTGGGAGTTAGATTTTGCAAACAAACATTTGATCTGGGATGATCATATGCTTATGCTTTACGGAGCTGATAAGAATAATTTCAGCAACGCTTACGAATCGTGGCTTGCAGGAGTTCATCCCGACGATAAGGCAAGGGGAGACCTCGAGATCCAGATGGCTTTTAACGGTGAAAAAGAATTTGACACTGAGTTCCGCGTTGTTTGGCCCGATAGCAGTGTTCACAATATCAGAGCCCTTGCAATCGTTATTCGTAACGATGCGGGCAATGCTCTGCGAATGATCGGGACGAACTGGGATATAACCGACCAGAAAAAACTTGAGGAAAAATTAAAATCCAGCGAAGCCAACTTCCGCACTTTCTTCGAAACCATGAACGACCTGATCGTTGTAGGCGATACCCAGGGAAAGATTATTTACACTAACCATGCCGTTACCCGAAAACTCGGCTATACTACTGAAGAACTTCAGAGCATGACTGTCCCTGAATTGTATCCCTCGAATCAGCGTACCGAAGCCATACAAATATTTACCGACATGTTTGCCGGTAAACGGGACTTTTGTCCATTGCCCCTGGCACGGAAGGACGGTTCTCTTGTTCCGATGGAGACCCGCGTGTGGTCTGGTAAATGGAATGAAAAAGACTGCATTTTCGGCATCTCTAAAGACCTGAGCGCAGAACAGGAAGCCTTGCAGAAATTCAATAAAATTTTCGAAAACAATCCAACCCTTGTAGCAATCAGTTCTGTTCCCGAACTGGTATTTACTGATGTAAACAGCACATTTCTAAGTAAAACCGGATATTCCAAAGAGGAAGTAATTGGAAAAACCGTGGAAGATCTGGGACTTTTCGTTCAGCCTGAAAAACAACAGTTCGCTGCAGCCGAATTAGAACGATCTGGAACGATCCATAATTTCCCATTACAGATAAAAACTAAATCGGGTGGGATTCTCGAAGGACTTTTTTCAGGTGAATTAATGGAAAGCCAGGGCAAGCAATTCTTTCTTACGGTAATGGTTGATATTTCTAATCTCACCCAGGCCGAACAAGCCATGAAAGTAAGCGAAGAAAAATATAAAACAATGCTGAATGCTTCACCCGATGGTATTATTATAATTGACACGAAAGGCATCATTACTGAAGTTTCTGAGATCGGGTTTGAGTTATTTGGCGCCAACAGCAGAGATGACCTGGTTGGTAAAGATTTTCTCAGGTTCGTTCCTTTGGATGAAAAAAACACGATCACTGATATTATTGAAAAGACAATGAATGAAGGACTGGTTCAGAATATTGGTTTAAAAATCAGAAAGAAAAACCAATCATTATTTGCTGCGGAAACCAGTGTAACCTTAATACAGGACCCCAAGGGAGAACCTTTAGCCTACATGATCATCATCCGCGATATTTCATATCGGCAAAAAATGGAGGCAAAGCAGGTCCATGCCGACCGTATGGCCAACCTGGGGGAAATGGCTTCAGGCATTGCTCATGAGATAAACCAACCATTAAATATCATTTCAATGGTTATGGATAAAATTTTATTTGAGACTGCCAGGACCGAGATTGTCGATGTGGAATTCCTGAAAAATAAATCCGATAAGATTTTCGAAAACATCACCCGGATGAGGAATATCATCGATCATATCAGGGCGTTTTCGAGAAGCCACGACGATTATGTTTCCACTGCATTTGATATCAATTCGAGCATAAAAAATGCTGCTTCTATGATGTCTGAACAGTTGAAACATCTTGGTATCAACCTGAATCTTCAACTAAGCAAACAAATTCCTGCTTTGTTTGGTAACACTTATAAATTCGAGCAGGTCATTATTAATCTGCTGGTCAATGCCAAAGATGCTGTGCTCGAAAAGAAAAGCAAGCAGGCTGATAATTCTAAAATGATCATAGAGATCAGATCATATCAGGAGAATCAAAATATAATCGTTGAAGTAACAGATAATGGTATTGGCATCAAAAGTGATGATATTAATAATATCCTGCTTCCTTTTTATACTACAAAAGATGAAGGAAAGGGAACCGGGCTAGGCTTATCGATTTGTTATCAGATCCTTAAAGAAATGAATGGGACCATTGAAATAACGAGTGATGGCACGAACGGAACAAAAATAAAACTGGAGCTGGATATTCAAAAGAAAAATCAGAATGGCAATTCAAGATAAAATCAAAATATTGATCCTTGATGACGAGAAGCAATTCACTGAAGAGTTGAGTGGTTTTTTTCAAGGTTCAGACTATGAATCCTTTGAAGCAAATACGGTAGAGGAAGGAAGGAGAATCTTACATAATCATGATATTGATCTCCTGATCCTCGATGTGCGGTTGCCGGGGGTGAACGGACTCGATATCCTGAAGGAAGTAAAATCGCAATACTCCGGCATGGAAGTCATCATTATTTCTGCTCATGGTGATATGGATACGGTAATTAAAGCCATGCGGCTGGGGGCATTCGATTATTTACGTAAACCATTCAGGTATATCGACATTCAGATTGCCATTGAGCGTACTCAGAAATACCTTCAGCTGCACCGTAAGCTAAAGCAGATGGAAGAACGAAATTCCCTTATCTCAAAAACCCTTGAAGAAAAGATCGACCGGCAGTTTATCGGTGTGAGTCCTCAGATTCTCGAGGTGTTTGAACAATCCATCACCGCGGCAAATTACCCTGAAGCCAACGTGTTGATTACCGGTGAAAGCGGTACTGGAAAAGAAAACATTGCCAGGATCATTCATTATTCAAGCAAACGGAAAGACCATGTTTTTTGTGCCGTCAACAGCAGCGCCATTACCGAAACCCTGTTGGAAAGCGAATTCTTTGGTCATAAAAAAGGCTCCTTTACCGGCGCTATTACCGATAAGATGGGCTTCTTTGAAGTATGCAACCATGGGACTTTATTTCTTGATGAAATCGCCGATATGCCTTTAACCCTTCAGGCGAAAATACTGCGCGCCACTGAAGAAAAAGTGATCACCAGGGTGGGCGATACAAACCCGATCCGCACCGACTTCAGAGTCATCTCGGCAACAAATCATGATATCAATAAAGGAGTGGAGAAAAAAAAGTTCAGGCTCGATCTTCTTCACAGGCTCAATACACTTCACATTCATATACCAGCTCTGCGTGAAAGGCCTGAAGACATCAAACCCCTGCTTATCCATTTTGTTGATGTCTTTTCAACCAGGTTTAACAAGCCAAACATCCATGTCGCGAAGGAGGTTTTTGACATCCTGCTTAAATATGAGTTCCCGGGCAATGTGAGGGAATTGAGAAATATGACCGAAAGGGCTATTATTTTATGTAAAGGAAACATCCTCGGGATAAAAGATTTCCCGGTAAAACTTCAAAATAATTCACCCCAGGAGGAGCAAACAGAGTCGGTTAATATGAAGTTACATGAGATCGACCTCATACAAAAAGCGCTCAAAAGGTCGGGATATAATCAGCAGGCAGCAGCTGATGCCCTGGGTATCCACCGCGATGCCCTCAGCCGTAAAATGAAAAAATACAACATCGGTATCAGTCGTAGCGAAGGGTAACGCGTTTTCACGTACCTGCGTGATTATATTGATAAAATTATCATAACATTACCCCTATCGATAATAAAATAAATTCTTCATTAAAAAATTACTATTTTTTTTGTTCTCATATTCAGACGATTAGTTGATCAAATCAATTATTTTTCCGTTTCCCGAAATTTCTGGCCCACCCTTTGTTTAGTCTTACAGCATAAGAGGTAAACCGTCCCTCATGCAAAGCACGGTCTAAACAAACAAACAAATAATAGGAGATTAAACAAATGGCAGTAGAAAAAACCATCGGTTCATCCAGCCTCGTTGAGGTGATCGACCGTATTCTTGACAAAGGTGTTGTAGTTGACGCATGGGTAAGAGTTTCTTTA
>Ga0268284_1000129_pt1 | contig 70595 bp, 57 predicted proteins | sample saktaG_14_FD_190137 | JGI IMG/M metagenome (GOLD analysis project Ga0268284, IMG submission 190137) | Saline water microbial communities from Sakinaw Lake, British Columbia, Canada - sak_2013_06_06_40m | ecosystem: Environmental > Aquatic > Non-marine Saline and Alkaline > Saline ...
CAGCCTGCTGATCGGCGGCCTGGCGATCGTGCTGGGCATCATCACCTATGGCTACAAGGTCATTCAGACGGTCGGCAACGGCATTGTCTATCTCGTCCCCTTAATGGCCTTCAGCGCGCAGCTCGCCAGTGCCATCAACGTCCACATCTATACGTTGTGCGGCATCCCGGTCTCGACCAGCCACTCGATTGTCGGCGCGATTGTGGGCGTCGGATTGGTGCGCGGCATGCGGGTCCTCAACTTCGCGATGCTGCGTGAAATCGTCGTCTGCTGGGTGCTCACGCCGTTTATTTCCGGCCTGGTGAGTTTCTTGGCGTGTAAACTTGTTCACCTTATCTGGTAGCTTCACAGGATCATCTTATGAAAGAAATGCGCAACATACTGGGTTGGCTTGGCAAACATGAAGAACATGCGCTGCTGCACGACGCCCAGAAGCATGTCGAAGAAACGCGCAAAACGGTGGCCTACTTCGCCGACGCCGTCAAGGCCTTGATTGACAACAATCTGCAGGCCCGCGCCACCGCGATTCAACAAGTGCGCGAGAGCGAGCATCAAGCCGATGTGCTGAAAATCAAAATGCTTAATGAGATCACCACTGAACTGCTGATGCCGCCCAACCGCGACGATTTCGTGGATTTTGTCCGCGCGCTCGATCGCATCGCGGACCGCACCAATGGCGCGGCCAAGCTGATTGGTTTTCTGGAACAACGCCTGCCCGACAACGTCCTGGGCAACATTGCCACCGGCACCAACCTGATCGTCAATGGCATCGACCGCCTGAACGACGCGATCAAAGCCGCGATCAAGAATGAACTGGTGCTGGCGCGCGACTGCTGCCTCGAGGTCGGCCGGATCGAGCATGACGCCGACGACCAGAAGCGCTTCCTGCTCGAAGCCGTCTTGCACGCCCCACTCGACCCTCCCACACTGCTGTTGTGCTACAACCTGGCGGAATATCTCGAGGGCATCACCGACCGCATTCTGGAAGCGGCGGATCTGGTGCGGATTGTGGCCGCCCGCACGGACTAGCCGGCGCGGCAGTTACTAATGAATGCGCTTACTAGGTGTCATGCCAATTGTAGCCGCGGGCGCTGACCGCGGTTGCAGAAGCCGCCCTCACCGCGGGCGGCTACAAGTACACTGCAACGTAGAAAGCGCTCTCATTAGTATCAGTATTCAGTATTCAGGGTTCAGTATTCAGGGTTCAGGGAACGGCTGCTTGGAGCTGGCTTGGCTAGCTAAGGCACCACTCTGAGTCCCGCCAGCGGCGTGGATCCCGCCCGCGGCGGCGATCCCGTCAACGGCACGGATGACCGCGGCGGCAGATGCCGCCCTCACCGCGGGCGGTTACAGGGACGCGGCAACGTCGAAAGCGCTCTCACTAGTAACTTCAACAATCGTCAATAGTCGATATTCAATCGCAGTGATTGACGAGTGATCCCGCCGTTGGCGCGACTCCAAGCAGCGAGCAAGCGAAGTGAGAAGGATGAAGTCGGAACGCTGAAGTCAGCGCAGATACTGTGTTTTTTACTTTTGCGTTCATGGTCCATCTCTTCTCTGAACCCCGAACACTTAATCCTGAACCCTGAATCCTTAATCCTGAACCCTGAACCCTGAACCCTGAACCCTTCAGCGTTCCGCCTCACTTCGCCCCGCAGCACTGCTTGTACTTCTTGCCGCTGCCACACGGGCAAGGATCATTGCGGCCAACCTTGGGCTGCGTGCGCATGACCGTATGCGGCCGGGTCGGCCCGCCCGCGCCGCTGTAGGCCGCATCACTCATCTGCATCTGCATGTCCTGCGGGCGCAGTTGCGTGCCGCCCTGCGCCGCCTGGGCCGCCGCCATCGCCGCCGCCACTTGGGCGGGTGTGTGGGCAGTGCTCAAGTCATCGTAGCTGTACGTCGCGCGCGACAAATCCACCAGTTGCTGGGTGCGTTCCGGCGCGGTCGTCAACGCGAAAATATTGGTGGCGACTTCGCCCGCCAGGTTTTCCATCATGGCCGTGAACAAAATATGCGCCTCGCGCTTGTATTCGAGCAACGGGTCTTTCTGGCCATACGAGCGCAGATACACCGATTCGCGCAAACTGTCCATTTCATACAAGTGATCCTTCCAATATTTGTCAATCGTGGTCAGGAAGACATAGCGTTCGAGCCGGCGCAAATTTTCTTCGCCCTCGATCTCGCCCTTGCGCCGATAGGCCGCCATGACGGCATCGCGCAGGAAGGCATGCAGCGCCTTGGCATCCTTGGCGCGGGCCGCCACATCACTGGCATTCAGGCGTAGCGGGAAACGTACCAGGACCAGCTCCTGAAAGCCGCGCAGATCTTCGTCCGTCAGGCGCTCGGCCTGGGCGTGCTCGGCCACAAAATCGTCCACCAGATTGCCGGCGGCGTCATCTAGAAACTGCACGACATCGTCATGAATATCTTCCGCCGTCAACAAGCGCGCGCGAAATTCATACACAATGGCGCGCTGCTTGTTCATCACGTCGTCAAACTCGAGGGTGTGTTTGCGAATGCCGAAATTGCGCTGTTCCACGCGTTTCTGGGCGTTCTCAATCGACTTGTCGAGCAGTGCATGCTCCAGCTGTTCACCTTCCTTCATGCCCAGCCGCTCCATGATGCGGGCGATCCGGTCGGAACCGAACAAGCGCATCAAATCATCTTCGAGCGAGACAAAAAAGCGCGAGGCGCCCGGATCACCCTGGCGGCCGGCGCGGCCGCGCAACTGGCGATCAATGCGCCGGGCCTCGTGACGCTCGGTGCCGATGATGCACAAGCCGCCCAGTTCCGCGACGCCCGGTCCGAGCTTGATGTCGGTGCCGCGGCCGGCCATGTTGGTCGCAATCGTCACCGCGCTGCGCTGGCCGGCGCGCATGATGATTTCGGCCTCGCGTTCATGCTGCTTGGCGTTCAACACGCTGTGGCTGATGCCGCGCCGCTGCAACATCCGGCTGAAAATCTCCGACTGATCCACCGTGATCGTGCCGACCAGCACCGGCTGCCCGCGTTCGTTGTGGGCCGCGATCTCGTCGATCACCGCGTTGTATTTCTCGCGCCGCGTCTTGTAAATGACATCGTTCATGTCATTACGAACGCACTTCTGGTTGGTCGGGATCACCACCACGTCCAAGCGGTAGATCTGGTGGAATTCGTCGGCCTCGGTATCGGCCGTGCCGGTCATGCCGGCCAGTTTCTTGTACAAGCGGAAATAATTCTGAATGGTAATCGTGGCGTAGGTCTGCGTCTCGGCCTCGATGCGCACGTTCTCCTTGGCTTCGAGCGCGCTGTGCAGCCCGTCGGAATAGCGCCGCCCGGCCAGGATCCGGCCGGTGAATTCATCCACAATCATGACCTTGTTTTCCTGCACCACGTAATCAACGTCTTTTTCAAACAAGGCATAGGCGCGCAGCAACTGCGACAGATTATGCAGGCGCTCGCTGGTTTCCTGGTAGCGCTGCTGCAGTTCGCCCTTGCGCTGCGTTTTCTCGGCCAGGGTCAGATCGGGATCGTCGTCAAGGTGTTGAATGTCAAGAATGATGTCGGGCATCACAAAGCGGTCTTTGTCGTGCGGCGACAAATCGGCCAGGCCCTTGTCGGTCAAATGCACATCGTGCGAGCGCTCATCCATCGAGAAATGCAGGTCCTCGGTGATTTTGTTCATCTCGCGCCGGCGCATGTCGGCGATCAAATCGGCATGCACCCGCTCGATCAGCTTGTGGCATTTGGGCTCTTCCAACAGTTTCATCAACTGGCGGTGCTTGGGCATCCCTTTCTGCACTTTGTACATCAGCACCCCGGCCTCATAGGCACTGCTGTCGTCGCCCTTGTCCAGCAGCTCGCGGGCCTGCCGCAGCATGGTGTTGCACAGCCCTTGCTGGCGGCTGAACAAGGTTTCGACCAGCGGCTTGATCTCATGATAGGTCGTGGCGCGGGTGTAGCCGACCGGCCCGGAAATGATCAGCGGCGTGCGGGCTTCATCAATCAGGATGGAATCCACCTCGTCCACAATGGCATAGAAGTGCCCGCGCTGCACCATGTCCTCCTTGCGCATCGCCATGCCATGATCGCGCAGATAGTCAAAGCCGAATTCACTGTTGGTGCCATAGGTGATATCGCAGGCATACTGCGCGCGGCGCTCGATCGGCGTCATTTGATTTTGGACGCAGCCGATGCTGACCCCCAGGAATTCATAGATGCCTTTGTTCCACTGCGAATCGCGCCGCGCCAAAAAGTCATTGACCGTGACGATGTGCGCGCCACGGCCGGTGAGCGCATTCAGATACAGCGGCAGCACCGCCACCAAGGTCTTGCCTTCGCCCGTCGCCATTTCGGCAATCGCCCCGCGATGCAGCACAATCCCGCCAATCAACTGCACATCGTAGGGAATCATGTTCCACGTATACTCGTGGCCGCAGACATCCCAGCTCTTGCCGCACATGCGCCGACAGGCGTTCTTGACCGTCGCAAAGGCCTCGACCATGATGTCGTCCGGCGTGGCGCCGGCGGCCAGGCGTTGGCGGAACTCGGCCGTGCGCGCCTGCACGTCCGCATCGCTCAACTGCTGCAGCCGCGCTTCCTCGGCATTGATCAGCTGCACCGTTGGCCGTAATTGCTTGAGGATCCGCTGATTGCGCGACCCTATGATCTTCCGCATAATCCAGTTGTACATACGCTCACATACGGGGTGTGAATTATTTCGTGCAATGAAATTGTAGCAAAAACGCGCCTAAAATGACAGCGCCCGCAGGGTCCGGCCGGCACGCCGTTGCCCCACAGAAGTCATGCCACCCGTCCATTCGCAGAACAGCACCGTGAAAAGTTGACTCGGGCGCGCAATAATGCTATACTAAAGGTGCGCCAAAACAACCTATCAGCGTACAACCCTACCTATGTAACCTGGTTATGAGGAGAATTACGCTATGAAACATCTGCGACACCTCCGCACCGCCGCGTGTGCCTGTTGTGTGTTTGCACTCGCCGCGTGTGACAAAGAAACCACCACCACCACCATGATCAGCGGGGCGCCCGCGCCCGCGCGGGCCAACGAGTACACCGGTGATATTGATCCGGGCAGAGTCAAGATCAAGATGGATCTGCGCGAAGAAAGTCCGTATGATGCCAAGCACACGACCATGTTAACCGGCAAGTTTCCCTCGGACGTCAACCAGTTTAACAGCGCCACGCGCGTCAACTTGGGCGGGCAACTGACCGATGATTCCGGTTTTGGCGCGAGCACGTCCAGCCAAATCATCCCCGAGAAGATCAATCGCAAAGGCAACCGCATGCTCACCCGCTATCGCAAGTACACGACCGCCGATGGTCGTTCCAGTTCCCATCATGGTTATCCGATCACGACGATCATCAAGCTCTGGCATAATGAGCGCAAGGGCATGACCGGCTACCTGATCTGCGCGACGCCCAAGTCGGTCGGCACGGACCGCGTCAACTGGATGCCGTATTATGACCTGATGCAGAGCATGTTTGGCTCAGGCAAAGTCAGTGATACCGCCAACGGCAAGCTCACGATTGGGCTGACCGGCTTCAGCACGAAGCGCGGCGCGCAGATCGCCGAAAGCCATGCCGTTGAAGGCCCGGTCGGCTTCTACGCCAAGAAAGGCCGCCTGCAGATCGGCGAAGTCAAGGTGCCCAAGAAATAGCGCATTGCCCGCGCGCGTCACACCGCAACAAGCCCTGGCATTTCATGACCCTCCGGCTTTTTGTTATCTTTTTCGGTCTGGCCGTGGCGCTGGCACAGCGGGCTTGCGGCGAGAACATCAGCTATGTCTGGGAGCTGGCCATGGTGGTGACCAGCACCCCGCCCGGCACCGGCCGCGGCGTCTGGCAGTCACCCGTTCCAGTCGTCACCTCCGCCTACGAGTATGTCTTGACCACCAAAGTCAGCGCGATTGCGCACATGCTGCCACCCTTCATCGGCACATGGGACGGTGGTGAAGAAACGGTGGCAACCAATATCGGCGCGATCCCGTCATTGCCCTGTGTTTTTTTTGACAATACTGTGCGCTACACCAATGTGCGCAATTTTCTGTTCCTGATGGTCACGAGTGTGGCGTCATCACATGCGCGGGTCACGATCGAGACGGATGCGTATGTGCGCTACGAACTTTCCGAATTTGCCATTACCAATCTGACCCTGCGCAGCGCGACCCAGGTCTATATGGACCTGAGCGCGCGCACCAACGAGGGCCGCGGCATTTTCCTGACGGCTGTGCCGGAACTGCTGCCGTGGCACGCCACCGGGGTGTGGAGTGCCTGGCTGCTCTGCGCCCGGCGCGCCCGGCCCCGCGTCCTGCCGCGCACATAGAGCCCGGCATGCCGGCCGCACCGGCGTTACGCATCGTTTGACCTGCGTTGCCGCGTGGACGCCCACCCCACGGATGCCTCTTCGTCACGCGCCATGCGCCGGATTCCACCTTGCATCACCGGCGATTTGCATTTGGCGCGCCATTTGTGTATACTAACTGGCTTGTGTAGTTGACCTGCGCGCGGGCCATGCGCCACGCCGTCGTGCAGGCATGATTTTTGGCATGGGGCCGACCGGCGCACGGCGCATGCTTCACAAAGGATACCCTGTTTCGTCCTGTAACCATCAACCGTATCATGGCATTTAAAAAAGATAAAGTTGTCGAACCCGAGCTCAAGTATGATCTCGCCTCGCTGGGCATCAGCGAATCCGCCTACGAATCGTTTTCCTTGGAAGACGCCACCGACTTGTATGCCGGCTCCGTGCGCCAGGCGCCGGAAGGCACGATTCAAAAGGGCCGCGTGGTCAGCATCAGCGCCACGCATGTCTCGATCGACATCGGCGGCAAATCAGAAGGCCTGATCGAGCGCGAAGAATTTTCGAATATTGAGCTGGTCAAGCCAGGTGACGAAGTTGAAGTGTTGCTGGTCCAGCGTGAAGACACGGAAGGCAACATGCGCCTGTCGAAGTCGCAAGCCGACCGGCAGCGCGCGTGGGAGCGCACGCTCAAGGCCTGCGAAGGCGATGGCCGCGTGATCGGCACCGTCCGCCGCAAGGTCAAAGGCGGGCTGATGATAGACATTGGCATTGAAGCCTTCCTGCCGTCCTCGCAGATTGCGCTGCAGAACGTCAAGAGCGTGGACGAGTACCTGGGCCAGGAACTTGAAGTCAAGGTTATCAAAGTCAACCATGACCGCCAGAACGTGGTCGTCTCACGCCGCGAGCTGCTGGATGCCGAGCGTGTCCTGCGCAAACGCGAGTTTCTCGAGACGATCAAAGTCGGCGACGTCCGCCGCGGCAATGTCAAGAATATTACCGACTTCGGCGCGTTCATTGACTTGCATGGCATTGATGGCTTGTTGCACCTGACCGACATGCGCTGGGGCCGCATCAATCACCCGACCGAGCTGCTGTCGCTGGGCTTGGAAATCGACGTGATGGTCATCGGCATTGATTACGACAAGGAGCGCGTCTCCTTGGGCATCAAGCAAATGAACGACAATCCTTGGCTGGATGTCGAGAAGAAATATCCGGCCAATTCGACGGTGTCGGGCAAGGTGGTCAACATTCTGCCGTACGGCGCCTTCATCGAGCTGGAAGAAGGCGTGGAGGGCTTGATTCACATCAGCGAGTTCTCGTGGACGCGCAAAGTCAATCACCCGAATGAGTTTGTCAATGCGGGTGACATAGTGCGCGCGATGGTGCTGCACGTTGATTCGTTCGAGCAGAAGATCAGCCTGGGCCTGCGCCAGACGCAGGATAACCCGTGGGAGACGATCGGCGAACGCTATCCGCAGGGCGCCAAGGTGCACGGCACCGTCCGCAATCTGACGGCCTATGGCGCGTTTGTCGAACTCGAAGACGGCATTGACGGCTTGATCCATGTCTCGGACATGTCCTGGACCCGCAAGATCAATCATCCCTCGGAAGTGATCAAGAAGAGCGACCAGGTCGAGGCCGTGGTCCTCTCGGTCAACGCGTCCGACCGCAAGATCGCACTCGGGCTCAAGCAATTGGTCGAAGACCCGTGGGAACATATCTACAATCACTATAAAGAAGGCGATGTCATTGCCGGCAAGGTCACCAACACCACCTCGTTCGGCGCGTTCGTCCAGCTCAACAATGACATTGAAGGGCTGGTCCACATTTCCGAGTTGTCCGACAAGCCGGTCGGCAATGTGAAAGACGCGGTCAAGGTGGGTGACGAGGTTACCGCCAAGATCGTGCGGATCGAGCCGGGCGACCGCAAAGTGGCGCTGAGTATCCGCGCCTATGAGCGCGACAAGGCGCTGGCCGAGCGGGCCGCCACGGAACCAACGCCGATCACGACCACGGCGTCCACGCCGCACGCGCCCGCGCCCGAGCGCAAACGCTTCGAAAGCGGCCTTGACCTTGGTGGCGCGTTGCTGCCGGGGGACGCCGCCGCGGCCGACCAGGGCTCGGACACTGCGCCGCAGCCGGTCTAACGCGCGCTTGCATTTGCACGGCGGTTTCGCTATACTTGCCGCCGCGTGATGCGCACTACGCGGGAGTAGCTCAACTTGGTTAGAGCGCTGCCCTGTCACGGCAGAGGTTGCGAGTTCAAGTCTCGTCTCTCGCGCCAGTTTGAAGACGCCGGATCACCCATGCACCATGGACTCCGGCGTCTTTTTTGTTGAGCGTCCGTGCGCTGTAACGCAGTACTGCACAATCCCCCCATGGCGTTTTGCCATGCTTGACGCCGCCGCCACAGGCCGCTATAATAGAAACATTGAATATGGAGCGCACCAACATATGATTGAATTCACCGACCATGTTGTCAACGAGCAAGCCCGTGACCGGGCGGTCCTGCGTTGCCGCGAACGCGGCATCCTGTTGCCAACCTTTGCGCAGATGAAAGACCCAAGCCGCGTGCCCGCCGCCATTCGCGACGAGTTGAAAACCATCGGCTTGTGGGATGTCCATCCCCGCAATCTCTTCCGGATTACCTGGCATAATCAACCGCGTGAACGCGGCGGCTTGTTTGGTGCCGTGCCCCATCTGGTGCTGCCACCCGCCCTGACCGGTGTCAGCGCGCCCATCGCGCTACTGCTGGGCAAGTGGTTTCCCACCGGCGCACATAAGGTCGGCGCCGCCTATGGCTGCCTTGCGCCACGCCTGGTCACCGGCCAATTCGACCCGACCTATCACAAAGCCGTCTGGCCTTCGACCGGCAATTACTGCCGCGGCGGCGCGTTTGACTCGGCCCTGATGGGCTGCACCGCCGTCGCCATCCTGCCGGAAGGCATGAGCCGCGAACGCTTCGACTGGCTGCGCACGATCGGCGCCGAAGTCATTGCCACGCCCGGCTGCGAATCGAATGTCAAGGAAATCTACGACAAATGCTGGGAAATCCGGCGCACCCGCCCGGATTGCGTGATCCTCAACCAGTTTGATGAATTTGGCAACCCTTGCTGGCACTACCATGTGACGGGCGCCGCCATTGAAGATGTCTGGCGCGCGCTCCCCCATCAGCCGCGCTTGAGTGCCTACATCTCGGCGACCGGCTCGGCCGGCACGATTGCCGCCGGCGACTATTTGCGCACCATCGTGCCACACGTGCGCGTCGTCGCGGCCGAGGCGCTGCAATGCCCGACGCTGCTCTACAATGGGTTTGGCGCCCATCGCATCGAAGGCATTGGCGACAAGCATGTGCCGTGGGTTCACAATGTGCGCAACACCAACGCGGTCGCGGCGATTGACGACGAACTCTGCCTGCGCATCCTGCGCCTCTTCAATGAGCCGGTCGGCAAAGCGTTTCTGGCAACCCAGGGCATTCCTGCCGCGCTGCTTGACTCGCTGGACTGCCTCGGCATCTCGGCCATTGCCAATCTGCTCGCTGCAATCAAGACCGCCAAGCATTTCGAGTTTGGCGCGCGCGATGCCGTCGTCACGATTGCGACCGACTCGGCCGCGCTGTACGCCTCGCGCCTCGAGGAGTTGCGCGCCGAGCGCGGCGCCTACACCGCCACCCAGGCCGCCTGCGACTTGGACCACTGCTTGCACGGCACGACCACGGATCATTACAAAGAGTTGACCTTCCTTGATCAAAAGGCCATTCACAATCTTAAATATTACACCTGGGTCGAGCAGCAAGGCAAAGACATCACCGACCTGCATCGCTTGTGGCACGACCCGGAGGTCTGGCCGCAATTGTTTGCGCAAGTGACGCGCTGGGATGAGTTGATCGACGCGTTTAACGCGCAGGTCGCGGGCGCGTGATGTCCATGCGGGTTCAGGCTTCAGGGCTGCTTGGAGCTGGCTTGGCTAGTCCCGCCATCGGCGTGGATCCCGCCAACGGCGGGATTCAGGTTGCGGAGAAAAATGGTTTTGGTGCAAAACCATTTTGTACAAAATGAATTGCGGCAATTCATTGTTATAGCACGGGAGTGGGCATGACGTATTTCTTGAGAATGCTGCCGATCAGTCTGATGGGTCTGCTGAGTCTGATGATGCCGACCGGGCGGCTTGGTGCAGCGGAGCAAAACGGAGATGCACTCGAAGAAGCCCAGCAAGCGGGCGCCAACCTGGCGCTCGTTGCGCTGCCGCCGCAGGTCGAGCAAGCCTTGGATCAGGCGATTGCGTTCATGCAGGCGCCGACCAGCGCCGTGACTTTGGGCGCCTTGCGCCCGCTGCTGGCGTTCATTCGCCAGGAAGCCGCCACCGGCCGGGCCTGGCAACCAAGGGACCGCTGGGACGCTGATGGCGCAGCCACACTGGTCACCTTGCCGAGTGCATTGAGCAATCACATTGCGTTGTACTACAGCGCAACCATTCCCGATTATGCGATCTTCCCCAGCTCGATGCGCTACAGCAGCGTGCTCGACACCGCCGCGTTCACCCGCGCCACCCTGGCCTGTGTCCCGCGTGCCATACCGCTGAATCAGTATGCCTATGGGCGTTTCCGCTGTATCGAAGAAACCACGCCGAACCCGCAATCCGGCACGGCCTATCACTACACCAACGTTCGCGCGATTGCGCGCCTCAATCTGGCCGGCCGCGAGATTTTTATGTCGTTCTCGGACATGCTGGGGCGCTCCAGCTATGCCGTGCGCGGCGTGGCCGTCGGGCCGGTCGACGATCATCTTTATTATTACAGCGAGAAACCAGGCACCAATCTGCGTGGCCTGAGCTGGGTCCAACCGATAATGTATATCTCCCGCTCGCTGATCGTCAATGTGGCGTTGGACAAGCGGCACACGGCCTCGTGCGCGTTTTCATGGGTGAATGCCGGCTGGCGCGGCTTGAATGTCACCCGCACCTACCATATCATCCCCATTCTGCAAACCATTCAGCAAAAGATGCTCTCTTTGGCACGGGCGCCGAATGCCTCGGCCGCGCAATTCAGCACGCTGACGGACGCAGTCATGGGGCTGCCGACCGCCCACGTGGCGGCACGTTACCAAGCCTATTGTGATTATGTCACGGCGTGGCGCGACAAAGGCAACAAGAAGGGCTTGACGTCGCTCTTAAAACGCAGCATCTTGAGCGAACTGTACGACGCGCAGACCATGGCCCGCTTGGATGATGGTCATCGCCGCGCGCTGATCCTCCAGGAAGACGTGCGCCAGCTGCTCGGCCAGCCGACCTGGAGCGCGGGGCAGAAATAATTGCGCGCACGCGCACTGCGTAGTGCGCCATGAATAGCAGTTGCCATCGCATGCGTCTTGCCGGCATTTCACCCCAGCGGACTCTGTCAACATTCAGTTAAAATGACCTGGGTTGAGTTCAGTAGAAATGTCCTCATAGGATAGAATGTGCTTCTCACAAGCAGAGGAGAAGCGAACATGAACGAGGACATCGTCATGAATGGAAAAGAGGTAGAACGATGGTATGTGATCCGGCGCGCAATAGCGGGCGAGATAACGAGGATAGCAGCGGGCGCACAGCACCCATCTCCATTGCCGGATTGCAGCCGGGAAACTTCTCCTTACAAATTCTTTCGCCGCGAAAGAATTTACGGAATGCGTAGCGTCTGGCCTTCGCGCAAGGTCGTGGAGGAAGCGTTGTTCAATTCCATCAGCCGCTGGCTGCTGACCCCGAATTTGTGCGCCAAGCCGGAATACGTGTCACCGCGCTGCACGCGATAGGTGCGGCCACCCGTGGTGCTCGAACCACTAACTGCACTGCCGCTGCTCGCGCCTGCGCCAGGAATGGTCAAGCGCTGGCCGATGCGCAAGATCGCATTCGGGCTGATGCCATTGGCGCTCGCCAGCGAGTTGACCGAGACGCCGCAGCGCCGGCTGATCCCCCACAGCGTGTCGCCGCGCTGAATCGTATAGCTCGAACCAGACGCCAAGCTTGAACTGCCGCCGCTGCGTGGCGTGGCATAATCGGGATAGCCGCGACTATCGGCCACGATCGCGCCATAGCCCGGCGTGCTGGGATAGCTGCTGGCTGAGCTGCCCGGAATCACATCCATCGCCGGCGCCGCCGGAATATCGCCGTCGCCTGCCGCAAACGCGTCGCCGCCGCTAGCGGTGCCGGTCATGTCCATGTCCAAATCATCCGGCGGCGGCATATCATTCATCGCGACCGGCTCGTCCGTTGTCATCCTGGTGTTTGGCGCACTTTTGCTGGAACAGCCACCCAGAACAACAAGACAACTCAGCACCACACCCCAGGAGATACTATGTCGCAGTGTCATGGCATGCATCCTTATGTAATTCCGGTTACAAATTTCATGCACTATAGTATAGCACACTTGCCGGTGTCACTGCAAGTGAACTAGAAAATGCCGGTGGGGGCCTGTGGCGTCGAAATAAAAGGTACTCACAAATGGTTGCGTGAAGAGAGTGTAGCATACATGGGATCAGACGACGCGCTGCGAGGTGATTTTGAGCAGCGCACGCAGGGGGACGCGTGCGCGCACGCGAGTTCGGATTGATGGAGAAAATATCATGCGACCGCCCTCAGGATGCACGGCATGCCGTGCCACGCGAAGGGAAAGTCTGCGCGCGCCTACTTGAGCGCTGCGGCGCTCACAAAATCAATCACATTGTCCACGCCGCGGTGCAGCGTGGCGCGTGTCGTCAACTTGGTGCGCTGCTCGGTGATGTCATACTCGCCCGCTTCGCCGGTCAGCGAGAAATAATTCTCGAAGATGCCCCCTGCATAGCCATAGTTCACGCCATCGCGTCCAAGGATCAGCCATGGCCGATACAGCGGCCGGCCGTTAAGATACACGCGCCCGGCCATGACGTCCGCCGGCCGCAAGACCACCTGGGTGAATGACGCGCCCGCCGGCACGCTGAACGCCGGCGTCACATAGGCATTGTTGGCACACTGCACATTCCAGATCGCGGTGCCGGCAAAGCGCCCGCATACTTCGCCGCGTTCATCCGTGGTCAGCAATTCTACTTCAATCAAGGCATGCCGCGCCGGCTGGCCGTCCGGCAGCAGCAACCGCACCGTCACTTTTTCCTCACGCGGCACGTTCACCACCAAGTCCGGCAACGTCTTGTCTTCGCCGGCTACAACAGTAAAGTTCATTTTCGCGACAACGCCGGTGCCGGGTATGTATACTTTCACCGTATATGCACCCGGGCTCACTTCGACAAATTCGTAGCCGCCGTCATATGCCCGCGCCATTGCTTCGGCATACACATCTTGATTGTCGCTGTCGAGCACGACCCGCGTCGCCATCGGCTTGCCGGTAGTGTCAACCAGCCGGCCGCGCACCCGCGCGCAAGCGCTGCTCAACACAAGCGTGCCCACATCGCAACTTCGGCGCGCATCCGCCGCATATGCGCGCTGCACGTCGGCCAAGCAGGCACTGCTGACAATCACCACGCCCGTCGCGGCATCTGTGCTCAACCTAAACCCGCCATCAGCAGCCTTCTCTGCTGTACAATAATCATACTGTGTGCGCACCTCAAACGTGCTTGGCGGAGCCGTGCCATCTGCATAACACACGCGGCCACGCACAGTGTAGGTAACGCTGGTCTCATTAACGCCAACGCGCCACTCCATCTCCCGCGTGCCGCACGGCACATTCGTCTGCGCCGCCATGCATCGCAACTGAATTTCTTCGCCGCGCTCCGCCGGCAGATCCGTCACGGCGAATTTGCCCTCTTCATCTGCGGTCACGTCCGTGTATGCCCGTGTGATGGTGTGGCGCGCACTGATGCGTGCCCGCGCACACGGCACGCCGGCCGCAGTCATCACACATCCGCTGACCAGCACGGTCGGTCGTTCGAGCCGCAACACCACTTCATTGTGCGGCTGATTGGCATACACCGCAAAGACTGCACTGGCTTTGCGCCCGTCCGCCGTCGTCGCCTGCAACCGCACCGGCACGCAGAACATTTGCTCGGTAACCGGCACGGCATACCAGTCGCAATTCGTCAAACTGACCGCAAACGCTGCCGAGTGCCGTTCTTCCAGGTAACTCGTTCTGAGCAGCATATCAACGGAAAGATCATACTGGCGCACCGCCGCGCCATGCGTGTCTTCGACTTTGACCATGATCACCGGCCGCGGATACAGCACCAAGTCACACCGGTGCGACTGGCACGGTTCCGTCGCCACAGTCACCGAACTTGCGTTTTCACACAATGGCATCTGCATGTCTGCCGTGCCGGCCTGCAATGAATACTTGCCCGGCGCTACCATGTTCGACAGCGCATACATGCCCTGCGCATCTGATGTTGTCGAGAATTCCTGCCACGCATTATATATGTGCCGGTTCTGATCTTTCACGCTGGCAACGCTGCTGCGCAGCGCCCGACTAAGCACATCACGGCCATATTCGCGGGCCGTGACCATTGCGTTGGCAATGGGCGCGCCATCTGCGTCGCTCACGCTCCCATAAATCACCGCTGGATCATACAAATAAATGATAATCTCTTGCCCAGAATATCTTGTGCCCAACTGCTGCTTTACCACCGCATACAACGGATCATTGATGACGATCGCGCCGGCATCGCCATCCGGTGCCAACACGCCGCGCAGGGCAAAGCACCCGTGCCGGTCGGTCACGGTACTGGTCTCATTACTGCCGTCCGCCGCGCGATGCAGCACGGTCATATTGGCTACCGGCATGCCGTCACTCGCGCGCAGCACACAACCGCTGATCATGACCAATTCCGCCGCGGACACTGCCGGCACATTCGTTGCCGCCGGCGGCCGCGGTCGTGCACAAACGACATTTTTTGTCGTTTGCGTGGCGACGGGTACCCGCGCTTCCGCAATGACATTGGTTGTTGTGTTCGTTCGTAGCACGCGCGTTGCGCGCCAATCCGCCCAATACATGAGCAGGATACCACACGCTAAGATCGCCAACAGAGCAATGCTGATGCACATCCCCGGCGCCAAGCCGCGTCGCACCACATCAGCCCACTTCTTCATCAGAATTCACACGGCAATACGCGTGAGGTCGCATAGACACGCTTGGCGCACGGACGCCCGCACGTCTCCGCGGCGCAATGCATCGCGCACATCATCAAGCCGGCAGGCATCTTCAAGCGAAAGATAGGGAGACCAGCCTTTGTCAGTCTCAATCAATTCCACGTCGACTTCTGCGACGTAGTTTCTTTCATGAATTGATTTAGTGTGCTTCCGCTTCAACATCATTTACTCCTGGTGATATGATACACGTTCACACTGAATGCGTCAAGCTTCAACGCTCGTTCTGCTGAATCTCCCGCGCTGCGTCAGTCTTGAAGTTGATCACATTATCCACGCCGCGATGCAGCGTGGCGCGTGTCGTCAACTTGGCGCGTTGCTCGATTATGACATACTCGCCCTCTTCGCCGGTCAGCGAGAAATAATTCTCGAAGGTGCCCTCTGCATTGCCGCTGTACAGGCCATCGCGTTGAAACATCAGCCATAGCCGATACAGTGGCCGGCCGTCGAGATACACGCGCCCGGCCATGACGTCCGCCGGCCGCAAGACTACCTGGGTAAACGACGCGCCCGCCGGCACGCTGAACGCCGGCGTCACATAGGAATTGTTGCCGCAGTGCACATTCCAGATCGCGGTGCCGGCAAAGCGCCCGCATACTTCGCCGCGCTCATCCGTGGTCAGAAGATACGAGTCTATGAAGGCATAGCGCGCCGGCTGGCCGTCCGACAGCAGCAGTCGCACCGTCACTTTTTCCTCACGCGGCACGTTCACCACCATGTCCGGCAACGTCTTGTCTTCGCCGGCTACAACAGTAAAGTTCATTTTCGCGACAACGCCGGTGCCGGGTATGTATACTTTCACCGTATATGCGCCAGGGCTCACTTCGACAAATTCGTAGCCGCCGTCATATGCCCGCGACATTGCCTCGGCATACACATCTTGATTGTCGCTATCGAGTACGACACGTATCGCCATCGGCTTGCCTGAATTGTCAACCAGCCGGCCGTGCACCCGTGCGCAAGCACTGCTCAACACAATCGTGCCCACATCGCAACTTCGGCTCGCATCCGCCGCATATGCGCGCTGCGCATCGGCAAAGCCCGCGCTGCTGACCACCACCACCCCCGTGGCGTCATGCGTGCTCAAGCTAAAACCGCCATCAGCAGCCTTCTCTGCTCTACCTATATCATAATGTGTAGCCACCTCATACCTGCTTGGCGGAGCCGTGCCATTCGCATAACACACACGGCCACGCACAGTGTAGGTAACGCTGGTCTGATTGGTGTCAACACGCCACTCCATGTCACGCGTGCCGCATGGCACATTCGTCTGTGCTGCCATGCATCTCAAGCGAATTTCTTCGCCGCGCTCCGCCGGCAGACCAGTCACGGTGAAATTACCCGCACCATCTGTTTTCACATAAATGAATCCTCGTGTAAGCGTGTGAACAGCGCTGATAGTTTCCTGGGCACACGGCACGCCGTCCGCAGTCATCACACATCCGCTGACCAGCACGGTGGGTTGTTCGAGCCGCAGCACTACTTCATTGCGCGGCTGATTGGCATACACCGCAAACACCGCGCCGGCACTGCGCCCATCCGCCGCCGTCGCTTGCAGCCGCACCGGCACGCAGAACATTTGCTCGGTAACAGGAACAGCATACCATTCACAATTCGTCAAACTCACCGCAAGCGCTGCCGAGTGCCGCTCTTCCAGGAAACCCGTTCTGCACAGCATATCAACGCAAAGATCATACTGGCACACCGCCGCGCCATGCGCGTCTTCAACTTTGACCATGATCACCGGCCGCGGATACAGCACCAAGTCACAGCGGTGTGACTGGCACGGTTCCGTTGCCACAGTTGTCGCGCTCACATTTTCACACAATGGCATCTGCATCTCTGCCGTGCCGGCCTGCAATGAGTACTTGCCCGGCGCAACCATATTCGACAGTGCATACATTCCCAGCGCATCTGATGTTGTCGAGAATTCCTGCCACGCATGGAATCTGTACCTGCCCTGGTCTTTAACACTGGCAATGCTGCTGCGCAGCGCGCGGCAAAGAACATTTGGGCCATATTCTCGGGCCGTGACCATTGCATTGGAAATGGGCGCGCCATCTGCGTCGCTCACGCTCCCATAAATCACCGCTGGATCATACAAATAGATGACAATTTCTTGCCCGGAATATCTTGTGCCCAACTCCTGCTTTACCGCCGCATATAACGGATCATTGATGACGAGCGCGCCGGCATCGCCATCCGGTGCCAACACGCCGCGCATGGCAAAGCGCCCGTGCCGGTCGGTCACGGTACTGGTCTCATTACTGCCACTCGCCGCGCGATGCAGCACCGTCAGATCGGCCACCGGCATGCCGTCACGCGCGCGCAGCACACAACCGCTGATCATGACCATTTCCGCCGCGGACACTGCCGGCGCATTTGTTGCCGCGAGCGGCTGTGGTCGTGCACAAACGACATTTTTTGTCGTTTGCGTGGCGACGGGCATCCAGATTTTCGCAATCACATTGCTGTTTGTGTTCGTTCGTGACCCGCGCGTTACGCGCCAATCCGCCCAATGCATGAACAACACACCAAACGCCACAATCACAAATAAAGCAACACTGATGCGCGTTCCCAGCGCCAAACCGCGCCGCACCTCATCAGGCCACTTCTTCATTCACGCCTCCACTCAAGTGATCCGCGCAGAAATTATTTGCCTGTGAGAGCATAGTCGTTGCGTTACCCGACCGCCCAGAGCACCTGCAACGGCACGGCCCAGCACTGCTCTCCAAACGGCACGAGCATGTCGCCGGCATACAGAATCACCCCGGCCACAAATCGCTTTTTCGCCAACGTGGCTAGTTCACGCAAGCCGGCGAAATCAGCGGCGCCGACGGTGGCAGATGCCTTCACTTCAATGCCCACGAGACGCCCGTCGCGCGCTTCGAGCACGCAATCTACCTCGCGGCCCGCTGCCGTGCGGAAATGCCAGAGTGCGGCGGCGGTACCGCACCACGTCATTTGCTTCAGCAATTCCGCCAGCACAAAATTCTCGTACAGTGCGCCTTTGCCCGGTGTCGCAGCGGCCAGTGTCGCAGCGGTACTGCCGTGCAAGTATGCCATCAGGCCCGTGTCGCACAAATACACCTTTGGGGTTTTCACAAGTCGTTTGCTGATGTTGGCATGCCATGGCGGCACCACCCGGATCAGGAATGTCGCTTCCAGCAGGGTCAGGTAGCGCTTCAACGTGCTGTGCGGAATTCCCAGACTGCGTGAGACATCCGCGATATTGAGCAAATTCCCGGCGCGCCCCGCAAGTAGCGTCAGCAAGCGCGGCATGTCGGTCAAGCCGATGATGTGCGCGAGGTCGCGTACATCGCGTTGCAACACCGTGGTGAGATACGCGCCAAACCATTCGTGGCGCCTGCGTTCGTCGACGCGCGCAACAGCTTCAGGAAAACCACCGCGCGCAATCCGGGCTGTGTGACCGGGCGGCGCGGCGGCAATCCGCCCCATCCGCAGGGTTGACGGGCGGAACACACGCTCAATGAAGTGATCGCGCACGCCGGCAAGCTCACCCTGTGACAACGGCCACAACGCGATGATCTCCATGCGCCCTGCCAGCGATTCCGACAAGCGTGGCAGCGTCAGCACATTGGCGGAGCCGGTCAACAGAAAGCGACCCGGCCGCCGATCACGGTCGACTGCCAACTTGAGCGCGGGAAACAACGTCGGCACCTTCTGGACTTCATCAATGATGACCATGCCGGCGCTGTGCCGAATAAAGCCGGCGGGATCGTGTGCCGCGGCGGCAAGCGTGCCGGCGTCATCAAAGGTAACGTAGGTGCTGTCGGCATGCTGGCTGGCGATCTGCTGCACCAGAGTCGTCTTGCCGGTCTGGCGCGGGCCATTGATGAAGACGACGGGCGTATCCGCGAGCGCCGCCGTGATGCGGGTCATGACATTGCGCTGGTACATGGTGATATTATAACCATTCCGTGGTGAATTTGCAAGCACCGGGATTTCTCATCGCACGCGAAGCGTCGCGGTTCACCGCCGCGACGGCAGCATTCCTTGCACTGCCTGCCACACCTGCGCGACCGTCACGGCGGTCATGCAGCGGTGATCCGTCGCGCATTCGCGCTTGCAGCACGGCGCGCAGTCCACGTCGCCGCGCAGCAGCACGTGGCCCTCGCCCAACGGCGCCGTCTCGCGCCAATCGGTCGGGCCAAATATCGCCACGACGCGTGTGCCCGCCACCGCCGCCAGATGCATCCCGCCGGTGTCGTTTGTCACCAGACACGCACACTGGCGCAGCCATGCCGCCAGTTCGCACAAATTCGTCTGCCCAGCCAAATTCAGGCACCATATCGCCGCATCCGGCGCTTGCCGCGCGATCAATTGCGCAACCTCGGCGCACACGCGCGCATCGCCCGGCCCGCCGACAATAAGCACGCCGGCACCCAGCTCCGCATGCGCCTGCACAGCCACTTCTGCAAAGCGCTCTGGTAGCCAGCATTTCGCGGCACCATACGTCGCGCCCGGATTCAATCCAAGCAACAGTGCCGGCAGCGCTGCACTCCGCGCCTGCACTGCATCAATGGCCGCTTGTGCTATTTTCAATCGACAGTCATTGCTGTCTGTCACGCGCTCGCCCAGAAATTGCTCGACTAGGTACAAATAGCACAACGATTGATTTTGTCCGCGCAGATGTTCGGGGCGCGGCACGCGCTCGGTCAGCAATGCGCCGCGCGCATCGCTGGCCCAGCCGACGCGCCGTGGAATGCGCGCCAGCCACGGTATTAGCGCCGAATCAAATGAATTCGGCAGGATCAGCGCGCTGCCGAAGCCATGCTGGCGCAGTTCACGCGCCAGCCGCCAGCGATCGGCCAATCCGGCCAGCCCGCGTTGCGCGCGAAACGGAATCACGTCGTGCGCCGGCGTCATGCGCCAGAAATCGGCCATCGTGTCGCGCACCAGCACGGTCACATGCGCCGCCGGGCGCATGCGGCACAACGCCGCGACGGCCGGCAAGGCCAGCACATTGTCACCCAGCCAATTGGGCGCACGCACTAAAATGCTCTTGCAAGTTTCCAGTTTCCAGTTTCCAGTTTCCAGTTTCATGCATTGCCACGCCGCGCGCGCCATTTGCGGTGGGCCCACAGGTAGCGCGCGGGCTCCGCCCTGATTTGCTGTTCCAAAAGCGTCATCAGTTGCTGCGTCGCGTCGAAGACATCCTTGGCGGGATCGTCGGTCTCGGCCACCCATATCGGCGGATGCACGACCGGCCGATGCGTGCCGTCCGACAGCACATGGTCAAAGGCGGGCACAATGGCCGCGCCGGTCTTGCGCGCGATGACCGCCATGGTTGCGATGGTCGAGGCCGGCCGCCCGAAAAAATTGACGAACACGCCGCCCGAACCGGCATACTGATCGCCGACAAAGCCGACCATCCGGCCGGCCCGCAGGCGCGCCAAGAGATCGCGCAGAATGCCTTTTTTGTCGAGAATCTCGATCCCCGTCGCACAGCGCGCGCGCACCACATAGCGATAAATCCATTCATTGGCGTGCGGCCGCGCCACGCCCGCGAAAGGATATTTCTGCACGCCGCACGCCAGTGTGAACATTTCCCAATTGCCGAAATGCCCGGTGAAAAACACGAGGCCGCGCCCGCGCGCCATCGCCGCCGTGACATGTTCAAGCCCTTGTACTTCGACCAGCGCATTGAACTGGTGCGCGATCCGCCCGAATTGCAGCATTTCGGCCGCGACACCGCCCAGTGTCGCAAAGCTGCCACGCGCAATCGCGCGCCGCTCTGGCTCGTTCTTTTCGGGGAAGGCATGACGAAGATTATCCAAGGCCGCACGCCGATGCCGCACGTCCAGGTGGAACGCGATCCGGCCGCACGCGCGGCCCAGTACCGCTGCCTGCCGATACGTCAGCAGATTCATCAGGGCGACGGCGCCACGATACAGGGCATAGGCCGCCAGTCCATTCACCACCAGAATCACGCCGCCAACGAGCACCCAGCCCAGCACGCCGGTCGCCGCATATTTGCCGCCGAACAGCCAGACGGGGCCGGCATCCAGCGGCGGCGGGTCGAAATATTTCCAAACCCGGCCGGTCACTTTGATCGCCCAGACCCAGCCGGTGTGCAGGCCAATCGCGGGCCACAGCGACTTCGTCCGCACGGTCAGCTCGGCCAACAGCCAGCCGGCCAGGAACAAGCCGATCAGGCCGGGTAAAATCACGAGCGGCTGCCGCAAGGGCACCAGGAACAAGGCAATCAAGCGAAAGCCGGCGGCCCAATGCGTGCCGTCCAATTGCACGTCGCGGATCGCCGTGAGGAAATGATCGAGCGTGAACAAATGCAGTAGGGCGAAGACCGCGCTGGTCAACAAAATCGCGCGATAGCGTGTGAAGCGTTCAAGAAATGCCTGCAGCATGAAGCCGCGGAAAATCGACTCCTCGAGCAGGCCGACGCATACAGCACTGAACAAGCCCTGCACCACCGCCAGCAGCACCGCCGACGGCAACGGCCGGCGATACACGCGCAAGCCCGACCACACTTGCGCCAGCACCAAGACGGTAATGCACACAAAGCCGATCAGCAGCCAGGTCGTGTAGCGCGACACCGCGCGCTTGCGCTTGAACAACGGCAGAAACGTGATGCGCACCTGCAACCAACGCCAGCCCAGCGCAAACAGGAGGAGCAAACTCACCGCCGCCACGCGGTCAAACACGCGCCGGAACGGATACTGCGCCAACAGCGGTAGCTGCTGCGTGATGCGAAACACCCACGGTGCCAGCACTGCCGCCACCAGCAGACCGCCGCAAGCAATCAATGCCGCGCGCCACAGCGTCTGCGCCCCGCTCGCCGATTCTTGTGATGTCACGGACGTCTCATGCACAATCAACTACTAGACATGGTTAAACATGGCTTTTCATCTGCAAAAGTATACCAGAGCGATGGCTTTGCTGCAAGCGCAGGCCAGCCGCAGATGCAGATTCGCGGCACGGAGGCCGCTCCCACTTTGCGGCGGTGCGGCGCTTGCACCGCAAACCAAAAACTGAAAACAGCTGCCACCATTGGCGGCATACGCGATCCACCCCGGTGGCGGGATGGCGCGGCGGCGCCACAAAACGTTTGCCGCACACGGTTTTACGGATAGCAGATGCGCGCAATGCAATGCTGGAAATCTTCCGCGCCCGACTTGATCACAATGCCCACTTTGACATAGTACACCGGGCAGATCATATTTTCTATCCGCACGCGCTTTGAAAAGCGCACGGCGTCTTTCTCGGTCATCACAATTGCATCGGCATGCCAACTGAAGGCGCGCCGGTAAATGCGCTCGATTTCCTCGCGCCGAAAGCGATGATGATCCGGAAAGGTGTAGACCCGCTGCACATACGCGCCCAGTTCCTTGACTAGCTCGACAAAGCCGCCCGGTTGCGCGATGCCGCTGACCACAAACACATTCTGCGCGCGCAGCTCCGTCAGCGGCATTTCCTCGCCGTTGTGCACATTCACCAGCGTCAGCGGCTCATAGAAGCACGCAATGATCTCAGCCGTCTGATTATACTGCCGGATGCGCTCGACAATCGGCGTTATATCAATCTGCTTCGCTTTCGTGACAAAAATATGCGTGGCGCGGCGCAAGCCCGACAGCGATTCGCGCAACAGGCCGCGCGGCAACATATGCTCAAACCCAAACGGGCAGGTCGCGTCAATCAACACCACTTCAATCTGGCGCTGCAACCGCAAGTGTTGCATGCCGTCATCCAAGATAATCGTGTCCACCCCGAATTCATTGATCGCAAAACGGCTGCCGCGCACGCGATCCGAATCCACAATCACCACGACCTCATCGAGATTGCGCGCCAGCATGTAGGGCTCGTCCCCGGCTTCGCGCGCGCCCAACAACAGTTGCTGGCCATCATGCACTATTTTCGTGCCCGCGACCAACGTGCGATTGCGCCAGCGCCAGCGCCAATTCGGCGAACGCGCCTTGTAGCCGCGACTGACAATCGCCACTTTGCGCCCGCCTTTCGTCAACGCGCGTGCAAAGGTCTCGACCACCGGCGTCTTGCCGGTGCCGCCGACCGTGATGTTGCCGACGCTGATCACCAGGCACCCCGGCCAGAACCGCCGCAAGATACCCCGCTTGTACAAGGATGCGCGCAGCCGCACCACCATGCCATACAATGCCGCCGCCGCGCTTAATGCACCGCGGGTCGCGCGCGCCGTGCGATCGTTGCGCTCGCCGGCCACCACGGCCTTCCAATAGTTTTCAAATCTGCGCTGCGGCATATCTCAAATCTCAAATCTCAAATTTCAAATCTCAAATATTAACGTCCTGCATCCGTTCCCCTGCCAGCCGCTCCGCTTCGGCCACAATAAAGGTTGCCAGCGCGCTCTTGTCGGCCAGGCCCAAATCGCGTTCAGCCCCGTCGCGCCACAGCGCCCATGCGCGCAAGCGCTCTGCGCCAAAGCCCGCCTCCGCGCACTGTACATCGTTCGCGATAATCATATCCAGATGTTTTTCACGCAGTTTCTTCGCCGCCGAGGCAAGTACCGCGCCGGTCTCGGCGGCAAAGCCGATCAACACTTGGCGCTGCACGCGCGCCGCGGCCGCCATCAAAATATCGGCGGTCGGCTCCATGGTCAGCGTCAGTGGCGCGCCGGTCTTGTGCTGCTTTTTCGTCGCGGTCGTCGCCGGACGGTAATCCGCAACCGCGGCGGTCATGACCAGCACGTCACACGCGTCGAACTGCGCCAGGACTGCGTCATGCATCTCGGCGGCACTGACCACCGTGATCACTTGCACACCGGCTGGCACCGCCAGGTGCGTCGGGCCCAGCACCAAGGTCACGCAATGGCCCGCCGCTGCGGCTGCGGCACACACGGCCAAGCCCATCCTGCCCGTGCTCGGATTCGAGACAAACCGTACTGGATCAATGAATTCACGCGTCGGCCCGGCGCTGACCAGCACGCGCAGCGGCGTACTCATGCCGGCGCGCTCCGGCCCAAGCCCGTCACCCGCTCGACCGCCGCCAGGATCTGCGCCAGCGACGCCAAGCGCCCGATCCCGACCGTGCCGCACGCCAGTTCGCCCGCATCCGGCTCGACAATCTCGACCCCGCGCGCCCGCAATGTCTGCAGGTTCGCTTGGGTTGCCGGATGGCGGTACATGCCCGTGTTCATCGCCGGCGCGACAATGACCGGGCCGTTGAACGCCAGCGCCGTTGAGGTTAGCGCATCATCTGCCAAGCCATGCGCGAGTTTGGCAAGCACATTGGCGGTCGCCGGCGCAATCACCAGTGCGCACGCGCGCTCGGCCAGCGCAATGTGTTCCGGCTTCCATGCCTCAATCTGGTCGAAGAGCCCAATCGTGACGGGATTGCGCGACAACGTCTGAAAGGTCATGGGCGTGACAAACTCACCCGCGTGCGGCGTCATCAGCACATGCACGTCAGCGCCGCGCGTGATCAGTTCGCGCGTCAATGCGCAGGCCTTGTAGGCGGCAATCGAGCCGCTCACACCCAAAAGAATAGTCATGCTGTCGGTCATCGTGTCCCGCGGTAGTCGCGTCGTATCGGGGCGCGGGGTGAACTAGAAGTATGGCGGAGAGGGCGGGATTTGAACCCGCGGTACGGTGTGACCCGTACAACGGCTTAGCAAGCCGCCGCTATCGACCACTCAGCCACCTCTCCGTCCAGCGTTGCTGCGCGCCGCGCAGCGCCACTGTTTTGTCTGCTATGGTGCGCCATCGAGGACTTGAACCTCGGACCCACTGATTAAGAGTCAGTTGCTCTACCAGCTGAGCTAATGGCGCAAAAAAAAAGCACGCTGCACTGTTCTGTTCAGCCGGATATGTTACCATAATCACAGGCCGCTGTCAACCACATTGACAATGCCGGTAGGGTATGCTATAATCTGGCATTATGCGTACGACGAGCTATAAGCAAGTGCGGTGGTGGCGGTGTGCCGGCCTGCTGTTGGCGGTTGCTGCCGGTGGCCTAGTCCTGGCCGGCTGCGCCGGCAAGAGCAATACCCGCGTCGCGATTGCCAGCGCTGACTTGGTCGCGTTCACCAAGTCGTTCGAGGGCACGTTGGTCAACAAAGCAATTGAAGAATTCAACCGCCAGGAAAAGACGTTTGGTCTATGGAGCTCGAACAAGGCCGGGGTCTACGTCCAATTCACCGTTATGGACGTCAACGGCAAGACCCGCAAGTTTTTCGACTTTTCCGAGGAGCCCGAGCGCATGGCGGTCTTGCGCCAGTTTTATCGCGAGTTGCAGAAAGGCGATATTGTCGTGATTGACATGGGCTTGGTCGACGAAGAGAGCGCCGAGGAAACCTTTGAAACGGTCTCCAAAAAATGAGCCCGCAGTATGCACGCCAAAACTATATAGCAACGTACATTTGTAATCATTCACACAGACCCCAGGAGACGATTATGAAAAAAGCATGTAAACGCAGCAAGGGCTTTACCCTCATCGAGCTGATGGTGGTTATCTCGATTATCGGCGTCTTGGCCACCCTCGGCTTGGCCGCGTTCGGCCCGATTAAAATGATGGTCAACAAAATGAAGTCGAAGGATAACATGAAGCAATTGTTCTTGTTGCTGAACATCTATCAGCAGCAATTCGGCAGTTATCCCAGTTTGCAGCCCAACAGCACGCGCTACACGCGCGGTGGCGGCGTCAAGGATTTGTACCCGCTCTGGGAAGCACAGGTGATGAAGAAGGAAGGCTTGAAATTGTTGCAGCCCCCCGGTGCTGCTATGATTCCGTTCTCCCAGAATCCGACCAAGGATGAGTTCGACAAGCTGCATATCGGCTATTCCTACAACTCGACGGCCATACCGGATGACCCGAATAATCCGCCGATCTTGTCGGAACGCGGCGTCAGCGACGGCCGCCTTGATAAAGCCGAAAATCCCGTCTTTACCGATGGCGCACACGTGATGTTCGGCAACAGCATGACCGAGTTCTACCCGGCCATTAACGGCAAGTTGTCCACCAAGGACGTCACGCCCGAGCAATGGGGCAAGCTGCTCGACTGACGCGCGCGTGCTGGCACATGTTTCGAGGGGGCTCTGCAGTCCCCTCTTTTTGTTGCCGCGCTATGGCTGCGGGAGGGACGCAACGTCCGTGCGGTACCCAGATTCGGCGTCTCGTGAAACGTGCTGGCTGCTACATTCTCGCGCGGCGCGATAATCAGTGGTCAGTATTCAGTGATCAGTGGAAGAGCAGATGAGGCATATTCGCAGCACGGAGGCCGCTCCCATCCCGCCGGTGGCGGGACTGACCCAAGGCCAGCCGGTGCGGCGCTTGCACCGAAAACCGAAAACTGCAAACCGAAAACTCCCGTGTTCAGCAGTCACCTGCGGCCAACGCAACGTGGTTTTCAGCGCGCGCCGCCGGCGCCGCGCAGACAATGCCGAGCACCACGCCCATCAGGATCAACGCCGCGCCCGGATAAAACCAACGCGACGGCACTTGCTCGAACAGGAACACCGCCGCCGCGGTGCTGAAGATGAACTGGGTGGGAATGCTCAACGCAATCACTTGCGATTTGACGTGTTTCAACACGTACATTGCCAGCGTGTGACCGCCCACTGTTGGCAACAAGATCAGCGCCAGCACCGCCAGCATGCTGCGTGTGCCACCGACGCGAACACCGCCGTCCAGCAGCACGGCCGCAACGGCTTGGGTCAGCGCGGCGACGGTATAGACACTCACGCTGAACAATATGATGTGTTGGTTTGCGCGGCACTTGCGACAGGTGACAAAATAGGCCGAGCATAACACCGCTGAACCCATGGCCACCAGTGTGCCGGCCAGTTGCGTGGCATCCAGCAGCAGTTGTCCGCGCACAATCCAGAGGGTGCCGGCACACGCCAGCGCCACGGCCAGGAATTCCCAACGATTCAAGCGCTCGCGCAGCACCACGCGGGCAATGAACGGCGTGATCAGCGGCTGCAAACCAATAAACAGCGATGCATTTGCCACGGTCGTGTGCAACAATGCCCAGCACCACGTGGTAAAATGCGCGCCCAACAACACGCCGGCGATCAGCGCGCCGGGCGTGAACAACGGCGGCCGTCCGGCCGCGCGCCAGGCCCGCAGCCACCACGGCAACAGCAGCACCACGGCGCCCAGCACACGCCAGAACCCAATGCTGCTGGCCGGCATGTCGCAGTATTTTGTAAAAATCGCCGCGCTGGCACCGAAGAGCGTGATCAGCGTCCACAACACCGCATTCTGCATGGGTCCATAGTCCCCCATTCGTCATTCCTCGCCATGTATGGCGCTCGTGCCCACGTGTTGTTGCGCCTGTGCAAAATAGCGCGCAATAATCTCATGCGCGTCCACCGCGCTGGTCACGCGCACGATGTTCTGGCGGAACTCGCGCGCGCCGGCCAAGCCGCGCGCATAGCAACAGGCGATCCGGCGAATGTGCAGACACGCGGTCGCCTCGCCATACAACGTGCATAACCGGCTCAAATGCTGTTGGGCCAAATGCCCGCGCGCCTGCGCTGGCGGCACCGGCGCGGCCACGCCGCTCGCCAGAAATGCGCTGACACTGCGAAACAGCCACGGCGCGCCCATCGCCGCCCGGCCAATCATGACGCCGGCACAGCCGGTCTCGTCCAGCAAGGCCCGCGCGGACGGGCCATCGCCCACATCGCCATTGCCAATCACCGGCACCGCGACGGCCTCAACCACGGCCCGGATGACACTCCAGTCAGCGCGCCCGGCATAGCCCTGCGCGCGGGTTCGCGCATGTACCGCGACAGCCGCCGCACCGGCACCAACCATCTGCCGGGCAAACTCGACTGCGTTGCGCGACTGCTCATCCCAGCCGGCCCGAATCTTGACCGTGACGGGGATCGAGACGGCCGCGACGCAGGCCCGCACGATCGCCTCCGCCCGCACCGGGTCACGCATCAGCACTGCCCCGCCACCCGTCTTGACCACTTTCGACACGGGACAACCCATATTGATGTCAATCAAGTCCGCACCGTACTCTTCGAGCAGCGAGGCGCTGGCCGCCATGCGTTCCACATCCGCGCCGAAAATCTGCATCCCCAACGGATGGTCCGCCGGCGCAGTCGCGATCATCAGTTGCACCTTCGGCTGCAAATGCACCAACGAATGACAACTGATCAGCTCCGTGTAGGCCAAGCCCGCCCCGCCCAATTCTTTGACCATCAGACGATAGGCCAAGTCAGTGTAGCCCGCCATGGGCGCGACCACCACGTTCGGCTGCACGGTCACTCCGCCGATGCGGAACTTTTGTCCAGGTTCAGATTTCAAATCTCAGATCTTAAGTTCACTGCGAACTACCATTATACCAATTCCCACGCGCGCCGTCGAACTTTGCTATACTATCTGCATGGATATCCTTGTTGACCTGCATACCCATTCCGTGGCCAGCGGTCACGCCTACAGCACCATCACCGAGATGGCTCAGGTCGCCGCTGCGCGCGGGCTCGAAGCCTTTGCCGTCACGGACCACGGGCCTGGCTTGCCACAAGGGCCGCATGCATATTTTTTCCTCAATCAGCATCGCCTTGCCAAAATGACGCTGCCGTGCTGCGTGCTGACCGGTGTCGAAGAAGACCTCGCCGGCCCAGACGGCGTGCCCTATCTGCCGGACAGCGCGCTGCGCCCGCTGGATGTGGTCCTGCTCGGGCCGCATCCCTATGCCTGGGCCGCCACGGCCTCGTCGCAGGCCATCACCACCGGCCTCCTGCGCGCCATGGAAAATCCCCTCATCAAGGGCATTACCCATCCGGTGAATGCCTGGCAGGCGCTTGACGTCAAAGCTATTGTGCAACAGGCAGCCGCAACCAACACCGCCGTCGAACTCAACCTGACCAAGGTCAAGGGCCTGGAGCAACGCCTGCGCCAATTTCTCGATTGGGTCAACGAATTCAACGCGCCCTTGATGGTCAACAGCGATGCGCATTGCGCCGATGAAGTCGGGTGTTTTGACGACCTGTCCCCTTTTCTCGATCAGGTTGCGCCGGCGCGTCTGGTCAACCGCTCGCTTGCCACTGTCGTCGCGTTTTTCAACATTCAGCGCGCGGATGTGCGCGCCCGTTGTGCTGCGCCCGCAACCACCACTGCGGAGGGCATCGCATGAGCAGGCACCACCTCATCGTGCTGACCGGCAGTCTTGCGCTGTGCAGTCTGGCGGCCGGGCCCGGCGCGCCACCAGCCCAAGACTTGGTCGCGCCCATCTTGCAGCACATCAATGCGCGCACACGCCAAGTCACTACCTTCAGCGCGCGCTTCCGCCAGACCAGTGTGGACCCGACCTTTGCTGAAACTGACGCATCCTCCGGCCGCATGTGTTTCCTCAAGCAATCGCCGACGGACGGCCAACCGGCTACCACCTATCTCGTGCGCTTCGATTACCTGGTGCCTGAACGATCCGTTACCATCATGAACGAAGCCAAGGTCATTCTTTGGCAACAGGGCGCCGTCCCGCAGGAACATGCCATGGTGGACAACCTCACCATGCGCACCTTGCTATCCGGCCTGACCTCGATGGAAGAGCTCCGCGAGCAGTTCCTGATCAGCATCGCGTCCCAAAGCAACACGCGCGTCACCCTCAAACTCACCCCGGCATCGGACATTGCGCGCCGCACCTTCCGCGAACTGTTTGTCACCTTTGACACACACTCATGGTTGCCCGTCGCCGTCCAGCAGAACAAACTCAATGGCGAGCGCGTCACGCTGCAGTTCGAGGAGCCGCTTGTCAACCGTTCCATCAGCGCGGAGCTATTCACGCTCGCCTTCCTCAAACGCCAGATCAGCGGCATGCAGGTGCGCAAGCCCAAGCCTGCGCCGCGCCCGCCCGCACCGACCCCCGCACGCTAACGTGGCTGGACTCAGGTCTTTTCTTCGTACTTCAACAATCGTCAATGGCTGATCGTCAATCGCCGTGATTGATCCCGCCGTTGGCGCATGCGCGTCAACTTAACAAGAACATCTGTCCTGACATTCCGCTATAAGAACGGGAGCCGCATTCCCTTGCGGCGATCCTGCCACGGGAGCCACCGACGTAGAGCGCGCATGCAGCAACGGCGGTCAGGGCCTGACCGCCCTACCTCAGCCTCCGGCCACGCACGCGCAGGACCCCCAACAGATTTGGCCACGTCAGGTTCGCATTTTCCCCTCTATCGGAATTTCAGGAACATCTGTTGTAGAAGCGGCTTCCAGCTGCTTACTAATGAATGCGCTTACTAGGTGTCATGCCAATTGTAGCCGCGGGCGCCGACCGCGGCTGCAGAAGCCGCCCTCACCGCGGGCGGCTACAAGGACGCTGCAAAGTAGAAAGCGCATTCATTAGTAAGTGGACGCGCATGCGCCATCGGCGGGACTCCGCGCAGCAAGGAAAGAAGAAGCTGCAGCGGCAGGATCAATGTTCCTGTCTTCTGCGTGTCTTCGTGCCTTGGTGGCGACTATTCTGCGCAGTGCAGAGAAAGCGGCGCGAGGCCGCTGCTACGACAGCGCGTCCGGATGTGTAAAATTCGCCAGAATCAGCACGCCGACGCCAAGGCAGATGGCGCTATCCGCCACATTAAACGCCGGCCAATGGTACTGGCCGAGATAGCAGTCAATAAAGTCCAGCACCATATAGGGTGGATGCAGCCGATCGCAGAGATTGCCCAGTGCGCCGCCGGCAATCAGTCCGAACGCCGCCGCCACAAAACCCGGCAGCGCCGTGTAACGCCAGAGCATCCAGGCAATCCCCATGACCGCCACCACCGCCACCGCTGAAAAGACTACCGGTGCCCAGACTTGGCCATGGAACAAGCTGAAGGCGATGCCCGGATTGAGGCGATGGGTCAATTGCAGGCAGCCGGGAATGAGCGTGTGCAAGCCGCCTTCGCCGGGCAGAAAATGGCGCAACCACGCCTTGCTTGCCTGATCCAGGGCAATGACGCACAGCGTGGCTGCACTCGCACAGAAGTAGCGCCGCGGCATCACAGGCTGTATTTTGTCATGCACTTCATGCAGACAATCGCTTCCGGCAGCGCATCGAGCCGCTCCTTGGCAATCTCGCAGCCGCACAATTCGCAGGTGCCGTAGACGCCCTGATCAATGCGCTCCAAGGCCTTCTTAATCGGCTCCAGCAATTTCTGTTGCGAGGACACCAAGCCCAGCATGGTCTCGCGTTCGGCGGCGTCCGACCCGACATCGGCCATGTGAAAACTGTAGTCGGATAGGTCGCCCGATGAATCGCGCTGGTTATTCAGCAAGGTCTGCCGCTCAAGTTGCTGCACATCGCCCAGGATGCGCACGCGCTTCTCCATCAGCAGCGCCTTGAATTTTTCCATCTGCGCTTTTTTTGCTTTTTCCATTCGTCCCCCCCTGCGGAAGTTGTTGTGTGTTATAGGGTCTGCAAAAAAACATCACGCTGGTGCCGCGGCGTGCAGCACGCCCGCGCAGCGTTCACAAAGGTCATCGGCGCACGTCTGCACACCGACCGTTTCAGAATAATTCCAGCAGCGCGCACACTTGTTGCCGCGCGCTGGCTGCACGCGCATGCGCAAGGATGGCACGCTCTCGCCCGTCAGCCACGCGCCGGCGTCCGGCGCCGTCCGCACGCGCACATGCGACACAATGCACAACTCGTGCAAACGCTCCGCATGCGCCTGCAAGACCGCCATCACGGCCGCGTCGTCGGTCGCCAGCTCAACGTCAGCATCCAGCCCGGCGCCAATCTCGCCGCGCATGCGCAGCGCCTCGAGCTCGCGCAGCACGTCATCGCGCACCCGCCACAGCAGCTCGTACTGCTCGGCCAACACGGCTTCGCACTGCTCCGGCCGGGCCACCGGCATCTGCGCCAAATGCACGCTCGGCAGGGGCTGTTCGCCATTCTCCGCCGCCCGCGCCGCCATGTGCTCCCAGACTTCATCACAGGTGAAGGCCATGATCGGCGCGGCCATGGTGGTCAGCGCGGTCGCAATCTGCCACAGGACTGTCTGCGCCGAACGGCGCGCCAACCCGCGTGGCGCTTCGACATACAAGGTGTCTTTCAGAATGTCACAATAGCGCGCGCTCAAGTCCACCGCACAAAAATTGTGCAGCAGATGAAACACGCGGTGGAACTCAAAGTGCTCGTACGCCTGCATCACCTCCGCGCGCAGCGCTTCGAGGCGATGCAACATGTAGCGATCCAGCGGCCGCAGTTGCGCGTGCGGCACGCTATCGCGGCCCGGCTCAAAGTCGAACAAATTACCGAGCAGGTATTTGAACGTATTGCGCATGCGCCGGTAGGCGTCGCCCATTTGGCGCAGCAAATTCGGCGAGATCATCACATCCTGCATGTAATTCACCGAACTGACCCACAGGCGCAGAATATCCGCACCCATCTCATTGCAGACCCATTCCGGATCGGTGAAATTGCCCTTCGATTTGGATTCCTTCTCGCCGCTTTCGGTCAGCGTCCAGCCGTGCGTCACGACGGTCTTGTACGGCGCCGCATCGCACAGCGCAACACCCGCCAGCAACGACACTTGAAACCAGCCGCGATGCTGGTCTGAGCCTTCGAGATACACATCCGCCGGCCAGCGCAGCTCGGCCCGCCGCGTCAGCACCGCCTTGTGACTCACGCCGGAATCAAACCAGACATCCAGAATATCCTGTTCCTTGCGGAACGTGCGCGCGCCGCAGGCTGGACACGCACTGTCGGCCGGCGCCAGCGCCGCCACCGGCTTTGCAAACCAGGCATCCGAGCCCTCGCGCTCGATCAGCGCGGCCACCTGCTCGATCAGCGCCCGCCCGACAAATTCCTTGCCGCAGGCGGTGCAGTACAAGGCCGGGATCGGCACGCCCCACAGGCGTTGGCGCGACAAGCACCAATCCGGCGCGGTGTCCACCATGTTCGCAATCCGATGCCGGCTGGTTTCCGGCATCCAGGTGGTTGCATCAATGGCGGCGCGGGCGCGGGCGCGCAGCGCATGCCGGTCGAGCCCCATGAACCATTGCTCGGTCGCCCGGAAAATCACCGGCTTATGACAGCGCCAGCAATGCGGATACGAATGCGTCAGCGTGCCGCCGTCAAAGAGAAGGCCGTGTGCCTGCAAATCCGCCATGATCGCCGCATTGGCTTTGAAGACATGCTGGCCTTGATAGCGCGGCGCTTCCGCGGTGAAGCGGCCCTTGTCGTCCACCGGCGAGGCCACCTCGAGTTTGTATTTCAGGCCGACTTGATAGTCATCCTGGCCATGCCCCGGCGCGGTGTGCACGCAACCCGTGCCGGTGTCGGTCGTCACGAAATCGCCCAAGATCACCGGGACGGTGCGACCCGCATCAATCGGATGCTGCAGCCGCAGCCCCTCGAGCTCCTTGCCCAGACAGGTGGCCCGCGGCGCGGGCGCCGGTTGCTGCAACGCCGCAAACAAGGCCGGCACCAGTTCCTGCGCCAGAATCAGCGTCTCATCCGCATACGGCACCGCGCAATAACGCATATCCGCCTTGACCGTCACCGCCCGATTCGCCGGCAGCGTCCATGGCGTCGTCGTCCAGATCACCACCCGCGGTTTGACGCAGGCGCCCAACGCCAGTGTCTGTCCATCCGCCACGGGGAATTTCACATAAATCGAGGGCGAGGTGTGCTCAGCGTACTCGATCTCCGACAGCGCCAGCGCCGTCTCGCACTGCATGCACCAGTGAATCGGCTTCAGCCCTTTGTAAATGTAGCCTTTCTCGTACAACTCGCCAAAGGCGCGAATAATATCGGCTTCGTAACCATAGTCCATCGTGACGTAGGGATGCTGCCAATCAGCCAGCACGCCGAGGCGTTTGAACTGTTCGCGCTGCAGGTCGAGGTATTTTGTGGCATACGCGCGGGCCTTGGCGCGGAATTCGCCTTGGTCCACCTCGTGTTTCGTCTTCTTCAATTCCTTGAGCAGCGCATTCTCAATCGGCAGGCCATGGCAATCCCAGCCCGGCACAAACGGCGCGCGCCAGCCAGTCATGCTCTTGTACTTGACGACCATGTCCTTTAGAATCTTGTTCATCGCCGTGCCGGTATGAATCCGGTTGTTGGCGTAGGGCGGGCCGTCATGCAACACAAACAACGGCGCCGCCGCGCGCGCCGCCAGGATCCGCTCGTACAGCTTCATGTCATGCCAACGCTGCAGGCGCTTCGGCTCCTGCTGCGGCAGCCCGGCGCGCATCGCAAAGGCGGTCTGCGGCAGATTCAGCGTCGCTTGATATTTGTTGGTGTCGAGGTCAGCCATGACGGGGACGTGGCACGCGTTATTTCCGCTTCTCGAATTTCAGATTGATGGTCAGCTCCTGCCCGCCGCGCAGCACCGTGACGGGAATGCTCGCCATCTCTGACTTGTAGGCGTCGTTGAGCACGTAGGTGAACAACTCGCGACTGTCGACCCGCTTGTTGGCCACGCTGGTGATAATGTCGCGCTTCAGCAAGCCGCCTTTTTCGGCCACGCCCAACTTCTGCAAATTGTACACCAGCAGGCCGTGATCCGCCTCGAGCCGGTACCGGCGCTGGACATATTGGTCGATCGGCAAGACGATCAAGCCGGTCTTCATCTGCGCCTCGGCATAGCCGCCCAAGGGCTTTTCATACGTGGCGGGGATCGTCACGCTTTCAATAGCATTCGACGGCACGGCTGCTTCGTCAAAGGTCGGCAGCGCGGCGTTTTCACCAAACAACGTGAAGCGCTTCTCGAACGGCGTGAACATGCTGACCCGATAGTCGCGCAAGGTCAGCTCAATGGTTTGGTCATTCGCACTCAGGGTGACGGTTTCGTTGGTCGGGTCGATGCTCACGACCGTCACGGGGACGCCCATCGCGTTCGAGACCAGCGAGCCAATCAGATAGCGATATTCCTTGCGATCCGTCAGGCCGCGAATAACGGCATGCGGCCGGCCCGGGAATTTGACAATGGCCGTCAATTTCAGGGTGTTGGCCCAGGGCGGCTTTGTGCCCGCCGGCAGCGTCGGCGTGGGTGCGACCGGCGTCGCCGGGATCATCCCTTCCGGCCAACCAAAAATGTCGCGCCCCAAGCCGTGCATCACTTGGGCGTAGTCCGGCCCGCGCCACGGCTGGATGCCGCGTTCCGGGAAAATAAACGACTTGACGTCGATGTAGGCGCGCACATTCACATTCGTCTTGCGCTGCTCGTCCGCAGACGAGACGCGCATGGACTCGAAGCCGACCAAGTGACCGGCCGTCTCGATCGCCTGCAGCGCGGCATGCAGACTGCGCCAGTTGCACAAGACATTGTTCAACGTGAACTCGAGCGTCTTATGAATCTCATTGGTCTTCATCGGGCTGAACTGGGTTTGCCGAATGTCCGAGCCAAATTGCTTGTCCACCACCGCAAATTCAAGCCGCAATTTATCGTCAATATCGCGCGGAATCACAATGTCGTTGATCTTCGAAACATAATTGCTGTAGCGCGTGCGCAAGGCCAGCAGCCCGGCGCGCAGCTCCTGCTGCCGTTGCACTTTGCCTTGGTCATCGTCAATCTGTTTGCGATACCACTGGATGCCGGTCTCGTTGCGGGCCAGCAATTCCTGCCCCGGCGAAATGACAAAGCCATACAACAACACCGTCACGGCCGCCACGCCGCCGAGGATGACGATGACCCATTCACGCGTTGTTTGTGGTTTCAGACCCATGGCGCCGGGCTCACGGTGTGGTGACGGGTGGTTGTGACAAGGACGGTTGCGGCCGCGCCAGATTCGTCAAGGCCAGGCCGATCGGCGGAACGCGCGGCACGCCGGCCGTCTGCCCGGGCACCTGCAGCGTTTCCTCTTGCACCGGCGCTGCTTCTGCGCGCAGCACCTGCACCGCTGCTTCCTCCTGCACCGGCGCTGCTTCCGCGCGCAGCACCTGCACCGCTGCTTCCTCCTGCACCGGCGCTGCTTCCGCGCGCAGCACCTGCACCGCCGGCTGTTTCATGACGTCCATGATGCGCGCCTTCTTCTCCATCAACCGTTCGATATATTTATAATCCGGCAATACTTCGCAGGTGATCACAAATTCCGTCGAGTCATCCGCCTGGCGGGTCGTGGTCGGCACATTGATATTCTCAAAACGGGTGCTCTTGCCGAGCGCGTCTTTGAAGCGCATGTAATCTTCGAGCGTCACCGCCCGCGCCGTGATCGTCAGCGTGTTGCGCCGCTGGCGCGTGCTGACCTGCAGCTGGCGCACCCAGACATTGGTGTCCATGCATTCCGACAATGTCCGCAGGGCCTGCGACCAGGATGTTTTGGTCTCGATGATTTGTTCCATCTGATTGACGGAATTGCTCAGCAGCGTGTACTCGCGCTCCAAGCGTGTCACGGACTCCCGCAAAGGCCGCAGCGTCTCCTGCTCTGCGGTCAACTGCTTGAGCGTCATCACTGACCATGCGACGCGCACGCCAAAGATCGTCAGGCCGCCCAGCAGCAGAACGCCGGCGGCGATCCCCGCCTGAATCAAGCGTTTCTTGCGCATCGCCAGGGTCTGCAGTTTCGCGACATCGACCGGCAACAAATCCACCGTGATGCGGCTTTCCTTCACCATCCGCAGCGCCGCCCCGATGGCGATGCTGAACGCCGGCGCGGGCGCCGTGTCGGTGTGCATGGCGAAATCACTCAGCGGATCAACTACTTCAACCGTCGTGTGCAGCCGCTCCTGCACCAGGCTCGGCAAGCCCGGCGTCATCGCGCCGCCACCCGAGAGCACAATCGTGCCAATGCGCGCGGTCAAGGTCGCCGTGCTCACATAGCGCAGGGTCTTTTCGAATTCCGCCAGCAGCGGCTGCAGCGCCTCCGCCAAGGCCTCCGGCTTTTGCCCAAGGCAGGTCTCGCGCCACTGCTCGCACTTGCGTTTTTCGGCCTCCTCGAAGGTCACATGATCGTGGCTGGCGATGTACTCGGTCAGCAAATCGCCGCCGTGTTCGACACTGCGTGAAAAGACCAGGGCGCACGTCGCCGCCGCGATCAAAATAAATTCGGTGCGCCGCGCGCCGAGCTCGACCAGCAAGATGTCGCCGGCGCGGTCGTTGAGCGGCTGGCGCCGCGTATGATACGCAAAGGCGTTGTAGGTGGCGAAGGTCGAGACATCAATGGCGTGCTGCTTGACGCCGCGCACCTCGAACAGTTTCAGAAACTGCACGATGACGGAGCGGCGCGCTGCCGCCAAATGCACCAGCGCGCGTTGTTCGCCGACCTGCAAGGTTGCGACCGCCACCTGCGCCGTTTCGGCTTCGGCCGCATGCCGCGTCACGCTGTCCGCGCTGCTCGCCGTCTCACCACCGATCACCTCGAAATCAAAGCTCAACTGCGCGCGTTCCAGCGCAAACGGCACATACTTTTCGGCCTCGAACGGCACGATCCGTTCGATCTGTTCACGCTGGGTCGAGGGCACCTCAAAGCGCTTGACCGTGACAAATTCGCGCGGCAGAATGCTGATGACCGAGGCATTCTTCAGATTGTGCCGGCGCAGCAGCTTCTCGAGCGTCTCGGTGATCTGGGTCGGGGTCACATCGCCGCGCGCTGAGGCAAACGCGATCGGCGCCGCATCCAGCAGGCGCACCTCGATCCGCTCCTTGCGCCGATGCAGCTCAACCAGCTTGATCCAGCGCGAGCCGATATCCACGGCCAGCTGCCGATCCGTCGCTACCAGCAGCTTGGTGGCAAACGATCCTTTATTGAAGCTAACAGGCATTAGCGCACCTCATCCGCCGGCTACTTGCCCCCGCCACCAATGGTCACATCGCCGCGGACCGGGCCTTCCTTCGCGGCCAAAGCCGGGCATGTGATCCGCACCCCGTCTTTGCTTGGCTCCATCACGTATTCACCACCCCACGGGTCCTTGGCCGGGAATTTGCCTTCCTCGAAATAGTCAACCAAGTCTTGCAAACTGCCGGGCGGCTTGCCATTGTCAAGCTGAAACGCATTGGCTTGCATTTGTAGCATATTGACTTCGAGCCGCGCACGACTCACGCGCGCTTTTTCTGGATTCTTCATAAAACGCGGCACCGCCACCGCGCCCAGAATCGCGATGATCGTGATCACCACCAGCAGCTCGATCATGGTAAAGCCGGCCGGCCGGCTGCGCCGTTTGTTTAGTTCTGTGTGCATCGTCGTCTCCCGTGTGTTAGTCGTCAGACTCGCCGGACATGTCCGACCGGTCGGGTCGTTATGTTCATGCCGCTTCCTCGCTCACGCTCAGCACTTCTTCCAGCGTGGTGATGCCGGCCAGCGCTTTTTTCCAGCCGGCGTGTTGCAGGGTGGTCATGCCGTCGGCAATCGCCTGCTTTTTCAACTCATACGCGGCGGCGCGCTGCAAGGTCAGGCGCTTGATCGCCTCGGTCATGACCATCGTCTCATACAGCGACGTCCGGCCGGCAAAGCCCGTCTCACGGCACTTCTCGCAGCCAACCGCGCGGTAGTACACCTGCTTGCCTTTCGGCTTGGCGTGCTCCGGCAGCATCAGGCGCTCGATATATTCTTCCGCATCCGTCTCGTACGCCTGCTTGCAGTGCGGGCACAAGACGCGCACCAGGCGCTGGGCCAGCACGCCGATCACGGTGGAGGTGATCAGGTACGGCTCGACGCCCATGTCGATCAAGCGCGTAATCGCGCTGGGCGCGTCGTTGGTGTGCAAGGTCGAGAAGACCAAGTGGCCGGTCAGCGAGGCTTGCACCGCGACTTCGGCCGTTTCGACATCGCGGATTTCACCGACCATGACAATGTCCGGGTCTTGCCGCAGGATCGAGCGCAGCCCGTGCGCAAAGGTCAAGCCGACTTTCGGATTGACGTGAATCTGATTGACGCCGGCCATCTGATACTCGACCGGATCCTCAATCGTGATGATCTTCACGTTCGGCTGGTTGAGCTGCGAGAGCGCGCTGTACAGTGTGGTCGTCTTGCCGCTGCCGGTTGGGCCGGTCACCAGCATGACGCCGTGCGACGCGCGGATCAGCTCGTTGAAGCGGTTCAGCTCTTCCTGATCAAAGCCCAAATCCGTCAAATCGAGCATCAGGCCGCTCTTGTCCAGCAAGCGCATGACGACGCCTTCGCCCCACACGGTCGGAATGATGGCGACGCGAATGTCAATCTCTTTCTTGCCGAGTTTGACCTGGATGCGGCCGTCCTGGGTCGTGCGCCGCTCGGAGATGTCAAGGTCGGACATAATCTTGATGCGCGAGACGATGGCGGCATGCAAGTTGCCCGGCGGGCTGGGTGAATCGTACAGTTCGCCATCCACCCGATAGCGCACCTTCAACTCGTTTTCATACGGCTCGATGTGAATATCGCTGGCGCGCGATTGCAGCGCATTCCAGATGATCAGGTTGACCAGCTTGATGATCGGCGCTTCATTGGCGACATCCACGCCATCCTGGTCTTTGCGGATGTTGCCGATGATTTTGATGTCATCCTCGGTCAAATCCACAATCACTTTTTCGACGGATTGGGCGTCGCCGCTGCGACTGCGCTCGATCGCCGCTTGAATTTTCTCGGCCGGCACCGTCTCGATCTGCAGCGGCGCATTCAGGATGCGCACGATTTCATCCAGCACCTCGATGTTGTCCGGATCCGCCACCGCCAACTGAATGACGCCACCCTCGAGCTCGGCAATCGGTATCACACCATGCTCTTCGAGATATTTGGCGGGGATGCGGTAGAACAACTGCTGGTCAATTTTCGCCGCGTCGAGGTTGAACGTGCTGTCACTCATTCAGTGTCACCCGGTGGCTCCTTCTCGCCGTGTGCGCCCGGCACCGTCGAGCGGTCGAGTGGCGTGAGCTTCTGGCCCGGCCGCGGGGTTGGCTTGCCAGGCGTGGCTGTCGGTGACGCCCCGCCAGTTCCGCCAGTCCCGCCCTTCAGTTCGGCGGCGAGGGTGGCTTTCATCGTCGGAATCATTGCCGCGCTGCGCAGCGGGTGCACGCGCTCGCCCTGCGCTTCGTACACATACAGCGTCACCTGGACCATGTCGGGCAATTGGTCATCGCGGTCCGAATCCCACTCATCGCTTTCCTTGTCATTTTCGCCACCAAAATAGGTGAAGCGGATGCCGGCGACATCGCGCGACAATTCGGTGACATGCGCGCTCTTAAAATCCACATCATCAAGATCAGTAGTCCATTTTTCGAGGACATGCTTGAGCGGCGCGCCCTCTTCATCTTGCGCGTCGCGCGTAATGACATAGCGCACCCGTGACTGGCCGGCATACCAGCGGTCGCCCGCCAGTCGCGGCGCGCTGAACGCCGCGAATTCAAGCGTGTCGGCCGGCACGGATCCGGCCCGCCCGGCGCCCGCCGAGCTAGACTCGCCCAGGAAACGGTAGCCGTCATTCGTGCCGAAGTCTATGTTCTCAATCGATTGCAAAATATCCTGCATCGCCATCCGCGCAGTGTGAAATATTTGCGCTCTTTCGCCGCCAAACCGGCACGCCCTGCTCCCGGCCGAAAACGCCGAGTAGACCATCGTCAGCACCAGCGCCATAATCACCAGTGCCAGCATCAGCTCGAGCAGCGTGAAGCCGCGAGCCTGATTCCGGCTGGTACGTGTCAACTGGGGCGCGCTCATGGTTCCTTAAATATAATGCTGCATAGTATAGCAAAAACGTTCTTTTTTTACAACGTGCCAACGGTTAGGAGGCAAGCACTGTGCCAGTAATTCTTTCGCGGCGGAACCACTAGGGCCAGGCGCGCGCGGCGGCGCTGGCAGTTTTGCTGCGTTTTCCCTATAATAGGCCTCATGGAACAAGCAATTGCAAAAGTGGATACGTTGCTGGCGGCGCTGCCCTACATCCAGGCCTTCCAGGATCGTGTGGTGGTGATCAAGTACGGCGGCTCGGCACTCGGTGACGATCAGCCCGACGAACGCATTCTGCGTGACGTCACCTTCATGGCCGCAGTCGGCATGCGCCCGATTTTGGTGCACGGCGGCGGCAAGCGCATCACCAAGCGCCTGCAAGAGGCCGGCATCGCATCGCACTTCATCAACGGCTTGCGTGTCACCTGTGCGCGCGCCATCAAAATCGTCGAAGACGTCTTGGTCAATGACATCAATGCCGCGATGGTCGCCGCGCTGCGCGAGCTGAACTGCCCGGCCATCGGCCTGCCCGGCACGACCGGCCGGATGATCCGGGTCAACAAAATGACCGGCAGCGACGCCGCCGGCAACGAAATTGACTGGGGCTTCGTCGGCAAAGTCACGCGCGTCAATCCACGCCCGCTCTTCGACGAGCTGCTGGCCCGGCGCGTGCCCGTCATCGCCCCGCTCGGCGTGGATGACGCCGGCGGCATTTACAACATCAATGCCGACACGGTCGCCTCGGAAATCGCCTCGTCATTGACGGCCGAAAAATTGGTCTACCTGACCGATGTGCCCGGCATCCTGCGCGACCCGCACAAGGCTGACACGTTGATCTCGACGCTCCACACCGGCGACGTGCCGGCGCTGATCGAGCTGGGCGTCATCGCCGGCGGGATGCTCCCCAAAGTCGAGGCCTGCTTGAGTGCCCTGCGCAATCATGTCCACAAGACCCACATCGTCAGCGGCCGTATGCCGCACGGGCTGTTGCTCGAGATCTTCACCGCGCAGGGCATTGGCACTGAGATCGTGCCCTAACCTTACTTTATCATGCATTATTCGTAATTCATTATTCGATATTTACTGCCGCCCATGCATCACGACACCCGCACTCTCTACGACAACTTCGTCATCCCCTCGTATGGCCGCCTGCCGTTGAGTTTTGCGCGCGGCGCGGGCGCCTGGCTGTATGACGAGGCCGGCGCGGCTTATCTCGACATGTATCCCGGCTGGGGCGTCAATCTGGTCGGGCATTGCCATCCGCGCGTCGTCGCCGCCATTCAAAAACAGGCGGCCACCTTGCTGCACGTGCCCAACAATTTTCATTCGCCGTTGCAGGCCCGCCTGGCCGAAACCATCATCCAGCGCGCGTTTCCCGGCAAAGTCTTTTTCTGCAATTCCGGCGCGGAAGCCATCGAGGGTGCGCTCAAGCTCGCGCGCAAATGGGGCAGCGCCAGCGGCCGTTGGAAATTCGTCAGCATGCACAATTCGTTTCACGGCCGCACCTACGGCGCATTGACCGCCACTGGCCAGGAGAAATATCAGCAGGGCTTCGGGCCAATGCTGCCGGGCTTTTCGTATGTGCCGTTCGGCGACATCGCCGCCACACGCGCCGCGCTGAGCAAGGAAACCTGCGCCGTGCTGATCGAACCGATTCAGGGTGAAGGCGGCGTCAATATCGCCTCGATCACCTATCTGCACGAGTTGCGCGCGTTGTGCGACGAGTGTGGTTGCCTGCTCATTTTTGACGAAGTGCAAACCGGCGTCGGCCGCACCGGCCATTGGTTCGGCTATCAACGCAGCGGCGTCCAGCCGGACATCATGACTTTGGCCAAGGCGCTCGGTGGCGGCGTGCCGATCGGTGCGATGGTCGCGGCCCAACCCATCGCCGACGTGCTGCAGCCCGGCACGCACGCGTCGACCTACGGCGGCAATCCACTCGTCTGCGCCGCAGCGCTGGCGGTCTTCGACGTGCTCGAACAAGAAGACGGGCTGGCACAGGCACATCGTGTGGGCCACATGCTGAGCGAGCGTGCGCAGGCCCTGCGCGAGCGCTTCGCCGTGATTCAGGATTGCCGCGGCGCCGGCGCGATGTTCGGCATCGAATTGGCCGTGCCGGGCAAACCGGTCGTCGACGCTTGTCTCGAAAAGAAGGTGCTGATCAATTGCACGCATGACACGGTCCTGCGCTTTCTCACCAGCGTGTTTCTGACCGACACCGAGCTTGATCAAGCCTTCGACGCCCTCACCGCAGGGCTGGCGAAGCTGTAGCTGCGCCGCCTGCGCGGTTTGTATCTTCAGGAAGGTGGGAGCCGCAGTCCTTGCGCGGCAATCATGGCTACACGGAATGTGGCTATTGCACTGCAATTTGCCGCCCTCAGCGCGGGCGGCTACAATGCAGATGTAGCCGCGGAATGGCATTCCGCGTGTCTCGTTTTCCAGTTTGCGCCGCACGCTGTGCAGCCCATTTGCGAGCGCCGCTGGGCCACCCGGCCCGCCTCTGCTCCATTCATCCATCCTTCCACCCCTCCATCCTTCCATTCTGCAACCACCGTTCGTCACGAACGCATTTCCTCATTTGTGGTATACTAGCAAACAACATCCCTTTCACCCGCAACGCGAGGAGCTGTTATGGGTAGCAGAGCACGTGAAATTGTCGGCATGGACATCAACCAATTGCTCACCTTGCTGAACCGCGCTTTTGCCGATGAATGGTTGGCGTACTATCAGTACTGGCTCGGCGCCAAGGTCTGCCGCGGCCCGATGAAAGACGCCGTCATTGCCGAACTGAACTTGCACGCCACCGAGGAGCTGAGCCATGCTCTCTTGGTGGCCAATCGCATCATTCAACTGGGCGGCACGCCGCTGACGTCGCCCAAGCAGTGGTTCGAGATGACTAATTGCGGCTACGAGCCGCCCGATGACAACTTCGTCCGCGCAATTCTCGTGCAGAACATCAAGGGCGAGCAATGCGCGATTTCGGTCTACAAAGCCATGATGGACGCGACCAAGGACAAAGACATGGTCACCTACAACATGGCCTTGACGATCATGAGCCAGGAAGTCGAGCACGAGGAAGATTTGCAGGCCCTGCTCGAAGATTTCGAGCTGATGCTGCAAGCGGTCAAACAATGATGAATGATGAATGATGAATGATGAGTGATGAGTGATGAATGTCTAAGAATTCAAAGCAACTTTCATCATTCAACATTTTTGTTTAATATTTAACATTTCACGTAAGGAGACTGCCATGAAAGCCCGCATCATCTGCGCAAGTCTTTGCGCTGGTCTGACCACGTTGTTGCTCGCCGCCGACCCGGCGCCCGCGACCGCGTCGCCAGCGGCACCCACTGCACCGGCCGCAGTCGCGCCGGTCGCGGTGCCCGTTGCGCCCGTTGCGCCCGTTGCGCCCGTTGCGCCCGTTGCGCCCATTGCGCCCGTTGCGCCGGCGCCGGCTGTGGTTGCTGGTTTCCCCGACCTGATCGCCGTCGCCACGCCGCCGCAGCCCTCGTTGCAGGGCTTGGCCGACGGCAGTGCGGCGGCCACCGCTGCACAGGCTGACTACGCCACGAAAGCCAAATTGCCGGTCGAGGTCCAGACCACCAAAGCAAACATCAGCATGCGCCTCGTGCCGCCTGGCTCATTCATGATGGGCAGCCCGGAAACCGAGCCGTATCACAAGGACAGTGAAGTGCTGCACCGCGTCACGCTGACGCGCCCGTTTTATATCAGCGCGACCGAAGTGACCGAGGGCACATGGAAACGCGTCATGGGCGCGGCGCACGGCGGCCCGGGCGTCAACGAGCAATTGCCGGTCGAGAAAGTCACCTATCAGGATTGCATTGATTTTCTCAAGAAGCTGTGCGCGCTCGAGGGCGTGCCCGAGGAAACGTACACTTTGCCAACCGAAGCGCAATGGGAGTTTGCCTGCCGCGCCGGCACGCAATCGCCGTATTATTTCGGTGCCGCGCTCGAACCGACGCAGGCGGTGTTCGGCAAGCAGAACACGGGTGAGAGCGGCCGGGTGCCGGTGCACACTTTCGCGCCGAATGCGTTTGGCCTCTTCGAGATGCACGGCAATGTCGCGGAATGGTGCAAGGATTGGTGGGAACAAGCCAGTCAGCGCGTGCCGCAGGTGGACCCGACCGGCGCGCAACCGGGCGAGTTCAAGATTGTGCGCGGTGGCGCCTGGGACAAGGTTGTCACCTTCTGCCGCTCGGCCTCTCGTGCCAATCTGCCGCCCAGCTACGCCTGGGAGACGGTCGGCTTCCGCGTGGTACGCACGCTGCCGCTGCGCGCGGAATAAGGGGAGCCGCAGCGAAAACAGCGGCAACAAGAACGCCGCGAAGAGTGGCTTATGCGGCGCTATCGAACCGAAGCGACGTGATCGAGGACTGTCTGGATCGACCGGCGCGTTCGCAAGACAGATTGAAAAGGTGAGCTGATGAAAGAAACCATGATTGAGACTGCAGTGACATACACGCCGGAGCAGGGCGGCGCGCAGTACTTCACCCCTGAAATACATGCTGCGTAAAGCGAATTCTTATCAATTTCCGGGAGACCCGTTATGAGCAAAGGGCGGACATGGCTTGGTCGTCTGCACGAAGAGTATCTCGTGGGCTGCGGCGCGCATGACAGCCGGCTTTTTGATGCCGGCGGCGACCAAGCCGGCAGCCCTGAAATACTCAATCTCACCAAGCCCGCCCTGGTCCGGCGTGTGTACGAGGAATATGCCGACGCGGGCGCCACCTTGATGGCAACCAACACCACGGCGGCCAATGCGTTGTGTTTGCGGCGCTGCGGCTTGGAATCCAAACTGCGCGAGATCAATCTGGCCGGCGCCCGGCTGGCCGTGGAAAGCGCCGGCAGCACAGCCTGCGTGGCGGGCTCGGTCGGGCCGCTGGGGCTGATGATCGAGGAAGATTGGGATCTGGAGACGCTGGCCGGCGCCTATCGCGAGCAGATGACGGCCCTGCTGGAGGGCGGCGTGCATCTGTTGCAACTGGAATTTTTCACGAATCTTGAGGAGCTGCTGTTCGCCCTGGAACAGGCCAAGAGCCTTGGGGGCAGTGACATTCCGGTCATCGCGCAGATGACGTTTCTGGATGGCGCCCGCGTCGAAAGCGGCGAAGCGGCGGCCCAGATCGCCCAAGCACTGGCGCACGCCGGGGCGGATGTGGTCGGCGCCAATTGCGGACACCGCATTGCAGCCACAGTCCGTGCCGCGGAGACGCTCGTGGGCGGCGCCGGTGCCACGCCGGTTTCCGCGTATCTCAACGCCGGCTATCCCGAGACGTCCGAAGGCCGGCTCGTGTACATGGCCAGTCCGGCATACATGGCCGACATCGCCCTCAAGCTTGCGAAGGCCGGCGTGCGCCTCCTTGGCGGATGCTGTGGCGCGACGCCGGACGTCATCCGCGCCATGACGCTGAGCCTCGGCACGATCCGGCCCAAACAATGGGTGGCGGCTGTTCCAAGACCAGTTGCTGCCACCGATGCCGCCCGCGCCAGCGTGCCGGAACGTGCCGTGCCACCGTATAAGCAGGGCGGATTTCTGGCCGGCCTGCGCGCGGAGGTACTGCCGATTATCGCGGAAGTTGACCCGCCCGGCCATCTGCAGGTGCGGAGCATGCTGGACGATGCCCGCGCGGTCGCCGACGCCGGCGTGGATGCCATCAGTCTGGCGGACAACCCCCTGGCCACGCTCAAGATGGGCAATGTCGCGGTCGCCGCCATGCTTCAGAGCGAAGTCGGCGTCCAGACTATCTGCCACGTCACCTGCCGCGATCGCAACGCGCTCGGCCTGCAATCGGAGTTGATGGGCGCCCACGCGCTGGGCATCCGCGGCATCCTGGCAATTACCGGCGATCCGTTAGGCCGGTCCGTGGGTGCCGGCCGGGCTGTGTTTGAGTTCAACTCTTTCACCTTGGTGCGCCTGCTGGCCGGGCTGAATCGCGGCGCAAGCCACTCGGGCGGCGACTTGAAAGGCGCGACGGATTTTTCCGTGGGCGTCGCCTTCAATTCAGCCGCGCGTAACTTGAGCGGCGAGGCCCAGCGGCTTGACAAGAAAGTGATGGAAGGCGCGCAATTCGTCATGACCCAGCCGGTGTTTGACACGGCGCAGGCCGCCCGCGTGCTCGAACTGACGCGGGCAAGCGGCCTGCGCATCTTTTTGGGTGTCTTTCCCCTCATCTCCGCCCGCACCGCCTTGTATCTGCATAACGAGGTGCCCGGCATGCATATTCCCGAACCAGTTCTGCAAATGCTGACGAACCTTAAGACCAAAGAGGACCAGGAGAAAGCCGGCCTGGAAATGACGCAAGCGCTGTTGGCCAGCCTGGCGGATCAATTGGATGGCATCTACCTGATCAGCCCGCACAACCGCGCCCGCGTGCTTGTGCCACTCGTGCAGATGATGCGGGCCTGGCCCAAGAGATCGCCAAAACAAACGACTGGCGTACTGTGACTGTACAGGCACTATTGATGACCATTCATGGAGGAATTACTGATGGTGACATTTGTTGAAGAAAACGGGCAGTTGCGTTGCGTCTTTGACGGCCCACTGAATACCACCGTATGCGGCACCATGGCGGAATCACTCCAGGCGCGGATTGACGCTGCCGGCCTGCCGGTCGTGTTTGATATGCAAGGCGTGGACTATGTGGCTTCCGCGTTTTTTCGCATCTGCCTGGTTGTGGTAAAGAAAGCGGGGAGTGATAAATTATCGATCATCAACCTGTCGCCAACGTGCAAGCGGATGTTTAAAATCGCGGGTCTGGACCGGATTTTCAAGCTCGCCGAGTAAGCGCAACAAGCCCCCGCAGACCTGCCTGCGACAGGTGACGCGCGCGTGCCGCCAGATTGGTACATTCGTGGAACGCACACTCGGCCCATAGCCGCGGCACGGCGCGCAGCGTGCGATGAGGAAACAAGAACGTGGAACGCCGTTCCACGGCTACATCCGGCGCTATCGACGCGCCGACGCATCGATGACGTGCGGCGGGAGATCAGCCGAGCTCGCGCCTGATGTCGAGCACTTCGAAATGCAGGATCCCGTTGGGAATTTCAATTTCAACCTCGTCACCAATCTCATGCCCCAACAGGCCTTTGCCAATCGGTGATTGATACGAGATGACGTCCCGGTCTGGTTCAGCTTCCTCGGCCGACAGCAAGGTGAACGTCCGCTCGACGCCGGAATCCACATCGCGCACGCGGATCGTTGCGCCCACATAGGCCCGGTCGGCGGCCAGCCCGAGATCCTCAATAATCTGAATGCGCGTGAGTTTGCCGTGCAACTGCGCAATCCGGGTTTCATTCAGTGCTTGTGCATCCTTGGCACTGTCATACTCGGCATTTTCACTGATGTCGCCGTGCTCGCGCGCGACGCCGATGGCGGCTGAAATATCGCGCCGCCGGATTTCACGCTCACCCAGTTCCTTGCGCAGTTTTTCAGCGCCTTTTCTCGTCAAATAAAGCGGATCCATGGCATCAACTGGGATTCAGGATTCCGTTCGGTTGTTCAGCGGGCGCAGGTGCAGGCTTTGCGGGCACGACCTTGGGCTTGGCAGGTGCGGGCGGCGCCGGCTTCGGTTCGGTCAAGTTTGCTATCGGGGTACGCAACTGGTCCGCCTTGAATTCCGGCAGAATGAAGGTCCATTGCGCCAGCTTGCGGTCGAGTGATCGCACGCTTTCCTGCACCTCGTCGGGTCGCGACGCAACATGCGCGGCAATGTTGCTGGCAACACTATCAATCACCGGCTTGGTATACTTGACCGTCACTTGAGCATACGCCTGCGGCACGTTGGTGTCCGCCAGTTTGACGGTGTAGATGACGCCGTCAAAGGTGGTCGCCGCAAAGGTCCAGGCCGTGGCCAGCGCCATGTTGGTCTTGGCCACCGCCGGATCGAGCACCTCGTCCACGGCAAAAGCCGTCAGGGCATTGCCGAGCGCGGCCAGTTCGGACACTTTGCCCTGCTGCTTCGGCGCCAGTGCGGCCAGCGTCAGTTGTTCCGTGGCGTTGGTGCGCGCCACGCGGTACTGCTCACCGCGCGGCGAGGTCACCACAATGCTCTGCACGCTTTCATTGGGAACATTGAAGAGCTGCTTGTCAATCCAGGCAACGGGCGTCTCGCCCAGTTGAAACGTGTTCTTTACCAAGATCACTTGGTCGCTCGTGTCGCGCAAGTCGGCCGGATTGCCGGGCAGACGCACAAAGGTGCCTTCCGGCATGGCAAAACCATAGGGACTGCCCTCGCGGGCCTCGCCCCGCTTGGCCTCGCCAATCCAGAGAATCGCGACCGATTCGCCACTGTCATCATAGCATTGAATCTGGGTTGCTTTCTCGGCGGCACTGCCCGGTTCGTCCGGCGCCACCAGCTTGAGCTGCCCCAGACTGCTCGGGCGCACCCGCACAATCTGTCCGACCGTCATGTCGTACAGCGTCTTGAGCAGGTCCGCCAGTTTGCCGAACTGCGCCGGATAGCCAAAGCACTCGCGCACGACCCAGATGTTATTCTCGTTTTGCTCGAGCGTCACGGTGTTGGCGGCGGTTTGAATCACCACTTTGCTGATCTCATTGACCGGGAAGAAGCGCAAGACTTTGTCACCAATTGGCAGCCCATTGTCCGATTGCGCCGGTCGCCGTTGCAGGTACCACAGGGTCGCAACCGCCGCTGCGCACACCAGCACTAAGAGCAGCATTGTTTTCAGTTTCATGACTGTTTCCCTTGGTTGTGACGATACCATGCCAGCCCGAGGCCGAACAGGCACACGCCGATCGGCACGGCCGCAATGTTGACAAATTTCACGCGCGCGCCCAATGTATCTATGTCTTTGCGCAGATTCTTGCGAACCTGTTTCAGATTCTGGGCCACTTCCGCCTGGCGTTGGCGGAAGCGCTCGATCTCTGCCTTTTGCTCATCTGTAATAATGAAGCGCTGGGATTCATCTTTCTTGGTTTGCAATTCACCCAAGGTCTGGCGCACCTCCTGCAATTCCTTGGTCAGGCGCGCTTCTTCGTTAAACCAGCGCTGCTGGGCTTGTTTCTCGAGCTCATCCACGACCACAAACGGCCGCTGGAACTTGGCGCGCGAGCGAATCGCAATCAAATTCGCATCGCCGCACAGTTGATCCACTGCATTTTGCACAAAGTCAATGTTGTTGTTGAACGGCCGATACATGCGCGTACCAAAGACATCCATTGCTTCAAAATTGAACTGATCGGCCAGCAGGTCAACATCGGCCACGACGATCAGGGTGTTCGGTTGTGCGGCCGCGTGCAGCACGCCGGTGGCATTCGTCTCGCCCGGCTTGCCCGCCGGAAATGCGCTGGCAAACTTGCCGGTCACTTTCACCGCCAGCGGCATCGCCTCACCGGACGCCTTGAAATCCTTGCGCAATTGTTCCAGCCCCATTTGGGCCGTGAACGTGTCCTTTTCCATGGCATTGGTGGAGCTGCTGACCAGCGCCTCGAACGTGTTGGTGATGCCGCTTATGCGCGTGATACACCCACCCACCGGAATGACCATGCGCTCAATCTGGGCGGCGATGACATCATCCTGGCTGAGCATGCCGCCCTGCACCGTGATCCACGTCGGCACCTTCGCGGCTTGATTTTTCCCGACCGACACCATCGTGGCGCTGTCCATGTCGAGCACCACTTTGCCGTCCGGCACATCCACGCCCCAGGCGTTCAACAAAGTATTCAAACTCGACGAGCCCGGCATTTGGAAGCCCATGCCGGTGTCGGCCACATCCACATTGCAGGCCGGATCAACAAAGATCATCGCCTTGCCGCCCGCGAGCACATATTGGTCAATCGCAAACTGCAGCGCTGGCGGCAGCTCTTTTGGATGAATAACCAGGAGCGCATTGATCGCCGGCGCGATCTCCGTCTCATTGGTCGGGATGGCGACGACATTATAGATTTTCTTGAGTTCCTGGACAAAGACCCAGGCGGGTTTCTGTTCGGACGGACGCCGTCCTTGCTGCATCATCATCATCATCTGGTCGTCGGCCTGGCTGCCGGTCACCGGCAAACTGCTGATGATGCCGATCGTTTTCTTGTCGGGATGGAGGACTTCGTAGATCATCCGCGAAATGTCGTACTCGAGGAAGCGTTCGCGCTGCGGCGCCAGAATCTCGATGGTCTTGTGCCGGTTGACCGCCTCGGCCACCAGCCCGAAATAAAACAATTCATCGCGCACCATCGGGTTGATCGGATTGCCGGCCACGCCATATTTTTGCGCCCACTCCTCCTCGTCGGAATCCGGTTTGGGATCGTAGAGCTGAACGGTGATCGCCCCGCGGCTGTTTTGGGCGTACTCGCGCAGCAAGTCCTTGACGCGCTCGGCGTAGGCCTTGATGAACGGCTCTTGCTCGGCGAGATTCTGCGAGTAGAACAGTTTGAGCGTGACATCCTCGGGCAGCTCGCGCAGCAGCGCCTTGGTGCCGTCCGACAATGAGTACAATTTATCCGCGGTGATGTCGCCCCGCCAATAAAAGCGTTTGGCCGCCCAGTTGACGCAGACAAGGATGACCGCCAGCGCAAGAATGCCGATGGCGGAGGTGAGCACACGTTGAGTGAAGAGGTGTTTCATATCAGCAACCGATCAAAAGGTTAGCAGGGAGCACGGCGGCGTCAGGACGCTTTGCGGTTATGCAGCACGGCGGTCGTGGCGCACAGCATGAAAAAAATCAGCGAGGCATAATACAAGAGGTCGCGCGAATCGAGCACGCCGCGTTGGATCGAATCAAAGTGCGGCATGAAGCCGAGGGCGGATACAAACGCCACCACCAGTGACCCGGCCCCCATCCATTTTGTCAGCGCGTCCGTCACCGGCGGCCAGCCGGCCAGGACGAAGAACAGGCAGACGACGACGGCCAGAATGAAGCTGATGACCTGACTGCGTGTCAGCGCCGAGGTGAAGCCGCCAATGGCCAGATAGGCGCCGGCCAGCAGCAGGCTGCCGAGGTACCCGGCCAGCACCGGCCCAAGATCCGGATGCCCGAGATGCAGCACCGTCAACACCAGCGGAAAAGTCAAGCCAAAGGCGATGGCAATGAACAGCCAGGCCGCCAGGAACTTGCCGACGACCGCCTGACCGACGGTGACCGGCAGGGTCAGCAGAATTTCGATTGTGCCGCTGCGGCGCTCTTCGGCCCACAAGCGCATCGCGACCGAGGGCACCAAGAACAGGCACAGCCACGGCTGCCAGATAAAAAAGGCACGCAGATCAGCCTGCCCGGCCTCATAGAATTTGCTGACATGCATCGTGAAAAACCCCGACAAGACCAGGAAAATCACGATGAACACATATGCGACCGGCGCGCCGAAGTAGCCGCGCAACTCGCGTTTGGTGATGGTGAGAATGTTGGAGATCATCGTACCGCAATGGTTAGTGTTAGATATAGCCGTTCGTCGTTCATCGTTTATCGTTCAGCGTTCAGCGCAGGAGATGCAGCAGCCTGCGTTTTTTTACCAGCACGACTGGCTGCATCCGCTGCTATGCGCACGGTGAGCGAGCGCAGATATCCAGCCAGCAATTGTGACAACGTATCAAGCGCGCGTGCCAATTCTGCAGACTCAGCCTTGCTCAGCAGGCCGCGGCGCCACGCACAGCGAAGCCAATGCCGTGTTTCATACAGCGAGCCGCGCGCAATGCGGACAAAGTGCCGGTTGTCAATGTGGGTGTAACGGCCCGCGCCTTCCGCAATGTTCGCGCCAATACTGTCCAGTGCCCGAATGAGTTGCACGCCGAGCGTGTGTTGCGCAAGCGGAGGCCAGCCAGCCACCAAATTCCATAGCCGGTCTGCCAGCGCTTCTGCGCATTGATACACTTTCAGCTTCTCAAAGGATGTCTTTGCCGTAGCCATGTCTGGTCTCGATCAACGATCAACAATGAACGATGAACGATTCATCCGAGGGTCACTTTCCGGAACACCTCGTCCAGCCGGCCCTGTTCCACGCGGAATTCCTCGACGTCCCAACGCTTGTCGCGCACCGCGCTCGAAATCGTGTGCGCAATCTGTTTGCCTTCTTTGGGAAACACGCGGATCAGCAGCGAGCCGTCGATCCGTTCCAGCACCTTGGCATGATAGACGTTCGCCAGCGCGCTCAGGAACGGCACGGCCGTGTCTTCCGCCACGCCGCGCAACGTCAACGTCACCGCATCGTGCAGCTCGGATTGCGCGCGCAACTCGGCCGGCGTGCCGTTTGCCACGATTGCGCCATTGGCAATGATGATCGCGCGCGTGCAGACCGCGTCGACTTCTTCCAGAATGTGCGTTGAGAGCACAATGCATTTGTCCTTGCCCATCCGCTTGATCAACTGGCGCACTTCATGTTTCTGGTTGGGATCCAGACCGTCGGTCGGCTCGTCGAGTACCAGCACCGGCGGGTCATGCAAAATCGCCTGCGCAAAACAGACGCGTTGTTTGTAGCCCTTCGAGAGCGTGCCGACCGACTGCGCGCCCACCCCCGTCAGGTTGCAGCTCTCTATGATCTGGCCCACGCGCGTGCGCGCCGCCGCGCCACGCAAGCCGCGCATCTCGGCAATAAAGTGCAAATAGCCGGCGACCGTCATGTCGGTGTAGACGGGCGCGTTCTCCGGCAGATAGCCGATCACGCGCCGCACCGCCACGGAATCCCGCAGAATGTCATGGCCATAGACGGTCGCCGTGCCCGCCGTCGGCGGAATGAAGCAGGTAATCATGCGCATGGTCGTCGACTTGCCGGCGCCATTCGGCCCCAGAAAGCCAAGCACTTCGCCCTTGGCAACCTCAAAGCTGATATCGTTCACCGCGGTACGCAGCCCGAATTTCTTGACTAAATGCTGTACTGCTATCATGCTCTCTCTCGCCATCCTGAGTTAGTTTGCTCACGGCGCGGTCATTTCGACAGCACACCGGTCATTTTGACAGAACTCTATACTACCAAAACTGCTTGTTTTATGATAGGGCAAGCGGCGTGCCAGCCACGGCACTTTCGTTCGGCGTGCGTTTCTGCCCGTAGCCGCCGCACGGCGTGCGGCGTGCTGCAGGTAACGCGGAACGCCGTTCCGCGGCTACATCACGGACGCGGAAATGCATACCACGGTCGGTATCTCTACCCGTAGCCGCCGCACGGCGTGCGGCGTGCTGCAGGTAACGCGGAACGCCGTTCCGCGGCTACCGCTGCGCAGAGCCCCCCCACGATCCCGCCGCGGACGCTTCTTCTGCCGCTGCACCATTCCTCCATCCATCCACCATTCCATCCTTCCAGTTCCGACAGCCGTTGCATCTTCACCCGTAACGTGCTACAATCCTACAACCCTTTGGAATGAACTCGATGAAACTTACTCACTTGGTGCTGGGTGCGTGCGGCTTGGTCTTGCTCATCGCCGGCTGCGCGACGATTTCATCCTGGCGTGGAATTGAAAAGCCCACGGCCAGCGTCCGCAATGTGCGCATCACCGGCTTGGATTTCGAGGCCGCCCAGTTGGCCTATGACCTGGTCATCAGCAATCCCAACAGCGTGGCCGTCACCTTCGACGGCTTTGACTATGACCTGCAAATCGAGCAGACCTCGCTGCTGCGCGGCATGCAGACCAATCGCGTCAGCATCGCCAAGAACAGTCAGTCGCGCGTCACCGTGCCGGTCTCGCTCGGGTACCAGCAACTGCTCGACACCGTCCAGTCCTTGCGCGGCAAGGATGATTTCAACTACGCGCTGCTGGGCAACGTGCTGCTGGATGTGCCGCTGCTGGGCAGCACGAAAATCCCGCTCACACACGCAGGCACGCTGCCGATCGTGCGCCTGCCGACGCTCGACATCGAGAGTTGCGCCGTCAAGAGTCTGAACCTGACCGGCGCGAAAGTTGACCTGGCCGTGCGCGTGCACAATCCCAACGCATTTGCGCTGTCATTGGCGGATATGGCCTACGCTTTTGACGTCAGCGGCAAGCGTTGGGCGGAAGGCACGATCGCCGAGACCCTGGCCTTGCCGGTCAAAGGCGATGGCAGCGTCACCATTCCAATCAATCTCAACTTTTTGAGTGTGGGCAGTTCGGCCTACGAAGCCCTGACAGGCACGAAACCGGTGCCCTACACGCTGCAAGCCAAGGCCGATGTCGAAACATCTTTGAAAGAATTCAAGCGCCTGCGCCTGCCGTTGCAGCGCACCGGCGAGCTGCGCTGGCGCTGACCGCCGCGACGTACGGCACCACCACACCCACTTCCACATCCACGCGCGCCGCCGACGCCGTGTACGCCAAGACCTTGTTCTACAACGGCAAGCCGCACGACGGTTTCGACACTATCAAACAGTGCATGACGCGCTATCCGCTTGACGCCGCGCTGGCCTTGTGCGCCAACCAACGCACGCTGCTGACCAAGCTGTTTCCGTTCCTGACTCAAGAAGACGACATGGCGCGCAGATGAGTTACTAAAGAATGCGCTTACTAGGTGTCATGCCAATGGTGGCCGTGGGCGCCTGCTTGGAGCTGGCCTGGCTAGCTAAGGCACCAGCCTAGTCCCGTCAACGGCGGGGATCCCGCCAACGGCGTGGATCCCGTCAACGGCGCGGATGACCGCGGCTGCAGAAGCCGCCCTCAGCGCGGGCGGCTACAAGGACGCTGCACAGTAGAAAGCGCATTCATTAGTACCTGCTGAGATGACGAACATTCAGCAATCCAACACATGCATTCCTTACACAGATACATGCACACTTTGATAATGCACTACATAAAAAAAAGACGCCTCGCGACGACACGGTTTGCGGTTTGTGGAAATTCGGGCACCATTGCCAAAAATTTACTGTGTCGCGAAGCGTCTCTACGGAAACGGTCTCCGTTGTAGCTCTGCGAACACTATAGCATAGCGAACATTACACCACTATGAACTGGCAGCGCGGGTGTTGCGCGGGCCGTTTATTCGGCTATTTTCGGCGCGCGCTGGATGCGTGGATCGGTGAAGATATCGGCCTCGTCCCGGCTGCAGCTCGAGAACTCGGAGACGACCGCGCCGGCATCGCCGGCTTGGAACCAATGCAGGGTGTCGGACGGCAAGGTGTACTGGTCGCCAGGGTGCAACTCGATTTCATGAAAGACGGTGTAGTGCGCTTCGCTGCCTTTGGGCAGGCGCGCCTTGGGCGCGGCAGCTGGTGTGCCCGGCATATACAACCAGACGATGCCGCTGCGCACGCGAAAGGTTTCGCGTTTGCCGGGGTCGTCCGCCACGCGCGGGTGGCGATGCTCCGGGCAGGTCTGGCGCGGAAGCAAGACCAATTCCTTGGCGCAGTAGCGGTCGTTATTGACATACACAATCAGTTCGAGGCCGGTCTGGTCGAGATCGTTCAGCCCGAAATCGGCGACTTCAACCTGCTGGCGCTCGGCGGCCGTCACGGCGATGCCGGCTTGATCCAGCATCGCCAGCGCGCGCCGGCACGCAGCCTCATACGTTGCCCGTGCAATCATGGTTCTCTCCTGTCGTTATCGGTCCCCTTGCCCGTGTGTGGCGCGCGCCTGCGCGACGGCCATTTCCTCGCGCGCCAGCTGCAAGTCATGCGCAACCATCATGCGCACCAGTTCCAGGAACGAAACGCGCGGCGCCCAGTTCAGCACGCGGCGCGCTTTGCGGGGGTCGCCCAGCAGCAACTCCACTTCGCTCGGCCGGAAATAGCGCTCATCAATTTCGACATACTTCTGCCACTCAAGGTCGAGTGCACCAAAGGTCTCGGTCAGGAATTCGCGCACGGCGTGGGTCTCGCCGGTGGCGACGACAAAATCATCGGGCGTGTCGTGCTGCAACATCAGCCACATGGCCTCGACGTAATCGCCGGCAAAGCCCCAGTCGCGCTTGGCGTCAATATTGCCCAGAAAGAGTTTTTTCTGCAGGCCGAGTTTGATGCGCGTGGCGGCCCGGGTGATTTTGCGGGTGACAAACGTCTCGCCGCGGCGCGGCGATTCATGGTTGAACAAAATGCCGTTGCAGCCAAAGATATTGTAGGCCTCGCGATAGTTGATCGTTTGCCAGTAGGAAAAGACTTTCGCGCAGGCATACGGGCTGCGTGGATGAAACGGGGTCGTCTCGGATTGCGGCACTTCCTGCACCAGGCCGAACATTTCGCTCGACGAGGCCTGGTAAAAGCGCGGTGTCGGCGTCACCCGCCGCAGGGCTTCGAGCAGATTGAGCGTGCCGAGCGCGTCGGCCTCCACCGTATAGACCGGTTCGTCAAACGAGACCCGCACATGCGATTGCGCGCCAAGATTGTAGACTTCATCAGGCTTGATGTCGTGCAGCAACTCGCGCAAGCGCGTCGCGTCGGTCAAATCGCCGTAATGCAGATTCAGCCGATTGTGCTGATGCGGGTCGGCATAGAGATGTTCAAGCCGCGCGGTATTGAAGGACGAGCTGCGCCGGATGATGCCATGCACTTCATAGTCTTTCTTCAACAATAGTTCCGCCAGATACGAGCCGTCCTGGCCGGTGATGCCCGTCACAAGTGCTTTTTTTGCCATGCCGATTATTTGCCGAGATGAAAGGTTAACGCATGCGGTATAACAAATAGCCGCCGAGACACGCAAACGCAACGCTCGGCGACCACGCCGCCAGTTGCGGCGGCAAATAGCCATTGGTGCCGAGATTGACAAACAATGCCAAAACCAAGTAGTAGACCAAGCACAGCATGATGCTGGTAATCACGCCTTTGACCATGCCGGCCCGCGTATGAAAAATGCCGAACGGCGCAGCCAGCAGGACAAAGACGAGGCACGCGATCGGCTGGGCAATGCGATTGTGGATTTCCATGCGCAGCTTGCGGTAATTGTCCGACCCGCTGTCGGCATTGCGCATTTGGCGCCATAAATCCTGAAAGGTCATCAATTCCGGCTCGGACTGGCGCGCGCTCAAAATGTCCTGCGGCTGTTCGTTCCAGCGCGTCTCCGGCACATGGTATTTGCTGAGGCGGCGCACCGGCGCGAAGCTGCCATCGGGATAGTACATGATCCGATGCACGTCGAAGAACCACCAGCCATAGCCGGCAATGTGTTCGGCGCGCGCCGCTTCGAGCTTGTAGTTGAGCCGGCGTTCACGGCCGTGGGTGTATTGGATCACGGTCACATTCTGAAACACATTCGAGGCGGCCTGCACGGTCGTAATCTTCCACTGGCGGTCGTGCTGGGCATTGACAAAATCCAGCGACGTCATCGTGTTCGGCGCGCTGAAGACGCTGTGCACCGTCGTCGGTTTCGGCATGATCTCGGCCGCCAACCGCCGCGCGCGCGGCACACACACATCCGCGACGACCAGCGTCACACCGTACAACACGACGCCCATCAGCAAATACGGGCGGATGATCCGCAACAGCGCAATCCCGCTGGCGCGCATGGCGATAATCTCATTTGTGCGACTCATATTGCCGAGGCAGTAAAGCATCGCCAGCAGCGTGGCAAACGGCGCGGTCAATTGGAAGATGATCGGAATATAGTAGATGTAATACGCCGCGATTTTATAGCCTGGAATCTGCTTGCTGAGAAAGTCCCGCAATTGATCGGACATGTCGTACGCGACAAACAGGACGAAGAACGCCGTCAGGCAATATGAGAGCGGCAGCAGGAACGACGTCAACAGATAGCGATCAATGATCTTGAGCATGACGCGTCAGGCGGGCCGCTGATAAAAGGTGGTGGTGCGCGGCTTGCGCACAAACAAGTGGCCGAAGAACAGGCGCCAGACCACTATGATCGCCTCATGCACGATCTTTTTGTTCATCTTGGACACCCCGTCGATGCGCTCATAGAAGACGATCGGAATCTCGCGAATGCGGAAGCCGGCCAGCCAGGCATAGTAGGTCAACTCGATCTGAAACGAATAGCCGTTCGAGCGGATTTTGTCGAGGTCGATCGTCTCGAGCACTCTGCGGCGGAAGCACTTGAAGCCGCCGGTGGCGTCGCTGGCGGGCATGCCGGTGACGCTCCGCACGTAGCGCGTCGCAAACTTGCTGAGCAGCAGGCGCGACAGCGGCCAATTGATCACGCTGACCCCCACGGTGTAGCGCGAGCCCAGCACCAGATCGGCCTCTTCAATCGCCGCCAGAAAGTCCGCGATGTACTTCGGGTCGTGCGAGAAATCCGCGTCCATCTCGAAAATGTAGGCATAGTCGCGTTGCAGCGCCCATTTGAAGCCGGTCAGATAGGCCGTGCCGAGCCCCTGCTTGCCGGCACGATGGAGGACATTGACGCGCGGCTCGCGCTGCGCCATTGCATCCAGAATCTGGCCGGTGCCGTCCGGCGAATTGTCGTCAATGAACAAGAGCTCGACGGTCGGATACGTGCCCAGCACCACGGTGCTGAGCCGCTCGACATTGTCGCGCTCATTGTACGTCGGAATGACGATCAGGGCCTTCGCGTGGTCCACGGCGTCTCTTCATTGGGTTTAGATTACAAGCAATACCAGAGGTGTTAGTATAGCAGGATTAGGCGCCAAATGCAACAGCCAGCGCACACCGCGCGCTCCACGCGTGGCATGGCTTGTACGAGAACAAAACGACGATGGTGGCGCAGGCAGTTCTTGTGCCCAATGATCTACGCTGACCTGGCCGGTTTGAGTGTGTTCCCTCACAATGCCAGCAGGAAGGTGTAGATCAGCGCCAGTTCCCGCTCGCGGCCCTGACGGCCAGAAATGCCGGCATGGCCGGCCTGCAGGTGCGTCAGCAGCAACTGCTGCGTGTTCCCGGTGTTGTTGGCCCGCAACCGGGCAATCCATTTTGCGGGCTCCCAATACAGAACCTGGCTGTCGTATAGACCGGCCGTGGCCAGCACATGGGGATAGGGCTGCGGCGTGATGTTGTCATAAGGGGAATAGGAGCGCATGTACTCCCAGTCGTCCCGATTGTGGGGATGACCCCACTCGCCGTATTCGCAACTCACCAGGGGCTGGCTCGGATCCGCCATTGTGTTGAGCAGGTCCACAAACGGCTCGCGCGCCACGACGCCGCGAAACAAGTCCGGCCGCAGGTTGAGCGTGGTGCCCAACAGCAGCCCGCCCGCGCTGAGCGTCTCGGCAAACAGGCGGTCGCGCCGCGCGAGGCCGATCGCCACCAGGTGTTCCGTGGCGGCGATGAAATCCGTGATCGTGTTCATCTTGTTGCGCAGACGCCCGGCCTCATACCATTGGCGGCCGAGTTCGGAACCGCCGCGGACGTGGACCATGGCATAGATAAAGCCGCGCTGCAGAAGAACGAGGCGGGATTGGTCAAAGTAGAGCGGCATGTTGGTGCCATAGGCCCCATACGCAAAGATGAACAGGGGCGCTTGACCGGCGGCCAGGATGTCGCGCCGGCCGACCAGCGTCACGGGCACGCGCGTGCCATCCGGGGCGGTGGCGTGGATCTGGCGCGTCTCGTAGGCAGCCGGCACATAGCCGGCCACCTGCTCGCTCCGAATCCGCTGGAGACAGCGCGTGTCCATTTCATAATCAAAATACGATACCGGGGTGACCAGCGAGGTGTAGCCCAACCGGACGGAGCGCGTATCGATGCGCGGATTGACGTCGATCCACACATGGTACGCGGGATCCGGAAAGACGATCGCGTGCGTGTTCCCACTCCGGCGATCCACCACCCATGCCTGTTGACGGCCCTCTTGATAGCCGATCAGCACCAGATGGTTTTGAAAAGCGGCCATCTGCTCGATCAACCTCTGGGCATGGGCAGGGACCACTTCGCGCCACGGCGTATCCGGCGGGGCGTCGACCGCCACCTCGCACACGCGAAAGTTCGGCGCGTGCCGATTGGTGCGGATCAGAAAATGCTCGCCGGCGTGGTCGACCTCGTAGTCGTGCCCGCGTTCCCGCGGCATCAGCACCGCCGGAGCCCGCTCCGGGTCGGCGCTGGGGATATAGCGCACTTCCCCGCTGTCGCTGGAGTAGATGTGGATCAGGATGAATTTCTGGGAGCGCGTTCGTGAGACATAGATCCGCAGTGCCGGGTCCGTCTCTTCGTGGACGAGCGTGTCACACGCGACCGCCGTACCCAGCGTGTGGCGGTACACCCGATGCGGCCGCAACGTCACGGGGTCTGGTCGCACATAGAAGATCGTCCGGCCATCGGCCCCCCAGGCGCTCAGCGGCTCAACCCCTTCGATGCGGTCTGCCAGGAACTGGCCGGAGGCCAGGTCTTTGAAGTGCAGCGTGAACAGACGCCGGCCCACGGTGTCTGTGGCAAACACAAGCCGGTCGCAGCGGGGCGAGAGCTGAATACCCTCCATGGAGAAGAACGCATGCGCCGCGGCCAGTGCATTGCCGTCGATCAAGATCTGCTCCGGCCCATCGGGCCTGTGCAAGTGGCGGACAAAAACGGGATAGTTCTGATCCCGCGTGTAGCGCGTGCGATACCAGTGCCCGCCCACTTCCCACGCGGCCTGCCCCTCGTCGGGGGGCGTCAGTCGTTGCAGCTCGTCGAGGATCTGCGCCTGCAGGGCGGCCGTGTCGGCCAGCGCGGCGTGGGCGTGCTGGTTGTTCGCCTTCAGCCAGGGCAGCGTCCGCGGATCCTGTCGATCCGCCAGCCAGCGATATTCATCGTGACGGGTCTCACCGTGCTCGGTCACACTCCAGGCGATGCGCGGTGCCGGCGGCGGCGCCGCCGGGCGGAGCGAGGCAGCATTCACTGTGTTCCTTACCTGCGTCACCATCCTCCACGCGCTGCGCGCTGTCCCCGGCCCGCAAACCGGCGCGGCCTGTGTTTGGGGTTTTTTGGTCTCAATGCATCCTGCGCATAACAACGCATCCTGGTTATCCTTCGTGCAGTTTTGACTGCGGCTCCAGCACGGCTGGTGCCCGGACTGCAGATCAACATTGCGATTATACCATAGCGACGAGTCTCAGTCCAATTTCCGGCGGAAATTCTACGATGCAGGGGCACGCCCGCGGGGATCCTGGCATCTATATCGGCATTTCAGCGCTGCGCCGGATGACCGCGGCTGCAGAAACCGCCCTCGCCGCGGGTGGCTACAAGGACGCTGCAACCTAGCAAGCGCTCTCATGAGTAACACCTGTTTCAATGCCCAATTCGTTCCCTGTCATGGATTTGTTGTGGTCCGACCCGAACGCTAAACAGAACGCGCGTCGGCTGCAACGCGGGGTTAGCCCGCGCCGTGGTTCAGATCGCCAATGCCTGCGGCCACGGCTCCCGACGTGCCTGGGTCCATAGCGTGTTCACATAATTCAGTGCGAAGTAGTTCTGCGCAAGATGAAGCCAGAACGCGCCCGACTCAGTGAGTTCGAGATGCCTGCCATTGTGAACCGCGAACCCGGCCTGTTCCACGACTCTCAGCCACTGGCGGGCCTTGTGAGCGTCGGTACCAAGAGCCACATCGAGGTCATCCAGTGGAATGCGCGTGTCGTAAAAGCGCCAGTACAGCCACCACCAGCCAGACATCTCACCAGCGAACGGCATGCGCAGAGCGATCGCCGTGCGCCCCTCGCACGTTGCCTGAACCCAACTGTTGAGATCGAATGTGTTCAGCACGAACCCGTCGGGTAGATGCGATCCGGCGCCGGGGCCGACCCCTAGGTAGCCGTCCCGGATGACCGAGGAATAGCGCGGAACAGCGCCGCGCTTGAAGCCCCACACCGAAACGCGTTCAAGGCCGTGTTCAGCGCACCACCTGCTAATGGCCCGGTAGTGCGCCTGACGCATGCGCAGATTTGGCATGCGCACCGCCGTCAGGCGCAGGTAGTTACCGACCGTGGTGTAGGGAAAAGTAAAGAGTGGGTAGGTCGTCAGCTGGTCCGCGCCAAGCTGTGCGGCTCGGGCCAAATCGGCGGTCACGTCGGCGGCAGTCTGGCGCGGCAGGGCAAACATGAGATCCGCATTGACCGAGGCAAAGTTACTCTCCGCAAGCAACGCCAGGGCACGCTCGGCGACGAGGGGCTGGTAGTCGCGTCCGAGCATGGCGAGGTTTTCGGGTTGGAATGATTCCACGCCAAGTGATACGAGCGCAACACCCATAGCATGCAGCCGCCGCACGGTCTCATCGTCCACATCCGCGGGGTTGGTCTCGATGCAGATGTCGCCTGTCAAGCGGAACCGCTCACGCACACGCCTCAGCACACGGGCGACGCTCTCCAGCGCCAGCGTCGGCGTGCCTCCGCCGATGTAGACACTCGTTATCTCGGCCGGCCCAACTGCATCGGCCCACCAGTCCACCTGGGCGATTGCCGCCAGGGTGAAGGGTTCCACCAGCGCCTCGCAATAAGGGACTTTGGTGTAGGGACAATAGGGACAAAAGTGCCGGCAGAAGGGCACGTGCAGATACAGCGACGTGCACTCGATGTGCGGCGGGGTCCAGTCCTGTGAGGGCCGTTCGAAAACCCAGCGTTGTTGGGGCCCCACAAGATAGCGGCGAATGGAACGCGTGATGAGGCGTGCTAGCCGATGGCCTGGGCTGTTCACCAGTACCTCAGCATGCCGAGCACTGCGCTCGGACGCAAGCGTTGAAACTGTGTAAGCTCAGTGCACGCCGCGTAGCCGCAGTCCGCGCAGACCTCGTCGGCGGCGCGGCAGCACACCGACTCACCATCAACATCACTCACCGAAGCCACCGCAAAACGCCTTGGCCAGTCGCCAGACTTGAGCGCCCGCAGGCCGGCCCGCGAGTTGAGTATCGGCAGCCCGGCCCGAATGCAGTCGAGGAGCCGGTCAATGATCGGCGCACGCTCCTCGGCGGTTAGGAATAGCTCGTCGCGCCCATAGTAAGGCGTGTGGAAGTAAAACATGACGCCGATGATGGGAAATTTCGTTGCATCTGCCCACTGCAGGAACGGCTCGACACCCTCCGCGGTGTTTCGGTCAATCACATAGATGACGGCGACTTTGGGGTGCGCACCCGTGCGCACGGCGTGTTCGACCTGATGAAAGTGATGGCCGCGCCGCATAGCAAAGGTGCCAGGCAACCCATCCATACTGACCCAGACGAGATCAGCCGAGGGTTCGAGTCCAAGCAGGCCGTTGGTGTAAACATGCACGTGGAAGAAACCAATCCGTTTCGCCTCGGCAACCGCGTCCTTGAGGGTGTGGTCTGCGTCACGCCACAGCATGGGTTCCCCGCCGCTGAAGTACAGCTCGCGGAACCCGCGGCGCCACGCGTCCTGCATCGCGGTGACCAGTTGATCCCAGGTCATATCGGGACGGCCGCTATTGGAGACGTGACAGCCGCGGCAGGCAAGGTTGCAGCGGTCCGTCACCGCCACGCCATAGATGAGCGGTACCGGGCGTTGCAGCACCACAAAGCGCCACACGAATGCGGCGTAGAAACGGAGCCGACCCCATAGGGTTTTTCGAAACCCATGGATATCTTCTCGCGCCTCGTCTTTGGGAAGGTACTGCGGTTTCATTGCATCAGACATGGATACTTCAGTTGCTTTATCGCGCAGGCTATCTATGGTGCCATGCTTCCTTCCTGTTACATTCTGTTTGCCACAGTTGTGGCATGTATTTTTTGACTTTCTGTCTCAATCCATCCTGCGCATAACAAGGCGGCCTTGCCATCCTGCGTGCGTTTGTACTGCGGCGCCAGCACGACTGGAGCCCGGACTGCAGATCAACACTGCGATTATACCATAGCGACGAGTCTCAGTCCAATCAGCGCTGCGCCGGGTCCGCTGCCTTTGTTGCGCGTTTTCGCGGCGTCAGGCCGCGCGCGACCACGCTGACTTGGTTAGCTACTAATGACAGCGCTTTCTACTTTGCCGCGTCCTTGTAGCCGCCAGCGGTGAGGGCGGCTTCTGCAGCCGCGGTCATCCGCGCCGTTGACGGGATCCACGCCGATGGCGGGATCCCCGCCTTTGACGGGACTAGGCTGGTGCCTTAGCTAGCCAGGCCAGCTCCAAGCAGGCGCCCGCGGCCACAATTGGCATGACACCATCATGAGTAAGGCCGAAATAACACCTGTTTCAATGCCCAACTCGTTCCCTGTCATGGATTGGTTGTGGCCCGACTCGAACGCTTGCCCGAACGCTCGATGCTGCGTGCTACTTTTCTGGCATTGCAGACGAGTGATGGCTGATAATGAGCCATTGCGTACCATCCCAACGATAGGTAAAACTGTATCTCCCCCTGACTTTGTTGCCTGTCTTGGCGAAGGAGAAGGTATAAAGACCGGAGTCGACTGCCATGTCGCAGCCAATCTGTATCTGTCGCATGTTGATTTCGCCTGAGGGTTGGTCCTCAAGAAAGTGGCGAAAATAATCCACTTTCTCCGCCGGCGTGAGCCGGGGCTTGTTTGAGACGGTGGGCAAAAGAATCGACTGTTCAGCATAGTTGGCAACGACTTTTTCTGGATCGCCTGATTGCAGCGATTGGTTCCACCGGTCAAACAATGATGCGATTTCTTGCTCAGTCGGGGCGATGTGGTTTTCCATGCAAACCGGCGCCGAACGGTTGTTGCTGGATGTCATCGTGCCGCAACCGGCGCTGAGCAAAGCGGTGATCACGAACAGTGCAGAAAGGAGCGTTTTCATATGTGTGGTTCCTTGGCGTGGCTGACGAATCGGTGGAGACATAACTAGTTTTATCCTGCATGCGTTCTTGCTGCGGCTCCAGCACGACTGGTGCCCTGACCGCAGATCAACATTGCCATTATACCAAATTGCTGCGGCAAGCATCTTCTTCGTGCCTTGGCGCCTTTGTGAGACAATTGTTGCGGCAGCGTCTGCGTGCCCCGCGCGCAGCGCGGGGCGTATGTTCAGCAGTTTTCAGTTTTCGGTTTTCAGTTTTCGGTGCAGCATCCAGCAACAAGTATCCAGCAACCAGCATCAGGTTATTCACTCACGCTGGCAACGCAGTAAAGAAGCAGGCGACTGTTTTTGTTGATTGCAGACCACAACAAATGTGGATTGTCGCTGCTCCTTCATTCTTTTACTCCTTGTTCATTGCTGCCGCAGGTGCTGCTGCAGGCCGTTTGACTTTTGCCGTCGAAATCGTGATACTATCTTCGGTTAGAAGTAACGAGTGTTTGTATAACTTTTGGTTGGTTTCGCCCCGACGGATGGCCTATGCCCAAACGGACAGACATCAAGCGCATCATGTTGATTGGCTCCGGCCCGATTGTGATCGGCCAGGCCTGTGAATTTGATTATTCCGGCACGCAGGCCTGCAAGGCCCTGACCGAGGAAGGCTACGAGGTTATTCTGATCAATTCGAATCCGGCGACGATCATGACCGACCCGGAATTCGCCCTGCGCACCTACATCGAGCCGATCAACGCCAAGATGTGCGAGAAGATCATTCGGATTGAGAAGCCCGACGCGCTGCTGCCCACGATCGGCGGGCAGACCGGCTTGAACACGGCCATGGAACTGGCCGACAAGGGCATTCTGGCCAAGTACGGGGTCGAGATGATCGGCGTCACGCCGGCGGTCATCCGCAAAGCCGAAGAGCGCGAGCTGTTCAAGCAAGCGATGCAGAAGATCGGGCTGGATGTGCCGGTCTCCGGCTTTGCGCACAATGTTGCGGAAGCTGAAGCGGTGGCCGATATGATCGGGTGCTTCCCCTTGATCATCCGGCCGAGTTTCACCCTGGGCGGGACGGGCGGCGGCATCGCCTACAATCGCGACGAGTATCTGGAAATCTGCCGGACCGGGCTGCAAGCCAGTCTCAGCCACGAAATTCTGATCGAGGAATCCCTGATCGGCTGGAAGGAATATGAGCTCGAAGTGATGCGCGACCTGCACGACAATGTTGTCATCATCTGCTCGATTGAGAATATCGATCCGATGGGCGTGCACACCGGCGACTCGATCACCGTCGCGCCGGCGCAGACCCTGACGGATCGCTGCTACCACTATATGCGCGACGCCTCGATCGCGGTGATGCGCGAGATCGGCGTCGAGACCGGCGGCTCGAATGTGCAATGGGCGGTCGAACCGAAAACCGGGCGGATGTGCATCATCGAAATGAATCCGCGCGTCTCGCGCAGCTCGGCCCTGGCGTCGAAAGCGACCGGCTTTCCGATCGCCAAGTTTGCCGCCAAGCTGGCGGTCGGCTACACCCTCGATGAAATTTCCAACGACATTACGCGCAAGACGCCGGCCTCGTTCGAACCCTCGATTGATTATTGCGTCGTCAAATATCCGCGCTTCACCTTCGAGAAGTTCCCCGGCACGCCGGATGTGCTGACCACCCAGATGCGCAGCGTCGGCGAAACCATGGCGATTGGCCGCACCTTCAAGGAGGCCTGGCAAAAGGCCTGCCGCTCGCTCGAAATCGGCCGGGCCGGTTTTGGCGCCGACGGCAAGGACGCGATCGTCCAGACACCCACCGGCTGGCTCTATCGCGAGCGCGGCCAGCCCGACGTCACTGACCCAAAGGCGCTTGACGCGCTGATCCGCATCAAGTTGCGCACGCCCAATTCGCAGCGCATGTTCTTCGTCCGGCATGCCCTTCAATGCGGTTATTCCGTCAATGATATTTACGAACTGACCGGCATTGACCCGTGGTTCGTGGACAACTTCCAGCAGCTCGTCGAAATGGAAGACGACCTGCGCGCCAGCGCGCCCAATTGGTCCGCCGCCCAACTGCGCCAGGCCAAGCAATCCGGCTTTTCCGACCGGCAACTTGCCTGGCTAGCCGGCACGACCGAGGCGGCCATGCGCCGCACGCGCATCCGCCACGGCATCCTGCCGGTCTACAAACTGGTCGACACCTGCGCGGCCGAATTCGAGGCCTTCACCCCGTATTATTATTCGACCTACGACGAAGGCGAGGACGAGGCGCGCAGCTCGACCCGCAAGAAAATCATGATCTTGGGCGGCGGGCCGAATCGCATCGGCCAGGGCATCGAGTTCGACTATTGCTGCGTGCATGCCTCCTTCGCGCTGAAAGCGGCCGGCTTCGAAACGATCATGGTTAACTCGAATCCCGAGACGGTCAGCACCGATTATGACACCTCGGACAAATTGTATTTCGAGCCGCTGACGCTCGAGGATGTCCTCAACATCTACGAGCGCGAGCAGTGCACTGGCGTGATTGTCCAGTTTGGCGGGCAGACGCCGCTGAATCTCGCGCTGGCCTTGCAGCGCGCCGGCGTGACGATCATCGGCACCTCGCCCGAATCCATTGATCGCGCCGAAGACCGCAAACTGTTCCAGCAAATGCTGAAGAAACTGAAACTGACCCAGCCGCCCAATGACACCGTTACCAATCTCGACGAGGCCTGCGCCGCCGCCGCACGCATTGGTTATCCCGTCTTGGTGCGCCCGAGCTACGTGCTGGGCGGTCGCGCCATGCAGATTGTCTATGATGAAGACGAACTGCGCCACTACATGACCGAGGCCGTGCAGGCTTCGTCCGAGCGGCCCGTGCTGATTGACAAATTCATCGAGGACGCGGTCGAAGTTGACGTAGACTGCATCGCGGACGGCGCGACGGCGGTGATCGGCGGCATCATGGAACACATCGAGAAGGCCGGCATTCACTCGGGCGATTCGGCCTGCGTCATGCCGCCGCACAGTCTCAGCGACCAGATTGTGCGCGAAATTCGCCGCGCCACCTATGCGATGGCCAAGGAGCTTGACGTGCGCGGCCTGATGAACGTGCAATATGCGGTGCGCGACATGACGGTCTATGTGCTTGAGGTGAATCCGCGCGCGAGCCGCACGGTGCCGTTTGTCAGCAAGGCGACCGGCGTGCCGCTGGCAAAACTGGCGGCCCGGGTGATGGCCGGCGCGACCTTGCAGGAATTGGGCTTCATCAAGGAGCCGGTCATCCCCTATTTTTGCGTCAAAGAAGCGGTCTTGCCGTTTGCGCGCTTCACCGGCACCGACATCGAGCTCTCGCCCGAAATGCGCTCGACCGGCGAAGTCATGGGAATTGATACGGACTTGGGCATCGCCTTCGCCAAGACCCAGTTCGGCGCCGGCATCAACCTTCCGTTTTACGGAAAACTTTTCGTCAGCGTGCGCGATGCCGACAAACGCTATGCGGTCTCGCTGGCCAAGCGGCTGGTGGCGCAGGGGTTGCAGATGGTCTGCACGGAAGGCACGGCCCGCGCCCTGCGCAACAGCGGCGTGCCGGTCGAGGAAGTGCACAAAATCAGCGAAGGCCGGCCGAACATCCTGGACTTGATCACCAATGGCGAGATCAAACTGATCATCAACACCGTCTCGGGTCACAAGGCGCGCACCGACGAGATTAAAATCCGCAGCACGGCCACCGCCCACAATGTGCCGTGCATCACCACCATTTCCGGCGCGGAAGCGGTCATCATGGGGATCGAAGCCATCCGGGCGCGCGACGGCGTCAATGTCCGCGCGCTGCAAGACTACCATGCGCAGACCCGCTGAGATTCACCATGGACGCACCACGGACTAACACGGACACGGTGCGCATTGCGCTGGCACAGATGCGCGTGCAACCAGATGCGGCAGCCAATCTGCAGGCGGCGTTGCGCGCCCTCGAACAGGCCGCCGCGCAGGGAGCTCGCCTGGTTTGCCTGCCGGAATTATTCCGCACGCCCTATTTTTGCCAGACGCAGGATTCCGCCAATTTTGCCTTGGCCGAGTCGATCCCCTCGCCTACCATTGATGCCATTGCCGTCGCCGCGCGCCGGCATGCCCTGGTGGTGATCTGTCCCGTCTTTGAGCGCCGCGCGCCGGGTGTCTATCACAATACCGCCGTCGTGCTCGACGCGGACGGCACGCAGTGCGGCATGTATCGCAAACTCCACATTCCGGACGATCCGCACTTCAACGAGAAATTCTATTTTACCCCCGGCGACTTGGGCGTGCGCGCCTTCGACACGGCAGTTGGCCGCATTGCCGTGCTGATTTGCTGGGATCAGTGGTTTCCGGAAGCCGCGCGACTGGCGGCGCTGCAGGGCGCGTTTGCCACCTTCTATCCAACCGCCATCGGTTGGCTGCCGGCCGAAAAAGCGCGGCACGGCAACGAGCAGCGTGAGGCGTGGCGCATGGTGCAGCGCGGCCATGCCATTGCCAATGGCATGTATGTCGCCGCAGTCAATCGGGTTGGTTTTGAGCCGGCGCCGGACAGCCGCGCGGGCATTGAATTCTGGGGTTCCTCATTTGTCGCCGATCCGTTGGGCGCGCTCATAGTCGACGCGCCGGACAATGCCGCAGCATTACTCTGCGCGGACATTTCGTCGGTGCGCGTCGAGCGCGTGCGCCAGGAATGGCCGTTCCTGCGCGACCGGCGCGGCGATGCCTATGCAGACCTGACGCGCACGTTCGGCTTACCTTGCAATCAATGATGAGCCGTTGAAGTCAGAATGCGCCTTTGTCAATGAAGCATTCAACTGCTACAAGGTGTAACATGGGGACGAATGTACCACGTGCGATATTGGTGTTTGGCTTGTTGCTCTTGCCGGTATTGCCCATGTCTGCCACCTATGTTGGCATAACGAACCGTCTGCTCGCGGTGCAGTATGATGTCTCAAGCTATACCGTGTCAGGAACCAATGACAGCGCTGTGGTCGGCTGGATGTGGGTATCGAATGCAACTTTGGGCGGCGCCAGTGTCAGTTTTGCAGCGGCACCTGCGTGGGCAGCGCCAGCTGTAGAACTGTGGTTTGGTGCCAATGCCATTGTCGTGTATGGCACAAACACGGGTGGCACGGTGAGTCATGACAGGCTATGGGTCTTCCGCTACAATAAA